>Ga0255344_1000155_pt1 | contig 116831 bp, 104 predicted proteins | sample wastewater_treat_5_FD_192414 | JGI IMG/M metagenome (GOLD analysis project Ga0255344, IMG submission 192414) | Wastewater microbial communities from Lulu Island WWTP, Vancouver, Canada - plant18 | ecosystem: Engineered > WWTP > Wastewater > Unclassified | place: Canada: Vancouver, British...
CTTTTTGGAAAAAATCCACAACGCTTTTTCCCCACAGCAACCGCTAAGTGCGCAATATTTCATGGATTAAGTAAATCAAAGCCTATACCGTCATATAAAATTTTTGGTGGTGACATTTTTGAGCAGATTAATCAGGCTGTCGAATTTGTGATGTCCCAACTTAATTTCAGTGTTGGTACGCGTTCAGAATCTAATATTGCTCCCGGTAGTTATGAAATTCCCAGAGAGGTGGTGGCAGAGGGCATTGTAAATGCCATTGTTCATAGAGATTACGCTAATAATGCCAGCGTGGAAGTTATTTTGTATAAAGATAGATTAGAAATTTCTAATCCGGGCTCTTTACCTTTGGGCTGGACAACCGAAAGGCTGAAACAGTTGCACAATTCTGTACCTCACAACCCGTTTATTGCTCATCCAATGTATCTTGCGGGGTACATTGAACAACTTGGTACTGGCACCGAAGATATGGTCGAAAGAATGATTAAAAATGGCCTCCCAGAACCTTTATTTGTTCAGGAACAGGATTTTAGAACGATTATTTATCGTCATGCCCTGCGAGGTGCCGTTCAAGACACCCCAAAAGTTACCGAACAAGCTATAGAACAAGTTACCGAACAAGCTTATAGACTGATATTGACTTTGGAAAGTGAAATGACAAGAGACGAGCTTATGGACAAATTAAATTTAAGACATAGACCAACTTTTGTTTATAATTATACAAATCCTGCATTGAGTGGGGAATGGATTGAAATGACGGAAACTGAACCCAATCATCCAAGACAAAAATATCGCTTGACTGCAAAAGGACTGAAGGCAAAACAGCAGTGGGAAAAGTAGTGTTTTAGGGGGATTTGCTCGCAATGCTCCGACAATTCCATTCGAGAATCCCTCTCTCTCCGGGATTTGCTCGTTTCACTCGCACAATTCCGTTCAAGAATCTCTCTCTCCGGGATTTGCTCACTGCGTTCGCACATCCCTCCCCGCCTGCGGCGGGGCGATGCTAGGTGCGAAATAAAAAATGGCGTTCAAGTAAACTTGACGCCATTTTTTCCGCACCTAGCGGAGAGAGAGGGATTCGAACCCTCGATACGCTTTTGGCGTACACACGCTTTCCAGGCGTGCCTCTTCAGCCACTCGAGCATCTCTCCGTGGAATTGCAAATGTAGTGTATTTCCTGCAATAAATGGAATTTTCTTGTGATTTTACAGAAATCATAAAGGTTGTGCAACGACCTAAGCTACTCGAAAAGCTCATGTAGGCGTTGACTTATTTTGTAAAGGATTGATTATTTTCTTAATTTTAGGGTATGGAATGTGACAAAGGTACCAAACTGGCTCTTGCCATAAAGTCGGGAGATGAACGAGCTCTGGAGGTTTTCTTCCGTATGGAATACAATAACTTGGTCCATTTTATTAATTCGTATATTACAGACAGTTCTGCTGCTGAGGATATTGTTCAGGATACATTCATAACTCTATGGGACAAACGCTTTCTTATCGACGAGCAGCAAAATCTTCGTAGTTATACCTACAAAATTGCCCGCAACAAGATGCTTAATTACCTTCGCGACGATAAATATCGCAGAAATTGTGTAGAAGCTGACCTCGAACAACTCAATCTTATCGCACTTTCCGACGATTATGTGCTCGAAAGGATAGATGCACTCTCGTTGGAGGAACTAATAAATAAGACATACCTCCAGCTCCCAGAGGATGTGCGCTCTACTTTTAAGCTAAACCGCGAGTTTGGCATGACCTACTCACAGATAGCTGCTACCCAGAAAGTTCCAGTAAAGGCGGTCGAGTACAAGATACGCAAGGCGCTGCATTACTTTCGCAAAAAACTTCGCACAGATTTTTTAGGTAAAGAGTCCCAAATCGGTGTATAACTAATGAAAAAAATCGAGTAAATGGTTTATTTTGAAAGCAAATATCATCAGGACAAGAAATTTGCCCGCCTAAAAGCTGATGAGACATTCGGCAATATGCCCTATAGTGCTGACAATGGAAGTGCAGTTAATCGTTTGATATTCCGCATACGAAGCCGTAGAGTTACAAATATGCTTTTAAAAGTTGCTGCAGTGCTCTTTATACCTATGACCGCATTCTCTGCTTGGTTGCTGCTAAAGGAGCCGAAGATGCCTCAGGTTGCCCCGGATCCGTCGGTTACGCAGATTATTGAGCGATATCAGAGTGAACAGTTCATAGAGTACATAGTTCATTCGGGAGTAAAGGGTAAAGTGTTGCTCCCTGACAGCTCCGAAGTTTGGCTCAACAGCAATAGCACTCTCAAGTGTCCGGCGGAGTTCTCTTCTGAGGTACGCTATGTAGAACTTGATGGAGAGGGATACTTCAAGGTGCGCTCTGAAAGCGATTGGCCGATGTATATTAAAACTTCCAAGGGCGTTACCGCCAGGATTCTTGGGACGGAATTCAATTTATCTTCTTACTCCAATGACTCTGAGGTCAAACTGACACTTGTAAATGGTAAGGTGGAGGTCTATAATCAGAACAATAAAAAGATAGATGTCTTGCCAAATGAGCGTCTGGTCATCAGCGACCATGCCGTACCTGCACGAAAGAGTCATCTTATGAGCACTGAGGATGATGCAGCTTGGAAAGAAGGTTACTTGATTTTTGCCAATACTCCGATGCAGGAGGTGGTTAAAAAACTCGAGCGCTGGTACGGGGTACATATCACTCTTTCCGACAAAGAACTATTTGGGTACAGTTTTACGGCGCGTTTCCAATCAGAGTCTGTCACCCAAGTGCTTGATTTGTTGAAGATTTCTTCAAATATCCGCTACAGGATTAAGGAAAAGAATGTTACTCTGTATAAATAGTTACATTCTGTAACATATTTACGACAAAAATTAGGGAGAGATCCCTTTTTTTGTGTAGTGATATTGTAAACTATCAATCTCATAAATCTATGAAGAAAAGAACAAACAATCTCTTGAAGATGGGAATCTTTTTCCAGTTCATGGTTGTGTCACTCTTCTTCTCCACAGAAGTCTCTGCGCAGCAGATTTCACTTGATTTCAAGGGAGAAAAGATGATAACAGTCCTTCAGGAAATCCAGAAACAGAGCTCTTACAACTTCATTTACAACAACACCCTTGTTGATGTAAACCAGGTTGTCAACATCTCTGTTTCAAATGCATCTATTAATCAAGTGCTGGATAGCCTATTTTCAGGCACATCTATCGCTTATCGCATCATTGACAAACAGATTACTATTTTTCCAAAGGAATTCAATGAAACCCAGCAGCAGAAACCTGCGTCAGTCCCACGTGTAGTGTCTGGTACTGTTGTTGACGACAAAGGAGTGCCTCTGGTGGGAGTCAGCATCCAAAATGTGACCACCAAGGAGTTTACTATAACTGATTTCGAGGGCAACTACTCCATCAAGGCCAACCAGGGCAATGTGCTCACCTTTACTTATATAGGTATGGAGCCACAGAATCTTACAGTCGGATCCTCGGGTGTTATGAATGTAACGATGCATAGTGACGTGCAAACTATTGAAGAGCTCGTAGTTGTCGGCTACGGTAGTGCCAAAAAGATAAGTTCCGTAGTCGGTGCTTCGACTCTTGTAAAGTCTGATGCATTTACAAGTATCCCCGCAGCCAGCTCCGGTGATGCTCTTCAGGGAAAGGTAGCAGGACTGCAGGTCTTCACCAGTTCCGGTGAACCCAGTGCGACCGTTTCCATGCGTTTGCGCGGAGTCAATTCCATCAACGCATCCAACACTCCGCTCTTTATCCTCGACGGTTCACCTGTTGACGTGGCCATTTTCACAGCCCTAAATCCAAACGATATAGAGAATGTAATGGTAATGAAAGATGCATCCTCCACAGCAATCTATGGATCACGTGCTGCAAACGGTGTAATCTATATTACCACCAAGAAAGGTTCAGGTGAGAAACCCACGATCACAGCCAGCACATCTTACGGTATATCTTCACTGGCGCAATTTCCAATGGATCTCATGAGTTCTGAGGAATGGTTCCAATTTCGTGAAATAGCTGACCCGAGCCTTCTTGAAAACGAACAGTTCCAGAAGCTTAAGAATTTTCGTCTTAAGAATAATATCGGTACAGACTGGAGAAAATGGATTCTAAACGAAAAAGCTCCTACCTGGAAGGCAGACATTAGCGCTTCCGGCAGAAGTGAAAGAACTGATTTCTACATATCTCTGGGTGCATTCGCTCGCGAGGGTGTTGAGCCCTACTCCGATATGTCAAGATATTCCATACGCTCCAATACAAATACCAGAATATCCGATTGGTTCAAATTTGGGATTAATCTTAATCTTGCTTTTCAGACTCAGCGCAATGCAGGATACTCGACAGTCAGTACAGGTTATTACAACCCTATGAACATTATTGCATGGGGTCTTCCTTATGCAACACCTTATGAAATTCTTACAGACGCAAATGGTAATTTCACCGGATACGGTGAAGAGCTGGACTTCATTACTGATCTTGGTATGAAGAACTACTTCACCATGATGGAGCACAGTCCAACGCGTAAACAAACAGTAAGGGTCAATGCCAATATGTATCAAGAGATCACACCTATCAAGGGTCTCGTATTAAGAGCGGTACAGGCTGTTGAGGGTTATGACTATCGCTACACCGGTAAAACTATTCCTACAGAAAGAATTTCCGTTACCCCAGTTACTGAGGAAGCATTTGAGAGATTCTATCGTCTGACTTCAACCAATACCGCAGAGTACAAGTTTGCAATTGCTGAGAAAAACCATTTCGACATCCTTGTGGGTCATGAGTCTATAGTTTCTAAAGACGATTACCTTTCTACCTATACTCAGGGGCAGACTGATCCACGCCTCACTAACATAGATCATGGTACGGAGGCATTTATTCCCTCTTATTCCGAGTCCAAGATTGCGTATAATTCCTTCTTCTCTCGTCTTTCATATGACTATGCGGACAAATATTTCCTCGATCTTACCTATCGTGTTGACGGCTCATCTCTCTTTGGCGCAGACAGGAGATATGCCAACTTCTGGTCCGTGGGTGCGATGTGGAAAATGTCCAATGAAGATTTTATAAAAGGGATTTCCTGGATAAACAATCTCCAGCTAAAAGCATCATACGGAACTATGGGTAACTCCGGCATCAGCAACTACCTCTCTTACGGTCTTACCAAGACTGGCAAAACGTATGATGGAGAGTCTTCATGGTACATATCTTCACTGGGCAATCCCAATCTTACCTGGGAGACCTTGGAAGCCTTTAACTTAGGTGTCAATGGTACGGTATTCGACTTTTTGACCTTCAACTTGGAGTTCTACAACAAAAACACTAAGGACATGTTGATGTACATTCCTTATTCATTCATATCCGGTTTTTCCGGTGGATGGGGTAATGTGGGAACTATGAGAAACCGTGGTGTTGATGTTGAACTTAGGTTTGATATCATACAGGATAGAGATCTCTATTTGGGTGCGAGCTTCAATATGAATTATAATAAGAATACCATTACTGAACTCTATGACGGACGTGATGAGTTTGTAGATGGAGACAGTGGCCTGAAATTCCAGACGGGACACGCTTATGGTGAATACTTTGTAGTGAGGTTTGCAGGTGTAGATCCTGCTAACGGCAAATCACTCTGGTATGACGCTGATGGCAATATTACCAGCACTTATTCAGAAAGTCATGCTGCATTTCTCGGTCGCAATCGTTTTGCTCCCTGGTCAGGTGGTGCCTCTCTCGATCTAAGTTGGAAAGGCTTCTCCTTAAACGCTACCTTTGCAGGAGTTTTCGGAAAATATATTGAGAACTATGACCGCTACTTTGTTGAAAATCCGACATTCGCAGACGAGTCAAACATGACAAAAAGGATGATGAACATCTGGACAACTCCGGGTCAGATTACTGATATTCCCAAGGCGTCAGAGCCGGTAAAGCACGATAGTCGTTTCATAGAAAATGCAAGTTTTGTACGACTCAAGAATCTTCAGATTTCCTATACTTTACCGAAGAAAATAATTGCAAAAACAAACATTTTCAGTGGAGCCAAGATTTACGTTTCCGGACGTAACCTCCTTACCTTCACTAAATACACAGGGTGGGACCCTGAAATTGACCAAATCACCGCGATGGGTAACTATCCTAACACAAGGCAGTACATCGTTGGTCTCGAATTAAATTTTTAACACTAATTCAAGTTGATTATGAAAAAATATATCTTCATTATATGTGCAGCGATGCTTCTGGTCTGCTCTTGTGATTTGGACATTCTCCCATCCAACTCCATAACGACAGACTCCTCTCTCTCTTCAGTAGAGGATGCTCAGAAGTTCAGACGCGATCTATATATCACGGTCAGGGATTACATCGCATCAGGACCACCTATTTATCTGCCTGAGTTGATGAGCGACTCGTTTCATGCCTCGATTATTTTCGGTAATAGAAACGGTGAATATTACAAATGGGAGATGCGCTCCACTTTCGGTAGCGTGGAATCACTCTGGTCACATAGCTACTATTGTGTGATGCTCGCTAACTTCCTAGAACAAGGAATTCCTGCTATGGACCAGACCAAATTAAGTAACTCCGATAAGGCGCAGCTCGATATCATTCTCGGTGAGTGTGCATTCGTTAAGGCATATACGATGTTTGTGCTTGCAGAACTCTTTTGCAACAATTATTCTTCCAATGCCTCTTCTGACTTTGGTGTGATGCTTAGTGATGAGCCTTTTACCACTCCGAGCGACCAGGCATCATACCCGGGTAGGTCAACTCTCTCAGAGACCTACGACTATATCAGTCGCAACCTCAGCAAGGCTGAAATTCTTCTCGGCAATGTAAACGGAGTTGAGGGTTCAATTTATTTCACAAGAGATGCGGTTACAGCTCTCAAGGCACGTATAGCCCTTACAAAAGGCGACTACAGCACTGCCATCATGGCATCCACTTCTCTGATCACCCCAGGCAATTACTCACTGATTGATAATAAGTCAGACTTTACTAATCTTTGGACAAATGATAGCGGGAGAGAGTGTATTGTGCAGATGTGGGCTGACTACCAGTCCTTACCGTATTCTAACTGCTATGATTATGTCGGCCTCCAGTCCAACGGCACTTACTCGCCGAACTATATGCCCGAACAGTGGATTATCGATGAGTTTACTTCCGATGATATTCGCTTTCAGACTTGGTTTAAGAAGACCCCGGTTGTATTCGGTACGTTGAACAGTAACCTATATATTTTTATAAAATTTCCGGGTAACCCCGAACTTATGCCTGGCGAGACTATCTCAACTTATATCAATAAGGTGAAACCTTTTAGGATTGCGGAACAGTACCTCATTGCAGCAGAGGCTTATGCTGTTTCCGGTGATGCTGTGAATGCCAACAAATACCTGAATGCACTCCGTGCAAAACGCCTCGAATCATACTCCGAACGCAACTACTCTGGTGAAGAGCTAATGAAACAAATCAAGAAAGAGCGTGCAAAAGAACTATTCGGCGAAGGGTTCAGACTCAAGGACCTCAAACGTTGGAATAAGGGTTTCGCACGTTCTGCAGCACAGGATGACCAAATCATCAACAATGCTGGCAGCACCCTTACCGAGTTTCTCAGTAAGAGTGCAGACGATCCCTTCTTCCTCTGGCCGATTCCTCAATCTGAGATTGATTCCAATCCCCAGATTCGCGGACAGCAAAACCCCGGATATTGATTTGACCTTTTCCAGAATAAAAAATAGTTAGATATATGAAACATTTTATCAAAACCATAGCATTGCTTGCGGTACTATTGTTCGGATTGACTGCATGTCAGTCTGAGAGCTATATGTGGTATCCTGACAATGAGTGCCTGACTTTCAGCGCTAACACCGGTAACTATTTGCTTCACGAAGAACCGGTGATTGGTTTCAAGTTAGTGCGCGGTGTTATTGACGTTCCGCTCACTGTTAAACTTTCCTTCACTGGTGACCCTATTTTCTCTCTCAGCACTCCCGCTACTATTTCATTTGCACCGGGAGAATATGAGGCAGATGTAGCGGTCACATACGATATCTCTCTAGTGGAGGCCGGTGAAATTTACACTTTTGTTGTTTCGTTTGACAAAAGTATGGTCTCTCCGAGTGGATGGTACCAATTTGTCGGCCAAGCAGTAATGCCCGGAGGCGACGATTCGGAATATGAAGACTACGCTACCGTGGAATTCTATCAGTCACGCCTCAACGATTTCGTCACACTCTATGACGAACTTAATTCAACTCTTATGGTCTCTAAGTATAACAAGAGCAAATACCGCATCCGAAATGCGATGAATTCAGATATTAATCTGGACTTCACTCTTACAAAAGAGGGCGAATTGACTCTTGTATCTCCTGAACCCACCCTTTGTCCTCATGACGGCGGCAGTTACATCAGGATTCCCAGCACAATTGAGTATGAAGGTGAGCCTGTGACATTTTGGATTGATCCTGACCCAGGCTATCTCTACGTTGACAATCTCGCCTCAGGTGACTATCCCATGGGCATGACCGAAGATGGAGGTACATCCATTTACTGGTATGTATGGATGGAAACCGCATCCAAGGGTATTCTAAAGTTTGTAGATGGTGATGATGGATGGTGGAAACAGTATTATGATGTAGTCAATTTTAACCCCATTACCAACAAGGATATCGATTACACCAAATATGCACAAGTGGAATTCTACCAGTCTAGGCTGAACGCCTACGTAAATTCGGAAAAAGTACTTCACTCAAATCTGTGGATTAACAACTACGACAATACCAAGTATCGTATCAAACATGTGATGGGTTCGGATATTGATCTTGATTTTACCCTAACTGCTGATGGAGTACTGACACTTGTGGCACCGGAACCTACCCTTTGTCCTTTTGACAACAACCAGTATATCCGTATTCCTTCAGCTATCGAATATGAGGGAGAAAAAGTTATTTTTTGGATTGACACTACTCCCAGATATCTATATGCCGATAATGTAGCCAGTGGCAACCCTATGGGCATGACTGATGAAGGCGGTACCTCCATATACTGGTATGTATGGATGGAAACCGCCTCCAAGGGTATCCTAAAGTTTGTAGAAGGTGATGATGGCTGGTGGAAACAATACTATGATGTAGTTAAGCTATATTAGACCACTGTAACTTCAGTAATACCATCTTAGAAATCATTTATCTCAACAAAGGCCACGGTATTTTCCCGCGGCCTTCGTTGATATGATTTTATAAATTGTTTATACCAGCGCTTGAGAAACGTTGATGATGTAGTCACCCATTCTTTCGAGTTCGGAGATGAGGTCGAGATAATAGACACTTGTCAGAAAGTCGGACTTGCCCTCCATCTTGTACATTTCCTCATCACGTAGGTCGTTGCGCAACTGGTTGATTTGCACCTCTGCATTTTGAGCAGAAATAAGATCCACCGGTTTACCGTCGGCAGCACAGGTCAGATTCGCAATCATCACATTGTATGCGATATTGACTCTTTCAAACATATTGGCAATGTTCTTCAGCTCTGCCTCGTTGAATGTCTTGTTATGGAGGTTGCGACGGACGATGATGTTGCCGATGGTCTCACCACTGTCGCCCAGGCTCTCAAGTTCACCGATAATGCTATAGAGTGTGCGGATTTTTTCTGAAGTGGCAGTGCTGATCTCGGCAGTGGGGATTTTATGGAGATAGTTAGCTATTTCGAGCTCCATTCTATCCGAGATTTCTTCATATTTCACCAGTTTTTTTCGGTAGGTATCAAATTCATCGCCGGTTTTGCTGCTAACGGCCTTCAATGCATAGTCCAGACCTTTCTGAGAGATGCGTCCAAAGTGTACTACTTCCCTTAGTGCCTGTTTAATGGAGAGTTCTGCAGTGGAAACGGGGCCACCTTCTATGTATTTGAGACGGAAGACTTCGTGTTCCTCACTGCCCTTTGGCATCTTGATGATTGCGCTGACCAGTTTCACAATCTGGGGACAGAACCATACCAGAATGAAAGTGGTTATTACGTTGAATACGGTGTGGAGCATCGACAGACCGTAGAGAAGAGCGGTCTGATTGGCATCGGATGTTACTTCAAGACCTATTTCAGTAGGGTTGGGGAGTCCTAGTGAGCTTATTATGTTACCTATAAATCCCACAAAAGGGCGAAAAAATATCAGTGCCCATACAACTCCGAAGACATTGAATACTGTGTGGGCTAGCGCAGCTCTCTTTGCGGATGTGTTGCCGACTGTAGCTGCAATGTTGGCTGTGATGGTTGTGCCTATATTCTCGCCTAAAATCATTGCTGCTGCAAATTCGAAGGGCATCCAGCCCATAGTGAGCATGACCATCGTCAGGGCAATTGTAGCACTTGAAGATTGAAGGATTAGTGTAAGGATTGTGCCAATAAGGAGAAAAAGCAGCACCGAGCCGAATCCGTAACTCGTCCATCCCTGGATGAATGAGAGCACTTCGGGTGTTGACTCCAGGTCGGGCACGGAGGATTTCATAAATGAAAGTCCCAGGAAGAGCAGCGCAAATCCTATTACAAACTCTCCGATATTTTTTCTCTTTTCGGACTTCATCATGCTGAGAATAAATCCCAAAGCCATCAGAGGAACTGCAATAATGGAGATGTCCGCTTTAAATCCCAGCAGCGAGATGATCCACGCTGTCATCGTGGTACCGATATTGGCACCCATTATCACTCCCACGGCCTGTATGAGCGTCAGCAGCCCTGCATTGACAAAGCCTACGACCATTACTGTTGTAGCGCTGGAAGACTGTATAAGTGCTGTTATGCCTAGACCGGTTATCACTCCTCTGAAGCGATTTGATGTAATTGAAGAGAGGAGCTTGCGAAGTCTATCCCCTGATGCCTTTTGGAGACCGGAACTCATCATGTTCATACCGAACAGGAACATTCCGAGGGCTCCTAAAAGTGTGAGAATCTGTAATAGCATAATCTTTTCTTTTCGGTTGCAAAAGTGCTAATAATATTTTTTACCGCCGTTTAACTTATGTTACAATTGTATTACAATTTGCCTATATTAGTGTAAAGTAGAAGATTTAGAAACATAAAATGCAAAGAAGGCCGGTTAATTGCTATCTCGAGGCTGTCTCTGATGTCGTTTTATATAAAAAAATTATCTCAGCGCCTGAGATACATTGATGATGTAGTCGCCCATTCTTTCCAGTTCAGAGATAAGGTCAAGGTAATAGACACTTGTCAGAAAGTCACCCTTGCCTTCCATCTTATACATCTCTTCATCACGGAGGTCGTTACGCATCTGGTTGATATGTACCTCTGCATTTTGAGCAGAAATGAGGTCCACCGGTTTGCCGTCGGCAGCAAGGGAGAGATTGGCAATCATAACATCGTATGCGTTGTTGACCTTGTCAAACATATTGGAGATGTTCTTGAGTTCTTCCTCTTTGAATGTCTTGTTGTGAAGGTTACGACGGACGATAATGTTGCCTATTCTCTCACCGCTGTCGCCCAGGCTCTCAAGCTCGCTGCTAATCCTGTAGATTGTGCGAATTTGTTCTGAAGTGCCGGTACTAATATCGGTTGAAGGAATTTTATGGAGGTAGGTGGCGATTTCGCGCTCCATCCTGTCAGATATTTCTTCGTATTTCACCAGTTTTTGGCGGTAGGTGTCAAACTCGTCTCCGGTTTTGCTGTTCACGGCCTTTAATGCATAGTCGAGACCTTTCTGGGAGATGCGTCCAAAGTGTACTACCTCCTTAAGTGCCTGTTTGATAGAGAGCTCTGCAGTGGAGACCGGACCGCCCTCTATGTATTTGAGGCGGAAAACTTCTTGTTCATCAGTGCTCTTAGGCATCTTGAGGATGGTGCTCACAAGTTTTGCAATCTGTGGACAGAACCATACCAATATGAGGGTGGTTATTATATTGAATAAGGTGTGGAGCATAGACAGACCATAAAGAAGTGCGGTCTGATTAGCTTCTGTGGCTACTTCCAGTCCGATTTTAGCTGGGTTGGGGAGCCCCATTGAGCCTATGATGCTGCCAACAAATCCCACGAAGGGGCGAAAAAGTATCAGTGCCCAGACAACTCCGAAGACATTGAATACTGTGTGAGCCAGTGCTGCTCGCTTTGCAGATGTATTGCCGACTGCTGCTGCTATATTTGCCGTGATGGTGGTACCTATATTTTCACCGAGAACCATTGCTGCCGCATGTTCGAAGGGCATCCAGCCCAAAGTGAGCATAATCATTGTCAAAGCTACTGTAGCGCTGGAGGATTGGAGTATGAGGGTGAGAACTGTGCCAAGAAGCACGAAAAGCAGCACTGAACCGAATCCGTAATCGCCCCATCCCCGGATAAATGAGAGAATCTCGGGTGAGGACTGCAGGTCGGGTACTGAGGATTTCATAAATGAGAGTCCGAGAAAAAGAAGAGCGAATCCTATTACAAACTCGCCGATGTGTTTTCTTTTGTTGGACTTCATCATGCTGAGAATGAATCCCAAAGCCATCAGAGGAACTGCGAGGATGGAGATGTCCGCCTTGAATCCCAGCAGTGAAATGATCCATGCGGTCATTGTAGTACCGATATTGGCACCCATTATCACTCCTATAGCCTGTAAAAGCGTCAGCAGTCCGGCATTGACAAACCCTACGACCATCACTGTGGTAGCACTTGAAGACTGTATTATGGATGTGATGACAAGACCGGTCATCACTCCTTTGAAGCGATTGGATGTGATTGAGGATAGGAGCTTTCGGAGTCTGTCTCCTGCTGCCTTTTGAAGACCGGAACTCATCATGTTCATACCGAACAAAAACATTCCAAGTGCTCCTAAAAGGGTGAGGATCTGTAATAGCATTTCTTTACTTTTGATAATGGTACAATAGGTTGCAAAAGTGCTAATAATATTTTACACTAACGTTTAAGTTGTATTACAATTGTGTGACATTTATTGTAAAATCAAAAAATAGCCTTGTAATGGCGCAGATATTTGTAAATTTGCACAAAATACCCTTTTAATGGCACGTATACTGGTAATCGAAGATGAGGTTGATATTTGCGAGATTTTACAGTTCAATCTGGAGCAGGATGGACATCAAGTGGATATCGCTAATTCAGCGGAAGCCGCAATGAAAATGGATATTGCCTCGTACGATCTGTTGCTGCTCGATGTGATGTTGGGAGGCATATCAGGCTTTCGTTTGGCGTCAATCTTACGCGAAAATCCCTCCACCGCTAATATACCTATTATCTTCACTACTGCGCTGGGTGAGAGTTCCGATGTGGTCAGAGGTTTGGAAGCGGGTGGTGACGACTATATCTGCAAACCGGTCAGAATAGCGGAACTCAAAGCGCGTATTCGTGCGGTACTCAGGCGTTGTGTACCGCAGCAGGGAAATGAGGCCTCTAGTGAGAATGATTTGGTGCATTCCGGGATTGCACTGACCATAGATGCAGAGCAAAAGGCGGCTTTTGCTGACGGACGCGATCTTAGGCTAACCAAACTTGAGTTTGAAGTGCTGCAGTTGCTTTTCAGCAACTCTCCTAAGGTATTCTCAAGAGAACAAATCATATCAACGGTGTGGCCTTCGGATGTGATAGTGACCGACCGAACGGTGGATGTGAACATAACTCGTTTGCGTCGCAAGTTGGGTCCTCTTGGGAGTTGCATCAAGACCAGAATTGGGTATGGATATTCATTTGAAATAGAATGATATGCAAAACAGTCTCCTTATCATAAGTATAATTGCGCTAGTGCTGCTGCTCTTGGCGGTAATACTGATGTTCTATAATGTGAAACTATATAGAAGTCTGTCGCGCAGTGAGAAGGATAAGAGCCGAATTAAACGGCAGCTGACACAGAATGTTGCGCACGAAATCAAGACTCCCATAGCGAGCATTCACGGTTATTTGGAGACTCTGGTAGCCAATCCTGACCTTCCCGATGAGAAGCGTCGCCACTTTCTTGAGCGTTGTCTTTCGCAAAGTGATCGAATGACGCGTCTTATGGCCTATATGTCCACCGTTTCTCGTCTTGATGAAGGGAGATTCACAATGGAGGATGGAGTGGACCTGGAGCGTATTATCAATGATGTTATAGAAGATTTCAAGGGCAAACTCGACTCCTCAGGTATTGTTGTAAAGCTGGATATTCCTGATTATCTTTTTGTCAGAGGTGATCAGGGACTTCTCTACTCAATTTTTCGCAATCTGGTGGAAAATGCAGTGATGTATGCATCAGGAGCAGATACTTTGAGGATTACCTGTATCAGAAGAGAGGATTGCATTGAGTTTGAAGTTTCCGATAATGGCTCCGGAATTCCCGAAAAGCATCTGAACCGTATTTTCGAACGGTTTTATCGTGTTGACAAGGGTCGTACACGCGGAGAGGGGGCTTCCGGTGGTACCGGCCTTGGCCTTTCTATTGTCAAAAATGCTGTTCAGGCCCACGGAGGCACCATTTCCGCCTCTGCCGGCCCATCTGGAATCGGTCTCATTGTCAGATTCTCTTTACCGGCGTAGATAATTTAAGGAAGCCGGAAAATGTTGTTTCGAGTAATAATTCTTACGGAAGTTTTGTCAGAGGTTCTATCAAAGGAGTGAAAAATGATCCCTGTCTCCAAGAGCCGGAAACTTTTTCCTGTAATTTTTGAGCATCCGAAGGTCGGTTTCACAGATGATGACCTCTTCTTTGTTGTCATTGCAGGAAGCGACAGGATGTCCATAAGGGTCAATGAAGACCGTACCACCATCATATTCGCAGTTGGGGTCGGTGCCGATACGGTTTACTGCTGCCATATAGCACTGGTTTTCGATAGCTCTTGCTCTGATGAGTGTGTCCCAATGATAACGGCGGGGAATTGACCAGCTGGCTACGCAAATTATCATATCATAGTCACCGCGATAGCGACTCCATACCGGGAAACGCAGGTCGTAGCAGATGATGGGAAGTATCCTCACTCCTCGCCACTCAATTATAACTCGTTCATTTCCGGGTTTGAAGGTCAGATGTTCGCCCCCGTATGTGAAAAGGTGGCGTTTATCATAGATAATTACATCTCCGTCAGGTTTTACAAAATAGAATCGATTGATATAGCCTTCTTTTGTTTTCAATGCCACACTTCCGGCTATGGCGCAATCCATTTTAGCAGCACTCTTCTTCATCCATTCGAGAGAGTAACTGGGCTCATTTTCAGCAATACCTTCGGGCTCTGTGGCAAATCCTGTTGAGAACATTTCCGGTAGTACTACAAGGTCTACCTGTGGTATTCCATCAAGCAATCGGGATATGTTGTTACAATTAATCTCTGGCTTCGCCCATACGATATCATGTTGTACAAGTGCTGTTTTCATACTAATTTGTTAATAATGGGTGTCAAAATTAGAAAATTTATTCTGATTTTGCTATATTTGCTAAATAATTAAAACAACAATCAATATGAAAAATGCAATATTTTCTTTTCCGCTGCCGGCAAATGAACCGGTAAAAACATATCTCAAAGGTTCTCCTGAAAGGGAAGCGCTTGAGGCAGAACTCAAGAAACAGAGTTCTCAAGTGATAGAGATCCCCCTGATCATCGGAGGCAAGGAGGTACGAACCGGTAACACTGGCAAAGTGGTGATGCCACATAACCATCAGCATGTGCTCGCCACCTACCACAAGGCGGGGGAGAAGGAGGTACAGATGGCTATAGATGCAGCAATGGAGGCTCATAAAGAGTGGTCGGAGCTCGACTGGACTGTTCGCGCCACTATCCTGCTTAAGATTGCCGACTTGATTGCGGGAAAGTACCGTGCTGTCATCAATGCTGCCACAATGCTTGGACAGAGCAAAAATATCTACCAGTCTGAAATTGATGCAGCTTGTGAACTTATCGACTTCCTGCGCTACAATGCACATTTCGCCGGCAAACTCTACGGATTCCAGCCGAAGAGCGGTCCCGGACAGATCAACGGCGTTGAGTACAGAGCACTGGAGGGCTTTGTGTTTGCTGTAAGTCCCTTCAACTTTACCTCCATCGCAGCTAACCTGAATATGTCCCCCATATTGATGGGCAACGTGACCGTATGGAAGCCTGCTACTACCGCATTGCTCTCCAACTACTATCTGATGAAGGTCTTTAAGGAGGCAGGTGTGCCGGATGGCGTGATCAACTATCTTCCCGGTCCGGGTAAAGTGATTGGTAATGTTGTGTTTAACTCCAAATACCTGGCAGGTGTTCACTTCACCGGATCCAACGTTACCTTCAATAACCTTTGGAAGCAGGCAGCTGAGAATCTTGAGAAATACATCTCCTATCCTCGTTTGGTCGGAGAGACGGGCGGAAAGGACTTTATCTTTGTACATCCTTCAGCACCTGTACAGGAAGTTGCTACTGCAGCATTCTGCGGGGCATTTGAATTCCAGGGCCAGAAGTGCTCAGCAGCTTCTAGAATGTATGTCCCCGCTTCTCTTTGGCCTGCAATTCTTGAGGGCATTAAGGCACAGGCATCGGAGATCAAGATGGGTGATGTTTGCGATCCTTCCAACTTTGTAAATGCAGTGATCGACGAGGCCTCTTTTGACAATATCTCCTCTTACATCGAATATGCCCGCAAGAGTAAAGATGCTAAAATTGTAATGGGTGGCGGATGCGACAAGAGCAAGGGTTATTTTGTGCAGCCTACCGTCATTGAGACTACGGATCCTCATTTCAAATCTATGGTTGAGGAGATTTTCGGTCCCGTACTTACAGTATATGTATATAAAGATGCAGAAATTGATAAGGCAGTGGAACTTTGCGATACCTCTACCATCTACGGCCTTACCGGAGCAGTGTTTGGACGAGACAGGATGGCAGTTCAGAAGATAGCCGACAGACTGCGCTATACGGCAGGTAACTTCTACATCAACGACAAGCCTACCGGAGCGGTTGTAGGAATGCAGCCATTTGGCGGCTCCCGCGCCTCAGGTACCAACGACAAGGCGGGCGGAGAGTTCAACCTCATTCGCTGGACAATCCCCCGTACAATAAAAGAGACTCTGGTTTCTCCTACTGATTACAGATACTCTTATATGAAATAAAAATAGCTTAAAGCGATGTGAACCCTGGAAGTTAGACAAAAACTTTCAGGGTTTATGTTAAAATGACAAAATAAGATGAAAACGAGGAATATATATCTTTTTATTTTGGTTTGTTTATTTACATTGATTGGTTGTTCTCAAGTCAAGAAATCAAAAAACAACCATGCCTCCGACACCACAAACAACTTGATTGAGTTTGAAGATATCTATTCAAGTCAACAACAAAGTGGAGATGAGTTAGGACCATGGTGGATTTTTTATAAAGTCAAGATAGATAACAGCACAGATTCCACAATCAGTTTATATCCTAAAAAAGAGCTTGTGTCCGTAAAAGATGTTGAGTCAATCAGGAATCGAAAAGAGGCACTTAAAAGCGATGAGTTGTTAAAGCAGCTTATCAGTACATCAGATTCAGGTGTGGGGGACGCATTCCTTTTATTTAAAAATGATACGATTCCTTTATATTGTAGGTACAGTCCGATAACATTGTCTCGGGATTCATGTAACCACTATCTTTTTTACACTAATCCGGTTGAAACAAAACGATTATATGATTCGTATGTTCAAGAATATGAAGAATTCCAATCTTTCTTTTCAGATATTGTAAAAAAATCCGCTTTCGTTGTGATTTTTAATAAAAAAGAGACTTGTTATTATTCTCCTGACATCGAATTACATTTTTACGGTGATCCCAAAGAGCAGTCAGAATGGGATTTCCTACCAAACAACTGCTTCTGATGCTACACTTTCGTTCCAGCATCTGTCAACCACAGTTACCACATACTTGAATTTACGATCTCTCTTTCCTTCGGGTTTGAAGCTCCGTTCTTTGGTGATTTTGACAATGTATTGGCTGTCATCCAAATTGATCTCTTCATTTTCCGGGAATCTGTAAACTACATAAAAATGTGGTTCCTGCATCACGTCATCGGTGGGTTCCACCTCCCATACGATAGAGCCATGTCTGATCTTCATAGACTCTACGGGGTCGGGATTGATGGCATCAAGGTCAGTGTATGCCGGTATTAAAGCAATGTAGCGCTGATACACATTTTGTAGAGAATCAGTTATGGATAAGGGAAGAGAAGGCGTCTGTTCAGCTCTGCGGGGAGGGTCTTGGCGTTGTCCCTCTGCTTTGATTACCGGGGGTGGTGTTAAAGTCCAGCCGGGCCACCATACATTACCGTCAACATTTGGTAGAGTGCGCACAAGCTCCATTTTTCTGGGCATCTGAGTAATCTTGGGATTGTCGAGGTCAGGCTCGTTGAATGTTGAGATGCTCTGTCCGATATAAAGATGTCCTTTGAAATTGCTATCGTTCCACCAATTTATAAGCACATCGTAATCTGCGGCAGGATGACCTATTTTCCAATAAAGCTGTGGTACAATATAGTCGATGATGCCTTTCTCAGCCCAGCCCGGAACATCTGCGAAGAGTTGTTCATAGTTGGAGAGACCGTTGGTCTTACTGCCGCTGCCGTCCGGAGTATCCTTTAAATTTCTGTGGATGCCGAAAGGTGAAATGCCAAACCTTATCCAGGGTTTGACAGCCTTTATGGCCGTATTTATTTCACGCATCAGAGTCTCCACATTGTTTCTTCTCCAGTCATTCTTTTGCCAATACTCAAACCCCTGAGACTTTCCATATTTCACGAAAGAGTCATCATCGTGGAACTCTTCGTATGGCACCGGATAAGGATAGAAATAGTCGTCAAAATGAATTGCATCCACGTCATACCTATTGACGATATCCACGATAACCTTTACTGTGTGTGCCACCGATTCGGGTTCGCCCGGATCAAAATAGAGCTGTTTGCCATATTTCTTAAATATTTCAGGTTTCTTGAAATATAGGTGATCGGGGTGGAGCGTCTCGGTGTCGTTTGAAGTTACTCTATAAGGGTTGAGCCAGGCATGAAACTCCATACCTCGCGCATGAGTCTCTTTAATCAGAAATGCCATCGGATCCCAGTAAGGATCAGGAGCTTTGCCCTGCTCTCCGGTCAAAAAACGGGTCCAGGGCTCTATATCCGACTCATAGAAAGCATCTGCTTGAGGCCTTACCTGAAATAGAATCGCATTGCAGCCAAGTTCCTGGAGTTTATCCAGTGATTTTATAAACCATTCTTGGATTTCCTCCATCGTCATGGTCCGCATCTGCTGGTTGCCGACAATATGTAACCAGGCGCCGCGGAACTCACGTTTTGGCAATTCTTGGGAAAAAGAAACGCTGATGACAACCATCAGCATGATAAATGTGGAAATGAGTCTTTTCATTACAGTAGTTGCTGTTAATTGATGAATCAGCGGCAAATATAATGAAAAAAGAGAGTTATTTCAGTGTGAAAATATAGGTAATGGTACCTTCCTGTGAGATGGTACTGCTGGTGTTGAATTTTGCCTTTAGGGCAGCCTCTTTGGCAGCATCCCATAGGATTTTATTTGTGACCGTAGTCCCTGTTGCACCGGGAATGGCGGAAGTGACATTGCCATTTCTATCCACCATTATCCTGACTACCACGCGGCCGGAGGCCTGTACGGAATAGGTAGGAAGTGGCAGTGACCCCATCACCGATCGTCCTTTGAGCTGTGCACTGGGAGTGCCGTCAGTTGAGCCTGTCCGCGTATTACCCTGAGCGTGGCCTGCCGTGAGATTGTCCGAAGGAGTCTCGGCGGTTTGAGGTGCAAGAGTGTCCTTTTTATTATTGTCAGCTGCGGAGAAAAGAGCCCTGCGGTTGATTTCCTTACGGGGCGGTTCAGGTACCTCCACATCTCCATCATCACCTACGGTCGCCTCTAACGCCTCGTTGCTCTTGGTACCTTCTACCGGACCATCGGAGCGCTGTACAAGCCTAACTTCCTCTTCAGGATTTGGGTTTGGAACCCTAGGCTCGATGCCGGCCGCCACTTCAATGGGCTTAGGTTCCTCTTCGGAAATAAAATCCATTAGAATTGCCTTCTCTTCGGGCGGAGGGTAGTTGTATTTGAGTCCGGAGCCGACGCCAATAAAGAGCAGAGCGATATGGAATATCACCGTCAATACAATGCCAAACATATTGGATTTGCCGTCCCTGATCCCGGATTCCATTTCTAAAAATTATTATTCCGGCGAGGTCGCCATTATCACTTTGTATTTGTTGCGCTTAGCAATGTTCATCAGTGCCACAACCTCCTTGATAGGAACAGTCTCATCTGCATAGATGGAAAAAGTGGGGTCATCTTCATTCTGTAGTAGCTCTATGACGCTTCCTTCAATTTGATCAAAGCGGACGGGCGTACTGTTGCCGTTGATATGGTATGATACCATGTTCTGCTCGGGATAGTGCTTTATTGAGACGCTCACCGTGGCCTTGGCAGACACTTGCCCCGTACTCTTTGGCAGCAGAAGCTTCAGTGCATTGGGATTGACAAGAGTCGAAGTTATCAGGAAAAATAGGAGCAGCAGAAACACGATGTCCGTCATTGAGGACATCGAAAATGATGCTTCCGGCTTAGTTTTACGTTTTATGGCCATAACCGGATCAATAAATAGTTGAGTCCTGTTTGGACTGTAAAGTGTCAAGAAGATCGATGGTGATGTTTTCCATCTTGAATACCACATCGGAGACCCTTGCGGTTAGGTAGTTGTAGCCGAAATATGCCATAATGCCGACTATCAGACCACCTACGGTAGTAACCATAGCGGTATAAATACCTCCAGAAAGGAGGGTAATGTCTATATTGTTCCCTGCCTGTGACATATTGAAGAATGCCTGGATCATACCCATTACCGTACCGAGAAATCCTATCATGGGAGCACCGCCGGCGATTGTGGCCAGGAAGGGAAGCCCCTTCTCAAGCTTTGCAACTTCGAGGTTGCCGACATTCTCCACAGCTGTCTGTATGTCAGTGAGGGGTTTGTCAATTCTTTCGATTCCTTTCTCTACCAGCCTGGCAATAGGGGACGAGGTTTTTTTGCATAGACCCAGAGCTGACTTGATTTTACCGTCCAGGATGTAATCGTTGATGTCTTTTGTAAATGTCTTACTGATCTTTCCGGCTCTTCTGATGGCCCACCATCTTTCACCAAAAATATATAGGCCAATGACTGAAAGTAGTGCTAGCACTATCATCAGCCATCCACCTTTGATTGCCATATCAATCAATGACATGTTCTCCTGCACCGGGGCTATTGTGCCCTCAATTACTTCAGTGCTTGTCTGTAGAAATGTAAAAAGCATAAATGTATCTGTTTTTATTTTTTATTGTTTTCAAAAATCGGATAAGGATATCTGACTTCCGTCAGGAAAAGCGCATGGCCGGGAACTGACTGTCCTGCCCTGCAGCGCTCTTTTTCCTCTATCAGTTGTGCTACCCATTCGGGTTCTCTCTTTCCTCTGCCGACATCCAAAAGTGTGCCAACCATCGCCCTGACCATATTTCTCAAAAAACGGTCTGCAGTTACGCAAAAGCAGAGGTGTGTCTCATCAATCCGTTCCCAGAGAGCCGATGTGACACTGCAGACGGATGTTTTGTTGTCGCCTCCGAGCTTTTCAAAACTCGAGAAATCCTTTGTTCCGAGCAGGTGCTTGGCAGCAATGTTCATCCTTTCCATATCAAGGCGATGTCTGTAGTGATATGAAAAAATGGCAAAAGGATCCTTTTCGGTGTGGACATAATAACTGTATGTACGGCTTATGGCATCAAAACGGGCGTGCGCATCGTCAGAAACCTGACAAATATTCTGAGCAATGATATCGGAAGGCAGAATGGCATTTATTTTGCGTAATATCTCCTTTGGCTTTTTATTGCATTTCTCTGAAATGTCAAAATGGGCTATAAAACCTTGAGCATTGACTCCGGCATCCGTTCTTCCGGCGCCTGTAACGGAAATAACCTCTCCTGTTGCGAGAGTCAATGCCCTCTCCAAAACGGCCTGTACGGAGACAGCATTCTTCTGTATCTGCCATCCGCTGTAAGCGCAGCCGTTAAAAGAGATTGAAACAAAGAGCCGCATTGGAAAAAAATATTAATTTTGTAGGTTACAAATTACAAAAGTACAAAAATATTCAATTTATCTATATGGACAGCGTAAACATCAAAGAACTCAACGACCGCATAGAACGCGAAAGTGCCTTCGTCGATATTGTTACAATGGAGATGAATAAGGTTATTGTGGGACAGAAACATCTGGTGGAGAACCTCCTGATCGGGCTTCTGGCCGATGGCCACATCCTCCTCGAAGGCGTGCCCGGTCTTGCCAAGACTTTGGCCATCAATACTCTCGCATCCATTGTGGATGCAAAATTCAGCAGAATACAGTTTACTCCGGATCTCCTGCCGGCAGACGTCATCGGTACACTCATTTATAGCCAGAAGAGCGAACAGTTCCAGATTAAGAAGGGTCCCATTTTCGCCAACTTCGTGCTTGCGGATGAGATTAACCGTTCGCCTGCAAAAGTGCAGTCTGCATTGCTTGAGGCGATGCAGGAGCGTCAGGTAACCATCGGTGATGACAGTTTCCCTCTACCGCAACCTTTCCTCGTAATGGCAACTCAGAACCCTATTGAGCAGGAGGGCACCTATCCACTGCCTGAGGCCCAGGTAGACAGATTTATGCTCAAAGTAGTGGTAAGTTACCCCAAGAAGGAGGAGGAAAAACTCATTATCCGTATGAACAATTCAGGCACTTTCCCTAAACCCTCCACAGTACTCAAACCCGAGGACATTGTCCGTGCAAGAGAGGTGGTGAGGGATGTCTATATGGATGAAAAAATTGAAAAATACATAGTCGACATAGTTTTCGCCACACGTTATCCTGAAGATTACAATTTGCCAAGACTCAAGGATATGATAGCATTCGGAGGTTCACCCCGTGCCAGCATATCTCTCTCATTGGCAGCTAAGGCCTATGCTTTTATCAAGCGCAGAGGCTATGTTATTCCGGAGGATGTCAGGGCGGTTTGCTATGAGGTGCTTAGACATAGAATTGGCCTGACCTATGAGGCTGAAGCCGAAAATGTTACTACAGAGGCCATTATTGCCGATATTTTAAATGCAGTTGAAGTTCCATAGCAGATGATTATTGATGGAAACGGATTTGTTGAAAAAAGTCAGGAAGATTGAGATAAAGACCCGCGCTTTGTCTCATCAGATATTTGCAGGTGAGTATCACTCCGCCTTCAAAGGGCGTGGTATGGCTTTCAGTGAGGTACGTGAGTACCAATACGGCGATGATGTACGCAGTATGGACTGGAATGTCACTGCCCGTCTAAGAACTCCCTATATTAAGGTTTTCGAAGAGGAGAGAGAGCTTACGGTGATGCTCCTGATAGATGTGAGTGGTTCCAGGGCATTTGGTACTGTTGGTAAGTCCAAAAAGGATCTGATGGCGGAGGTTGCTGCCGTGCTTTCATTTTCTGCATCAATCAACAACGACAAGGTTGGAGCTCTTTTTTTCAGCAGTACGGTAGAGAAGTTCATTCCTCCAAAGAAGGGGCGCAGCCACTTGTTGAGGATTATCAGGGAGATTCTCGAATTCAAACCTCAGGAGAAGGGAACTGACATAGGAGAAGCGTTGCGCTATCTTACCAACGCCATTAAAAAGCGTTGTACTGCATTTCTGCTCTCCGATATGCTGGATACTGACGAAAATTCAGCTCCGCGTTATGAAGAAGCTCTTAAGATTGCAGCCGGACGGCACGATCTCTCTGTAATCAATATCTACGACCCCCGCGAAAGGGAAATTCCTGATGTCGGCCTGATAAGGATACGTGATGCGGAGACCGGCCATGGAATGTGGGTCGACTCCTCTTCTCCCAAGGTGCGTCGCAGCTTTGCGCAGTGGAATAAGGATCTTTACGAAGATACAATTCATCTGCTGCGCAGGTATAAAGTGGATAATGTCAGTATCAGCACTAATCAGGATTATGTCAAAGAGTTGATTTCCTTTTTCAAAAACAGAGCTTGATGAAAAGAAGATATTTATTGACCATAATGACGCTCTTTTTCTGTGCGATTAACCTATTCGCTCAGAAGGCTAATGAGCCTCAATATAAATCGGTGCTCAGCAGGGATTCGATACTGATTGGTGACCAGATTGAGTGGCGTATTCCCGTTAAGATTTCCGAAGGGGAAGATTATTATATAGAGAGACCCGATGATCCGGTAGCTCCCGGAGTTGAGACTATCAAGGAATTTCACATAGATACCATTTCTTTCAGGCGAGGAAGACTTGAAGTGGAGGGGAGAATGACGCTTACGGCATTCGATAGCGGTAGTTATTTCCTGCCGCCGGTGATTGTCCATATTGAGAGAAGTGACGGTTCAGTCGATACTCTCTTCTACGACGGACCGATCCTCGATGTCAATACCATTCAGATAGATACTGCCACATTCGTTCCCTTTGATATCAAGGGACAGATAAGATATCCGGTAACCTTCTCCGAAATACTTTTCTGGGGAGGAATTGTTCTGATTGCAGTTGCTCTCGGATGGCTAATCATACGTTTTATCAAAAGAGCCAGGGAGGGACGCTCCTTCTTCGGCCGTCCGGTAGTCAAGGATCCTCCGCATATAGTTGCATTGCGTTCGCTTGAAAAGATCCGTGGCCAAAAACTCTGGCAGAACAATCGCCATAAGCAATTCTATACGGCTGTGACTGACACTTTGCGCAAATATATAAGCGACAGATACCATATTGCAGCGATGGAGCAAACCTCAAACGAGATGTTTGATGACCTGAAAGACAAAGATATCGATCCTAAATTGATGGGACAACTGAGAGAACTCTTTACCACGGCTGATTTTGTAAAGTTTGCGAAACATACCCCTTCGATTGGGGAGAATGAGGAGGCAATTCCTACCGCAGTAAGATTTGTCAACGCAACCTTCTTGCAGGAAATTGAAAAAGAAAAGGAGGAGTAGTAAATGTTTTTTGAATATCCATATCTGCTCTGGCTGGAGTTTATACTCGTCCCATTGATCGCCCTTTACATCTGGAGGGAATTCAGAGGGTCTTCACCATCTATGATTGTGTCAAATTCCACCCCTTGGAAGGTAAAAGGTGGCACATTTAAAAAAGTGTTGCGCCATGTACCCTTCGTGTTGAGGATGATTGCAATTGCTGCAATCATCGTGGCTATTGCCCGTCCGCGCACATCGGAAACCTTCGAGACCGTGGATACCGAAGGTATAGACATCGTGCTGACAATGGATATCTCCACTTCGATGCTTGCCCGTGACTTCAAACCGGATCGAATCGGTGCTGCTAAGGATATTGCGATTGAGTTTTTAGCCTCAAGACCTACCGACCGTATCGGAATAGTGGTTTTCGCCGGTGAAAGTTTTACTCAATCACCGCTAACTACCGACAGGGTGACGCTTATCAACCTTATGAAGGAGATAGAGACCGGACTGATTGAGGATGGCACTGCCATTGGAAACGGACTTGCCACGGCGGTTGCTCGTCTCAAGGACTCCGATGCCAAGAGCAAAGTGGTAATCCTGCTTACTGACGGCGTCAACAATCGCGGTGAAATCGCCCCGCTGATGGCTGCGGAGATAGCCAAAACTTATAATGTTCGAGTATATACCATAGGGGTGGGAGCGATGGGTACGGCACCTTATCCGGTTATGACCCCATGGGGAGTCCGTCTGCAGGATATAGAGGTGGAAATTGACGAGAAACTACTCCAGGAAATAGCCGCTCAAACCGGCGGAAAGTATTTCAGGGCCACTGACAATACGAAACTTCTTGAGATTTACGGTGAGATCAACGCAATGGAGAAGAGTAAAACGACCGTAGATAGTTTTCCTATCTATTCGGAACTCTTTATGAAGTATGCGGTAATAGCGCTGCTTGCCCTACTGGCGGAACTTTTATTCAGATTGTTTGTAATAAGGAGGATACCATAGAATGATACACCTTGCACAAGGAGAATATCTGCTCCTCTTACTTGTAATACCATTCCTCTTCATTTTCTATGGAGTTTCACTCCGTATCAAAAAAAGGAGGATTGCCAGACTTGGTGACACGGCACTTGTAGCTAAACTGATGCCGGATGTCTCCAGAGGCAGGGGGTGGTTCAAAATCACCTTGATGGCGATTGCCTGGTTCTTTTTCGTGCTGGGACTTGTCAGGCCACAACTCGGAGCCCGTCTCAAAGAGAGGCAGAGCAAGGGAGTGGAAGTGATGGTAGCACTGGATGTCTCCAACTCCATGCTTGCTGAGGATTACTCTCCAAACCGTCTCGAAAGGTCCAAACTTGCAATCGAACGACTGGTTGACCGTCTCCAAGGTGACCGTATCGGATTGATCCTCTTTGCAGGGCAATCTTTCGTTCAACTTCCTATAACTACCGATTATGTGTCGGCCAAGATTTTCCTCAATAGCATCACTACAGGGTCGGTGCCTATACAAGGCACTGCGCTGGCCGATGCCATAGCAACCTCCGCTCGCAGTTTCAGCACACAGAGTGAGAACAGCCGTGCAATCATTGTTATTTCCGACGGAGAAGATCACGAGGGAGATGTTATGGAAGTGGCCCGCACTGTGGTTGACAGCGGGATCAGGATCTATTGCATCGGTGTAGGGTCTCCTGAAGGCAAACCTATTCCCATGAATGGAGAGTTGCTCAAGGATAAGAACGGGGAAATAGTTGTAACCCGATTGGATGAAAACACACTCAAAAAGATAGCCGATATAGGAGATGGGCTTTATGTGCGTGCAGGAAACAGCGAATTTGGCTTAAATCCAATTATTGACCATATTAAGGAGATGGACGAGCAGGAGTTTCAGTCTGTGGTTTTCGAGGATTTTGACGAGCAGTATATGTACTTTTTCGGCATCGCACTCTTTTTTCTTATACTCGAACTGCTGATTTCCAATAAAAAAGGCCGCAGACAATTGTTCAAAATGGAGGATAAATGATGAAAAGGATTATTTTGATATTGTTTTCGCTCAGCCTGACTGCAGTAGTGACCTTTGCGCAGACCGACCGTTCCCAGGTTCGCCGGGGCAATAGAGATTTCCGTAAGGAAAAGTATCAGGAGGCTGAAATCAACTACAAGAAGGCTCTTGTGACCGACTCTCTTTCAAATGCAGCCGGTTACAATCTCGGCAATACCTTTTTCCGCATGGAAAACTTTACAGAAGCGGATAAATACTACTCATCGGTGGCAGATTCACTTGGAAAAGGGAAACGCGGTTCCGATCTTTATCACAATATGGGAAACTCATTGCTCAGTCAGAAAAAGTATGCTGAGGCTATAGAGGCCTTAAAGAATTCCCTGCGTCGCAATCCCGATGATATGGAGACAAAGTCCAACCTGGCATACGCTCAGAAGATGCTTCAGGATCAGCAGCAGAATCAAGACCAAAATCAGGATCAGAACCAGGATCAGAACCAGGATCAAAACCAAGACCAAAATCAGAACGATAATAAGGATCAAGACAAGGACCAGAATCAGGACCAGAATCAGGACCAGAACCAGGAACAAAACGATAATGACAACAAACAGGACCGGCGCGATGGCCGGACTCCTCCTCCTAAAATAACCCCACAAGCCGCCCAGCAGATGTTACAGGCGATTCAGGAGAAAGAAAAGGAGACCCAGGAGAAGGTCAAGAAGGAAAAGGCCCTCTTATTGAAATCCAAACAGAAAGAAAAAAACTGGTAATCACACCGGATGAGATAGTATGAAACGAACACTGACATTTCTCTTTTTATTGTTTTTATCGGCCAAGGCTGCATTTGGTCAGGGACTTACTGTTGAGGCTCCAAGCGTAGTGGCGATGGACGAGACATTCAGAATAGTCTTCACTTCGGATGGCAAGATGTCTGACTTTAATTGGCCGGGGAGCGACGATTTCAATGTAGTGTGGGGCCCGCAAAAAGGCACTTCCAGCAGTGTCAGCATTATCAACGGCAAACGCACTTCTACACACAATGAGACTGTAACTTATTTGCTCCAGGCTAAGGGAGTGGGGAATTTTACCATACCGGTTGCAACTGCTACCATAGAAAAGCAACAGTATAGCACACGCAGCGTCACCATAGAGGTGGTCGGCAGCCAGCAGGAGAGACAAAGCCAGAATCAGGATCAGCAGGCAAACGCACAGCAGAGCCGGAGCGATTCAAGGATGCAAAGTGCCTCGTCCGATGACATTTTCCTCAGATTGACGCTTAACAAGCGCAATGTGGTCAAGGGTGAGCCCATAATAGCTACGCTAAAGCTATACACCAAGGTGGACATTGCGAGTTTTGAGGATGTGAAATTTCCCACCTTCAACGGCTTTTGGAGCAGGGAGATTGATACACCGCAAAATATAGAATTCAATAGGGAAAATTTGGACGGCACTATATATAATGCGGCATTGCTTCGCAGATATATGCTTATTCCTCAGCAGACAGGCAAGATTAATATCGAGTCTGCGGAGATAATCTGTGTGGTAAGGATACGTGCCGGTACCACCGGACCAAGAAGCATTTTCGATGACTTTTTTGATAATTTTCAGACAGTCAGAAAGCGTCTGTTTACCCCTGAAACTACGGTTACGGTAAATGCTTTGCCGTCTGCCCCTGCCTCTTTCGGAGGTGGAGTCGGAGATTTTAAGATCAGCTCATCATTAAGTAAAGACAGCCTTGTTGCACATGAGGCTGCTTCGCTGATGGTTACAATCAGTGGAACCGGCAATATTTCAATGCTGGAAGCTCCTAAAATGGAATTTCCATCCGATTTTGAGCTCTATGATGTAAAAACTACCGAAAAGGTGTCGTATGACGGCACTTCAGGTAGCAAAACATTTGAATATCCATTTATACCACGCAGCCACGGTGATTTTGAAATCGCTCCGATTGAATATTCATATTATGATCTTTCCGGCAAACAATACAGGACTATAAATACGGGCGCTCTCACAGTTAAGGTGGGACGTGGTAGTGGAATCGATAATGGAGGTGTGGTGATGTCCGGTGTCACTCGCCAGAGTGTCAAGAATCTGGCTGAAGATATTCGATATATCTCGACAGGTGCCCCTTTGCTGAGGGATAGAGGGAGTTTCTTTGCGGGATCACTCCATTTCTACGGGTTGATTGCACTTATCGTGCTGCTATTTTTTGTGGTAGGCGCAATCCTCAGAAAAAGAGCCGTGCTGCGCACTGACGTGGTGGGTACCCGTAATCGCAAGGCTAAAAAAATGGCCCGTGTGCGTCTGCAACAGGCCGGCACCTATCTCAAACAGGGGCTCAGCGGAGCATATTACGAGGAACTCCACAAGGCGATGCTCGGTTATGTTTCCGACAAACTGATTATCCCTGTGGCTGATCTTTCTAAAGAGAGAATTTCATCATCACTGGTAGAAAAGAGTGTTCCGGAACAACTGATAACCCGATTCATATCCATTCTTGACAGATGTGAATTTGCAAGATATGCTCCTGATGCCAAGACAGCGGAGATGGAGAGTCTCTATGAAGAAGCAATGAGTGTCCTTTCAGAAATTGAATCTAAATTGAAAGGTGCAACCAAACGTTTAAGGAGCACTGTAGCACCACTCATTGCGCTGATATTGTTGCTCAGCCATTATGCTGTTTCCGCTCAGGAAAGTGTCGATGACCTTTGGAAAATGGCAGCCGATTACTATGCAGAAGAAGACTATGTCAACGCGCTTAACTTCTATCTTATGATAGAAGGCGAGCAGAAGGTCTCTCCGGATCTCTATTACAATATTGCGAATTGTTATTTCAAGAGTAATGACAATACGCACGCTATCCTCTATTATGAGAGAGCGCTCAAGCTCGATCCTTCACATGCTGATGCGGCGAATAATCTCGCAATTGCACAGAGATTCACTCTCGACAAGATAGATGTCCTGCCCGATTTTATACTTGTGACCTGGGTAAAGAAGATTAAATATCTTTTTTCAGCGGATGTTTGGGCATGGATTTCAATTATTTTGGTCGCAGTAGTGGCTGTGCTGATGCTTGGATTCCGTTTTGGTTCTTCATTACGTAGTCGTAAAACCTCTTTTGTGCTTGCGTGTGTTGTCCTGCTCTTTGCTTTTGTCTCATTTGCATTCTCATTAAGTGTGAGAAAAGATGCGATAAAAGAGGATTCTGCAATTGTGATGGCTCCTGTCGCCTCGGTAAAAAGCTCACCCGGAGAGGCCGGAAAGTCCATTTTCGTACTTCATGAAGGGACTAAGGTATCTCTGCTTGACGAACTTGCCGAATGGACAAAAATTGAACTTTCTGACGGACGCCAGGGCTGGATTGCCGCTGAGAGCATCAACAAAATCTAATTTTGTGTGGAATGAAAAGAATGATTCCGATACTATTGGCCACTTTGGCCGCAGTAATGCCGCTTAGAGCTCAATATTATTTTGCCACCCATGCGGGATCACAGGTGTCGTATAGGATTTACAACAATAAAGGTGACTTAATGGGTTCTTATGATGAGACTATCAAAAGCATAAGAGCTGAGTCAACGGATGATATTTTCGTGGTTTTAGAACAGGTTTATTTTGACAAAGATGGGAAACACCTCTTTAAAGACAAATCGTCGAATTTGTCACTTTATGTCAAAGATGGAGAGGTGACCGTCAATATCGAGACCATCAAAAAAGGAATGACTACACAGGACCTTATGATGAAAGGTTGTGTTATATATGTTCCTTCAGATATAAAGACAGGTGACGTACTACCCGATAGAAATTTGTCGGTCAGGGTTGGCAATATCGGTGGCACTATCAGGTTAACGGAGCGTAAGGTGCTTGGTATGGAAAAAGTGACCGTACCTGCGGGCACATTTCAGGCTGCCAAAGTACAGGAAAAACAGAAAACCAGAGTGGCAATAGTTACTGAAGAAGTGACTATAATTACCTGGATGGTAAAGGACCTTGGCTGTGTCAGACAGGAGTCTTACGATAGTAAGGGCCGACTTATCCATACTATTGAGATGGTCAAAAAGTGACGGACAACATTGTCACTACTCCATCCATAGTTGAAATCAGGAGTTTGTCTTGACCGACAGGTTCGATGGAGTTGATCAATGCAACGGAAATCTTGTGCTTCCAAACAAGGTTTCCGTTTTTGCTGTCGAAGCAGAAGATATTTCCTTTGTCGGTGGGGACGAGAAGCATCTCCCTGCCATCTTTCAAGAGAATTGTGACAGAAGGAGTAGGAGCTATGTCGTAGCCCAGACCGCTTTTAATGTTCCAATCAAGACCGGGATCATCCGACAGGGTCGACCGGCACTGTATGGAGTTGAACATATTCTTAACAAAGATCTTTGTGCCATCTTTTGAAAGTGCAATAGATTCACGCCCTCCGTCAACAGTCCAGATCTCTTTTCCGGTACTTGCATCGAGTGCGTGACATTTCCTGGCAGGAGTAACTATGAAAATCCTGCCGTTACTCTTGACAGGCCAGACTGCCGCAGGGGAGAGCATTCTGCTGCCCTTATTGCGCCATACCCACTGCTCTTTGCCTGTGGTAGGGTCAAGAGAGTAGAGGGAATTGGCCCAGTCTCCGAAAACAATCTGTTCTTTGTCAGCAAAAGGCTTGCACTCGACAAATCCTTTCACAGAGTCATATTTCCACAAAAGTTTCCCTTTACGAAGGCTGATAGCCCTGAATACATTGTCAGAAGCGCCGATATAGACCGTGTTGTCCATAATTACAGGCGAGCCGAGAACGGATTTGTTGCACTTATATTTCCACAAAAGTTTGCCTTTGCGAAGATGGAGACAGTATATATAGCCGTCCGTAGAACCGATAACCACTCTAGACCCCGACACTGCCGGAGTGGAGAAAACCTTGCCTCCTGTAGCAAAACTCCATTTGAGGGTACCTGTAGCAGTATCCAGCGCCTTTACGACTCCTTGTGTGTTGGCATATAGCACATACTTTCCGGCATATACAGCACCGCATCCGATATCGCTCTCATCCTGATTTTCCCAAATAGCCTCTACCTGGTGATATTCGCTGTTGACATCGAATGTCATCCAAGGAAAGTCCGCGGGAAGTGCATATTTGTTATTTCTGCCCGAGGCTATGTCAGGAGTGAATTGCGGTTCTGGAAACATCTCCCTGGAGTACCAGACTTTGCCTGTTTTTCCACCTTTGCCATTACCATCAGCCGCCTTGCGTTCGTTGATGGAGATACGATTGTTACTTATGGTTACGATGTTGTATCCCACATTGCCGTTGCGTCCGGCAGCAGGAGCTCTTCCGAGCACTCCCGGCACCCCGTCATAATCGAGTGTGGTGTTGCGATGCCAGTGACCGCCCATTACAAGTTGAATGTTTGTCTGTTTGAGAGTGTTGAGTACCTGAAAATAGTTGAGCATCGAGGTGTCCTGGGGGTAGTGGTTGACAAATATAACAGGTTGCTTGCGGGGAATCGCTTTTGCAATGGAATCCAGCCATACAAGACTTTCGTGGGGCATCAATGCCGGCGCCATTCTCATATTGGGACCGCTGTTGCTGCCCAGAAATTTGATACCTCCGGCTTCAAATTCAAAATATTCATATCCGAATACCTTTGCGAAGGTATTACAGCCGCTTTCAGACCATTTAGAATCGTGGTTACCGGCTACAATATAATAGGGAATCTCCAGTTTGTCGATAATTTCTTTAGCAAGAAAAATCTCTTCGTCGTTTCCGAATTCCGTTATATCTCCGGCGAAAATGACAAACTGCAACTCTTTCTGCAAGTTGTTGATATCGTTGATGCATTGTAAAAGGTCATCGTTGGTGGCGGAGCCTTCGGCAATGTGCGTGTCCGCGATGAATGCAAATTTTACAGTAGTAGTTTGCGCAGCGAGCCACAGTGTAGATAAACATAGTGCTGCAATGAATATGCTTCTTTTCATATTGTCAGTCTTGAATGTTGTTCCATTGGTATTTTTTCTCCAGCGGCCTGACCCCGGTCATTTGAAGCAGTCTTGCGACAAATGAATCAGCAAGGTCATTTATTGTCGCGGGATTGTTATAAAAAGAAGGCGAGGCGGGGCATATCACTGCACCTGCCTGCGTCAGCAGTTTCATATTTTGGAGGTGTATCAGGTTGAGGGGAGTTTCGCGAGGCACTATTATAAGTTGTTTGCTTTCTTTGAGCTGTACGTCCGCAATCCTGGTGATGGCATCCGAGGCAAGTCCGCCCGCTATTCTTGCAAGAGCTCCCATAGAGCAGGGGAGTACCAGCAGAACATCTGCCGCAGCGGACCCGGAGCAGAAAGGGGCATCGAAGTTATTATTTGGCAGGAGTGAGGCACCGCATTCAGATATTATTTCTTCGGGATAATATCCGAGTTCTCGCAACCATACGGTGCGTGCAGTCTCGGTGAAAATCACACTGAGTGAAATCTCCCGCATCCGAGCGCATCCGCGGATATAACTCTCCGCATATATTGCTCCGCTGGCGCCGGTGATACCGAGTACTATTTGCCTTGCATTACTCATCCAGAAGCTCTTTTTTGAGCCTTTCCATACCGGTTGTGGCCTTCTCGACAAACTGCTTGAGTCCGGAATGGTGGAGTCCGGAAGGTTTTGGGTCGATCAGATAGATGGGAATACCTGCAGGAGCATAGTGTATCAGCCCTGCAGCAGGATAGACAGCCATAGATGTGCCTACAATTACCAGAATATCGGCTCCGGAGACCAAGGCTGCTGCTTTTTCAATCATGGGCACAGCTTCCCCGAACCATACTATATGCGGTCGCAGTTGCACTCCGCGGCTATCCTTATCGTTGATGCTTAAATCTGCGTAACCGATTTCTATGGCATCAAGTTCGTCTCCATCCACGGGGCGAATTTTGGTCAGTTCTCCGTGGAGATGGATTATATTGGTGCTGCCGGCTCTCTCGTGTAGATTATCCACATTTTGGGTTACAACCGTTACTTCAAAGTATTTTTCCAGTTCTGCGATAATCTCGTGTGCGCGGTTGGGTTTTACGGTTTCAAGCTGCCTACGGCGTTCATTATAAAAGTCGATAACCAGTTTGGGGTTGCGGTACCATCCTTCGATGGATGCGACATCTTCTACTCTGTGATTTTCCCACAATCCGTCGCTATCTCGAAATGTCTTTATGCCGCTTTCAGCGCTGATGCCTGCGCCTGTCAGAAATACTAATTTTTTCATAATCAGGTGAGCTAGTTAAAATATGTGTTTTTTAGCCAGTAGGCAAAGAGTGTATCCAGTATGATGGCGTTATCCTCCTTGTCAAAGGTGAGCACTTCCTTCTTCTTGAGTGCATCTTTCAGACGGAAAACATTGGCCGAGGAGTTGAGGTGGTATCCTTCTAGAATTTCCTGACTGCTGAATCGCTGTACCCCGTCTACCACTGCTTTTAGAAAATTGATCTGGTTGGGTGTCAAATCCATCATGATCTGCATAAATCGGGGCGTGTGGAGGGAAATGAGACTTTCTGTAGCCTGTTTGATGATGTTATTGTTAACATAACCTATCGGCATGGACATGCAAATGGAACACAGGTGTTTAATATACCAGATATTGCCGTCCGCAAGATAATAAATCAGAGCCGCCTGCTCATCTTGTATCACTCTGCCCAACATCTGAAATGAGCGTACAATGAACTCTACGCACTCCTTTTTCTTAAGTTTTTCGAGAGGAATCACGTCGCACATATAGTAGAAATATTTCTTTTCTTCGAATATGTACTTCATTTGGTTGACAAATGAACCGCTGAAAATGTAGCGGACATTGGTCTGTTTTGACCAGATTTTGTCCAAGTCATCCAGCTCCAGTTCGTCGCTGCTACATTGAAGTAAGTTCTGGAACTCTTTGAAATAGACTATGATCGTCTTGCCGGCATCGGTAGCTATTATCTCCGGAAGGTTGAGAATTTTTCGTTCATCCAATGAGTCAACGTGGATTTCAAAGGGAAGTATGGAATTGTAGTGGATTTCATTGTAACATTCGAGCATCTTCTCCTTGAAAAATGAGATGAAGTCTTCTATCGTGCGGATGTTGAAGAGGTCTATTTCGCATAGAATGAAATTTTGCCCGCGGGATTCAAGAGCATCGAGAGAATATCTGATGAATGACTCTTTTCCGCTTTTGGGCGCACCATAGATGGCTACGCTCCGTTTTCTGTCGCTGAGGCTCTTGAAAAAGAGATCAGCTTCATCTCTTCGCCCTATGATATCTTGGTTTTTTGCAATGCGGTCGTAGTTGAAAGGCAGGTTCATTTGTAGCACAAAGGTTATTATCACAATAATGTTACAAAAATAACCAATAGGGCACTATTTGACAAAAAAATTTGCAGTAATTATCAAAATTATTATATTTGCAGTCCGAAAATGTTGATAGACAACCGTTAAGCTGTTGAAAAAGAGATACTTAAGCTGTATCCGCTTGCGGTTATAAATTTTTAAAATTTATTTTATGTACGCAATTGTAGATATTGCAGGACAGCAATTCAAAGTTGAAGCAGGCAGAAAAATCTTCGTCCATCGCCTTGCGGCTGAAGTAGGTGCCTCTATTGACTTTGATAAAGTATTATTGACTGACAATGATGGTGCAGTCAAAGTTGGTTCTCCTTATGTGGAAGGTGCGGTTGTGAAAGCTACCGTTCTCGACCATCTCAAAGGTGATAAGGTTATCGTTTTCAAAAAGAAACGCCGTAAAGGTTATCAGAAGAAAAACGGTCATCGCCAGTATTTGACTCAAATTCAAATTGAAACAATCGCTTAATTAAAACGTATTAGATTATGGCTCACAAAAAAGGTGTCGGTAGTTCCAAAAACGGCCGCGAATCACACAGCAAACGCTTGGGCGTTAAATTGTTCGGTGGACAGATCGCCAAGGCAGGCAATATCTTGGTTCGCCAGAGAGGAACAGTTCACAATCCGGGTGAAAATGTTGGAATGGGTAAAGACCATACTCTTTTCGCTTTGATTGACGGTACTGTAGTTTTCAAGAAGAAGGCTAACAATAAGTCTTACGTGTCAGTGTTCCCTCAGGCATAACGGGATCATTATCGAAAAATAGAGCCGCTTCATGCAGAAGTGGCTCTTTTTTTATACCTTTGCGTACCAAATAACGATTTTATGTTGACATTAAAACTTTTGAGAGAGCAGCCCGAATTTGTAATCGAGCGTCTTGCAGTAAAGCATTTCGATGCAAAAGAGATTGTTTACGATATAATAGAACTTGATAAGAAACGCCGTTCGGCGCAGCAGGAGCTTGATTCGTGTCTTGCGGAACAGAAGATAAAAGCCTCTGAAATCGGAAAACTGATGAAAGAAGGGCGTAGGGATGAGGCTGAACAGGTTAAATTGCATGTTGCATCTCTCAAGGAGCGCTCAAAAGCTCTTGAAGAGGAGATGGCGACCGCACAGCAGGAGCATGATGGTAAATTGTTGCTTCTTCCCAACCTTCCTTATGGGCAAGTTCCGGCAGGACGTACGGCCGAGGATAATGTGATTGTACGTCAGGGAGGTAAAATTCCCGATTTAGATGAAGCGGCCAAGCCTCACTGGGAACTTGTAAAGGAGCTGGATATAATCGACTTCGATCTGGGAGTTAAACTTACAGGAGCAGGATTTCCCGTTTACAAAGGTGCGGGAGCAAAGATACAGAGAGCGCTTATAAGCTTTTTCCTTGAACGAAATACCGATGCCGGATATCTGGAGTATCAGCCTCCTTATATGGTAAATGAAGATTCCGGTTTTGGTACCGGACAGCTTCCGGACAAGGAGGGGCAGATGTACCATGTTACCCTTGATGGTTTCTATATGATTCCTACTGCCGAGGTGCCTGTCACCAATATCTACCGCGATGTAATCCTGCAACCCTCCGACTTCCCGATAAAGATGACCGCATATACTCCCTGCTGGCGTCGCGAAGCAGGTTCTTATGGCAAAGACGTTAGGGGTCTTAACCGTCTTCACCAGTTTGACAAAGTTGAGATTGTGCGCATCGAGCTTCCGGATGATTCTTATCAAGCACTTGATGAGATGGTGGCTCATGTTGAATCTTTGGTCCAGGCTCTTAAGCTTCCTTATCGCATATTGCGCCTTTGCGGTGGAGATATGAGTTTTACCTCCGCCATAACCTACGACTTTGAGGTGTGGTCAGCAGCACAGCAGAGATGGCTTGAAGTGAGCTCGGTTTCCAACTTCGAGTCTTATCAGGCCAACCGTCTCAAACTCAGATACAAGGATGAACAGGGTAAATCGCAGCTCGCCCACACTCTGAACGGTAGTGCGCTTGCTTTACCGAGGATTCTTGCTGCAATTATAGAAAACTATCAGACTCCTGACGGCAAGATTGTTGTGCCTGAAGTGTTGCGTAAGTATACCGGTTTCGATGTAATAGAATAATGACTGAGAGTCCGCAGAGAATAATCATGGGAGTTGACCCCGGTACCACTATTTTGGGTTACGGGGTCATTCTTGTCGACAAGAAGAGGGTTCATTATGTGGATATGGGGGTGATAGATCTGCGTAAGGAAAAAGACCATTTTCTAAAGCTAAGACGTATTTTCAAGGAAATAGGGGACCTTATGGATAAGTATGCTCCTGATGATTTGGCAATTGAAGCTCCCTTTTACGGTAAGAATCCACAGGTTATGCTCAAGTTGGGCCGTGCCCAGGGTTCTGCTATAGCGGCAGCTCTTAATCGCGGCATTCCCGTCTCGGAATATGCTCCCAGAAAAGTCAAAATGGCAATAACGGGTCGTGGTGACGCCTCCAAGGAACAGGTAAGAATTCTGATGGAGAAAACCCTGGGCATTAAGATGGAGAGTTCATTTCTGGATGCTTCGGATGCGCTTGCCATCGCTATGTGCCATTTCTACCAACTTTCAAGTCCGTTGGTGGACGTTTCCGCTTCTTCCAACTGGAAATCCTTTGTAGATGCCCATCCGGCAAGGGTAAAAAAGTGATCTCCGGATTTAACTTTTGCCCCATTTTCAAGTCTAAATTAACAAGTTGGTGAACTTAATTTATTTAGATGATATATTAATATTTGTAAATAATACCACTATATGAGATACAGATTTTTGAAAGCGGCCGCATTTGTTTTGCTCTTAATCCCGACACTCCTCAACGCACAGCGTGGAGGGTTTTCGGTAAAAGTTACCCTGATTGAGGCCGACACCGGATCCGGAGTTGAATTTGCAACAGTATCAATAACTGCAGAAGGTTCAGATAAGGCCTATAAATATGCTCTTACAAATGAGGATGGCTTTGTGGAGATCAAAGGCGTAAGAGCTGGTAAGTATCTCATAAAAGGTGAACTTATGGGATATGTGCCTTATCAGGATACAATTAATGTGGATAAGAACCTCGATCTGGGAAAGAAGAAGATGGATGTAGAGGTAAATTTCCTCGAAGGGGCAACAGTTACCGACCTCGGCAATCCCATTGTCATTAAGAAGGATACTATTGAGCACAATATAGGATTAATGAGAGTTACCGACAACGAGACCCTTGAGGATATTCTCAAGCGTCTCCCCGGTATTGAAGTCTCGTCGGATGGCACTATCACAGCAAATGGTAAGGAAATCAAGAAAATCACCATTGACGGCAGAACTTTTTTCCTCGATGACCCCCAGCTTGCCAGTAAAAATATTCCTGCAAAGATTATCGAAAAGGTGAAAGTTGTGGATAAACAGTCGGAGCAGGCCGAATTTACCGGTATTGATGATGGAGAAGAAGAGACCATCATTGACCTGAGCGTTATGAAAGGAATGATGAATGGATGGTTTGGCAACATAATGGCGGGTGGCGGCAGTGACCTTCGCGGTAAGGATGAGGATGGTGTGGCGATAAAGAATGATTTCCGTTTTCAGGGAGCTACCATGATAGCCAAATTTTCTGAGAGCGACCACATTGCATTTATCGGCAATGCCAACAACACCAACAACCGTGGATTCAATGACCTCGCCGGAAGTATGATGGGAGGTATGCGAGGCGGTGGAATGCGAGGTGGCGGTATGCCTGGCGGATGGGGAGGTCGCAATGGCATCTCCACTTCCTATATGGCGGGTCTCAATGGTGGTAAGATGTTTGACAACAAGTCGGAATTGACAGGCAACTATATGTTCAACGGCAATGAAAGAGTTGTTGAGGAGAGTACTGCAAAGACTACATTCAAACAGGACGGATCATCTCTCTTCGCCATCGATGACGGTTATAGTATAACCAACTCCTACGGGCATAGAGCCGGAGCACGTGCTGACTGGAAGATTTCAGATCAGACTTCCATCCTTTTTCAGCCCCAGTTCAACTTTGGCACCGGTAATTTTGAAGAGCGTTCGGATTTTGCTACCGACAATATTTCCGCTTCCGGACAGAAATCCAAGATCAACGATGGTTACAGTCTCTCGACCGGAGAGAATTCCAACCAGACTGCAAGAGGTTTTCTCCTTTTCAGACAGCGTCTGGGCAAGCCCGGAAGAACGATCTCCCTCAATATCGACTACGATTTATCGAAGAACCTGATGGACGGCATCAACCGCTCTCTAACCAACTCCTACAGAGATAATACGCTTGCCGACTCAAGTATAGTAGACCAGTTCTACCATCAGTCGGCCGAATCCTATGAAGTGGGTGGTCGTCTCTCATATACCGAACCTCTTGGCAAAAACTTTTTTGCCGAGGCTACCTACTCTTACGATTACAATTATAGGAACTCCTACAAGGTTACATACGACGATTTTGAGACCGGCGCTACCATAAATCATGAGTACACCAACGATATAACAAATGAATCGATGTTGCAGAGAGCAGGCATCAATATTATGAAGCAGGAGGAGAAATACAACATTACCGTAGGTGCTACAGCACAACCCTCAAGAACCATCAATGTTACTGAGGTGGGTGGAAAGTCCACGACCATTGACCGGAAAGTGGTGAACTGGGCTCCGAACGCCAGGGTGGATTTTAATTTCAGCGACTATGAGATGTTGAGATTCAGGTATAGAGGACGTACCGGTCAGCCTTCTATTTCTCAGCTGCAGACCGTACCCGACAACTCCAACCCTCAGAGAGTGACACTCGGAAATCCTTACCTCGACCCTTCATTCTCGCATAGGCTCAATATGATGTACAACAAGAATAATGTGCAGACATTCTCCTCGCTGATGCTCAATGCCGACTTCAACTACAATCAGCGAAATATTGTCAATGCAAGCTGGTATGACAAAAAAGGCGTGCAGTACACTATTCCGACGAACAATGACAAAGGTACATTCTCCACAATGGCAAGATTGACCTATAACTCACCTATTGCAAAGAGCAAATTTTCCGTTATGTCTTTCTTCAATGTGAGTTACTCTACAGGTGTAAGTTTTGTGGGTAAAGACGAATTGCTCGACATTGACAATCCATCAACTTACCTCAATGTGAACAATTTTGAAGAGAATGAATATCAAAACCTCTCTTTCTCAGAAAATCTTAGATTCGTCTATCGTGACGATATTTTTGAGGTATCTGTCGGTGGAAATGCGAGATATTCGCAGGCCTGGTATACTATTACGGCAGAAAACGTAAGACCTACCTGGGCCAATACCGTTAATGCAAATGTGATAGCCAATATTCCCAATATTTTTAACTTTTCGACTGATGCAGCCTACACGTTTTACTACGGTTATGAAGAGGGCTACAACGAGCCCACACTCGTTTGGAATGCCGAACTTAGTCGTCAGATTCTTAAAAACCTGACTCTTAGCATCAAATGCTATGACATCCTTAACCAGTCCAGGAACACTTACCGCACAACAACGGACAACTATGTCCAGGATACCCGTAACAATACTCTTGGGAGATATCTGATGGTAAATTTGACCTATCGTTTCGGTACTTTCGGCAACCAGCCAATGGGTGGCCGTATGGGTGGACATGGCAGAGGTCCTGGCAGGGGATTTGGAGGCGGCATGAACCGCTAACTATCTCCAAAGTTGTATAGCAGTCAGGTTTCTCCTATTCCTCTTCGAGTTCGCGAACTCCTGCATATTTGCGCCATTTTTCGATCAGATCAGTCATGTCCGGTGGAATAGGGGAGTCGAATACCATCTCCCGTCCCGTACGTGGATGCACAAATCCAAGGCTCTTAGCGTGAAGTGCTTGACGCGGCAGCAGCGCGAAACAATTGTCGATAAATTGTCTGTATTTTGTATAGATTGTGCCCTTCAGTATCCTGTCACCGCCATAGCGCTCATCATTGAAGAGAGGATGGCCGATATGATTCATGTGGACCCGTATCTGATGCGTGCGTCCCGTTTCTAGATTACATTCCACCATTGTTACATATCCGAACCTTTCAATCACTTTATAATGGGTGATTGAAGGTTTTCCCTGCTCTTCATCTGAAAAAACCTTGAATTTTAGTCTGTCATTGGGGTCCCGTCCGATATTACCCTCGATTGTACCGCTATCTCCCTGAACGTTGCCCCAAACAAGTGCCACATATTTCCGCTGTACCGTACGGTCAAAAAACTGTTTTGTCAGATGGAATTGCGCATCCTCGTTCTTGGCCACGACAAGCAGTCCGGATGTCTCTTTGTCAAGGCGGTGAACAAGTACTCCCATTCTTTCGTCAATCTGATCGCTATTCGGCGAAATGCCCAGATGATAAGCCAACGCATTGACGAGAGTGCCGCTTGCATGACCGCGGCCTGGGTGAACCACCAGTCCCGGGGGTTTGTTTATTATAAGCACGTCCTCATCTTCATAGAGAATACCCAGTGGAATAGGCTCAGGTAGTACTTCAAATCCCCGCCTCTGATATGGCATCATGATGGTGACCACATCAAGTGGCTTGACTTTGTAGTTGGCCTTTACCGTACGGTCATTCACCAGCACATAGCCCGCGTCAATTGCCAATTGTACGCGATGCCGGGAAGTCTGCTCCATGCGGTTAGTTATAAACTTGTCCACACGCAGCAAAGTAAGGCCCTTTTCCGCCTCAAAGCGATAGTGCTCAAACAACTCCTGCTCCTCATCCTGGAGTAAATCGGAATCAGTAGGCAGGTCACTCATTATTATCCTGTTTGATTGCCAGTTTGGACTGGTCTTTAGTGAGATATATGCTCACTTTTGTGCCGCACACGAAGGGCAGTGATTCCGAAAATGCCGGAGATTGGCTATAAACCACTGCATCAAGGGAGTCGGAATAGCTGGTGACGGTCTCATCAAACCTTACAATACCCACATTGAGAGAGTTGTCTATTATGTAATCCTTTGCAACCTGATATGTATATCCGGTCAGATGGGGGATATAAGTCTGTGAATCTTCAGGATTGAGTCCGAGCAGGAGGTCGATCTCGCTTTCGCTCTCGAGAAGCATCTTTGGAGCAACGGGTTTGCCTTGGTAACGCTGTTCCAGCACATTGTTGGTGGCAATGTCTTCTACATATATAAGCGATCCGAGACTGAGTCCTTTGGAGGTGAGTTCGGTTTTTGCCTGTCTAAGCGAAAAACCCACAAGAGAGGGCATTTCCACCATCTGGGGGTTGATGGCATTGATAGTAATCAGAATACGACGGCCTTTCTTGACTTTACTGCCTGCAACGGGATTCTGTGAAAAGATATGGCCCCTGCCGAGGCGCTTGACAAATACGGAGTCGGTGACTTCGAGACGTACTTCTCGTTTTTCTGCAAGATTATGGGCATCCTCAAGGGACATATTGGTAAAATCAGGAACCGTCAGCTCCTTATTGTGTCTTGTGATAATGTTGAGAGAGCCGAAAGCTATTATGATAACGGCGACAATTATGCCGACGGCCAGTAGAATATTGCGTGCAATCCAGTTGATTTTCATATTGCGAAGTTAAGAAATAATTCTGTAAAAACTGTCTCTTTCTTTAATGTGAAATCCGCAGGCGGAGGCCAGTTCCCTTAGTTCTTCCACAGTAAGTGTCGGATGCTGCTCCTCGGAACCAGCCATGCTGTAGATTTTGGTGCTGTCTTCTATAGTGCCGTCCATGTCATCGGCACCATATTCCATGGCAAGTATGCCGGTTTTCTTGCCGAGCATAGGCCAATATGCCTTGATATGGGGAATATTGTCCAGCGCGAGGCGCGAAATGGCAATTGTACGCAGAATTTCCTCCTGTGAGACCTCTCCGATTTCCGAAAGGGAGTTGTTGGAGCAGGAGTACTTGAGAGGTATAAATGCGCTGAATCCGCCTGTTTCCTCCTGAAGTTCTCGCAGCTTCAGAATATGAGCAATCCTGTGCTCCCTGCTCTCAATGTGGCCGAAAAGCATCGTGCAGTTGGTTGGGATTCCCAATCTGTGGGCTGTGCGGTGAATCTCGAGATAACGCTCTGATGAGGTCTTGTCCGGACATATCTGCATTCTTACCGAATTATCAAAGATCTCAGCGCCACCTCCCGGAATAGCGTCAAGTCCTGCTTCTTTTAGTTGAGTCAACACCTGCTTTGGGGTTAGTCCTGATGATATGCACATATCGTCTATTTCCACGGCGGAATAAGCCTTAATAGCCACTTCTTTCGGCATTAGCTCTCTCACAAGTGAGATTATGGAGATGTAATAGTTGAAATCTCTCTCAGGATGTACACTACCAACGATGTGCACTTCGGTGATGCCCTTTCTATACTTTTGCAGACAATAATCTCGGACCTCATCAAGTTCCATACTCCATGCTCCCGGCTGCTCTTCGCTGTCGCGTCTGTAGGAGCAGAACCTGCATCTGTGTATGCAGACGTTGCTCGGCTCTATGTGGAAGTTACGGTTGAAGAAAATGGTTCGTCCGTATCTGGCCTCACGCTCTGCCAGTGCTAGTGCACGAAGTTGGTTCAGGTCGGCTGAATAGAGTTCCAGTAACCGGTTAAATCCATATCTTTTTGTGTGCTCCATGCAAACTATTCTTAATAATGAAAAATAGACCGACCATAGTCAGTCTATATCTCATTTCAAACCGTATTCAAATGCTACCAGAGTTCCTCTGACGATACGGAAAGTTTCTTGCGTCCGTGACGCCTACGTGCTGCCAATACACGGCGCCCGTTTGGAGTGGACATGCGCTCACGAAATCCGTGTTTGTTGCGTCTTTTTCGCTGTGAGGGTTGAAATGTACGTTTCATTATCTATTATTTTATTATTTACCGGATTTGGGAGTGCAAAGGTAATGTTTTTGTTTCAAAATACAAATTTATCGAGAGATTATAACAATCTTTTTTTCTATAAAATACTCTTCTTCGAAAAAAGAGGTGATATCGACGATATCGATACATTCTCCTTTTATGCGACAGACTCTCTTAAATTCCATTATTTCCTTCTTCAGGTCGCCACCCTTGAGACAGATGATTGATTTGCGGTATGAATCCTTGACCCAGGGATAAAGTTCACTGAGGCGTGCTACCGCACGTGATACCACATAGTCAAAACTTTCGCCTATATTTTCGGCCCTGCTGTTGAGACATCTGACATTCTTCAAACTAAGTGACTGTGCTACACAATCAGCTACTTTTATTTTCTTTCCGATGGAATCGCAAAGCGTAAATTTTGTTTCCGGAAAGAGTATGGCAAGCGGAATTCCCGGAAACCCTCCTCCGGTACCCAGGTCTAAGACTGAGCGGTCGGGAGAGAATGGTACTGCCTTGGCGATAGCCAGACTGTGCAATACATGGTGCGTTTTAAATGAACCGATGTCCTTTCTTGAAATTACATTGATCTTGGAATTCCATTCGACATAGAGATCTTCGAGTGCTGCAAGCCTCTCTTTCTGAAGTGGTGTCAGATCGGGAAAATATCGTATTATATTATCCATTTCACTAAATTGTTTCCCTCAAAATACTTTTTGCACGGTTGATCCTGGTTTTTACCGCACCCAGGGTAATCCGAAGCTCGTTTGCAATCTCTTCGTAAGCGTAATCACGAAGAAATCTAAGTTTGGCTACTTCGCGGTATTTTTCCGGCAGGTCGAGGATGCGTGTTGTAAAATGATCCATATCCTGTTTAATTATCACCATTTCTTCAGGACTGTATGTAACGGATACATCTCTCAAATCAGCGTCACCTCCACTTAGAGAGACGGATTTGAGTGCATTGCGAGCTTTGCGAATATGATCTATCGCTTCATTCTGGGCTATGATATAGAGCCATGTGGAGAATGCATATTGTGGATTATACCTGCCAATATTCATGAATGCCTTCTCGAAACTCCTTTGGCAAATATCTTCGGCATCTTCCGTGATGGATACATATTTGAGCAGGAATGCAAGTAATGCGCTGCGGTATTTATCGTACAAGGCGGCAAATGCCTTTTGATCACCGTTGCCGGCAGCAATTACAAGAGTGTAATCATCGCTGTTACTGTGCTTCGAGCCAATTTTTGCCATAACTGCATTCTGTTGTAAGTGGAATGGAGAGCTGTACCACACTTTCCATCTCTTGTTTAACTATGTCGCAGAGCCGGTTCAGCTCCGAAGGGATAACATCAAATACCAGTTCGTCGTGCACTTGCAGTACCATTTTGCTTTTTAGACCTTCTGCCTTCATTCTGCGGAAGACATTAATCATGGAGAGCTTTATTATGTCTGCCGCACTACCCTGAACAGGTGTATTGATAGCGTTTCTCTCGGCCAGGCCCCTAACCACATGATTTCGTGAAGTAATGTCCGGAAGATAGCGCCTGCGTCCGAAAATGGTTGAAACATAGCCTTTGCCACGTGCATCAGAGATACATTTGTCCATATAGCGTCTTACTCCCGGGTAGGTATCGAAATATTTGGTAATGAAATTTTTTGCCTCGTTGCGGGGAATCCCGAGCCTTTGGGAGAGCCCGAATGAGGAGATACCGTATATGATGCCAAAATTGGCTACTTTTGCCTGCCGGCGATGCTCCTTAGTCACCTCTTCGGGTGAAACATGAAATATGGCGGCGGCTGTAGCAGTATGAATGTCGTTTCCATGAAGAAAACTTTCGATTAGTCTGCTGTCACCGCTGAGTTCGGCCATTATTCGCAGTTCTATTTGCGAGTAATCTGCAGACAATATGTATCCGTCATCGTTGGATGGAACAAAGGCCATGCGGATCTTTTGTCCGCGTTCTGTCCTGATCGGGATGTTTTGGAGATTGGGCCTTACACTGCTGAGGCGTCCCGTGGCTGTGAGTGCCTGGTTGAATGTTGTGTGGATACGTCCGGTACCGGGATTGACCAGCGACGGGAGCGGATCAAGATAAGTCGAGATCAGCTTACGCAGTGAGCGGTATTCAAGCACTTTGTCCACAAACGGATGCTTATGTGCGAGGTCCAAGAGAGTTTCCTCGTCGGTAGGCCAATTGTCATTTTTCCTCTTCTTAGCCCTGGGATTGAGAGCCAGTTTTTCAAAAATAACCACTCCGACCTGTTTAGGGGAAGCGACATTTAACTGAGGCTCGTCAGCGAGAACACGCGCTTCTTCCTCTATAATGGCAAGTTCTGAGGAGAGCTCCTTGCTGTAGCTTTGCAGTTGCTCGGTATCAATTCTTACTCCATTGTACTCCATGTGGGCAAGGACCTCCATCAGCGGCATATCAATACGTCTGTAGAGATCACTGAGAGATTCCTCATCCATCTCCTTTGAGATTTTCTCATAGAGTTGCCATAATGCGACTGCTTCCCGCATAAGACGCCTCTCTGCCTCTATCTGCAGTTCCTCATCACCGGTACCTTCCGTCTCGGAAGCGGAGAAAAGATCCAATACCGGCTGCTCCTGCGGTGCCGGATGGGAGAGGGGGGAATCGAGTGACACGTTGAGGTAGCCCTGTACGAGGATCTCCAACTTATGGGTCCGCTCAGGGTTGAGCAAGTAGTGCATCAGTTCGATATCATAAAGGTCTCCCTCAAGAGTGATATCGTACTCTATAAGAGTCAGCATAGTACTTTTGAGGTTAAATCCTATCTTTTCTATGGAGGGGTTGCTGAGAATACGTTTCGCAATGGGACTTTCCGGCGGAAGAGTACAACAATACTCTCCGTCGCTGAGGATGATGCGCTCTCCCGACCTTAGGGCTACCTTACCGGAAATGCGCTTTTCGAACTCATCCGGAGTTACCTCCTTAAATGAAATCGTGGCTGACGTATAATTATGTTTGTCGCAGGTGTCGTCAGCCAGCAGCGATTTGAGTGAATTGAATTCATATTCATTGAAAAGCTCCCTTACTTTTTCATTGAAGCAAGCACTCCAGCGCAAATCCTCTTCTTTTACCTTTACATCCACATCGGTCTTGATTGTCACCAGAAATCTGCTCATAGGAAGATAATCCGCAGATTCTTCAAATCCCTTTCGTTGTTTTGGAGTAAGTTCGTCGATATTTTCAAGAATGTTTTCAATTGAGCCGTATTGGGAAATGAGCTTCTTCGCACCCACTTCACCTATACCGTAAACGCCTTTTATGTTGTCGGAAGAGTCTCCCCAGATGGTCAGAATGTCAATTATCTGTTTTGGATCGCTAATGCCATATTTGACGCAAATCTCTTCCTTGCCGATAATTTCATTTTCGTTACCCGACTTGCCCGGCTTGTATTGCCAGATATGGTCAGATATAACCTGTCCAAAATCCTTGTCCGGTGTGACCATATAGACATCGTAGCCTTTTGCAGCCCCTCTTACGGCAATTGTGGAAATTACATCGTCGGCCTCGTAACCTGGCGTGATCAGCACCGGGATCTCCATTGCATCAAGCAGACCTATGAGAGGCTCAAGCGAGCTGCGCACAAGTTCCGGGGTTTCGCCGCGGTTGGCTTTGTATTCGGGATAGACTTTGTGTCTGAATGTCTCTGCGGGAGGGTCGAAGGCAACCGCTATATGAGTAGGTTTTTCTCTGGAAACAAGTTCAAGCAGATATTTGGTGAAACCGAATAGGATTGAGGTATCACGGCCTTTGGTGTTGACCATCGGCCTTCTCAGAAAAGCATAATACATTCTGAATATTAGTGCGTGTCCATCAATAAGGAAGAGTTTCCCAAGTCTTTCATCCCGTTTCATCCTACAAATGTAATAAATAAATCAGTTTTCATACAAAAGTACCTCTGGAAAAACAGGCACTATTATTAAAATTGAGTAACTAAATGTCAAAATGAAAGATTTTTTACAAAGTTGCTTATTGTTGATAATAAAAATTTGCAGATTACTTTCAATTCATTATCTTTGCGTAGACTTGTAGAACTAATAAATAATATCAAAATGAATATTGACCATTTATTGTCGGCTAACGCGAAGAGTATGAGGCGTTCAGCTATCAGAGACCTATTGAGTGTGGCAAACAAGCCCGAAATCATTTCATTCGGGGGCGGTTTCCCCAGCCCGGACTCTTTCCCCATCGCCGAACTGAAGCAGATTATGATGGATGTGATGGATGAGCAGGGTGCGGCAGCTCTCCAGTATGGTTCGACAGAGGGATATGTTCCGCTTCGTGAAGAGATTTCCAAACTCTATCAAGAGGAAGGACTAAACATTCCCATCAAGAATATTCTTGTAACCACTGCCTCGCAGCAGGCAATAGATCTTTTGTCACGTATCTTCATCAATCCCAATGATATCATCATCTGCGGTTTGCCTTCCTACCTTGGAGCGTTGCAGGCATTCTGGGCATACCAGTGTCAGCCTTACGGCCTGCGCCAAGACGACCGCCTCGAAGAGGCTGTCAACGCCCTTGTGGCAGCCGGTAAGAGTCCCAAATTTATCTATTCAATCCCTGATTTTCAGAACCCTTCAGGTGTGACCATGACTATCGAGGAGAGAAAGAATGTGATTGCGGTTGCCGAGAAATATGATCTCCTCATAATAGAGGACAGTCCATATAAACAGATACGCTTTGAAGGCGAATCACTCCCTTCGATGTATTCCATGTGTCCCGAGAGGGTTGTTCTCCTTGGTACATTCTCCAAGATTTTCGTGCCAGGATTCCGTCTCGGATGGGTGGTGGCCAACGACAATGTTATAGATAGGCTTATTGTGGCAAAACAATCTGCCGACCTCTGTACACCGATATTCAACCAAATGGTGGCAGCCCGCTACCTCAAGTCGGGTAATTTCCATACGAACATTGTAAAGATTAAGGAGTTGTACAAGCACAAGAAAAACGTTATGATCAAGGCATTTGAAGATTATATGCCGGAAGGTGTTACCTGGACCAATCCCGAGGGAGGCCTTTTCCTATTCCTCAATCTACCGCCGCAGTATGATACACGTGAACTTTTTGACATTGCCATCAAGGAGAATGTGGCCTTCGTTATTGGAGAGGCATTCCACTGTGACGGCAGCGGTAAGAATACGATGCGTATGAACTTCTCATATGCCTCCGACGAGAAAATTATTGAGGGTATCAAGCGCCTCGCTAAAGCCATCAGAGAACTTTACGACAGACATTCATAGATTTCTATGATTACATAGTTTGTGTGTTTGGGTGGGGCCGACTATTTTTAGTCGGTCCCCTTTTTTATGACTAAAAAGAGTTACCTTTGTGAATCATGGCAAAACAGACGACAGATACAGTTCAACAGTTCAATGAAATCTCAAAAGAGATTATTTCCGGAGATATCAAGCCATTTTATCTGCTTTTTGGCAAGGAGCACTACTATATCGACAAATTGTGCGACCTTTTGATGGAAAAAGTTCTGCCTCCTGAGGAAAAAGATTTCGGTCAGTTGGTTTATTATGGATCGGATGTCTCTGCGAATCAGGTGGTCAATGCAGCCCGTCAATTCCCTATGATGATTTCCCGTCAGCTTGTCGTGGTGAAAGAGGCGCAGATGATGAAAAAGGTGGAGGATATAGATGTCTATTTTGAAGGTATTCAGCCTACAACTGTGCTCGTTATTTGTTACAAGACACCTAACGACCCTGCAAAATCCTCAAAAAATATAGATAAGCGCACATCGTTTTACAAACAGGCGCAGAAAATCGGTACGGTGTTCGAGTCCAACCAGATTCCGGACTATAAGATTGATAGATGGATCGAGGAATATGCTCGCGGCCAAGGCCTATCCATTGAGCCAATGGCTGCGAAATTAATGGTTGAATTTGCCGGAACCGACATTAACAAATTGGTGCTTGAACTGGATAAGCTTATCAAACTTCTCCCTGAAGGCAACAGGTCCATCACAGTTTCAACAGTTGAGGAAAATGTAGGTATAAGCCGCGACTATAGTGTTTTTGAGTTAACTAAGGCCCTTTCTGTAAAGGATATGCGAAAAGCATTCAGAATAGTCCACTTTTTCTCCGAATCGGGGAATAGATTTCCGATACAAATGATTATGGCTGCACTCTCGTCCCACTTTATCAGGATTCTCAGATATCATGCGCTGCTGCAGGAGGGAACGTCGAGGAATGAAATACTCTCACAGCTTGGCATACATCCCTATTTTGGGAGTGAATATGATACTGCCATTCGTCACTATCCGGTCAAGAAGACTATGAAGGTAATAGCCATACTCAAGGATTATGACCAAAAAAGCAAAAGCAACTCTCGCGGAAATGCTACCGACGGAGAGTTGCTTCAGGAACTTGTCCTCAAGATAGCGGATTCTTAGTCCACAATCACCCTTTTCACCCTTTTGCCTATTGATGTGAATATCTCGTAAGGAATTGTGTTAAGGTTCTTTGCGAGGTCGAGCGCACTTGGCTTTTTGCCAAAGATCGTGACAGTGTCGCCCATTTTGGCCTCAATTCCGGTGACATCCAGCATACACATATCCATACAGATATTTCCTATAGTAGGGGCCATCTGACCATTGACTTCAAATGAGGCTTTGCCTTTGCCAAGGCGGCGGTTGACTCCGTCAGCGTAGCCTACGCAGATGGTAGCAATCTTTTTGATTCCGGGACCGAGTTTTCCGCGGCGACCATATCCGACGGTACCGTCTTCAGCTTTAAGCTCTTTTATCTGAATAATCGGGCATCTGAAGTATGCTGAAGGGACCACTTTGCTTTGATCAACGCTACTGATGCCGTATATGCCTATGCCGAGGCGTACCATATCATACTGGTATTGTGGAAATCTCTCTATGCCTGCCGAATTGAGGCTGTGTCTCAAAGGTTTTTCAGGGAGAATGGTCATCAGATCGCTACTCAACCTGTCGTAAAGAGATAACTGGCCGAGCGTAAACTTGTCGTGATGAGGCGTATCAGCTCCTGCGAGGTGTGTGAAGATTGATTTAACGAAAAACTCCGGAGACTCCATTAAAAAATCCTTCAGAGCGGGAATTTCATGCTCCATAAAGCCGAGGCGATGCATGCCCGTATCAAGTTTTATGTGTACCGGCCATCTGTTGATGCCTTTCTCTCTGAGTACCTTTCTTAAGAGAATGAAGGATTCGAGGTTGGGCATTGAGGGTTCCAGATCATGTTCAACGATATCTCCATAACTCTCAAGACCACTGTCAAGCACTATTATGGGTAGTTTTATGCCATTTTCCTTAAGTTCCATTCCTTCAATAGGAGTAGCAACTCCAAAATAATCCGCACCCGCCTCTTCCATTACACGGGCAAATTCGATTGCGCCGTGTCCGTATGAATTGGCTTTTACAAGAATCATCAGTTTGGTGCTCTCTTTGAGTAATGAACGGAAATATTTGTAGTTATGAACCATTCCGCTTTTGCTTAGTTGCAGTTGGGCATGGGGTACACTTGTTGACATCTCGTATGTTTTTATTTTTGCAAAGTTAGAAAATAATTCTCCTTGTTCTCATTTTACAGCCTTGAAAGTAATTATGCCGGCGACAGGCTACGTCGGTAGACCCGTCATTGACAAAGAGTACGCAGATTGAATTGCATTGGGACTTTTGTAGATTATCGGAAAGTCTTGCCTCAACTCTTGGGATATTTTCCCTTTCGTTGAAAAAGGGGACGATTATCGGAAATACGTATTTTGAAGTAGGGTTCATTTGCAATTATTTGCACAAAGTTATGATTATGTTTTTTGAAAATTCAATATTTCTTTGTAATTATGTAGTTTTAATCGTCCACGTAATCGGCATATGCGACATCTCGCTGCAATACTCACAATACTCTTTTTGTTTGCCTTCGAGGCAGCTGGAGTCAGAAGTGTGCCATACCCTGTCAAGGTTTTCCAGCCGGACGGTTCCTTCTTGATGCTTAGGATAAACGGCGACGAATCATTCTCCTTCAAAACCACACTTGACGGGCATATCGTGGCACAGGCTGCCAACGGGTACTATTACTATGCCGATTTCAACAGCGGGGTGCTTAATATTTCGGCCAGACGCGTGGACAGTTCTCCTACCGGCGGATACGCACAATCCATACCTCCTTTCATACACAATCCCAAGAATCATATTGTTTCAGAGTCTTTCAAAAGTTTCCTTGTGGGCGACGTAACGACAAAGGCGGTCAGAACAATCCGCACAGTGGTCATTCCGGTGCAGTTTTCGGACCTGAAATTTACTACTCAGTCCATAAGGTCGCGTCTTTTCAACCTGTTCAACCAGATAAACTACTCTGAAGATGGTGCCACAGGAAGTGTCAGAGAGTATTTCAGGGACAACCTTGGAGAGAGATATGATCTAACATTCGACATTACAGATCCGGTAACACTGCCAAACGGTTACAGATATTACGGAGAACATACACCAACATCTTCCGATAGCAATGTGAAGGAAATGGTGGGACAGGCCTGCAATCTTGTGGACGGCAAAGTCAATTTTGCCAATTTTGACGCAGACGGCGATGGTGTCGTGGACAATGTGTTCATTATATTTGCCGGCTACAATGAAGCAGAAGGGGGCGGGGATGCCACCATCTGGCCACAGTCCTGGAATATATCCTCATCAGAACTCTATTTCGACGGGAAGAAGGTATCCAATTTCTCCTGTTATTCTGAGTTTTCAGGCTCTTCAGGTGGCAATTTTGCCGGAATCGGCTCCATATGCCACGAATATTGCCATATGTTGGGTCTTTTGGATATGTATGATATAAATGGTGATACGGAAGGATATAATCCCTTGCTCCTCGGTTCTCTTTCCATAATGGATAGCGGTAACTACAATAACGGTGGCAAAACTCCGCCGTATCTGACGGTTTTCGAACGCGAAATGCTGGGTTCGGTATCTCCAACCCGCCTTTATGGCGCCGCAAGCATCGAACTGTTGCCCGTTCATCATGAAACAAAGGCATATTTCATTCAAGCCTCTTCCAACGGGGAATACTTCTATCTTGAATACAGAGATGGTACCGTTTGGGACGCCCATGCCGGAGGTGAGGGTCTTGTGGTATATCACATCGACAAGTCCTTCAGGAACGCCTGCTCTATGACCGCGAGGATGCGTTGGACTAACAATGCGGTTAACGGTTGCTCCTCTCACCCCTGCGCACGTCCCATTGCCTCTTCCGGTAATAGTTACTCGGATGTTTCCATGCTCTTTTTCCCCGGCAAAAACAACGTTACTAACATTCATTCGTCACAATCTTTTCCTCTGATGGATTGGACCGGTCAAGGCATCGGATATGGCATAGCAAACATTCATAAAGGCTCTGCCGGAATGTTGTTCGAAGTAGTTGTCGACAACGGATGGGATGTACCCGTGGTCAACGAATACTCCATTGAACCACAGCAGCGGACAGCACTTTTGAAGTGGAGTACCGACAAGGAGGATCCAAGAGGCAAATGGAACATAGTCTGGAACTTGGAAAACAGTGTCTATGCCGATACCTCTGTCGTTGCCGCCACACGGAGAGACTATCTCTTTACCGACCTTACACCGGGGAGCACTTACAACTGCCGTCTATTCTATTCACGCAACGATATAATTGGAAAGAGTTATCAGATGAGTTTCTCCACAAGGGAGATGTTCTCCATTTTTCCAATGATTGCAGATATGGACAAATCATATAAGGTAGGGGATGAACTTCATCTGACCATTCTCAATATTGCTGAGGAAGTGATTTCCGTCCGTTGGATTGTGAATGGGGTGGAAGTACCGGACGGAAAAATAAAATTTGACAGGAACGGGACATTCGAGATAAAAGCCGAAATCACCTATCCGGACAATTCGGTGGAGTCTATTGTGAAGAAAAAAACGATCAAGTAACATGATTTCTAAGAACAGGATATGGTCATTTGTCAAAAAGTCATTGCTGCTGTTACTAACAGCAGTGACCATGGCCGTATCTTGTCCTGAACCTGACCCGCCGCCTATAGTTATAACACCTACGACTGAATCGTTCGAAAAAAAGGCCTTTATGGCCAATTCTAACGCAGGCCTATATGTTAAAGGCGCTTGTGTCGTCAGTTATGCGGAAGAGACATTCCAGAAATCATTCAATGAAAAACGAAGGACTTATCGCATGCAGAGCGATGACCAGATAATCTATCTCCACATCGCATTTATGAGTGAACTTCCTGCCGTTGTAGATCAAGAGGTAATTTGCAATATCACTTATACCAAGGAAAAAGGTGAAGAGACTATCCTTATCGTCAAGCTTGTTGTAGCCCAGATTAAAGGGCGCACTGTCTGGCTCTGGAATGAACTCCAAAAAACGGGTATAATATTGGATGATTGAATGGAAAATCAAAAGGGGTGTCCATCGGACACCCCTTAATCTTTCGGACAACCAAAGGTTACCTGGAAGCGTCCATAGATACCTTTCTGAAGTCTTTCATCATTTTGCTCAAGTTCAAAGCAGCTTTTCTTGCACGTGTGCCAGCAGCTTTGTTGCCCTTAACAAGCTGAGCTTCAGCGTTCTTGGAGAAAACTTCAATTTCAGCTTTGATTGCGTCAAGTAGTTCTTTCATATAATAATAGTTGTTAGGTGAATAAATATTTTCGGAAAGTTAGGAATAATTTTTTAATAAATAAAAAATATTTTTATTTTTTCATTAATTAACGATTTTTCCAAGGTATTGTGTATGAGCCATATTTGGGATCGGTTTCCTCATTTGTCAGAGCGATCTTGACAGCCTTTTCTCCTGATGTTTTGGTCAAAGCTTTGGTTTTCTTCGGTGGCAGGGGAGGATAAGCGCCGGAAACAATATGTGTCAGACATGCTTTAATATTGTCCTCGGAAGCGCCAAAATCATGGTAAAGATCATCGGGACGATAGTTTGATGGAACAATGCCTCCATCGGGGATGTCACGGAAATCCTTGTTTTGGTTATAGAAGCAAATGGGAAGAAATACCCATTTGAGTTTGCTGTAGTCACCTTTATTGTATCTGGTGTAATCGGCATCTTCACCCGGATACATCAGTACATACATTCCGTTTGGCTTACCGTATGTGGTATCGCCAACATGTCTTACATCCATTAAAGGGTCCAGACCGTTAAGAACCATTTCGCTGGCTGAGGCACTGCCTCTGCCGGTTATGAAATAGAGGGCATCAAGTTCGAGAGATCCGGAAATGCCGGCGACTTTGGAATACTGATCTTGAGAGGCGAGGAGATCATTGTGTTTGCGTATGACATAGGTCTCTCCGATAGCCGATTTTGGAGCCACATAGTCAACAAGGCGCTGGCTGGCACGACCGTCGCCGCCTCCATTATACCTCAGGTCAAGAATAAGGTGCTTTACACCTGCATCTTTAAATGTTTTCATCGCATTATCAATATCATCAAGCATATTGGCGTTGAATTTCAGATAGTGCATATATCCCACAGGAGTTGTCAATCCCTCAAAATCCTCGCCGGTGAAAACTTTGCTAATCAGAACACTTCTCGTGCTGAGTGATGTGGCGGCCGATGTGGTGAAGGTGTGTGTGTTGCCTTCCGTATCGGTAAACGTAAATTGCTGTGGACTTTTGTTATATTCGCTATTAAACTTGCCGGCCCTGATCAACTCCATCGTGGCAGTACCCCCGATTGCAGTCAGTGTCCAACCTCTGGTGACGCCCTCCTTGTCAAAAGGAGAGTTGGGATAGACAAACCGCACTTTTACATCATAATCACCGTAATATTTGAGCGGCTGTGTCATGCTTACGCCATATGTGCCGGTAACGGTGCCGGTCTCACCGGCGAGATAACTTTCTTTGTCTTCCATCCAACTCCATCTGTCCTTGACATAGAGCATTTTGTCAAAGAACTCATAGATATCATATTGTAGTGGGTCAAGCTTAGCATTGGCACCCTTTACATCCTTGTACCAATAATAATATACATCCATATATTCTCTTCTCAAAAAGACCTTGGCAAAGTAATCCGGGTCCTTAGTTTCAGGAGGGGGGTCAGGAGTTATGGGGTCCTTACAACTCGATGAAGAAAGCAATAAGGCTGCAATGGTAATTGCAAACGTGTTGAACAGTAACTTTCGGTTCATTTTTCTCTTTTTAGAATTAAATCATTTCTCTATCTTTGCAAAGGTATAAAAAATTTGTTCACTAATATCTTTTTTCTGTCGTATGGAAAACTTTGCCGAGATTATTTCCTCGTTTTCTTCGTTTATCTGGGGATGGCCAATGATCATTATGCTTATCGGAACCCACATTTTCATGACAATCCGTCTCAAATTTCCTCAGTTAAAAATATTCAAGGCAATCAAACTTTCCTTCAAAAAAGACAAAGGTGCATCAGGTGACGTTAGCCAGTTTGGAGCTCTTATGACCTCCCTTGCCGCCACCATCGGCACTGGAAATATAGTGGGAGTTGCAACAGCTGTCGCTCTTGGAGGCCCTGGTGCTGTGTTCTGGACCTGGATTACCGGTGTATTCGGTATTGCTACAAAATATTCGGAGGGACTTCTTGCGGTTAAGTACCGTGTCAAGACCAAAAGCGGTACAATGCTCGGTGGTCCGATGTATGCCCTGGAGAGAGGTCTGAATATGAAGTGGCTCGGAGTAATTTTTGCGATTTTCACTGCAATTGCAGCCTTCGGTATCGGCAATACCGTACAGGCTAACTCCATATCGATGCTTGTTGGTGAAACTTTTGATATCAGTACAAGGTTGGTGGCAATAATACTGGCAATAATGGTGATGCTTGTAATTGTTTTCGGCGTCAAAGGCATATCCAATGTTTGCTCGGCTTTGGTGCCTTTTATGGCTGTGATATATGTGCTTGGGTGTTTCGTGATTCTTGCCTTCAACTGGAGCTATCTGGGAGAAGCTCTATCTCTTATCTTTAAGTCTGCCTTCACGGCCCGTGCAGCCGGAGGTGGATTCATAGGGACTACCGTTTTGATGGCTTGCCGTTACGGTATTGCCCGCGGACTCTTCTCCAACGAGTCGGGTCTGGGATCAGCTCCAATCGTAGCTGCTGCCGCGAAGACCCGCAATCCCGTTCGTCAGGCACTTGTCTCCTCCACAGGTACTTTTTGGGATACTGTGGTAATATGTTTCATCACAGGTCTTGTACTTGTGAGCAGCGTTATTGCTCACCCTGATATCGACTATACTCAGGGTGCTGCCTTGACTCAGGCTGCTTTTAGCAAGATCCCGGTTATTGGCCCTTTCATACTTGCGTTTGGTATTATTACTTTCGCATTTTCTACAATACTCGGATGGGCTTATTATGGAGAGAGAGCTGTAGAGTACCTCTGCGGTCATAATTTCAAGCTCTCCCGCTTTATGGTATGGATTTACAGGTTCGTGTGGATTGTGGGAGTCTATTACGGTGCATTGCTGTCACTCGACCTTGTATGGAATATCTCGGATATCACAAATGCATTTATGGCAATTCCCAACCTTATCGCAGTTCTATTGCTTTCAGGTGTAATTGTTCGTGAAACGAAAAAATATCTTTGGGAAAATCGTTTGGACGAGGAGGATAATGAGCAAATTCCTACGATCTGATAGTAGCGTGGATTATTCCACTATATAAACGGTTTCGCCATCTTCAAGGAAGTAGTATTTTTCGCGGGCGAAACTTTCGATAGAGTCTTTCTTTGACTGAAGAGTGGTTAGCCGCTCTTCAGTCTGTTTTATCTCCTCGCGGAAGGATCTGATCTGACGCTCCTGGGAACGTAGAGTCGATCCTGTCCTGAACCATTGAGCTATGTTGTTGGTATCAAAAAGCAGATATAGCAGGAAAACAACTGTGACTATGGTGTATTTGCTGAAGACTATCCGCCACACTTTGTGTGACAAGACCCTTTGTCTTAATTCCAGAAAGTTGTTCCACAATCTCATTGCTGTTTCTTTTTTTGCAAAAATAGTCAAATAATGCTAATTTTGAAATAAAAAAGAGATGATACCGACACTACGAAATTTACGTTATTACGTACCTTCGTTGCGTCAGAGTTGGCTTCTGGTGCTAATTTTTGTTTTTCTAGGAACTATTTTCGGTGCTATTCCGAAGTTGTTTACCGGCGATTCGACTTTTTGGGGATCGACCTCTGTCATGTACTTTTGTACTATGATTCCCGTCTTCGTTTTTATCTATTTCAAGGCGACGTTGGAATATCAAAGATATGAGGTTACCGGCTTGGAAGCGCCACGCAAAATTAATTGCCCCTCCTTTGGCTCTTTGCATCCGGTGTTGGTTTTTCTTCTTGCCCTCCTTGCAACACTCTGCATTTCGGTACTTATCGATCCGCTTACCTCCCTTATACCTATGCCTGATAGTATAAAAAGGATATTCGAGAAGTTTTTAAGCGGTTCTTCTTTGGTGGATTCTCTTATCGCCACAACTATTCTTGCTCCGCTTTGCGAGGAGTTTCTATGCAGAGGAATTATGCTCAGGGGCATGTTGGAGTATGTTTCTCCCATCAAAGCGATTCTCTGGTCTGCGTTTCTGTTTGCGTTGATACATCTTAATCCATGGCAGGCAATACCGGCCTTTGCCCTCGGAGCATTTTTTGGTTGGGTCTACTGGAAGAGCCGTTCAATCTGGCTGGTGATATTCCTTCACTTTGTCAATAATTTCTCGGCGATGCTTCTGGCCAGGCTGTTTCCGGATATTCCCATTGATTCCGGACTTTCGGAGGTTCTTCCCACCGTCTGGTACGCATTGATATATGCTGTCGCACTGATTCTTTTTGTCCTAATCTCCATATTGTTTAAAAAGAAACTCAATTTCACCGATGACGAAAAAACTCTATCCGCTGAAATTCCAGCCGATTCTCAAAACTAAAATCTGGGGCGGTAACCGCCTTGTAAAGGAGTATTCCAAATATCCTGATCCCGAAGAGGAAATAGATATCTCGCATATCGGAGAGTCATGGGAAATAGTTGACCTTGGTGATGACAGCTCCATAATCAGCAATGGTTTCCTGGAAGGTAACTCTCTGTTCGATATCCTTGAGACCTACCTTGGAGACCTCGTGGGGGATAAGGTGTTTGACATGTATAATCTTCAGTTTCCTGTGCTTGTAAAATTACTTGATATTAGTAAAGATATTTCCGTACAGGTTCATCCGGATGACGAAATTGCCCTTGAGCGTTATGACAATTATGGAAAAGAGGAATTCTGGCATGTTCTCGATGCAGATGAGAGTGCACGAATCTACATTGGATTCAAAAGGAAGGTTACAGCAACGGAATTTTATGATAAATGTAAGGACGGCACTGTAGTCCAATTGCTCAATGAGATTCGTCCGCGCAAGGGAGACAACTTCCATATCAAGCCCGGCACCGTTCATTCAGCCGCAGGTGGTATCAGATTGGTGGAAATCCAGCAGCCTTCGGACATTACATTCCGTCTTTACGATTGGGAGCGTGAATTCGATCCAAAAACCGCCAGGGAAATGCATCTGGAAGAGGCAATCGATTGCATAAACTATTCTGCCAGCGATCCTTCATCGTTGGTAATACCAACAGACACTACTGGCGGACCATTGTGCGAAAGCGACAACTTCATAATCACCGCACTTGACCTGAAGGACACCTTGCACATCTATACAGAGCGTTTCGGCAGCTTCATAATCTATATATGCACACAAGGTTCTGCCTCATTCCGGATAGGTGAGGGAGATAAAAAAGTTTCATACGATCTTTCTAAGGGAGGCACACTCCTTATTCCTGCTTCTCTGGATGACTTCTTCATAGTTCCACTCGAAAAGAATACCCTTCTGCTTGAAGTTTGGCTCAGACCTGCTGAAGATGTGGATGACTATATCGACGAAAATGTCAGCGACGATTGCGGTGATGATGACTGCGATTATGACGAGGAGTGCGGGGAACATTGCGATTGCGGACATAACCACAAACATTGATACCATGGACTCTACACGCATAGACAAATATCTCTGGTCAATCAGAGTCTTCAAGACCCGCGCAGATGCCACCGATGCTTGCCGAGGCGGAAAAGTGACTGTCAATGGTAACGAAGCCAAGCCTTCGAAAGAGGTCAAAACAGGTGATACCATCTCCGTACGCAAAGGTTCCGTACACTATACATACAAGGTGTTGAGTCCGCTGGATAAGCGTCAGGGGGCTAAAGAGGTTGAAAAGTATGCTGAAAACCTCACCCCCCAGAGCGAATTGGACAAATTGAAAACTCCGACGGAAACATTTTTCATTAAGAGGGACAGGGGAGCGGGAAGACCCACCAAGAAAGAGCGTCGCCGGATGGACGAGCTCTATTCCTCCTTCTTTGTGGAGGATAATGGATGATTGAAGAGAGACATCGCCTGGTCGATGCCCTCAGTACCATAACATTTGATAGCATTGATTGCCGCATCAAGCACGGTTTGCAATTCGCGTTTTTCTTCGAGAATAAACTCTCCAAGTACGAAATCTACTTGACCGCCTTCGGCGAAACCTCCGTTGCCAATACCTATGCGTAATCTGGCATAATCGTTAGATGCCAGCGTGTAGTCTATGTTTTTAAGACCGTTGTGACCCCCGTCACTGCCCTTTTTCCTCATGCGAAGAGTGCCGAAAGGCAGTGCAAGGTCGTCCAACACCACTATGAGGTTTTCCTTGGTCAGTTTATGCTTCTGAAGCCAGTAATTTACAGACTTTCCGCTTAGATTCACATATGTGGAGGGCTTGAGCAGTATGAATTTTCTGCCTTTAAATGATATTTCTGTAACTGAGCCGTAGCGGTCTACCGTAAAGACGGCATTGGATGCCTGAGCCCAGGCATCCAATACCATAAAACCTATATTGTGGCGGGTCCCGGCGTATTCGGCGCCAATATTGCCCAATCCGACAACAAGATACTTCATAGACTATCTCATAGACTATTATTCCTTGGTTGCAGCAGCAGCAATTGCTGAACGGGTCATTCTGACAGCGCAGATAAGAGTGTTCTTAGGGGAAACTATCTGGACCTTGTCGAATGAAAGGTTGCCTGCATAAATCTGTTTGCCGAGCTGGAGATTAGTGACATCAACTGTAAGCTCGTCGGGAAGATTGTTTATCAAGCCGCAAACGCGGAGTTTACGTGCGCTTGTAATGAGCTTACCACCCATTTTTACGCCTTCAGAACTGCCTGTGATGACAACGGGAACATCTATGGTTACCGGTTTGTCAGCTGATATGGCGAGGAAATCAACGTGAATGGCTTTGTCAGTAACAGGGTGATACTGAACAGCATGGAATATCGCAAGCTGGTTATTTCCGTCAATGTTGAGATTAATGATGTAAGAATTGGGAGTGTGGGTGATAACCTTCAAATCCTTTGCGTCAACTGAGAAAGATGTATTCTCTACGCCATGTCCATAAAGGACGCAGGGTACTCTGTCTGCTCTGCGGATGCTTTTTACATCTGATTTTTTGCCGGTGGTTCTGATCTCACCTTTGAGTTCAATCTGTTTCATTGTGTATAAAAGTTAAAATGTGTTACTCAGTCCGGTCTTTCCGGACCCCATTGCACCAAAAGGAACAGATCCTTTTAAAGCGGCGCAAAGATAACAAAATTTCCTAAAATCAAACGGATTTTACTCTTTTTTGTTGAAAAACCCTCACAACTTAACACTATACCTTCCTGACTCATAACTCCTAACTCACCCTACACCCCGCACCGCGGACCTTGTAACACGTACCTCGCAACACGCATCTCGAATCCCTCTAATTCACATATCCTGTGGCTATATTCCACTTAAGAGTTTTGTAGAAGTTGTTTAGCACTTTGTATCGGGCGCGAGGCAGATAGGTGCTCAGTCCGCTATATCTCTCAATGCTGATGTTGAGGAAGATTTCGGTCGCGGCTTTATAGACTATAGCCCGATTGAGGGCTGTTTTGAACTCGGCATATTGCTCCTGAGTGGCAATTCTGGAGACGATATCTTCGAAATCATAATACCAGTGCTTGTCATAGCGGTAGTATATCTGGAGCGGGAATGCATCCATGGCGAGAATGGAGTCCTGATTGTTGCGGTAGATTGAGGCGCAGACTCTCGCAAGATCCTCAAGTGCATTGCATCTGATCATGGATACGGTAGCCGATCGGTAGATGCCCGTCTGTGCATCGTAAATTGCAAAATAGTCGGAGCATACCTGCTTAAGGGCCTCTTCACGGTTTTCCACATTGAAGATGGGGTTAAATATTTTGTGATAGGGGAATCCGTCAGCCAGAATTTCAGTTGGGGAGAAGAGCATATATTCACACTTGTCCTTGAATTCGTAAGCAACCTCGATGCCACCCATAAGGCAGCAGTCAAATAGGATGAATTCGTAAGTGTGCTGCAGTGCGGATGCGAGTTCGGTAATTTCCATTTCACTGTTTTTATCACTGCCGAAGGATTTCTTGAGCGGCTCATCAGCTTCGGATTTTACCAAAAAGCGATATGGGTCCTCGACCGGTTGTGAGAGTTTGTCTCCGGCTCGGTCTAAAGGATTAGTGTAATAGCCCTCCGGCAGCCATCCGGTAGCGTGGGACCAAAGGATGAGTCCACGCTCGGTAGCTGGATAACTGCGCTCGGCATCAGCCACCACGCGGCTAAAGGAACTAATCTCTGAAGAGTTCATCTCAGGTTCGTAGATGCAGATGGTCTCGCAGATTACAACTCCATCCTTATTGCAGCTATACCTGGAGAGGGTAGGCGTTTGGCCCGGTATATGGTAAAATACCAGCAGTATCTTGCTCTTATCTTGATATTGAGGGACGTATCCCTTTTTGAGATCTTGGATACAATCCTCAGCATAGCTATAAAGATTGTTGTTGGCACTGATATAGAGAAGCACCGATCTAACCTTTTCCTCTTCCGGTTTTTCCTTGCAGGAAGTGATAGAGCAGGAAGAAATGCAGAATAAGAGTGCAAAAAGCAATAAAATGCGAATAAATCCCCTTTTTTCCATAATGCAAAGGTAAAGAAAAAAATATATTTTGTATATTTGTATTTGAACAATAACGTAATTAATACAAACAGATTATGAAACCGTCAACCATTATCTCATTTTTGACAGGAGCGGTTGTAGGCGTGGTTGCAACTGCGATATTCCTGTCTACTGACAAGGGTGAAGAAACCCGTGTCAAGATCAAGAATACCCTCAATGACGGCATGGATGCTGCAAAGAAGGGTTATGAATCAGCCAAGAGGGTAGTCAAAGATTTTGCTGAGGATGTAGAAGACAAAATCCATACCGAGTCTTCAGATATCAGACGCAGGGCAAGAAAAGCCAGCGAAGCCGCAAAGGCCGCTGTAGAGGAGTCCCTCAGATAGTTTTGGTTATGGATTCAAGAAGTTTTCTCGGGCCTCTCGAGGATATCGGCAATTCAGTAAAGGATTATGCCGACAATCGTCTTGACCAACTCAAGCTTAAGACGACTAAGCGCCTTTCCGCTTCACTTGCGGTGCTGTTTGCTTGGGTTGTAATCGTGATGGTCGTACTGGTCGCTTTTTCTTTCCTCGCATTGGCACTTGGTGCTTGGCTTGGAGAGATTCTCGGCTCCCAAGCTTATGGGATGCTCATAATTTCAGGTATATTCCTTGTCGTCGCCCTTGTGTTCTTCCTGCTGAGGAAGCGTGTTTTTGTCAACGGGCTGGTAAGGGCTTTCATCAGTTTGTTTTTTGAAAAGGATGACAATAATTAACAGTATGACTTTTTGTGAATAATGAGGAAGGATTACAGTAATATCAAGACAATGAAACAGCTCGAGTTGCAGATAAGGCAACTGGAAATCGATGCTGCAAAAGGCGAGAGCAATATTCGTAAGGATATCAATTATGCCGCCTATTATTACAGACCCACAAGAATGATAAACTCCATTGGAGTATATATAAAACACTTTGTTATGAATTTTTTCAGAAGTATGGTTATAATCTTGGGGCTCGGAGTAGCCCTTAACGCCTGTTCATCGGGAGAGGATCAAACTGAGTTCATCTACTCGATAGACCAGTTTGCAGACATTGAGGTATTGAGGTATCAAATTCCAGACTGGGATGGTCTTACACTTCAGCAGAAGGAATATGTTTACCATCTGTCGGAGGCCGCCAAAGCCGGCCGTGATATCATCTGGGTGCAGAATTTCAAGTACAATCTCCCTATTCGAAAGGTTTTGGAGTCGATAATTGAAAAATGTAGCGACAAGTCAGGCCCGGAGTTTGACGAGTTTATGATTTATGCCAAAAGGGTCTTCTTCAGCAATGGTATCCATCACCATTATGCCCTCGACAAAATTATTCCCGGATGTTCAATTGAGTACTTCGCATCGCTTATGGATGAAGCCGGATGTTCCGATGCAAAAGAGGAGCTTCTTCCGATAATTTTTGATCCTGCGCTCTATCCTCAAATGATATATCAGGGCACTGACAAGGATCTTGTAGCGGCTTCCGCCGTCAATTTCTATGAAGGAGTGACTACGTCGGAGGTCAATGCGTTCTACGATGCACGCGAAGTTCCGGACGATCCTCGTCCGATTTCACATGGTCTCAACAGCCGTCTTGTAAAAGAGGACGGAAAGATAGTGGAGCAGGTTTATAAGGCTGACGGTCTCTACGGCGAAGCTATCAAAGTTATTATCGGCCATCTGGAAGCTGCTGCAGAGGTTGCAGAAAATGATCTCCAAAAACGCTATATAGCTGAACTTATTGAGTACTACAAGACAGGTGACCTGCGTATGTGGGACCGGTACAATGTTTCCTGGGTGTCGGATGTGGATTCCGATATCGACTTTATCAATGGTTTTGTTGAGGATTACAGTGACCCTCTTGGCCGTAAGGCCACTTACGAAGGAATTGTCAACTATCGTGACAAGGAGGCCTCTCTCCGCACTGAAATCATTAGTGAAAATGCACAGTGGTTTGAAGACAATTCACCTGTCGATCCCCGTTTCAAAAAAGCTGAGGTAAAGGGTGTTTCCGCAAAGGTTATCAATGTTGCCTGCATCGCGGGTGACAATTATCCCGCCACAGCCATCGGAATCAACCTGCCCAACGCAGCGTGGATCCGTAAGGAACATGGTTCAAAATCAGTTACCATTGCCAATATTACCAAGGCCTATGATAAGGCAACCGAGCAGAGTCCTAAGAGCGTTCTGACTGAATTTGCGTGGGATCAGGATGAGATTGATTTCTGCAAGAAATATGGCTCTGAAACCGGTGATCTCCATACTGACCTTCACGAATGTCTCGGCCACGGTTCCGGCCAGTTGCTTCCGGGTGTTTCACCCAATGCTCTAAAAGAGTACAGTTCAACCATTGAGGAGGCACGTGCAGACCTCTTTGCACTTTACTACCTGGCAGATCCAAAACTCGTGGAACTCGGCATTCTCGACAATCCCGAAGCCTATAAGGCAGAGTATATGAACTATATTCGCAACGGCAGTTTTACACAGTTTACAAGGGTTGAACTCGGTAAGACCAATACACAAGCCCATATGCAGAACCGTAAACTCATCTCCGACTGGGCATACGAACACGGTCAGGCTGAAAATGTCATAGAAAAAAAGGTGCGTGACGGCAAGACCTATTTCGTTATCAATGACTTCAATCGTCTCAGAGAGCTATTCGGCGAACTTCTGTGTGAAATCCAGAGAATTAAATCAGAGGGCGATTATGAGGCAGGCAAGGCTCTTGTGCTCAAATATGCCATCAATATCGATCCCGATCTCCACAAAGAGGTGAGGGAGAGATATGCACAACTTGAACTAAAACCTTATCGCGGCTTTATCAACCCCGATATCGTGCCCGTGGAAAAAGATGGCAAGGTGGTTGACTACAAGATTGTCTATGGCGAAAGTTTCCTCGACCAGATGATGGAATATGGACGCAAATATGCGACTTTGTAGTTTTTTGTGAGAAATATATCACGACTAAAGGCCCCTACTGCAGCAGCCGGTAGGGGCTTTTTCATTTTATATGGCCATAAGTCAAAAATAAAGAGTAAATTTGTAAGATAAAGAAGCAGAATTCAGGGTTGGATAATGAACATACTTGTAACAGGAGCAGCAGGATTTATTGGCGCAAACCTTGTAAAAGAGATTTTTCGCAGATATGACCATCCTTTAGTAGTGGGCATCGACAATATGAACGATTATTATGATCCCGGTCTCAAGGAGGCCAGGCTTGAGGAGTTGTCTGCAAATGAAGAGTTTATCTTCATAAAAGGCAATATTGCGGACAAGGAACTGATAGAGCGCGTTTTCAACGAGTACAAACCTCAGATTGTCGTCAATATGGCGGCGCAGGCCGGTGTTCGCTACTCCATAACCAATCCGGATGCTTATGTAGAGGCCAATCTGATCGGTTTTTACAATATCTTGGAGGCCTGCCGTCATTCGTATGACAGGTATGAAGGTGGTGTGAATCACCTCGTCTTTGCCTCTTCCTCTTCGGTTTACGGATCCAACAAAAAAGTACCTTATTCGACTGATGATAAGGTGGATAAGCCCGTGTCGCTCTATGCGGCCACAAAATTGAGTAATGAGCTGACGGCTCATGCCTATTCCAAACTATACGACATACCCACTACGGGATTGCGTTTTTTTACGGTTTATGGCCCTGCCGGTCGTCCCGATATGGCCTATTTCGATTTTACTGAGAAACTGGTGAAGGGAGAAAAGATCAAAATCTTCAACTATGGCCACTGTCAGCGCGATTTTACTTATATCGATGACATTGTTGAGGGTGTGGTCAGAGTTATGGATAAGGCTCCCAAGAGGTCGGTGGGGGAGGATGGGCTTCCTTTGCCTCCCTATGCGGTTTACAATATCGGCAACAATTCCCCTGAAAATTTACTCGATTTCGTGGCTATTCTTCAGGAGGAATTGGTACGTGCGAAGGTACTGCCTGCCGATTACGATTTTGATTCGTACAAGGAACTTGTGCCTATGCAGCCGGGCGATGTAACGGTGACATTTGCCGATACTTCTGCACTGGAGAGGGATTTCGGTTTCAAGCCCTCAACCTCTTTGAGGAATGGTCTGCGCGCATTTGTTAATTGGTACAAGGATTGTTATTTTGAAAAATAATTATAAAAACAGATAACGGATATGAAAATTGCTGTAGCCGGTACCGGATATGTCGGACTTTCGATGGCAACACTTTTAAGTCAGCGACATTCTGTCGTGGCCGTTGACATAATTCCAGAAAAAGTGGAGATGATCAATCGCAGGCAGTCGCCCATTCAGGACGAATACATTGAGAAATACTTTGCTGAAAAAGATCTCGATCTTAAAGCAACGCTTGATGCCGAAACGGCATACAGAGGTGCCGATTTTGTAGTTATAGCCGCTCCTACCAATTACGATCCCATGCTCAATTTCTTTGATACCTCAGCAGTGGAGACGGTCATCAAAACCGTTATGAAATATAATTCCGATGCCATGGTTGTGATCAGGAGTACCGTTCCGGTGGGATTTACAGTGCACGTACGCGAAAAATATAATTGTGACAATATAATGTTTTCACCGGAATTTCTCCGAGAATCCAAAGCCCTTTATGATAACCTCTATCCCTCTCGCATAATTGTAGGGACAGATAAAGGCAACCCCAAACTCATGAAAGCAGCCCGTACATTCGCTTCTCTTCTCGACGAAGCGGCTCTAAAACCCGATGTGGAAACCATCTTCATGGGATACACGGAGGCTGAGGCGGTCAAACTTTTCGCAAACACTTTTCTGGCATTAAGAGTATCTTTCTTCAATGAACTCGATACATACGCAGAGATAAAGGGACTTGATACGCATGAAATCATCCGCGGCGTAAGTCTGGATCCCCGTATAGGTGATTACTACAATAACCCCTCTTTCGGTTATGGAGGCTATTGTTTGCCAAAGGATACCAAACAATTGCTGGCCAATTATGCCGATGTGCCGCAGGATTTGGTCCGTGCTATAGTGGAATCCAACCGGACCAGGAAGGACTATATTGCCGATAGAGTACTGGAAATGGCAGGCTACTATGTAGCCAATTCCGCTTATGACGCACAAAGGGAGCGTGAATGTATCATCGGAGTTTACCGTCTGACCATGAAAGCGAATTCCGACAATTTCCGCCATAGTTCGATACAGGGTGTGATGAAGCGTATCAAAGCAAAGGGCGCAACAGTCATCATCTATGAGCCCTCTCTAAAGGATGGAACCACTTTTTTCGGTTCGAGGGTGGTAAACGATCTTGAGGAATTCAAGTCCAGAAGCCATTCCATAATAGCAAACCGCTATGATAGTATACTGGATGATGTACGCGACAAGGTTTATACGAGAGACATATTCAGGAGAGACTGATGCCGTGTTACGGGGTACGGGGTGCGTGTTGCGGGGTATGGGGAAGTTTTGAGTGTGTAGTGGGGCGATGGAGGGTGGTGCAATTAGCAATTAAGAATTAAGAGCCAATAGCCGGTTATGTGAAGAAATGCAAAGTAATCGGTGTGTGTTGGGTGAAAAAATGATAGTTATGAATATATTTGTAGGGTAATAGTGTGGATAGCTGCAGTAATACCCCTTTGAAGCAAAAAACAGATAAATAGAGATATGAAATTTCCCGGAATCAAGAATAATCCAATACCATTTTTGACTGCTGTTTTGCTGTCATCGCTGCTTCTTTCCTGTTGCAAACCTGACAAGGAAGAGCTCTCACTTTCAATACTCCTGCCGGAAGCCGAATGCACGGCCGGTAGCCAATTTATAACCATTAAGGCTTCAGGTGACTGGACCCTCACTATTGAAAGTTCCAGCATTGCATCTACCGACTGGGTGTGGCTCAGTTCTTATTCCTCGAACGACCGTGTAATCTCATTGCGCGGCAGTGGTAATTCCAACAATATAGCTTTAAACTGGGATGCGAACGACTCAAAGGATGCACGTAACTGTGTTTTGACACTCAGTTGTGCCGGCGAACGTGCACAAAACAACTTCTTGCAGAAGGGTTCTGACAAAGTCAACGGCATAGCCACGGAACTTAAAAGCGATAAATTGACCAATTGGCTCGAACTCCCTGCAACAAAGGAGGGGGATGGTCTCTACTTCATTACCCACAGTGCCAATATCGGCGGAAAGAAGTGCCGAAATTACTCCTTCTATTGGGATCCCAGTGCGCTTGTGGCCCACTGGGTTGCCTACCCTCTAAACAGGGGCCTCATCAGTACCGGTAGCCGCACGGATCTCTGGGATCTCAATCCCAAGGTTCCCCGTCAATATCAGCCGATACTTTTGAGAGGCTACAGTGGCGGATCATTCCAGAGAGGACACCAGCTCCCTTCAGCCGATCGCTATTCTTATGAAGCCAATGTTCAGACCTTCTACGGCACCAACATAACCCCTCAAAGGGGTGCTCTAAACGAGAATATCTGGTCTACACTTGAGTCCACGGTACGTGACTGGTCAAAAAAACTGGACACTCTCTATGTTGTCACCGGCTGTGTGATTGAAGGTAGTACAGAATATGTCAATGACAACGAAGGCAAGAGGGTTACTGTTCCCACCGGCTACTACAAGGCCCTTCTTGGCTATAAAGAGAATGCTTCCATAGGCGGTTCTACGAAAGGTTTTGTAGGCGTAGCTTTCTATTTTGAACACAGAGGCTACTCCAACGATTATACTACAATGATGCAGCAGTCGATGACCATCTCTGCTCTTGAAAAGAAAGTTGGCGTAGATTTCTTTGTCAATCTGCCTGCCAAGATTGGAAAAGAGTTGGCCGGTCAGGTGGAAGGCAGCATTGATTCCTTCTGGAAATAGTCCCGGATTATGATTTTGTCATCGTTCGTCATACTAATACTGTTGAGGCTGCAAGCAGGAATATTATTACCTGATAGCATTCGTTGATGAGCAACGATGCTTTGTGATAAAAATTGTCCGGCTCGCATTTTTTTCTAATTTTACACATAGTTCTATTAAAAATAATTATTAACTAAAAATATTCTATTATGGGCATAATTCTTTCAATCCTTATTGGCGCTTTAGCCGGTTTTATTGCAGGTAAAATTATGAAAGGCGGCGGATTCGGTTTCTGGATCAATCTCCTTGTCGGTATCGTCGGAGGTTTTCTCGGCGGTATGGTCCTTGGTTGGCTCGGCATCAGCTGGGGTGGTATCTGGGGTACGCTCCTGACCGCTGTTATAGGTGCCGTTATTCTTCTTTGGATAATTTCTTTATTTAAAAAGAAATAATTTGTCATGAAACGCTATTTCAAAAGGATTGCCTACGCCGTTGTGGCAGTTATGGTGACTGTTGCCTGCAGTTCTGTCGCTTTTACGGGACGTAAACGGGTGTTGCTCTATTCAGACTCCCAGATTGCGTCGCTCTCAGATCAATCCTATCAGGAGTTTATGACCCAAGCCAAGCTTTCTTCCAATAAGCAAATGAAAGCGGCTGTACAGGACGTTGGCAGCAGGATGACCGGTGCTCTTGAAAAATATCTCACTTCAGTGGGCGAGACACACTATCTTCAGGGACTCAAATGGGATTTTCAGTTAGTGCAGTCTGAAGAGGTAAATGCCTTCTGTCTTCCAAATGGCAAAATCGTCTTTTATGAGGGTATTATGCAATATACAAATACCCCTGATTATATTGCCGTGGTTATGGGACACGAGATAGCTCACGCTGTTGCTCAACACGGTAATGAACGTATGAGCCAACAGAATCTCATGAGCATGGCAGGTTCGGTCCTCGGTTCGATGGCCGGACGGAAATCAGATACCACTCAGGCACTTTTCGAGATTGCATTCGGTCTGGGAGGACAGTTCGGTGTTATCTTGCCTTACTCTCGCAAACACGAATATGAGGCTGACAGGATCGGTCTTATCATAATGGCCATGGCCGGATATGACGTTGACAAGGCTCCTATTTTCTGGCAGGCAATGACGGCGAACAGCGGCCCCACCATTCCGGAGTTTCTCAGTACGCATCCCAGCGATGAAAACCGTCTTAAGAAACTCATTGAGGCCATACCGGATGCTAAAGCTTACATCGGCAAATGAGAAGTTTCGCAAGTGACAACAATTCAGGCGTCCATCCCTTAGTGATGGACGCTTTGATAAAAGCCAATAAAGATCATACGGTAGGTTACGGTGATGACCCGTGGAGTAAAGCTGCAGAACAATTGATAAAAGAACATTTCGGTGAAGGCGCTACCCCATTTCTGGTATTCAATGGCACTGGAGCTAATTCGGTGGCGCTTCAGGCAGTGACGCGTCCTTTCAACTCCATCATTTGCGCCGCCACTGCGCATATATTTGTGGATGAGTGTGGAGCCCCTGCCAAGATGAGCGGCTGTCCCCTCATACCTGTGAATACTCCTGATGGCAAGCTTACCCCTGAATTGATAAAACCCTACCTCAAGGATTTCGGTGTTTGTCACCATTCGCAGCCTGGTGCAGTTTATATCTCGCAAGCTACCGAACTGGGTACTCTTTATACACCGGAAGAGGTGGAGATGCTGGCGGACTTCATTCACTCTTACGGACTCATTCTCCATATGGATGGTGCGCGGCTGGCAAATGCATGTGTGGCTCTGGATTGCACCTTCAAGAAGATGACGGTAGATGCCGGAGTGGATATCCTCAGCTTTGGCGGCACGAAGAATGGTATGATGATGGGGGAGGTGGTAATAAGTTTTCTGCCGGAAATCTCTGCCAATCTCAAGTACTATCGCAAGCAATCGGCACAACTGGCCTCCAAGCACCGCTATCTGGCTGCACAGTTTCTGCCCTATCTGGGTGAGGGATTATGGCGCACCAATGCCCTTCATGCAAACGCTATGGCATTAAAACTGCTAAAAGTGTTGCAGAAGTACCCTCAGATCAGGCTCTCGCAAGAGCACCAGAGCAACCAGCTTTTCTTCTATGCTCCCAAGGATTTTCTGGAGGAGCTTATGAAGGAGTATTTCTTCTACTACTGGAATGAAGAGGCAGGGGAGGTGCGTCTTGTAACCTCGTGGGATACAACCGATGAGGATATTGCAGCATTCGAGTCTTCAGTGGATAGGATTTTCTCCGCTAAAGGGTGAATATTGCCGTAATAATTTTGCAGAAGCAAAAATTATATCTACATTTGCACTCCCAAACGGGACGGAAGGTCTCTTAGCTCAGCTGGTAGAGCACGACACTCTTAATGTTGGGGTCCAGGGTTCGAGCCCCTGAGGGACCACTTTCGAATAAATCAATTCTATAATAAAACCTCTCAAAACTATCAGTTGTGAGAGGTTTTTTTATTTTTTTCATTTTAGTTTTCGTGAAAAAAAGTTTAAATTCAGAACTAATGAACCGAATTATTTTGTAAATTCGCAGAGTATTATTTGTTTACCATTAGTAAATAATAAATATGGGGAATTATTAAAGTGGTATCAAGAAAAATAGCTCGGCTAAAAATGCTATTTGGTCGGACTCTCACTATATTTTAACGAATAATTCAAAACTCCCAACTAAAAACTCAAAGACTACTCCCATCACTACAAGGTCTTTACAAACCTCAATTTCACTCAAAAAAGTATTTTACGTCATCATAATATACTTTATACCCTTATTAGTTGGTACACCAATCACATCAGTCATGAACACCGTTTTAACACTTGCAAAACGACACTCAGTTCAATTTTAAGGTTAAAACAGCGAAGAATTGACTATTAATAATTAACAACGAATCACTAACGGAAAATCACGTAGAGACCAAATAATACGGTCTCGACACAAAACAAACAAAAATGAAAAAATTTCTAACAATTATCACTATTACGGCAATGGTCATGATTGCCGGATGTGTCGACCTGGACGATATATATCGCCGACTCGATAAACAAGCGAAGGAACTTGCCGATCAAGGTAAGGAACTGGCTACCATGAAGGCACTAATTGACGCTATTAATAAAAAGATCAGCGTGGTGTCATATACGGAACTAGCCGACAAGAACGGCTATGAGCTCACCATGAGCGATGGAAGCAAGATCACCATCAAACATGGCGCCAAAGGCGAGCAAGGGCAAAAGGGTGAGCAAGGTGTTCAAGGCCCCAAGGGTGACCAAGGTACACCAGGCAAAGACGGCGATGCCAACCTCACAATTACCGAAGCCGGTGATGTTGTAATCATCGTTTATAAGGGCATTACCTACAACTTGCCCAAGAAAATAATTTCCAAAATGATCCTCACTACTGCCAAGAATGTGGGTATGGCAATAAATCTATCAATAGATGCTGCCGAGGCCGATCGCCCTGATGTGTGGATTGACCTGAACAACAATGCCCTCAAAGATGAAGGCGAGGCGGTAACCAAATTCGGTAGTCATGAACCTTATATAATGGGTGCGCAAACCATTACTGTTTACGGTAAAGTAAAGACGTTGAACTGCCACAGTAACCAGCTTACCTTTCTTGATGTAAGTAACAATACCGCTTTGGAGTTTCTGGCGTGCCACTCCAACCAACTTATTTCGCTTAATGTTGGCAAAAACATTGCGTTGGGATATCTGTGCTGCTACCAAAATAAAATATCCGGCAGCAACATGACTGAGTTCGTCAACAGCCTTCCCGACCGTAAAGGCTTGACACCAGGGGTATTCATGGTGTTTGATACTGGAGGTGAAGAGCAGAACATTATCAATGCTGCCCAAGCGGCAACTGCCAAGAGCAAAAACTGGAATATTTATAACAGCAGTGGGATTCCCTATACTCCCGGCAGTTAGTGTAAAATCCTATTCACCACATAGTGGGTTCCTACATACAACAATCGAGGGTGTCCTATTAGTGACACCTTCCTTTTTTTATTAATGCAAAACCATTCGCCCCTATCCAACTCCGTACGAGGAACTCAAAACTAGTCACATCCGGCACCTTGCACCTCGTCTTACCAAGCTTGGATTATCGTCACAATATTTGCATAATTAAAATATAGTTTATAACTTTAACAGTCGGTAGAAATTCTATTAATTATTAACGCCGTTTTCATAGTGTCAATACCGGACGTTTGGGTCAATTTGGTATTCTGCAATAATTAATCGGATGGGGAAGGGAGATTGTCTTTTTCTGCTTAATGCTTATGTGTGAAATGATTATAAATAATTATGTCCATCTGCTCAAGCTCAATAGCGTTGAATTGACCGCGATGATAAGGACAGCAACTCATATCACATAATAAAGGCAAAAATAATGAAGGATTGATTTTTATTACTTCAAATAACTAACATAATAACCCATAGAGACTTCATTGAGTGGTCTCTATTAAAACAAAAAGAGACTATGAAAACAATTTTAACGACACTCGCGCTGGCGGTGATGATCATTTTCGCCGGCTGCGTAGACCTGGACGATATTTATCGTCGGTTGGACCAGCAAGAAAAGGAACTTGCTACTATTAAGACTCTGGTTGATGCCATTAACAAAAAGGTCAGCGTGGTATCATACACTGAACTATCCGACAAGAGCGGCTACGAGCTCACCATGAGCGACGGAAGCAAGATTGTTGTCAAACACGGAACCCAGGGCGCAAAAGGTGACAAGGGTGACAAAGGCGACAATGGCAAAGACGGAGATGCCAATCTCACAATCACTGAGACCGACTTCAACGTCACAATCACCTACAAGGGCGTCTCATACACTCTCTCCAAATTTTTGACCACTATGACCCTTACCACCACAAAGTCTGTGGGAAGTAAAATCCAGCTCAATATTCATGCTGCTGAGGCTGACCGTCCTAATGTATGGATTGACCTGAATAATAACGCCCAAAAAGATAATGGCGAGGCGGTAACTTCGTTCGAATCAATGGTTGAATATACCATTGGTTCGCAAACCATTACCGTTTACGGGAAGGTAACCCATATGTTCTGCAATAACAATCAACTCACCTCGCTTGATTTGAGCAATAATTCCAAGCTTGAGTTGCTTAACTGCGGATTAAATCGCCTCACCTCGCTTGATTTGAGCAAGAATACTAAGTTGATTAGTCTTAATTGCTCATTAAATAATCTTAATACCTCGCTTGATTTAAGCAGCAATACAGAGTTAGAAGAACTGTATTGCAGTAGCAATCAACTTACCTCGCTTGATTTGAGCAAAAACACCAAGTTGGCGATACTTAACTGCAGCTTCAATAAACTCACCTCGCTTAATGTGACCCACAATAAAGAATTGTTTTCGCTGTTTTGTTACGTTAATAAAATATCCGGCAGCAACATGACTACGCTGGTCAACAGCCTCCCCGACCGCACCGGCAAGGATAGTGGAAGCTTTTATGTGTTCTTCAGGAATTCCGATGATGAGAATGTCATTACTGCCGCTCAAGCTGCGGTAGCTAAAGGTAAAAACTGGTCAGTGCGGGATAACAATGGTAATCCCTATCCTCCCGGCAGTTAGTGTAAAATCCTATTGACCTCATAGTAGGTCTCTGCAGAAAACAATCGAGGGTGTCGCTTAAAACGACACCCTCGGTGTATTTATTACCAATAACAAAGGACCTAACTATTAGCCGTCGGCCATTAGCCTTTCATCCGGCTCTTAATTCTTAATTCTTAATTGCTAATTGCTAATTGCTAATTGCTAATTGCTAATTGCTAACTGCTAACTGCTAACTGCATCCCCTACTCCACCTTAACAAACTTTCTGCTCTTTTTGTCGTAATTGTAAATACGCCCCTCTGCAATATTGTAATACCACCCATATAAGTGTAATTTACCTGCTCTTACTCGTGTCCGAATATAGGGATAATGCATCAAATGGCGCAATTGAAGCACAACATTCATTTTCTCCGTATACTCTTCGCGTTTCTCCAAAGGAATTTTCTTTTTAGCTATTTTCTCTTCCACAAGCTCTTTTACCGGCATTGCAAGTTTGAGCCATTTTTTCGTATGATGCAGTTTGTCCAACTCTTTCCCCATATAGAGAGCACCGCAACCGCCACAGTTTGAATGCCCGCAAACCACTATGTTTTCGACATTCAACTCCAATACGGCGTATTCTATTACCGCCGATGTTGCTACGAATTTTTTGGTTTCCGTTTCATAAAAAGGTACAAGGTTGGCTATGTTGCGCACAACAAAAAGATCTCCGGCCAAACTGTTGGTCAGCATGTGTGGAACCACGCGCGAATCGGAACATCCGATAAATAGGGTATGCGGCTTTTGCTCTCCTTTCAACCCTTCAAAAAGTTCTTGCTTGGGAATAAATTCCCTCTCGTTGAAATCGCGAACAGAGTCAAGCAACAGTTCGCGTTCTTCCATTTTGTTAATTTCTTCTGATGTCATTATTTCATCTTTATTTATTCCCTTAAAGATACGAAAAAAAATATATATTACGATAGAGTGTTCCTGAAAGTTGAAAATCTGATATATAGAAAGCTATATCGGAAGTGTTCTCCTAATACGGTCTTTTTGTGTTTCCGGCGGAGCCGTTGACCTTCTCATATAAAGAAACTTTAACGTTTAATGCTTATTGATGATAGGAAAAAGTATCATTACATCGTGCCGTGATATTAATTTGGGACAATATTTGCATATTTATTTGCATTTAAGACTACTTTTGCTTTCTGATATTGTAGGGTTTGAAAACTGTAAGTGGCATAAACCGGAATTAGCCTAAAGTGTTAAATTCAAACTGACCAAATAACTGCATTGGGTCTGATGATACAAGAGCCTATGTTATCGGCAAGGCCGGTACTTTTGATGAAAACAATCATTTTACACCGACGGGTGACCATGCAACGGTTTTAGCTTTGTTCGGTGATTTATGGGATTTTAAGAATGGATAGACATGAAATAGACTTTGTGATCACCTGGGTTGATATGGAGGACCCGAAGTGGAAAGCCGATTTCACCAAGTACTCGGGTAAGATTGACAATACTACCGACTCAATGTCCGAAGCGCGGTTTCGCGATTACCGATTGCTGAGATATTGGTTTCGCGGTGTGGAGAAATTTGCCCCCTGGGTGCGTAAAATACATTTCGTGACTTGTGGGCAGAAACCGGAATGGCTTAATGCCAACCATCCCAAACTCCATTTAATACACCATGCTGATTATATTCCCAGGCAATTTTTGCCGGTTTTCAGTTCATCTTTAATAGAAATATACCTTCACAAAATCCCCGATTTGAAAGAACATTTTGTCTATTTTAACGACGATAATTTTATCATCAAAAATTTGCCGAGGGAAAGATTTTTCAAGAACGGCTTACCAAATGATATTGCAGCTTTTACTTTCAACAGCGGAATAGGATTGTGGTATAAGTGTTTGACAAACAACATTCGCATAATAAATCGCAGATTTGATAAGAAGGAAATTCTGAAACGTGATCATGACAAATGGTTTCACCCATCGTACGGGAGTAAAATCAGGTATACGCGTCTTATGCAACCCTTGAAGAGGTTTGTAACTCTACGCACACCACACAACGCTCATCCCTACTTAAAGTCAACTTTTGAAGAGGTGTGGGAGTATGCTGAGCCGGAACTAACCAAGATGTCGTCAAATAGATTCAGAAGCCCCGAAGATTATACTCAAGAGTTGTTCCGCACTTGGCAGATTTGCCGCTCAAATTTCAACCCATACAATACTTATCAAGATACGAAAATGTTTCCGCTTATCATAAAACCCAAACAGGCAGTTGAGGCTATTCGCAATCAGTCATACAAGTTGGTCTGTATCAACGATAATGCCCACATTCGAAATTATGAGCAAGTGATGTCGGAGATTGAAACTGCGTTTGAAAGCATCCTTCCCGAAAAGTCGAGTTTTGAAATATGAAGATATCCGTCATCGTCCCTTGCCATAACGGTGAAAAATATGTGGAAGGCTGTTTAAGAACCTTGGCTTCGCAAACTTATAAATACTTGGAAATTATCATAGTTGACGATGGCTCCTCTGACCGCTCACTTAGTGTGATAGAGCAGGCTATAGCATCAATGATGCCAACCGTTTTGCTTATAAAACAATCCCACAAAGGGGTTTCTGCAAGTCGTAATGTCGGAATGGATCATGCAAGTGGTGATTATATCCATTTTCTCGATATTGATGATGAGATAAATAGTGAGTTTTATGAGATGTTGGCGGAAACTGCAAAAACTACAGCATCGGACATTGTTGCTTGTAATGTAATAAACGAAGCAAAGCCTCATAGGAATATATCTTACGAGGTGACTGAGATTGTTACAAGCACAGAGGAGCGTCTTGGGCTAACCAATGTCGGTAGGAGAGGGAGTGCCTGAAGATTTCTTTTCCGTCTGGATTTTTTAAAGGAACAAGGGTTGAGATTTGACGAAACTCGCATTTCCGGAGAGGATAGAGTTTTTTCCTTACAGGCTGTCTATTTTGCCCAAAGCGTAGCCACAGAGCCACGAGCCACCTATTATTATCGCAAAAACGAAGGATCAATCATGAATACTCAGTCGGCTGAACTCAAAAAACGCCGGCATGCCGATTGGCAGCGAGTAAAGGAGTTTTATATTTCATTCGCCGAAGAGCATAAAATTAAAATTCCCGGCATTCCCACAGGAAAACTTTCGCGATACATTCTACGCTGGTTTAAGTAGTTGTCCATTAGCTGTTGGCAATCAGTCATTTGCTGTTGGCTTTTGGCACTCTTTCTGCTTAAAAAGAACTCCAACGCTCGAACTCAGCCCCCGCACCTATCTTTTATTTATTATCGCTTTTTTTTGTCACTTTTGTTCTCGACTTCCACTTTCACATCAAATGCGGGACCTTTGTAGCCTTTTGGTATATATTCAGGATTCATTACCATATGTTGTGCAGAACGATGTGCCAAATAGTGAGGCAAAATAAGTTCTATGCCATGTTCGTTGCAAACATCTTGAATGTGCCCATGAAGTTCCGATAATACCTTTAGTTGAATTTTGGCATCATTTATATAAACGTGGATCTTGTACGATGCGTAGAATTCGTTCAGTGATGATTGAATAACATATGGCTTTGGCTCCCGAAGTACATCTTTACAACGCAAACCGGCTTCAATCAACATATCATGAGCAAGCTTCCAAGGCACATCGTATCCGATTGTTGCTATGGTATTGAGAATTAGTCCCGGATCTTTTTCAAACCTGCTGTAGTTGATTGTGTTTCCTGTTAATATGGAAGAGTTAGGAATGGTTATCTCTTCATTTGTAATTGTCTTTAACCGTGTTACCAATAGAGTTTTCTCTATGACATCGCCTGAAATGTCGTTTATCTTAATTCTGTCACCGACTGCAAAAGGACGCATATATGTTATTACCAAACCAGCCACCATATTAGCTATAGCCGATGATGATCCTAGAGATACCAAGAGACCTAAAAATACGGAAACACCCTTAAAAATAGGCGAGTCGGAGCCCGGCAAATATGGAAATATCATAATGAATGCAAATGCGTAAAGAAGCACACGGATAATGGAAAATGTTGGCAAAGCCCATTCTTTATGAAATCCGTTAATTTTCAGTTTTCCTGATTCAATCTCTTTAAAGAAATAGCGAACGAGACGAATTAAATACTTAAAGACTATGTAAATCAACAATATTGCGAACAGATTGGGAAGAAAATTCCACAAAGAGAACAACATTTTCCTTACAGGTTTCCATATCATGCCAAAAAGCAAATCCGCCCAACCCCTTGTGAATGGGAATATGCTGAAAATTACGGGAATGACAAAGAAAAGCAATAGAATTATTGTCACCCAACGCAATAATCTAAATAAACCGCTTACAAGCTTAATCTCTTGGTCGGTTGATAGATATGTGTAATCGCGATATTTCAGATTTTTGAACCACTTTTTCTTCTTTTCATGGACATACTTTGTCAACCAGTTAAAAAACTTGTTCACACCGACTATCATCAAAATCAGAACAACTATTGTAAGAAGAACCAATCCTATTCTGGTGAGCAAACGTGGCAAACTCTTTTCTATACGCGCATTTTTAATGGAATGTTGTATCCGTTGCAAATAATCTTTTGCCAGTTCATCTATGGTTGAATTATTCCAAATAGCATCGGTTTCGGTTACACTCATCAAAATATTGTCGCGATACATTAAATCCCGATAATTGTCGGAGATCGCTATATATAGAGAATCCGGATTCATAAAATCATCATCGTACAGGATCTTTATCCTCGCACTGATATTATTTGCTCTATCCCTTGGAGTAAATGACCCGAGACGTGCATATAATGAAAAAATAGTGTCGTTGAGCACTCCAATTACGGGATATGCTGTCGCTATACTGCGGAGAGAGTCAACCTTTGATTTCTCCCTTTCAATTCTGTCTATCTCTCTTTGCTGAATATCAGCAAGTTGTCTTTGAATTTCTTCCTTTTTCAGATTGTCGGTAGTCTTGAGTGAAGCCAATTGTTCTTCCAGTTTCACCTGTCTTATAGAATCCAATCTGCGAATGGAGTCCATCTCTAAAAGACGACTTTTATAATCTTGAAGTAATACCCTATTTAAAGAATCGTGCTGATGCGCTAAGCTATCGGATAAATTATTCGGGATTTCTGATTGCTGAGCCATTAAACAGGAGAAGGCTGACATTAAAAAGACGATGAAGAGGGATAGGATACGCTTATTGAGGTTCATAATAAATTTGTAGTTTGCTGATCTAATAGTAGTAAAGATATAAAACAAAAACTATTACAAGATTAATCGGACGAAATTATTATTTCAAAATTCGTTTTTTATTGTTTTTGAAAAAAAATTAAAAGTTTTTTGAGATTTATTTGGTTTATAAAATAAACCGATTTATATTTGCGTCAGATTTCAATAATGAATCGAACAAATAACACTATTAATAATTATCACAATGGAAGAAAAACAACTTAATGAGAAGGAGAGTTTAGAACTCATCACTCGAATGATCCGCAACACGCAACAGCGCATTGAAAGAGGGAATGGAATACCATTTCTTATTTGGGGCTATACAACCGTACTTGTTTCGCTCCTGGTTTGGTTTACACTCAAGTCAACCCAAAATTATTACTGGAATTTATTATGGTTTCTAATTCCTGTAATTGGTTTTACGGCAATGACAATCAGTATGAAGAAAGAGAAAAAAGGAGTAACAACATACATCGATAAAGTAATTATGTATGTATGGATTGTAATTGGAATAGCTGCCTTTATTCCTGCACCGGCCGCCACTATAATGGAGGGATTTCCAATATTGTTTATAGTAACCTTGCTCATCAGTATAGGAACGGCAATTACCGGACTGATTATTAGGTTTGTGCCTTTAATTGTTGCAGGATTTATAGGAATGTTCTTGTCAATTTTTTGCCTGATATTGGGCAATGCTCTCGATTCAGTTCTTGTATTTGCAGCCCTTTTCCTAATTGTACAAGTTATTCCGGGGCATATTTTAAATTGGAAAGGTAGAAAACATGTTTAAACAACTCGATCCCCTACTTCATTCCGAACTCCGATTGGCAATAATGTCCATATTGATATCGGTGGAAGAGGCTGACTTTGTCTATTTGAAAGAGCAAACCAAGTCCACATCGGGGAACTTGAGCGTACAGATAGATAAGTTGAGCGAAGCGGGTTATATTGAAGTAGAAAGGGGATTTGTAGGAAAACGAACCCGCACAGTATGCAAAATTACGCAAGTAGGCATAAAAGCTTTTGAAGAGTATGTTGAATCGCTAAAAGAATATTTGAATTTATAACTTATCAAATTAAAACGATGAAACGCTTATTATTACTCACCTGTACAATTGTGCTCTTTGTCACTCAGATGCATGCCGAAAACGGAACATTAATCGTTCGCTTTGAAAATCTGAAAAGCAACGATGGAAAAGTGATGGTGGCTCTTTTCGACGGAAAGGAGAACTTTTCCAAACATGAGGCAATTCAAACAGTGTCTCTATCTATTGAAAACTACTCTGCTGTTTGGAATCTGGATTCTCTTCCTGAAGGTAAGTACATCATTATAGCTTATCACGATGAAAATGAGAATCAAAAGATTGATTTGGGAATAATGGGGATACCTGTCGAAGGGTATGCTTTCTCCAACAATAGAGTTGCAGAAATGGGACCACCCAATCCTGACGATATGCTTTTTGAAGTAAAGGGAAATCAGGAGACAATCCATGAATTAACAATGGTCTATTTTGACTTTTCTCTGTTTCAAAATAAATAAAACCGGAAATTCTAAATTCAACTTAACCCAACTAATACTATTATCTTATGACTACCATACAAAGAAACCCATTAAGACGATGGCATAAAGCCATTATAAAGCTGATGCTATTATTTATTGGCTGTGTAACTATATCGGTTGTTTCCTCTTGCGACAAACCCGAACCGGATATTCCCGATGAACCTGACGACGTCAAGACCGATCTTGTGGTTTCTGCCACGATTGCCAATTGGTCTTCGGTCAAGACTATGCCCGAGGGTGCAGAAGGAAATTATAATTTTACCCCCAAGTGGGAGAAAGGGGATAAGATCATAGGCTATTATAACAATGGTACTGGCGATGTCCTGATGACCTATGAAGTTAATGATGTCGCTGAGGATGGCACCGCCCGTTTTAAGAAGGCAGGCACATTTGAAGAACCTAAAAATGGAGAGACTGTATATTTTGTCTATGCTTCCGGATATGAGGCATCCTCGATCACAAATGGAAAACTTCAGATAAATATACAGAACCAATCCAGGCGTACTATGCCGATGTTGATGAGTGCTTCCGGAAAAGCAATATCCGGAAAGTTAGCACTTTCATTCAGCAGCAAGATGGCAGTACTTGGGATTAAAAACCCTTCGTTGGATGGTTCGCATAGTATGAAGATTTCTCAATTGACTGTTAGCGGTAATACTATTATTGTTGACGGTACATTTGACCTTAAAGCCGGTTCCTTTACGCTTGGGGAGGAGCCCTCCTATATCAATGTAGTATGCGACCAAGAAGCAGGCAGCGAGGAGATGATCTTTGTTTCGCTCTTTCCACAAGCCGCAACTAATCTTGAGTTTACCATTACCCAACAGGAAGCGTTTGTCTATTCGTTGTCCTGTAAATCAATGACTCCTCAGGCAAATTATTTGTATTATTTCAATGAGCCCGATCTTACAAGAAGGGCCGGATATGTTGCCATCGACTGGGAGCAGAATGTGACATCTCAAACGTTCAATGCGGTTTCCGGGGATATCGAAATTGTTTTCAAATCGAATGTTCCGCCCATTAAGAAGAATGACGTGCTTATTGTTCCCGATGAATCAGGAGATTATCACATTCGGATAGTTTCTTCCGTAACCCAAACGAAAGAGGGCGGCACCTTGTCGGTGAAAACCACTGAGGGTAAGATGGGGCACCTATTCAAGAACTGTAAATTTACTCTCTCCACGGAATCCGGAGTAACGACCCGATCTCCGTTTGAACGTATCTACACACCGAGTCGGGTAGAGATATTCAACGGACATAAATATATTCCCGTTTACGACTTAACTAAAGCTTCCCAGGAGATGTCCAAAGAACTCTTTAATTGGGAGAAGAATATGGATGGAACTACATTGTTGGAACAAGGGCCCCTAAGCCTGACCTGGGAGCAATGCAACTTTGACGTGGGACTTAAGGGTACTTTTGAATTCGATTTCGGAGAGGTGCCATGGGAAGAGGTCGGCATAGGCGATCTGCAACATTTGAGTATATGCCTTGAAGGGGGATTTGATATAAACCTGGCGCTGAAAATTGCAGCTACTGCAGGTGCGGAGATCAGTAAGGAGCTCACGCTCAAGGAAGAGATTGTAAAGACGCGATTTACTTTCATGGTTGGAGCTGTTCCAGTATATATATCTGTTTCATCAGATCTTATGGCCGAATTGAGTGCTGAAGCAGAAGGCGAAGTGTCAATTACAGGTGGTGTTAGTGCCGGAATGACGGCAAAACTCGGTGTCGAATGGGACCATGAGACCGGCGGTAAACCCATCTATGAAATAGGAAAGAAATTGGAACTTATTTACCCCTCCGTTGACGCACACGCACATATAGAGGGAAGTGTATCTACCTATCCTTCCATTGAGATAGGAATCTACAGCGTTCTTTGCCCAACCATCAATCCAAAGCCCTACATAAAAGCAGCCGCGGATGCGCGTTTAATTGAGAATCGTTATTTCGGGTGGAATGCCGGACTCTCTGCCGGACTTGACCTCGATCTCGCCCTCAATTTGGATCTTTTCTTCATTGAAGAGAAATTGGTGGAAATTGAACCGATTAATATATTTGATCTTCCCATTGTAGCCCTTCCTGACGAATTGACTCTCAATACAGAGACACCGACTCAGATGACCACCGGCGAAACCAAACTGATCAAATACCACGCTCTCAATAAAAATCACCTCACCGGCACTGCTTACAATGGGTCGCGTCTGCTGGTTCATTTCGAGGCGGAGGGAGGCACTTTGGATAAAGAGTATGCTTTTACCGATAGCGAGGGGAATACAGAGGTAACCTTTACACTTACCAGCACGGATGAAGGCAATGTCAAGGCAGAGATCGTGCTTGGAGATGAAGAGGAAGACCCGGTTGAAGCTGAACTATGGGAGGCTGAAATCATCAACTTCCGCTTGACTGCCAATCCTACATCACAGATTATAGGTGAGGAGGGAAAAGCGCCGATTTCATTCAAACTCGAAACCTTCTCTTCCTTAACAGGCGAATGGTCTCCTGTACAAGGTCAAACCCTTACATTTACAGCTGTCGGCGGCACCTGCCCTGCTTCAGGTGTAACTGCACCGGATGGTACGGTAGATATTGTCTTTACGGCAGAAGAAGATTTCACCGAAGGAAGTGTAACGGCAGAATTTAAGACCAATGTGCCTGTCAAATGGGGTGGTTCTGTCAAAGCTGAAATAACTGCACCGGAGGAGGAAGACGATAGCCCTGGCGGTCAATTGGCAAAGGCCAAAAAGATGAAAGAAAACGTAGTTCGTATCGGATCACAGGAAGTTGAGGTTGTGAAAGGGGAACTCGATTATGTGGAGGTGGTGAAAAGGGATGATGGGACCTATTATGTGGAATGGTGTAAGGAGAAATATCCCGAATTGGCTACCATACATTATGGACGCATAACCGGTTTTACAGAAAGTATGTTAGGTCAGATGATTGATATAAATAGTCCGGCGTGGAGAAACCTGTTTGTCGGCTTTATGCATATCATGAATCCCGAAGCCTCATCGTGGAATGATTGGGTTAGTGTTAATTTTTCGAGTGACAATATCGTGAATGGTGCAATTCAACTCAACAGGTCTTCCACGACTCCGTCCACAAAGAGTCCGGGAGGCGATCAATACACACTGCAGTTTTATCTTAAGAAAGATGATGGAACTGAGGCTTGGGCTAATTTAAAAACCACAAAATAAAATATAGAACAATGTAAAAACGCGCCGTAAACAACTGTTTGCGGCGTGTTTTTTGATATAGCACAAACTATGTCAGAACATTAAAAATCAGCAGTCAAGGATGTCTCGGTAAGTGAATGCTATTCTGATATGACTTTTTTGCTGGTGACAATGTATCTATTTCTTATCCCATCCAGTCGGTAATATATGGAATTCTTGTTTTTAGTTCTCCATCCTCTCCATTTTCGCGCATTTCGAAAATTTCAACCGTTACCAGACTAGGATAATAGGTATAGGAGCGGCCGTCATTCAGTTCGATAAGAATAATGTGGTTGGCAAATCCGTCTTCGGGAGTGTAGCGGTAGGTTGCTGTTTTGATGTCGCTCAGTTTTGCAGGTTTTATGGGGCCTTGTTCATTTTCGCCTGCAATTAAGTCACATATAAACTCTTCAATATTTCCCTCAAAAAAATCCATACATTGATATGCAGCATAACTAGGTTCAACATATTGAAAACAACGGTCTGCATCGGCACTGATAAGTGCAGAAGCAAATCCTTCAACAAGTCCCTGGTGAGTGCTGTTTTGGGTGGGATAATCTCTTATTTGTACAAACTGCTCATTTTCCCATTTATAAATCATGAAATCCTGACGATTGACGGAGATGTAAACCGAAGTCCCGTGTCGGGGAACGTAGAAGTCAATCCAATTATCGTAAGGATTCATGGCGATGCTGTTTTCAACTGAACGGCGCATCTCTTCTACTCCAAAGTCTGTTGTGGAAGTTATTTTTCCATTACTGTAAATATAATAACCGAATCCTCCGACATAGCCGACAGCAATCAGTTTGTTGCCATCTTCCAGGTTCCAATAGCACATTTCCCAACTGACTTGGTCTTCAAACTCCAATCTGAGGTATCTGTTCTCATTGTCGCATACCGCCATATATTCTTCCAACTCGGCAGGCGTCTCCCAGTCTGTCATAATAAAAGCCTCAGCAGGCATCAAATCGAAGAGTGCTTTTACATCTACTTCTTTCTGTGAATTTGCACATGATGTTGCTCCAATCACCGTCATAAAGAACAGCACAAGCACAGTGAATTTTTTCATAGCAGTTTTCATGGTCTTATAATTTTTAAATGATTTTAAATGTTTATTCTACTTCAAAAAAGAGATCAAATCTTGTCTTGTGAGCTGAAGCCGCACGGTATATCCAAATAGTCTCATCCGATATGGTGTCCAATTTTATATCCACATTATTTTCGCTGTATTTAACAATAGAACCATCTTTAAAATAAAAGCGTTTGGCTATATTGTTGTCGTACTCGTTTTTTTCAAAAATAAACAGCACCTGACCCTCCTCATTGTAAAGAGCTTCAAAGTAAATGGTATTACCGGCAGACTTCACTTTCTCGATGACCATACACAAAATTGGCGGATAGCCTCCCTCTGCTTCGTAGTAAAAAAAGATTTCTCCCCGATACTCTCCGACACCCGGATAGGATTTTCCATACTTATTGTCGATAGTGTGCAGGCAAAACAGTTCGCCGGCATAGCCATCCTTCTCCAAGGTGGCTATTTGCGACTTAACGAGATTATACTCTTTCCTGATCTCTTGTATGGTTTTTTCCGCACTTTGATTAGTTTGCCCAAACATTAAGTTGCAAAGGCAAGTAGCGACAATAACTAAAAATAACTTTGTGATTTTCATTTTTTGCGTTTTTTAAATCTTTCCTGTGCCGCTTCCGTTTCCTCTTTAGAATAACGCACATGCAGGTTTTCGTCGATGATATAGCAGGCGGAAGGTTCGTAGTCTTTTGTGAAATTACTAACGTCGTCGTGCCCTAAACTCAATTCATGGAGCCAAACGGTAACAATGCCGGGTTTTAAGGCGCGCCAGCGATGGGAGTAGTCATTTCTTCCTCCACATTGAATATTTCTATCGGGGTCAAGGCGTTCTGTGAAGACGCCCAGATCTTCCACCAGATCGGCAGGCTCGGCATGTGCGAAAATTTCAGTAGGAGTGGCAATGCCCTTGCTGTAATTAAAGCGAATTTCAAATTGTTTCTTGTACCTGTCAATCCAATCATACATCAAATTAACCGCTTGTTTCTCCAATTCAGCAGTTCTCTTGTTTTTGCGTTGATTGATAGAATAATTGAGATAAACAGTTTTGCCGTTTTTAATAAATGATACCTGAAGGGATTTCATTAAATCACGTACATAACCGTGGCGTTCTTTGCGCGGTTTACTCATCCCGAAAACAATAGTTGCCAACTCATCAAAGTCGCTTTTCTCTATCTCAAAACTTATCGTATTGTTCTCGTCGCGACCTGTTTCAAAAACCAGGGTATAGGTGTCCGCAGTTTTATTAACCCTAATATCGGTACAGTCATCAAAACGCATACCGGAACGGTGGTATGACACGGATGACAATTCTTTTGTCTGTGCGTTTGTGCATCCGGGAGAGGAGAGGAGTGCTAATGTCATAATAATCAGTTTTGTTTTCATAGGTACTTTACTGTTTTACCCATTTTTCATCTATCCATGTGAGAGTTAACTCCTTAAATGCTTCGTAAGGAATAGACTCGAAATCTTCTATTACTTCTTCATAGTCAATATGTACTTTTATAGCTGTTCCTTCTTGTGGTAATTGATAATATAGTATGTACTTTAAGCTTTCGACATTTTCTCTCAAATCATCTATTATATCAGGATGCAGTTGAGAGACATCAATAAAATCTTCCAAATTTATGGTTATATCCTCCCACAAGGAATAATCTCCATCTTCACGCAATTCTCCCTCTTCATAATAGAAAAATAGGAGCCTTGGACCAGTTTCAAAGCCCTGGTTTACCGCAACCAATTTCCGCCCATCATTCAAATTCCAATAACACATCTGCCATTCGTAGTGGCCGCCGGCCAACTCAAGGTAGCCGTTTTCGTAATCGCATTCGCAAATATACTCATCCCGGTCCAGCTCTCCCAATGCCACATGTTCGGGAAGGGCATCATAGGGAAGCATATCAAATAGGGTTTTAACATTTACTTCTTGTTGCGTATTGCCACAGAAAGTTGCTCCTACTACTGTCATAGCAAACAGCGCGAGCATGATGAAGATTTTCTTTGTTGTTTTCATGGTTGTTTTATTTTGTTGTTTTGTTTATTTCGGATATAACGATGGTACAAAAACATGTTTCGGGTAGTTATTTATAAAGATATTGCTGTTTACACATTTTTACTCTATTTCTTCATCAATTATTTCTAATCAATAGTCTTTAATTATTTTCCAGCGGTTATACAAATCATCCATAGAAGATCTTGCATTGGCAGGACTTGTAGAGGGGAGTTGAACGGCTTTAAATCCGGTTTGCCGTTCCTGATACTTTTTATAATAGCGATAAGCAGTCCCGCCGTTGCAGAAAATCTGCTTTATATCCGCCTCTTTAAAAATAGGACTCAAATCCGAAGGAACAACGTTTTGAATGCTCGCATCACTTGAGCCTATGATATCGCAACGGTAGATGACATCGTAGAGGGCGAGATGATGCCGTAAAAGAAAAGCTCTCCTTTCTTCAATGTCAGTGCTAAGTGTAACGCCAAAAATCCGCTCAAGCAAAGGCCAAAAACGATTCTGTGGATGCCCATAAAAGAAACCATACTCTCTGGTTTTGACAGAGGGAAAAGAACCCAAAATCAAAATATTTGAATCGGATTGAAAAAGAGGCCGAAGTGGGTGAGTAATGGTTTGATGTTTGGTCATTTTTTAACTCTATGATATGTTAAATTCCGTTAATACGTTAGGAGGGTGTACAAGTAACTCATGTTTCAGAATATATGTCGGTGTCGCTGACACTCTAACCTCATTTTCAAATTCATGTACAAAATACAAAAATAAGACTTTTGTGTCATATTTGCCATACGAAAATTAAGAGGTGGAAGTAAGAAGTAAATAGTTCAGCGCAGCTGAAGGCAGCGCTTCTGCGCTGCTCTGGTTCCATAAGGGAACGAGGTTAGTTCCGAGTGTGTAGTATGTAGTGTGTAGTTTTGAGTGTATTGAATTTACTTAATACTAATTACTATAAACTTACTCGAAACTTGAAACTCTAAACTCATAACTAAATAGAGGCGACCCGTTAGCCGCCTCTATTTATGTGATCCGCCTGGGATTCGAACCCAGGACCCCATCCTTAAAAGGGATGTGCTCTACCTGCTGAGCTAGCGAATCGGGGAGTGCAAAGGTATGGATAAAAGTAATATTTTGCAAAAAAAAGTAGTATTCGCCAAAAAACTCCCTCAAAACGCCATTCCAGGGCATATCGTGGCACCTTACTCCACAACCATCGCAAAACCTCCGCCGGGGGCGAGACGAATGGTGAGGGGAGTACTTTTACGAGCGATATAATCAGCTACATTGAGGGTGTCAATGGTGTAGTCGTGAGCTGAACGATGAGCGTTGGGGCCATCGCGGAAGAGGGTAATGATGCCTTTTCCGGCGCTTTTGCCACTGTCAAGGAGAAAACTCATATCCAGGGTAATCTCCCTTTCCTCCCAATCGGTTATGCCTCCGATATACCATATTCCTCCCTTTCTGCGGGCTGTAACTATATACTTGCCCAGCTCCCCCTGAAGTATTCTGGTCTCATCCCATACAGTGGGAATGGCAGTAATGAAGTCGGTGGATTCCTGCTCTTTGGTATAGATGGTGGGGTTGTCGCAAAGCATCACCAGAGGAGAATCAAAGATGATATACTCAGCTACCTGGCGGGCACGTGTCCCCTGGCTCACGGGATTGTTGTAGTTGGGGGCATAGTCGCGGCGAATAACATTGCGCATAGCCCCTTGTGTGTAATCTACCGGACCGGAGAGCATCCTTATGTAGGGGAAGGTAACATCATAAGAGACCATATCCTCTTTGCTCCACTTCATCTGCTCGAGTCCCCAGACTCCTTCGAAGTTGATAACATTTGGCCAGGTACGGTTGAGACCAGCCGGCTTGTACATTCCATGAAAATTGATGAGCATCCGATACTTTGCAGCAACCTCGGCAATGCGATGGTTTAACTCCACTACATCCTGATCGTCCCTGTCCATAAAGTCCACCTTGAATCCCTTGATACCCATCGCAGAATAGTGTTTACAGGCCTCTTCGAGCTTTTTGTCGAGAGGGAAGGCGACAGCCCAAAGAATCAGGTCAACCTTGCGTTCCTTGCCATAACGGATAAGTTCTTCGAGGTCAATTTCAGGGATAACCTTCATTATATCACCCTCTCTCGGAGGCGACCACCCTTCATCCAGTATTACATACTCAATTCCGTTTGCAGATGCGAAGTCTATGAAGTGCTTGTAGGTGGCGGTATTGATACCCACTTCAAAGTCCACTCCGGTTACTCCCCAGTTGTTCCACCAATCCCAGGCTACCTTGCCGGGCTTGATCCAAGAAATATCCTCAATGAGGCTCTCGGGTGAGAGAAGCCACACCAGATGATTTTCCGGAAGCTGCGTATCCTTGTCGGAGATGGAAATTACCCTCCAAGGGAAGTATCTGGGGTCCTTTTTGCTGCTATTACTGCGAATTATAGCCATGTTGTCGCTATAAGCAGTAGGACGCTCCTGACATCTGGTAGGATGTACCTCTATTGCTGAGGGGATAGGGGCGAAGCGGCCCTTAAGTGAGTACCCTCCGCTTTTTTCAAGGAACATTCCGGGATAACTCTTGAGATCAGATTCGGTTATTACGGCTTTAGAGTCACCATCAAGGCATACCAGCAGAGGTGAGAAGGCGATTTTCTCTTTGTTGAAGCCACTTAGGGGCGTTATTTCGTATCTGTTTTCAAATGATGTCTGATAAGGGTTGGGATTACCGGTGCTGTATGGAATGTATGCGGTACGGTCTTTTCCAAAGTTAAATTCAGCAAGTTCAGCCTTCACCTTGTCACCCTCCTTGAGTTTATTCCCGTAGAAGCGGTAGGCCACTCCGTCGTCATAAGCCCGAAAGATGATTCCGAAGTCTTGGCGGAAGGTGAGCTCCATCTGGTTGTAGTGCTCCCGTACGCTCGAGGCCTTATATATCGGCGAGGCGATTGTCCGGTTGGATGTGGTGCGACTCACTTTTACAAGTCTGCTGTCATCGCCCCAGATGACGGTTTTACTGCCATCCGCGCTCTCGATTTCCATCGAAATGGATGAGGGTGCTATGACCTCAATGCCATCGTGCAGAACCGACCATGTGATCTGTTTTCCGATGGAAACTGTGATTGTGGTGCGGTTGTCCGGAGAGTTGAGTGTCAGCGTTTTCTCTTTTGCCGCTTCCGCGGAAAATGGAATAGATAGGGTCGCGATACAGATCGCAAATGCAATGAATAGTCTCATATTGTTTCTCTTTATAAGACAAAAATAACGAAAATAGTCAAGAGAGACAATACGTCATTTCTTGAAAACGAAATAGACGGCCAGTATCAGAAAAAGAAATGCAATCAGGTGGTTGGATTTCAGGGTTTCGTTCTTGAAGAAAATAGTGGCGAATATCACGAATACCACAAGGGTTATGACCTCCTGGATAATCTTGAGCTGCATGAGTGAAAAGGGCCCTCCTGTGCCTTGGAAACCGATTCTGTTGGCAGGTACCTGGGCGCAGTATTCAAAAAATGCTATTGCCCAGCTCAGAAGTATCACTCCGAAGAGTCCCCAACTTGAAAGCAATTTACTGCCGCTGCCAAATTTGAGGTGACCATACCAGGCCAGAGTCATGAAACTGTTGGATATTACCAGCAGCAATATCGTAATTAATCCTCTTCCCATTTCTACGTCAGTCTGAAATTATTACTCCTTTCTTTCTCCATAGATAGATGCCTGTTAGTGACATTATGGTGTAGGCAATATAGAGAATCATTGTCGGCCACATCCCTTGCGAAATATAGAGCCAGATGGAGATGGCATTGCATACGAGCCATACATACCATTGCTCGATATACTTTTTGGAGAGCCAGTAGGTGGCGAGCATACTCAGCACGGCGGCGGCAGAATCAACCCATGGACGTGGATTATCAGTCAATCCGAATATGAATCCGAGCACGATGAAAGCAACCGAGCTGATGCCGATGCTTGTTAAGGCAACGCGTGGTTTGAGTTTGCGTATCTCTATACCGGTTCCGCTCTGATCTTCCCCAACTCCTGTACGGGAACTTCTACCCCATATGACAAAGGTGCTGATGGCCATATATATGTAGTAAAACTGCAGTGCCATCATGGCATAAAGTCCCTCGATGAAATAGACTATGCCATAGCATATAGATGTGATGAAAAGCATCACCCACATCGAGCGCTTTTGTAGCACTTCCAGTGTAACATAAGCTATGCCCATCGCTGCAGCGAATATTTCAAAATAGAGGTTGAAGTTTTCCATATCCCGCTTTAAATTGTTGGGCAAAGATATAAAAAGTTGTGATTTTTACTTCGTTAGGGCGTGAATTAAAGAAATAATGATTATTTTCGTAATTCTTTTAAAATCGCAGTTAATTTATTTGTTACTAAATACCTAAAATCAAAGATTACAATATGGCTCGTGAAATCAAATTCTCTCTGTTGTACAGAGATATGTGGCAATCTTCCGGCAAGTATGTTCCCAGGGTTGACCAGTTGAATCAAATCGCTCCCGTTATTATTGAAATGGGGTGTTTTGACCGTATAGAGACTAATGGCGGTGCTTTTGAGCAGGTAAACCTCCTTTTCGGTGAAAACCCCAACCGCGCCGTACGCGAGTGGTCTGCTCCCTTCAACAAAGCGGGGATTCAGACCCATATGCTCGAAAGAGGTCTTAACGCCCTGCGTATGAATCCTGTTCCAAATGATGTACGTGAGCTTATGTACAAGGTGAAAATTAAACAGGGTACCAACATCGCCCGTTCGTTCTGCGGTTTGAACGATCACCGCAATCTCAAGGGATCAGTCCTGGGTGCAAAGAAGGCCGGTATGATATCGCAGGTGGCTTTAAGTATTACCTATTCACCTGTTCATACCGTTGAATATTATATGGGTATAGTTGACAAGGTTGTAGAGTATGGTTGTGACGAGATCTGTCTTAAGGATATGGCAGGTATCGGCCGTCCCGTATTCCTCGGCCGTCTTGTTGCTGAGATCAAGAAAAAATATCCCAACATTTTAGTGCAGTATCACGGTCACTCCGGTCCCGGTTTCTCCGTAGCTTCCATGCTTGAAGTAGCACGTGCAGGTGCAGAGTATATCGACGTTGCTATGGAGCCGCTCTCTTGGGGTAAGATTCATCCTGATGTAATCACCATACAGGCGATGCTAAAAGATGCCGGATTCCTGGTTAAGGATATCAATATGGATGCCTATATGGAGGCACGTCATCTAACTCAGACCTTTATTGACGATTTTCTCGGTTATTTCATTGAGCCCACCAACTATCATAGCTCGTCGCTCCTTGTAGGATGCGGTCTGCCCGGTGGCATGATGGGGTCCATGATGGCTGACCTACAGGGCTTCCTTGGAGCTATAAACATGTCTCTGAAGAACCAGGGCAAGAAAGAGGCCACACTTGACGAACTTACAGTGGCTCTCTTCCAAGAGGTTGAGTATGTATGGCCTCGTCTGGGTTATCCTCCATTGGTTACTCCTTTCAGCCAATATGTAAAGAACACTGCCCTGATGAATCTTATGCATACCCTCAAGGGTGAGCCCAGATGGAAGACAATTGACAAGGATACAATGAATATGATTCTTGGTAAGACCGGTACACTCCCCGGAGAGCTGGCACCTGAAATTGTTGAAATCGTAAAAGAGAAAGGCCTCGAATTCTATACCGGAAATCCTCAGGATGAGTTTCCCGACGAACTGCCCCAGTTTGAGAAGATGATGGAGGAAGAGGGTTGGGATCGCGGTCAGGATGATGAAGAACTCTTCGAGTTTGCAATGCACGAAAGACAGTACCGCGACTACAAGAGCGGTATAGCGAAGGAGCGTTTTGAGCGAGACCTTGAGTCTGCAAGAGCTAAAGCTGGTGCTCCTATTATAGTTACCCGTCCGGTTGTTGAAATGCCGAGATTTGATGTTGAAAAGATTCTCGAGAAATTCCCTACAGCTCAGCCTGTACAATCAACGGTCAATGGACAGCTTATCTGGCAGTATGATGTGGCTCAAGCCTCTTCCAACCCCAATATAGGCGACAAAGTCGAGGCAGGCAGGCCCGTATGCTTTGTTCAGACCTTCTATGGTCTCGAGGAGATCAAAGCCAACTTTGACGGCAAGATCGTGATGGTTTGTGCAAATCACGGCGATAAGGTTGTCAAGGGCGAGATTCTTGCGTTTATAGCAAAATAACAGTTTTCTTATTGCCTGAAACACAATAATATACAATGAAGGCCGGCATCTGCCGGCCTTCTGTTTTTTTATTGCTCCTCAACTAGGACTTGAACCTAGGACCCCCTGATTAACAGTCAGGTGCTCTAACCGACTGAGCTATTGAGGAAGGTTTTGGGACTGCAAATGTAGAACATTTTTCTTTGATCACCAAAATAATTACAAACGAAATATTGTAATAATTGTAAAAAAAGAAAAATTGGTAACGTATTTGGCGGATTTGATTATATTTGCAGCCTGAAACTAAGAAAGCCCGGATGGCGGAATTGGTAGACGCGCTAGTTTCAGGGACTAGTGGCCGTAAGGCTGTGCAGGTTCGAGCCCTGTTCCGGGCACTAAAAAAGGGAGGATTTTGTCCTCCCTTTTTAGTGATGCCAGTTGCTGCACTAAATACTCCATACTCCATACTCCATACTCCATACTCCATACTCAGAACTAAATTATCTACCCCTTCTTTTGATGGCTCCCTTGGGGAACCAAAGCATCGCAGAAGCGCTGCATGTCGCTTCGCTCCGAATTTCCACACCCCACACCTCGCACCCCGCACCCCGTACCCCGTACCTCGCAACACTACATACTACACAATCAGAACTCGGAGCTTTTAAAATTTTTCTCTATATTTGTAATAATTAAGCTATAGCATGCCAATTATGAGGAATGTTTTAACGAGAGCCTTTACCTTAATCTTTTCGGTTGCAGTAATTGCCTGTACCGTAAGCTGTGAGCCTGAAGAAAACAAAGAGACTTCATCCGGCCATGAGGCGTTATTTACAGATTACGAAGAAAAATGGCTTGATTATCCGGCATGGAAGATGAAAAAAAATGGAGAGGGGCTGACAGGAGAAGGCTGTACTTTCTATTATTTTTGGGAACATAGGACTGAAGTCAATACTGCGATAGAGAAATACGCAATGTGTGATATCGATAATCGTTTGCTCTCTGCAATGTCAACTCAAAATCTTGTAAGGAGTTGCTATATTTATCCTTTTAATTGGGAAATAATAACATACGATACTCCATACGCCTCTTCTCTGGATGGAATTCACTATGTTATGAACCATTTCAACGGGTATCGCGAACTCCATAATCGCAAAGATGCTCCGGCAGAAATGCTGCGTCTCTACCAAGAGGTGAAATACAGTGATCGTGGTGACAGTTTTGTCGTCGTATTGGAGAGTAAGGAGTATAGAAAACAGGGAAGCATCGGAGGAGGAATTTCTTCTTTTTCGCTTGTTGTGGCATCGGCTGTTGACAACGAATGTTTTACTTCTGCGCAGATCGTTGAACTTAGCAAATCGGTCCTCGATAAAATCGATGAAATTACTCTTGACCGGACAGGGACATATAGCTTCTTTACGGCTTTTTATCCATATCTGCTGGGTGCCGTCATTTCATTCCATTATGATAGCGAACTCTCTGAAAGTCAGTCCTCTATCCTTAAGAAATTCATTCACGACTGCAATCGTTATCCGGTAGAAGATTCAACTATCGACTTGATTTATGAAAGTGTAAGCAGGATTGCAAATAATTCAAGTAGAAAGTAATAATTTATCAATATGCTAAAATTATGAGATATATTTTATCGAGAATCTTGACTCTTATCTTTTCGATTACAGCAATTGCCTGCGCTGTAAGCTGTGAGCCTGAAGAAAACAAAGAGACTCCATCCGGCCATGAAGAGCTATTTACCGATTTCGAAAAAAACTGGCTTGATTATCCGGCATGGGAGATGAAAAAAAGCGGAGAGGGGCTGAGTGGAGAAGGCTGTACATTCGACTATTGGTGGGAGCATAGGTTTGAAGCTAAGAGTGCGAGTGAGTTATATGCAATGTGCCATATCGATAGTGATTTGCTCTCTGCAATGTCAACCCAAAACCTCGTAAGATGCTGCTATATTTACCCATATAATGGAAATATAATAGCATATAGCGGTCCATCCTTTTCTTTTCTGGATGGAATTTATAATGTTATGAACATCTTCAACGGATATCGTGAACTTCATAATAGGAAAGATGCTCCGATAGAAATGTTGCGTCTTTACAAAGAGGTGAAATACAGTGATTGGGGTGGCACTTTTGTCGTTATATTGGAGAGTAAGGAGTATAGAAAACAGGGAAGTATCGCAGGAGGAATTTCTTCCATGTCGCTTGTTTTAGCCTCGGCTGTTGACAACGAATGCTTCACCTCTGCGCAGATCATTGAACTTAGCAAATCGGTCCTCGATAAAATTGATGAAATTACTCTTGACCGGACAGGGACATACAGTTTCCATACTGCTTTCTATCCTTATCTCCTGGGCGCCGTCATATCATTTCATTATGATAGAAAACTCTCTGTAAATCAGTCTTCTATCCTTAAGGCCTTTATTTACGACTGCGATCGCAGTCCGGTAGAAAGATCAACTATCGACTTGATTTATAGAAGTGTAAGCAGAATTGCAAATAAGTCGAGTGGAAATTGATAATTTGTCAATGTAATTTAGAGTGTCGTTTAAAAGTCATGATAAACACAATTAGTTATGAAAAAAAATAGAATTTTTCCGGTACTACTTTTAATATCTGTGTTTTTAACATCTTGTGAGTGGATGTGGTGGATAAACCCGGGTCCGCCTGAACCTGAAAGTCTGTTTCTCACCGGAGAGTGTCTGGGGAGCACTGAACTGGTATATGTTCCATATTATGCTTCCAGGGATGATGATTACTTAGAAAAATGGAAATGTTTCCCTTTTGTGTTCCATTTGGATACCGCAAATGTTCAGAGGTATAAAGAGCGTCCTATCTTTAAATCCGATCCGGCCTTCCATATCCCATCTGATGAGTTGTTCAAGTCATTTGGTAAAAAGTCATTTGTAAAGTCGGACTTCTTTGATTCATTTGACAGAATAAGAGAAGGCAGAAGTTATTTTGAAATCACGACCATCTTATATGATGGCGGTCTCTCTTTGACTGCAGATGTGGATTTTGCCGGACACCCGGCAGGTGAAGAACTTGCCCCTTTTATTGTAAGTCATCCCAGTGTCAATCATCCTTCTTCTTGGACAGGGGTTTGCCGGACAATCGAGCCTTTGCTTTCAGCTCCGGGCAATACGAAAGATAAATTGAGCCCAATCCTCGACATTCCTTTGGATTATGAATGCCTTTTGGAGTCCGGAATTGACATTGGTCTTCCTGTAGGTGATTACACACGCGTAGTTGAAAGGGTTACTTTCACTCTGAAGATCCCCGTAAGGGTTGTATATTATTTACAATGGCTTGAGGATAAACTCAGCAACCCCAACGCACCGGTACCTTACAAAGATGAAGTGCTGACCTGTAAATTTTATACGGACATCGGTTTCAGATAAGTCTGTCTGACTTGTGCAAAAAATTTAAAAACCGACCCTTTGGTCGGTTTTTTTTATCACCGATTGTTACTAACTTTGTAAATTATGGACGTATCACTTTTTTCACGCACAATTAAAGAGCTTATCCTTGAGAATGACAGGGTAGGTGTGCCCCGACTAGGCCATTTTGTGGCCGAGATGATGCCTGCAAGTTTTTCCGATCGCAGGACTATGATCAATCCTCCTTACAGACGAATGTCTTTTTGCAAAAAAGATGAAGTTTCGGTTACTGAAAGGGATCTTTTTCTAAGCAAGATGGAGGAACTTTCCGGTTTGCCGCTTGCAGAGATTGCCGACGAATATGACATATTTATAAAAGGTTTCATATCAAATCTGGAGATTGAAAAATCAGTTGATGTACCTTCGCTCGGTCGTATGCACGCTACATCCAAAAATGAATATTTTTTCGTTGCAGACGAAGATCTGGATATCTATCCGGACGGTATAGGTCTCGAGCCGGTTAGCGTAAAAGCTCCTGATCCGGACTTTGTGCCCGTTGCTCCACCGGAGCCGGTAAAGGAAACTGAATCCGAACCCGTTGAGGTTGCCGTAATAGACCCTGAAACGATTGAAGACAACGAGGCCGGTGTACGGCCCGATAATAACCGGGGAACCGTACGGGAGTCTGAATCGGAATACATTCAAGAACCTGCCCCCGAACCTACAGTGCGCAGAAATAATACATGTGTGTGGGTTACAGTAATAATAGTGTTATTGGTGATAGCGGTAATGTTGCTGATCTATATCTTCAAGGACTCTGAGTGGCTATCGCCGATTCTCGATAAGTTGCTATATACCAAAGAGGAACTCAGAATACTTGGTAGATAACCTATTATGATTGACAGAGATACCATAAACAGAATCTTCGACACAATAAAGATCGAGGAGGTAATAGGCGATTTCGTCTCTCTGAGACGAAAAGGCTCCAACTGGTGGGGTCTCTGTCCGTTCCATCCCGATAAAAATCCCTCAATGGCTGTTTCTTCGGCCAAAAACCTCTTCAAATGCTTCTCCTGCGGAAAGGGAGGTAATGCTCTCTCTTTCGTGATGGAGCACGAGCACATGAGTTATCCCGAAGCCCTGCGCTACCTTGCGGCAAAGTACAATATCGAGGTAGTGGAAAAGGAACTCACTCCCGAAGAAATAGCCGGTAATCAGCGCTACGACAACCTCCTTGTAGTTAGTGACTATGCACAGAAGTTTTATCAGGATCTACTCTGGAACAACGATTTTGGAAGGACCGTAGGACTCTCTTACTTCAGGCAGAGGGGTTATACCGATGATACCATCCGCAAATTCGGTCTTGGTTTTGCTTCGCACCACCCTTATACCCTACTTGAGGCTGCCCGCAAAGAGGGATATAAGGAGGATTACCTAATCGGAGCTACCCTTTGCGTTACCCGCGAAAACGGTCAGGTAAGCGACAGATTTTATGACAGGGTGATGTTTCCAATTCACTCCATCAGCGGTAGGGTAATAGCTTTCGGCGGCCGTACCCTGAAAAAGGATAAGAATGTCCCCAAATATGTAAATAGCGAGAACAGCGAGATATATAAAAAGAGTGATGCGGTATATGGTATCTTCTTTGCCAAATCCTCCATTGCAAAAGAGAAAAAGTGTTTTTTAGTGGAGGGATATACGGATGTCATTTCTATGCATCAGGCAGGAATCACAAATGTGGTTGCACCATGCGGTACGGCGCTGACGGCGGGTCAGATTCGTTTGATGAAGCGTTTTGCGCCCGACGTAACAATTATTTATGACAATGATGAAGCAGGTATCAATGCTTCTCTGAAGAATATCAATCTACTTTTGGAAGAGGGTATGACTGTTCGTGTGCTGCTGCTGCCCGAAGGTGAAGACCCCGATAGTTTTGCAATGGCGCATACCGGAGACGAAATACGGGATTTCATCATAAATAGCGAGGAGGATTGTATTTTCTACAAATGCAGGCTTCTGGTGGATAGTGAGCGCGATCCCGTTCGAAAATCAAGGGCGATAAGGGATGTAATAGAGACGATTGCTTATGTTTCGGATCCTGTTCTGAGAAATCTATATGTGGATACTCTCTCAAAAAAGTATGATCAAAAGCCGGAGATGCTATTTAAGGAGATTACTTCTCTGCGTCAAAAGCGGCGTGAGGAGAAGCAGCGTCTGGAGCAGCGTAAGGCAGCTGATACTTCGTCTGAACAACTCAGGACTGTTTATGAACAACAGCCGCCGTCTCCCTCCGAAGAGTATTATGAGCCTAACGGCGATCTTTTGATCGGGGATGTTTACAGTAGTAATACCCCTATGGATGTTTCCGAGAGGGAGCTTGTCTATTATCTGGTAAAATTCGGCTGCTATCCTATCCATTTTGTGGAGGATATGTTTTATGGTGTGCAGAAGAGGGAAGGGGTTACGGTTGCAGACTATATACGTTCTGCGCTAAGTGAGGATGAACTCGAGTTTGAAAATCCTGTCTATCGTGCAATTTATGAGGAGTTTTATTCTATCTATGGTACGCTTGCCGGCAGTGAGGATCACGAGGAACAGCAGAAACAAGTCGTGCGCTTTTTATCGGTTCACAAGAATGATACGCTTCGCGAAACAGTCCTGGGCTTGCTTTTAGAAACTCATCCTTTGACGGTTCAAGAGTATCGCAAGTCGATTGCTCCCGAAGAGACAATACTTGGAGCAACAGTACCCAAATCTATGATTCTCTACAAACTGCGTATTACCGAACAGGCCTGTATAGACATAACCAAGGAGATAGCTGCCGCTGAAGCAAATGGTGACTCAGACCGCCAGAAAGCACTGATGATGCAGCTTCAGATGTTTAATCAGGTGAAAAATCGATTCGCCAAAGAGCTCAACCGCCTCTGATTGCAAATATTTCACTAAATTTGCGGGTCAATTTTTAAAAATTTCAAGACGATGAATACCAATTACAAAAGAAACCTCGTAACCTGTGCTTTGCCTTATGCCAACGGACCCATACATATCGGTCACCTTGCGGGTGTCTATGTTCCCGCCGACATATATGTGAGGTACCTCCGTATGCGCGGCAGGGAGACTCTCTTTGTATGCGGTTCAGATGAGCACGGGGTCCCCATCACCATTAAGGCGAGAAAAGAGGGTTGTACTCCTCAGGATATTGTTGACAAATATCACGGCATCATCAAAAAGTCTTTTGCCGACTTCGGAATCAAGTTTGACATCTATTCCCGTACCAGTTCAAAGATTCACCACAAAACCGCCTCTGAATTTTTCAAAAAACTCTATGATGAGGGTCAGTTTGTTGAGAGGGAAAGCGAACAGTACTACGATGAGGAGGCCAACTGTTTCCTTGCGGACAGATATATAGTGGGTACCTGCTCCAAATGCGGCGCAGAGGGAGCCTATGGCGACCAGTGCGAGAAGTGCGGCAGCACTCTCAGTCCCGACGAACTGATAGATCCCCATTCGGCCATAAGCGGTGCCAAACCGGTCAAGAAGATGACTAAGCACTGGTATCTTCCGCTTGATAAGTATGAGCCTTGGCTTAGGAAGTGGATTCTTGAGGGACACAAGGAGTGGAAGAGCAATGTTTACGGACAGTGCAAATCCTGGTTGGATGGCGGTCTCCAGCCTCGCGCCGTAAGCCGCGACCTCGACTGGGGTGTTCCCGTTCCTGTTGAGGGTGCCGAGGGCAAAGTGCTCTATGTTTGGTTTGATGCTCCGATCGGTTATATTTCCAACACCATCGAAATTCTTCCCGATGAGTGGGAGAAATGGTGGAAAAGCGAGGATACCAGGATGGTGCATTTTATCGGCAAGGACAATATCGTATTCCATTGTATCGTGTTCCCCTCAATGCTCAAAGCTTACGGAGATGGTTATATCCTTCCGGAAAATGTTCCCGCAAATGAATTCCTCAATCTTGAAGGGGATAAGATATCTACCTCTAAAAACTGGGCTGTATGGCTCCACGAATATCTTGAGGAGTTCCCCGGACAACAGGATGTGTTGCGCTATGCGCTTTGTGCAAATGCTCCGGAGACCAAGGATAACGATTTCACTTGGAAGGAGTTCCAGTCACGCAATAACAGCGAACTTGTAGCAATTTTCGGCAACTTCGTAAATCGTGCCGTTGTGCTCACGCATAAATATTTCAAAGGGAAAGTTCCGGCAAATGCAAAACCTGAGCAGATAGATAGGGAAACACTTTCCCAGATTCCGGATATCCGTAAAGCAATCGAGGATAATCTCGAAAACTTCAAATTCCGCGAAGCGCTTAAGGAAGCGATGAATCTTGCCCGACTTGGCAACAAATATCTGGCTGACACAGAGCCCTGGAAGGTAGCCAAAAGCGATCTTGACCGCACAGCCTCCATACTCAATGTGTCACTTCAGATCTGTTCTAATCTTGCGATTGCTTTCGCACCCTTCCTTCCTTTCTCGGTAGAGAAGCTCAATCATATCCTCAATGTGGCATCCCTTGGTTCAGCTCCGTTATGGGAAGATCTTGGAAAAGACGGACTTCTTCCCGTAGGTCATAAACTCAATCCCGCGGAGTTGCTATTTGCCAAGATAGAGGACGAGCAGGTTGAAGCTCAGATAGCAAAATTAAATGCAACCAAGGTTGCAAATGAAGCAGCTGACGCAAAAAAAGCTGCTCAGGAAGAGCCCGCAATAGCTCCAGCTAAAGCAGAATGCACTTTCGACGACTTCCAGACAATGGATATCCGCACTGCGACAGTTCTCGAAGCAGAAAGAGTACCCAAAACCGACAAACTACTAAAACTTACCATCGACACAGGCCTCGACACCCGAACCATCGTATCAGGTATCGCGGAATACTACACTCCCGAAGAGATGGTCGGCAAACAAATCTGCATTCTCGCCAACCTCCAACCCCGCAAAATCCGCGGCATCGAATCCAAGGGCATGATCTTGATGGCTAAACAGGAAGACGGTAAAATGCGTATCGTCTCTCCGGAAGAGAAACTTGTGAATGGAGCCTGTATAGGGTAGTTTTTGGTGGTACGTGTTACGGGGTGCGAGTTGCGTGTTATTTCCGGAAAATTGGTAAATGGTGGATTATTTTTCCTTTTTCCGGATATTCTCCAGTGGGATAAGCGGTATGTAGCAATTTTCTAGTGGAGAACCCTTAAGATTCTTCATGAAAATACCGCGTAAAGCGCCCATTGCCGCAACAAGGAATGTGTCGATGATTGAATGGTTTTTAGATGTAAATGTTCCATCTCCTTTTATTGTAATCACATCCTTTATGGGAGAAAGGCCGAAGGTCATTTGAATCGTGTTGGTAGCAAGCATTACCCATCCCTCCTCGATTAAAATGGTAGCTTTTGCTTTAATGACAATTTTATCACTATCCATAACGGGTTTTATTTCGTGCCCTACTTGAATCTGTAATTTGTCATTGTTTAAGCCAGAGTAGTCGAACTCGTAGTTCATCTTAAACTCTATTTCAGCAATTGATTCAAGTTTATATTTTATCTCCATGCTTCAAAGTTTTAAAGTGCTAATGACAAACAACCTGATGTCGGATATACTTGCCAACTTCCAAATGAATGTGGTATAGTGCGAATATCTTCCATATCATAGACGGCAGACTTCCTTGTTTCAGACAAATTAACTTCAGCCTCCTCTTTGGAGACTATCTTGGTTGGAATAAATGACAATGGAAAGAGATCCATTCCTAAGCAATTGGCCATATCCGAAAGCGTGTCAAATGTGAAATTTCTGTTTCCGGAAAGTAACTCAGAAATTTCCGATTCGCTTTTGCCGAGCATCTTGGCGAACTCCTTCTGCGTAAGTCCTTTAACTTCTAACGTGTCTGCTATTTTGCAGGCAACAAGCATTCTTTCTCTTGTGCGACGAAGTTTATCTTCATCTATTGACGCAAGAATCTTTGTTAATACTTTGGATGGTTTTCTTCTTGTTGTCATATTTCAAGGTTTAAAAAGTCTGATTTTTCTAATGTCCCGTCTTCGAGGACTTTGAGGTCTTTTTCTATTATGGCTTTGTTTATACTTGCTGCAATAGCTCTCATTTGTTGGGCTTTTACGTTTAGCAAAGGATTCTCTTGATATGCTGAAATATCCGTCGGTTTATATCCTCCTGAACCAATGAATATGCATGTGTTATCAAATCTTAGGCAATAAAGCCGCATCCTTTTATACCATAGCGCAACAATTCCATCTCCCGGTGCCCCTTCATGCTCTTTGAAAAATTGAATTCGACAACCTGTATAATTGCCCATGGTCAGCAGCCTTGCAGCGATTTCTTCCAACTCCTCCTCATATTGTTGATTTTCATCAAAGAATTGGTTTAACAAAGTATCATCATCTCCCTCAAGTATAATTGAATAAATCTTTGCTTTATCGCCGGAGAATTCTGCTATTTCAACAATATCAAAGTTCATACTATCCCTACAATCCTTCTAATCTATATGCAAAATTGAGTAAAAATTCGGATATAACCAAATTTTCCGACAATTACTTGTGTATTTAGGCTACTTCATAAACAAAAACAACAGCGGCAAAAAATGCCGCTGTCGATGCCATATAGAATCATTATCTTTGTTTAGTTTATTATGTTAGAGTCCTAAACTCAAAACTCCAACTCCTCACTAAATCATTCATACACGCACCCCGTACCTCACACCCCGTAACCCGTACCGCGTAACTCGCAACACTCACCCCCGATATTTATCAGCCTGAGTTGCTATCAACTCTTTGTCTTCAAAATAATTGATCCGCATTGCGCGTTTGACATCTGCAAGTGTTTCTGCTGCTGCGGCACGAGCTGTTTCGGAGCCTTTTTTGAGCACTTCGTAAACATAGGGAATGTTCTGCTCAAGCTCTTTACGGCGCTGTCTTATCGGTTCCAGAACATCATTGAGTACTGCGTTGAGGAATGTCTTGATCATCATATCTCCAAGGCCTCCCTTACGGTACTGCTCCTTGACCTCTTCCAGATTGTGAAAATCAAAGTTCACCTTGCGTCCGTGGAAAGCGTTACCATATTTTTCAAAATGCTCATCCTTGCAGAAAGCATCCAGATAGGTGAACACGGTATTGCCCTCTACGTGGCCTGGATCCGACACCTGAAGATGCAGAGGATCCGTGTACATTCCCCTGACCTTTTCCCATACCTCCTCTGCGGAGTCGGAGAGATATATGCAGTTTCCAAGTGATTTGCTCATCTTGGCCTTGCCGTCTGTGCCAGGAAGGCGCATACAGGCGGAATTATTCGGCAGAAGCGCTTGTGGCTCCACGAGAGTCTCTCCATAGGTGGAGTTGAACTTGCGCACGATCTCGCGTGCCTGCTCGATCATCGGTATCTGGTCTTCGCCAACAGGTACAATGTTGGCTTTAAATGCAGTAATATCCGACGCCTGACTGATGGGATAGCAGAAAAAACCGACCGGAATCCCCGCCTTGTTGTCTGCCTCTTCGGCATTATCGCTATAGCCGCGGAAATGTATCTCTTGTTTCACAGTAGGGTTGCGCTGGAGACGCTGTACCGTCACAAGATTCATATAGTAGAATGTGAGCTCGGTAAGCTCGCTAATTTGTGACTGTATGAAGAGGACCGACTTTTCGGGGTCAAGTCCCGCTGACATATAATCAAGGGCTACTTCTATGATGTTTTCGCGTATTTTATCGGGATTGTCCGCATTGTCCGTGAGGGCCTGAGCATCTGCAATCATTATGAATATCTTCTCATATTCGCCGGAGTTTTGAAGCTCTACCCTGCGACGGAGCGAACCTACATAGTGTCCTATATGGAGACGACCCGTAGGGCGGTCTCCTGTCAAAATAATCTTTCCCATCAATTATTCAATTAATCTTTTACTTCTTTGAGCTTTTCCCTGATCTTGATTTCGATCTCTTCACAAAGTTCGGGATTGTCCTGAAGGAGGCGTTTAACCGCGTCACGTCCCTGTGCCAGACGCTGGTCGCCATAACTGAACCACGATCCGCTCTTTTTGATTATATCGAAATCTACACCGAGGTCAACTATCTCGCCAATACGGGAGATGCCCTCTCCGAATACGATGTCAAACTCCGCCTTGCGAAAGGGGGGAGCCAATTTGTTTTTGACAATCCTTGCACGTGTGCGGTTGCCGGTGGCCTCTTCGCCATCTTTGATCTGTGTGATTTTGCGGACGTCAACACGTACCGAAGCGTAGAATTTGAGTGCGTTTCCACCTGTGGTAGTCTCCGGATTCCCGAACATGATGCCTATCTTTTCGCGAAGCTGGTTGATGAAAATACAGCAGGTGTTGGTCTTGGCAATATTGGCTGTGAGTTTGCGGAGTGCCTGACTCATCAAGCGGGCTTGTAGGCCTACCTTGTTGTCGCCCATATCGCCTTCGATCTCAGCCTTGGGTGTGAGGGCGGCGACGGAATCTATGACCACGATGTCAATGGCACCGGAACGGATGAGGTTGTCGGCAATTTCGAGTGCCTGCTCTCCGTTGTCGGGCTGTGATATCAAAAGCGTGTCGATATCGACACCGAGATTGATCGCATAAGTGCGGTCAAATGCATGCTCGGCATCAATGATGGCTGCTATTCCGCCGGCTTTCTGGGCCTCTGCAATCGCGTGGATGGCGAGAGTTGTCTTTCCACTCGCCTCAGGACCATAAATCTCGATTACCCTGCCGCGAGGATATCCCCCAATACCAAGGGCGTTGTCCAGGGCAATGGAGCCGGTAGGAATAATAGAAACTTCGAAACTCGGCTGATCTCCCATCTTCATGATCGTCCCCTTTCCGAAATCCTTCTCAATCTTGTCAATAGTCGCCTGGAGGGCTTTTAGCTTCTCCGGATTCTTCCCTGCAGTTGTCTGTCCGGGTTCTTCTTTTCCTTTTGCCATAATTTGTTTTTTTTGAATGTTACTAAATAGCTGAAAAATCTGCTTATTCCTGCCACAAATATACTCCATTTTTATGTGAAAACATTCTTTTTGTATTAAATTTGCGGGGGGAATATGAAATTCGCGAAAGATGAAACCTAAGTTGCTGGGAATGTCGTTGTTACAGCTTCAGGAGGTCGTAGCAGGCCTCTCGTTGCCGAAATTTGCAGCCGGACAGATAGCTGACTGGCTCTACGCAAAAGGCATTAGAGAAATATCCGGCATGACAAACCTTTCCATTGCTGCCCGCACTGCTCTCGAAGAGCACTATCAGATAGGTCATACGCTCTACACCGAAAAATTTATCTCTTCGGACGGTACCAAAAAGTATATTTTTCCAACTTCCATTGCAGGGAGGTACATCGAGACTGTGATGATACCGGAGTATGAGGGTGAAAATGACACGGAAATGGGCAGAGCCACCATTTGCGTCTCCTCTCAGGTTGGATGCAGGATGAACTGTTCCTTCTGTATGACCGGAAGATCGGGATACCATGGTCAGCTGACTGCAGCGGAGATTATATCACAATTTATGAATATTGATGAGGAGCAGGAGCTAACCAATGCGGTTTTTATGGGAATGGGAGAGCCGCTGGATAATTGGGATGAGGTGTCAAGGGCGTTGCAGATTCTCACCTCGGAGTGGGGTTTCGGCTGGAGTCCCAAGCGCATCACACTCTCTACTATCGGAGTGCTGCCCAAGCTCAAGAACTTTTTGGATGAATCCAAATGCCACCTGGCAGTAAGTTTGCATAATCCATTTGACGAAGAGCGTGCAGCATTGATGCCGGTGCAGAAAGCCTTCAAACTGGAGGATGTTCTCTCGCTTATCCGCCGCTATGATTTTAGAGGCCAGCGTAGGGTTAGCTTCGAGTATATAATGTTTTCAGGAGTCAACGATACCAAACGCCACGCGGATGCGCTGATAAAAATGCTTTTGGGGCTTGAGTGCCGCATCAACCTTATCAGATTCCACTCCATACCCGGCTTACAGCTGCAAAGCTCTCCACTTACGAGGATAGATGATTTCAAGGCGCGACTCAACAATGCCGGCATTATAACTACCCTGCGCATCTCACGCGGTGAGGATATTATGGCAGCATGTGGGCTTCTCGCAGGACAAGAAAGATAGAATTTGTATGAAAAGGTTGATATTTATATCCATATTTCTTCTTACGATCAGCATTGCTGCTTTCGGCCAAAGACCGAAGGTAGGTTTAGTATTGTGTGGAGGTGGAGCAAAGGGAGCGGCACATGTTGGAGTGCTCAAAGTGCTTGAAGAATACGGAATACCTATCGATTATATTGCAGGTACCAGCATGGGTGCCATTGTTGGGGGCCTCTATTCCATTGGTTATTCTGCCGGTGAATTGGATTCTCTTGTAATGGCGCAAGATTGGGATTTCGTGATGAGCGACAAGGTGCCCCGTAAGCAAGTTTCTTTCGAGGCCAAAAAGTATGACGACCGCTTTGTACTCAAAATTCCATTTTCTTTTAGAAGAGATAGAGGCGAAAAAGCCCAAAAGAGAGCGTTGACTCGCGATCGTAATATAATCGGACCTCCTCCGCCACTCCGTGGACAGCAGGAGTCATCATTCCTGTCTAATATTCCGATGTATTATGTTAGCGGTCATAATGTTTATAATCTCTTTACAAAATATTCGGTAGGTTATCAGGATTCTATTGATTTTGACAATATGCCGATTCCTTTTGCTTGTGTGGCCGTGGATCTGGTCAGCAAAAAGGAGGTTGTGTTCCGCAGTGGATATTTTGTAGATGCAATAAGGGCATCGATGGCCATTCCCGGGTTCTTTGCTCCGGTGAGAATGAACGATATGGTGCTGGTGGATGGTGGAATGCTGAACAATTACCCCGTAGATGTGGCCAAAGAGATGGGAGCTGATATCATAATTGGTGTAAAGCTTGGTTTTGACGACAACCATACCTCCGGTATAGAGAATATAGGAGATCTGTTGAACGAACTGTTAGCTCTCTATATGGAAGAGAAGACGGTGGAGGCAATCGATAAGACGGACATTGTTATAGCTCCCAGCGTCAAAGACTATTCCACGATGAGTTTTGACATACCGAGTCTCCGTAAATTAATTGATAATGGTGAAGCGGCCGCCAGGGAAAAAAGCCAGGAACTTGTACGTCTCAAGGCATATCTGGATGAAATGGAACAGAAGGAGCAAAATACTCTCATAGGTCCTAAAGCACTCAGGAAACGTTACCCCAAAGCTATCCATATCGACCAGGATTCGATAGTCATCGGCAAGGTTTCTTTTACAGGTCTTTCTCACAGGGATGCCGAATGGCTTTTGAAAAAGAGTAAATTCAAGCCGGGGGCGGTAGTTACCGGCCACGAGATTGATGAAGAGATCTCCAAATATTACAATACAGGGTCATTTTCGTCGGTGACTTACCTGCTCAAAGGCACCGAGAGCCCCTATCATCTGGAGGTCAATTTCGTCAAGGGACTAAGTTCGCAACTTGGCATCGGGTTTAGGTTTGACTCGGAGGAAATTGCAACCGTAATGCTCAATGTAAGTGCAAATAATCTGGCACTATATGGCTCTAAGGCATCTATAACGGCCAAATTAGCTTACAATGCAATGTTTGTGGCGGACTATTCTTATGCGTTCAAGGCAAATTTGCAGTTCAATACTTCATACACTTTCAGGACATCCGACCTGAATATATTTGACAAAGGGTTGAGGGCTGACAACATTTCATTCTACAATCATATTGCCGACCTCAATTTTTCGACCAGAAGGTTTGTCAGTGGCCAGACTTCTCTTGGAATGAAGTTCCATTCATTCAATTTCAGATCGGTTCTATCCTCTTCAGATGTGCCGCCTATTTATGACCCGGATATCGGCCGTTCCAATTTCATCAGCGCCTACGCCAAATTTAAACTTGACAGGATGGACAGGGAGCATTTTCCAACCGGCGGATTTGTTCTGAATTCCGGTTTTTCCTACCATTTCAACTGGCTTAAGCCGGATGAATATCCCTTCTCCGTGGCCAATCTTCATTTCTCTGTTGTCATTCCCCTTTTCAGCGAATTGGCACTGATTCCGACTATTTACAATAGGACGCTTATCGGCGGTAATATTCCGGTAGCCTTTATGAACTTGATGGGAGGCTATGAGGAGGGCAGATATATGGAACAGCAGATTCCATTTATGGGATTCAACTATACTTATGCCTTTAAAAATATCCTTACCGTCGCCTCCCTGGATGCACGATTGCGTCTTGGCCGCTCGCACTACATATTCGCCTCCGGCAGTTACGCATTGGATAGTGAAGGCATTACGGATATAATTGCAGGGCCCGGTATTGTTGGTGTACGTCTTGGCTATTCTTACGATTCCCCGATAGGTCCGATTTCATTCAATTTGCACTGGTCCAATTTCACCCGCAGGGTGGGAGCCTATCTGAGTCTCGGTTATTCATTCTGATCTATTATGAAGAAAGATGCGGTGTTGGATAGGATGAGGCGGCTCTGTAGCCGTGGTGAGCGTTGTCGTAGCGATATTCTGCGTAAAGTGATCGCTTGTGGAATTCCCGAACCTGAATCGGTGGTAGAGCAGCTTGTCAGGGAAGGTTATATCGATGATGCAAGATATGCAAGAGCCTTTGCGAGGGACAAAAGTTCGCTCCAGGGTTGGGGAAAAGTAAAAATAAGAGTAGATTTGCAGCGTAAAAGTATTGATGAGTCGGCCATAACGGCTGCGCTTTCTGAGATTGATTCCGCGGCAGCGGAAAAAAAACTTAAAAAGCTTGCTTTGGCAAAACTCGGACAACTTCGAAATGAAAGCGATCCCAATGTACGCAAAGCCAAATTTATGCGTTACCTTATGGGCCGTGGTTACACTTATGCTGAAATAGTGGCGATATATGATAACAACAGAACAGACTAAAGAATATAAACAGCGTGTAATGGCGTTGGGGAGGTCTCTTTGACATCGCTGCAAAGCGTGAAGAACTCACTACAAAACAATTGAAAACCACCGCTCCCGATTTCTGGGATGATCCCAAATCCGCTGAACTCTTTTTAAAGGAGGTTTCAGGTCTACGTCATTGGGTTGATAGTTATAATAAAATAGAGTCGCAGATGGCTGATCTTGAGACACTCCTCGAATTTGGCGAAGATGCTTCGGATGATGTTTCTGCTGCGGCAAAGTCGCTGCAGAGTGCAATTGAATCACTTGAACTACGCAATATGCTCGGTGAAGAGGGCGACAACCTCGGAGCACTTCTCAAGATCAATTCCGGTGCCGGTGGAACCGAAAGCAACGACTGGTCGGCAATGCTGATGCGAATGTATATACGGTGGGGTGAACGCAACGGATATAAAGTACATGTTTCTGAACTTCTTGAAGGGGATGAAGCGGGCATCAAGTCTGTCACTATTGAGTTTGAAGGCGACTATGCTTTCGGTTACCTCAAGAGCGAGATCGGAGTCCACCGTCTCGTAAGGATATCTCCCTTCAATGCTCAAGGCAAACGTCAGACCACATTCTCCTCCGTATTTGTCTATCCCTTGGTCGATGAGACAATTGAAATTGAGATCAACCCATCCGACCTTGAGTGGGATACTTACCGCTCTTCAGGAGCAGGTGGGCAGAATGTCAACAAAGTTGAGACGGGAGTCCGAGTAAAACATATTCCCACAGGCATTGTCGTTGAGAATACCGAGACTCGTTCCCAGATTGACAACCGTCAGAACGCTCTGCGTATCCTCAAATCCCATCTCTACGACCTGGAACTCAAGAAACGTCAGGAAAAGCAAGCCGAGCTTGAGGGACAGAAAAAGAAAATTGAATGGGGTTCACAAATACGCAGTTATATCCTCCATCCCTACAAGATGGTCAAGGATCTTCGCACCAACTACGAGACGTCAGATATTCAGGGCGTCCTCGATGGTGATCTTAATGCATTTATGAAAGAATTTTTAATGAATTACTAATACAATGAGAACAAAAATCGTAGCAGGCAACTGGAAGATGAACACCACAGTTGCAGAAGGAAAAGCTCTTGCACAGGAGATTGTTGCCGCTTTGGATAGCGTGCCCTCAGATGTGCAACTTATAGTAGCGCCTCCATTCACCCATCTGGTGACAGTTGCAGAGGTGATCAAAGGGACTCCCATAGCGCTATCGGCGCAAAATTGTGCAGACCAGCCTAAAGGTGCCTACACAGGTGAAGTGGCGGTTTCCATGCTCAAAGATGCAGGTTGCACCTACACCATCCTCGGTCACTCCGAGAGAAGAGAATATTATGGTGAAACCTCTGAAAAACTGGTAAAGAAGATTCGTCTTGCACTTGAGGCCGACATAAGACCTATTTTCTGCGTAGGTGAGAACCTCGAAGAACGTAATGCCGGTAAACACTTCGATGTAGTCGGGGGGCAAATTGAAGAGGTGCTGTTTCAGTTTAATTCCGAGGCTATGAAAAAAATCGTAATTGCTTATGAACCGGTATGGGCCATAGGTACGGGAGTGACAGCTACCTCCGAGCAGGCTCAGGAGATCCACGCCTTTATACGAAAATTCCTTACAGAACGTTTCGGAAGCGAGGTTGCAGAGGCGACATCCATTCTTTACGGAGGCAGTTGCAAACCCTCAAATGCCCGCGAACTCTTTGCTTGTGAGGATATAGACGGAGGACTTATCGGTGGAGCTGCATTAAAGGCAGAGGATTTTATCGGCATCGCCACGAGCTATTGATTATGGACTATATCGTAGTCCATATTGAGGTGAGCCCCTTTACCGAAGAGAGGGCCGAGATAGTGTTGGCGGAGATAGAAGAACTCGGATTTGAGAGTTTTTCCATTGAAGAGCCCCATCTTCATGCCTACATACCAAAGAAAGAGTTTTCTGAAAGCGCTTTGAAGGCGCTTCTCAGTGCCTATGCTACAGGTGAGTTCAAGGTATACTATAACACGGAACTCATCATGGAGCAAAACTGGAATGCACTCTGGGAGTCCAATTTCGAGCCTATTGTGATCGATGGACTCTGTACTGTCAGGGCTTCGCACCACAAAAACCTGCCTCCTACAAAATATACCATTACAATAGATCCGAAGATGTCTTTCGGTACAGGCCACCATCAGACTACCCATCTCATGATGGAGGGGTTGTTAGAACTTGGTGATATCATCAAGGGCCTTCAGGTGTTGGATATGGGTTGTGGTACGGGTATTCTTGCCATTCTTGCCGCAAAAATGGGAGCCAAAGTTCCGGTTCATGCTATAGATGTAGACCATATCTGTTTCTATTCCGCACAAGAGAATGCTTACGAAAATGGAGTGGGGGAGATGATACATGTGCTTTGCGGAGACGCATCACTGCTTCAGGCTTCGAAATACGATCTGATTTTAGCCAACATAAACCGCAATATCCTTCTTGAGGATATGAAAACCTATGCCAGGTCTTTGCGTCCAGGTGGAGAACTCTTTATCAGCGGTTTTTATACCGAAGACGTGCCGATGCTCTTGGAAGAGGCATCAAAATATTCACTTGAAATGGTTTCGAGTCGAGAACGTGACAGATGGAGTATGGTAAGGCTAATCTCGCCTATTCATAGAAATAATTGACTCCGCCGCGAACTCTATTTGTTGTCACTGTTTTGGCCAAAAACCCTATCGTGTAATTGAAATTGTTGAAATAGATGTTATGGAAGTGGTTGGAGCCTGAGACCGTTCCTTTGAGATAAAGTTCATACGTCGTATTGGGAACGATTTCAGGAGCGGATATGAGCAAACTGAGAACGCTCTGGTATTTTCTGGTGGCCTTGTATGCCGCTATGAAATTGCCGGTAAGTTTTTTTACCGCAACGACTGAAGGTTCGTACAGTGTGGTATTGTAAATCACGGATTGCTGGGTAGATCCGGATTCGTTAGGAACACAACTTTTACCGCCCGCTGCGACCAAACGACCTCCTTTTATCAGTATTGAAGCTTTGGTGCTCAGTGCCTTGCCGGCTCCGTCGGAGCCCAGTGCAAGGGTTAAGCCTCCGGAGAATGTCATATCGTCGTCGCTGTGCATTGCATAACCGGCCAGACTGTAGCAGTAAACTGAGCCGCCGCTGATATCGAGTGTGGATGCAGTACCCATGGATGTGTTGAATGAGGTCAATTCTACCATGCCTCCGCTGATGGCGAGAGGACCTTTGGAGTAGATTGCCATGTTATAGGTGGACTCGGTATGGATGGCTATGGAGCCGGCGCCGATACTAAAATTGCCGTCACTCTTGAGTATTGCGGCGCCCGCAGCAGTACTAATGGCACTTATAGTCCCTCCGTTAATTGTAATGTCGCCTTTGCAGTAAATTCCTGAGCCATTTGTTGTGATGTGGGAGATCTTTCCATCTGTAATATTTAAATCACCCTCGCTGTAAATGCCGGCAGGTGTATGATAGTTTCCAAGTGTGTAGGTGCAAAGAATAGTTTCGCCAATAAATGTTTTACCTTTAACATAAATGCTATGTGATCCGGTACCGTAAGTATCTGTGATAATTGTGTCTCTATTCGCTATTGTCAGATCTCCGGCCGCTTCGATTGCCGGTGCATGCTCTCCGAGTGTGGAGAATCTGAGTCTTCCGCCTGTGATATTAATTGAACCCTCTTCTGGATGGGATGCAACCAGTCCGCCTTGAGATGAAAGTGATTTGATGTATCCTCCGGCAATATTTATATCTCCTTGACTAGAATGTATGGAATAAGCTGCCGCTTGCTTAATGAGTATAGATGCCTGGTCTATGGAAATAGGACCTTCACAACGGATAGCGTCTCCACCTATACCTCTAAGTTGCAGATAGCCTTTACCGCTGATGTAAAGGGGCCCATAGCATATAATGGTAGCAATAGCACTATTTGTCTCTTCATTGCCATCAATAAGACGGTTGGAGGTTTTGTCTTCAACTATCATAGAACAACCATTTTTTGCGAAAAGGGCAATTGCAGGAGCCTTAGGACTTGTAATTATTGTGCCGTTGAGGGTAAGTTTAAAATGGTTTTCACCGTGAATCTCTACAGAACCGTTTTTTGTGACTCCTTGTAGGTAATAGGAATAATTGCCTTTACTTGAGGGTTTTATGACTAAATGCCCATTATTGTTTGTGATGTCAATGCTTTCGAAGGGGTTGTGTATCTCCACGCCACTTTCTTTGAATGTAATGACAACAGCATCCGATGGGATTACTGTTTGGCTGTTTAGTACCAGAGTATCTTCCTTTGGGTTTATTACCGGTGGATTAACGCTTATAGTGAGTTTTCCCTTGTCTCCTTCGTCAGGTTCGGGAAGGGGATCCACTACTTCTCCATTGTCATCATCATCTCCATTGTCGGGCTTAATATCGCAGGAAACTGCAGTAAGAGTAAGGTAGAGCGAAACCGCTACGATGGCCGTTATGATGGTTTTTAATTTCTTTATAATCATAACATAAATCTATTTCGTAATAAAGCACAAACTTAATCTTTTCTCTACAAAAAGAATACAAACGTACCCTTTTTTTGTAGAAATATAAAAAGTTAAGTACTTTTGCAGGCCTTACATAAAACTCTCATTTGCGGGCGTGTTGTAACTGGTAGCCAAGCTAGACTTAGGATCTAGTGCCGAAAGGCGTGGGGGTTCGAGTCCCTTCGCCCGCACAAAAATCCCCTCTCAATCGTTTGATTTTGAGAGGATTGTTTTTTGAGTCTTATGCGGTTGCTTTGGATTTGACCACAACTCGGTTGTAAATCAACAGCCCTATGATGCTGACAATTCCGATAATGGAAAGAAGTGCCCATAACTGACCCGGTCGGCCCATTTCATCCACAAATTTCACATAGAGTGCAGAACCGAGAAAAGAACCTATGGAACTGCCTATAACTCCGTAGAGGAAGGAATAACCCATATAGAGAGCTTTCTTGTCGGGAGGGGATATCATACCTATGTAGGAGAGAAACTTGGGATGGGTGGTCATTTCACCGAGAGTGAAGACCATAAGTCCGGTAATGAATACCCACGGCTTTGACGAGATGCTCAATATAAGCATACCCAGCGTGCCCAAAGCCAGACCGGTAATCATAGTGGGAAGAGGACGGGTCTTGGCCACAATCTTCGAGACGAAAAGTTGGAGGCAGATGATTACTCCGGCATTGACCACAGTCACATGCTCGGTATCGAACACCCACGAGGGATTCTCTACAAATAGTCCCAGTAACGAGTTGACAGCATTGTTGACGGGCGTCATATCCATATAATCCCTGAGATACCACAACACCGTACCGTACATCTGGAAATAGAGGATCCAGAATCCCGAATATAGCAGGATAAAGATAATGAACTTGAAGTCCTTGAGTACCGTAAGGATACCAAGAAGCGTTTCGCCAACGCTCTTCTGCGGTGTATCAGGGTCTCGTAGAGAAATGGGTTCTTTATAGAAAAAGGTGTTGATAAGCAGAAGTATCAATCCCACACATGCAGCCATGTAGAAAATATATTCATACCCCATCGCTTTGAGGTTGGGAATCAAAAACAGAGGGAAGAGGAATGCTCCGAGGTTGATCGACCAGTAGAATATGCCGAATCCGAGGGTGGAATTGGTCTCATCCGTTGACTTGGCTATTGTACCGCTGATA
>Ga0255344_1000191_pt1 | contig 104412 bp, 78 predicted proteins | sample wastewater_treat_5_FD_192414 | JGI IMG/M metagenome (GOLD analysis project Ga0255344, IMG submission 192414) | Wastewater microbial communities from Lulu Island WWTP, Vancouver, Canada - plant18 | ecosystem: Engineered > WWTP > Wastewater > Unclassified | place: Canada: Vancouver, British...
CAGCAGGTCCATGCTGCCGTCGTTACCGCTTCCGAGCGCGTCATCGTTGGCAGACGCGTAAACAGTGTGAGCAGGGATACTAAAGTATTGGCTGCTGTGATCAGTGGAGACAATCCATCCCTCGCCCTGGGAGCTTCTTGTCCAGCCAGTTGGCAGGGTATCATCGGCGTGATTCTCGAAATCGTCCCCATAAGGGATGTAGGTGATTACGAGGGGCGGATTCTCGATCGTGAATTCGTAGGGCGGCCACTGGAATTGATCAGGATCAGTTCCTCTGGAGCCCAACACAGTCCAGACATACACTTCAGAGTAATCGTATGTGAAGGCGGGTTGGTAAGGACTGGTAACATTTGGGAATTCCTCAGCCACGTTGAAGAATTCGTCCGAATCATACGGAGTTATGGTCAGATCTGACACCTTGGCGATCCACAGGTCATACTGTTCCGGTTCTGCGCCAGCCATATTCCAACTGAACTGGAAGGGGAATCCGGTCTTGGGCAGATCATTCTGTCTGTCAGCCGGGTAATCCAGGTTGGGTGCCGCGACCGGTCCGGAGGGGATCGGCTGGAAGGATATGTTCAGCACGAAATAGACGTCCGCGGGGCTTGGCCAGTTGTCCACGATCACATAGTAATCGCCGGCAGAAACCACCTCGTCATCAATGCTCATGAGGCCAGAAGTTGCTGTAGCTTGTGCCAGCACGGTGGCGGGGTTGGCAGCGCTGGGAATGGTGTTGACCAGGAAGACACCCATCCACTGACTGCTGTAACCGGCCTGGTCTGTCAGGCTGATAGTCAGCCAGCCGTCTTCGGGGATGCTTACTTTGGCGACCCAGTCCTTGCCCCTCACATAGCCAGGGGTATTCAATCCGGTGAACATCGCCTCAGTGTAGTCGTTGTTGTATCCGGCGGTGGTACCGGCATAGTCAACCAGCGGCAGGGAGGCAAGATAGGGATTCTCGCAGATTTCGCCAACTAAGGCCTGCACTCCGGTGCCACTTACCACGATACTGCTGTTTTGACGGGTGTCGTTGATCAGCAGGTTGGTGGTCAGGGCGCCTGCCATAGTGGGGGCGAAAACTACGTCGAAGGTAACGGCGGGAGCGCCGGGGTTGATGGTGACGGGCAGGGCTGGCAGATTGGCCAGTTGAAAATCGGTGTAATCTGCCAAGGCGATGCTGGTAACGTCGAACGCTGCCACACCAGAGTTGGTGAGTGACACCTGCACTGTTTTTTGGAAGCCGACATAGCCGATTCCACAATTCACCGGGTCAGGACTGACAGTCAGCACACCACTCTGCGGGGTTTGCCGCACGACCACGTTGTCGATATCCACGTAATAGTCCCCGTTACCCCATGTGCAGAGGAACTTCACCTTAATGATATTTCCATTATAGGCGGTCACGGGAATCGTAACCGTGGCAAACGCGTTGCTGGTCACGTGGTTGTTTTGATCGATGGTGTAAGCAGTGGAGAAGGTAGTTCCGTCATCGCTGGAAACCTGCACTTCGATCTTGTCGTTAGCACCCAAAGCGGTTCCGGTGCCGGGATAACCACTGTAATTCACGATCCTGTAATCGAACATGATCTGGCAGTCATTGGTCATCGGCCCGATGGGGGGAGTTACAGCGTTGCATGTGGTGGAGTAGCTGTACAGGTTCCTGTTCAGGCCGTTGGAGCCATTTGTACCATGGTTTGCAGTAATGTTCATGTTTCCGGTCCACTCAATAGCAGACAGGGATGTGCCGCTGTTGAAATCCTGTGTGTAGGGCAGCGGCTTGACGGGGTCGGGTGTAGAGGCATTCACCGTCGGGATGGGAGTGTCAACCTTGAAGTCGATGTCTGCCCCGTTGTTGGTGTAGGGCCAGATTTTGAATTCATATGCAGTGTTGGCGGTCAATCCCGTAAAGGTGTAGGTGTTGGCACCCACCACATGGGATACATTGATCGCGGCGTTGCCGTCTGACCAGTCGATGTCACTGGCAACCGGAGTTCCATCCGCGACCGCGGCATAGGAGCCAGCACCTGTGATCGCCTGGATCAGGTATCCATGGGGTAATTGTGTACCGGTGGAACCTGTCCAGTTCAACTGGATGGATGTTAAAGCCAGGTTGCCTGCGGCAAAACCCGTCACGTGGTTGCTTGGCTCGGGGGCAACACTAATATTAGGCCCCACAAATTCATCAATGTAGAGGTAGTATGCGTAGTTTGATTTGTAGTGCACGGCAACATATTTTGTGCCGACAGGCAGGTCAGTCTTGGTGTATTGCTGCCAATTGGTCGATGCGTTCGTTATATCTGCTGACCAGAAGAAGTCAGCAACTTCTGTACCGGTCGAAGACCATCCAACTCTGAAGGTTTCAGAACCGTAGTCATGTTTTCTGTACCAGAAGCTGACTGTTTGGTCACCTGATGTGACATTGAGCTCTGGAGTTATCAGGTACTGGTCGTAAGGGGCTCCGGAGCTATACGAAGAGAAACGGAAAGACCGGGCGCCTGCATAATACTGATTCGTGCTATGCGTCATGGTATTGCCGGAGGGGTAAGACTGGTTGGCATATCTTATGGTCCAACCGGCAGCAGGGCATGCGGGACTTTCAAATCCTTCGGTTAACGGAGCTGCAAACAAACCGCCGAACACAAAGGCAGCGATTAGCAGAATTAGTAATTTCTTCATATCATCTCTCCTTAAAGATAGATAGAGTTCTGAAGTTAGTGTGAAGAATTCTTTGGTTAGCTAGGGACCGGAATCAGCCCGGGCAGTGAAGCTCCCGGCCGGTTCGCGGCCCCTGATTTGGTTTTGAAGTTGGGAATGTAAGCTGTTTTCCCTCTTTCCGGCCCGGGGAAGCGTGCCTGGTGTAATGTGCGAAGTTACCTCTTGACTTGCTTCCGGAGGTGGAGTGATGGGAAAAACACGTTGGGAAATGAGGTTGATCGAAATTCTTGTAATTGAGGGGGGATTTGGATGCTTCTCGGCTGTTTCGAACCCATTGGCCGGGCGAAAAAAACGGCGTTGGGTCTGAAAAGTAAAATCTCATCCAATCTCCATTTTGGCCGGGTTCTGAAAACCGGAATGCCTACCGCTGCTAATTCTTTTCGACTGCAGTGAAAATGGCAAACCAACCGATTTCAGGGTTACTTCGGCATAAGCTTATTTACCTGATAACCAGTTTCCGATATGCTGCTAATGGTGTCAAGTGTTATTTTGGAAAATATGTTTCAGCAGCGCGAAAAATGAAAAGCGCAAATATTTTTGTGTTTTGGTGTTTCCGCCCTTTGGCGAATTTAGTGGTGCCGCTTTTGGATTTTTTGGATTAAGGTAAAAGCGCTTATGGAAATAAGTTCTGCCTAACACGATAAACATCGCCCGGATGGTTGCAATATTTGCTTAAGCCGCAGTGTATCGTTTCCGAACCTGTCAGTCCCGCTTATCTTTTGAATGCCTGTTGCCTTTGCCAGAGAGGGCGTTAAGCCTGCTGCTTGTTCGCCTGTGGAAAAAAATCCATAATGCGCAAAAACATAACCAGAGGGAGGAGAAACGGATGTCGCTGGAGCGGCAATATAATCCTTGACACCATCCCCGCTTGAAAAATTGTGGCTTTCTGTATAAATATTTGTAAAGGAGAATCGATGAAAACCCTCACTCCGAAGCCCGATGACATCCAGCGCGCCTGGTATGTTGTCGATGCCACGGATCTGCCTTTGGGACGTCTTTCCACGCGGGTGGCCTCCATCCTCTGCGGCAAGAACAAACCCTATTACGTGCGCAATATCGACACCGGCGATTACGTGATCGTGATCAACGCCGACAAGGTGCGCGTGACCGGTTTGAAAAGCCTGCAGAAGATCTACAAGACCTACAGCGGCTACCCCAGCGGACTCAAGGAGATCCCGTTTCAACGAATGCTTGAAAAGCATCCCACCCAGATCATCGAGCACGCCGTGCGCGGCATGATGCCCAAAACCGTTCTGGGAGATGCTATGTTCAAGAAACTGAAAGTCTATGCCGGAACCGAGCATCCCCACGCGGCTCAGAAACCGGTGGAACTCAACCTCAAGGAGAAATGAGTATGCAAACTTATGATGCAGTTGGCAGAAGGAAAAACGCCGTGGCCCGTGTCCGGATCGCACCCGGAACAGGCAAACGCATCATCAACAAGGTGCAGATGAAGAAATACCTGCAGCGCGAAACGCTGGAAATGGTTGTGGAACAGCCCCTTCAGGAGCTTGGCGTGAGCGACAGTTTCGACGTTTACGTCAACGTCACCGGCGGTGGCCTCAGCGGCCAGGCCGGCGCCATTCGCCACGGTATTTCCCGCGCCCTCGTCGAGTATGATGAAAAATACCGTCCTGCCCTCAAAGCCCGCGGCTTTCTAACTCGCGACCCCCGGATGGTGGAGCGCAAGAAGAGCGGAAGGCCGAAAGCCAGAAAGAGATTCCAGTTCTCCAAACGTTAAACCGGGTTTTGGGGAGGCCAGCCCTCCCCCGCCGGGACAGATGAACTGCCAGATCCATCCACCCAAAAAACCGCGCCGGGAGTTGCAAGGCGGTGGGGAGTTCGCTCCTCTGAATTGCTTAGATCCCTGCCCGGAAAAGCAACCGTAAGATATGCAAGGAGTATCAATGTCGGTAGTTACAATGAAACAACTACTGGAAGCGGGAGTCCACTTCGGCCATCAGACCTTCAAGTGGAACCCGAAAATGAAGAAGTACATCTTCATCAAGCGCAACGGCATCCACATCATCGACCTCAAACAGACCGTTGACGCCATCAATGAGGCCTATCAATTTTTGAAGGAAGTTGCCAACCGCCAGGAGTACATCCTCTTCGTGGGCACCAAGAAACAAGCCCAGGCGGCCATCAAGGACGCCGCCGAGAAAAGCGGTGTCTTCTATGTTAACCAGCGCTGGTACGGCGGCATGCTCACAAACATGGCCACCATCCGCAAAAGCATCGAAAAGATGAGATATTACGAAGATATCGTGGCCGACGGCACCATCAACAACTATACCAAGCTCGAGCAGCAAAAGATGAAACGCATGCACGACAAGATCGAATTCTCGCTGGGCGGGATCCGTGAAATGGACGCCCTTCCCGGGGCCATCTTCATCGTTGACACCGGCCATGAAGAGATCGCCGTGCATGAAGCCCGTATCCTGGGTGTGCCGATCATCGCCATGGTGGACACCAACTGTGACCCCGACCTGATCGATTATGTGATTCCCTCAAACGACGACGCCACCAGAGCCATCCAGCTGATTTCTGACATAATGGCCAACGCCGTGCTTGAAGGTAAAAACATCGCCGCTGAAGGCGCCGACACCCAAGAAGAACCGGCTGAATTCACCCCTGAGATGGCGGAAACCACCGCCGAGCCAGTTCAGTCTGAAAAACCCGCGGAGCAGCCTGAGGAAATGGCAGCAGCCGCGGAAGAAGAGAAATAAACCGGATTTTACGAGCGGGGAGGGTTCCCGCTCTCCCTGTCCCCAACAAGCATCAAGGAGTTTTCAAATGATAGAAGTCACAGCCAAAATGGTAAAAGAACTGCGCGACAGAACCGGCGTGGGCATGATGGAATGCCGCAAAGCCCTGCTTGAGACCAACGGTGATGTGGATGCCGCCATCAAATACCTGCGCGAGCGCGGCATCTCCAAAGCCGAGGGCAAGGCCCTGCGCGAAACCAAGGAAGGGATCATCTTTTCCTACATCCACTTCAACAACAGGCTGGGCGTGATGCTCGAGCTGAACTGCGAAAGCGATTTCGTGGCCCGCACCGATGAATTCAAGAAGCTGGCAGAAGAGATCGCCCTGCAGATCGCGGCCACCAGTCCCCTGGCCGTATCCGCCGATCAGATCGACCCCGCCATAATCGAAAGAGAGCGCGAAATCGCCCACAACAAAGCCGTCAATGAAGGCAAGAAGCCCGAAATCATAGACAAGATCGTGGAAGGCAGCATCAAAAAGTATCGCTCCGAGCATTCCCTGCTGGAACAGGAACTGGTGAGTGAATCTGGCCGCACCGTGAAAGACATGCTCACCGAGGCCATCGCCCGCACCGGTGAAAACATCCAGATCGCCCGTTTCACGCGCTTCGCGCTGGGTGGAGAATAAGCCGACGCGCTTAAAAAAGGTGTTGCTGCCATGACCTATAAACCGGAAAAGATCCACCGCCTGCTGCTCAAGATCAGCGGTGAGGTGCTGGCCGGTCCCAAGGGATTTGGCTATGACGACGCCGTCATAGATGCCCTCACCGACGAGATCATCGAAGCCCGGCGCCTCGGCTACAGCCTCGCCATCGTTTTGGGCGGGGGAAACATCTTTCGCGGCGGAACCTGGAAAAACCAGAGCCTCAACCGCGTTACCCTCGACCACATCGGCATGCTCGCCACCGTGCAGAATTCCCTCTATCTGGCTGAAATCCTGAACCGCAAGAACTATTCCGCCCAGGTATTCACCAGCTTCAGCATTGATAGTGTGGCCATGCATTACACGCCCCGGCGGGCCTTTCAGGCAATGGAAGCCGGCAGTATCTGCCTGCTCAGCGGCGGAACGGGAAATCCGTTTTTCACCACCGACACCGCCGCGGTGCTGCGTGCCTGTGAGCTAAAGCTGGATATGGTTTTCAAGGGCACCAAGGTCGATGGCCTCTACAGCGCCGACCCCAAGGTTGACCCCACGGCCGTATTCATATCCGATGCCACCTATGACCAATGCCTGGAACAAAAACTGGGCGTGATGGACATGACCGCCTTCTCGCTTGCCCAAGCTAACGAACTGCCGATCAAGATCTTCAACATCGGCAAACAGGGCGGGCTCTGCCAGGCAATATCCAGCCCCGACCACGGAACCTTCATCCATCCCTGACAGGCCAAGGCCGAAAGAGGTAAAAATGGAACAACTCATCTCCCAATCCCAAGACAAAATGAATAAGTCTTTCGATGCTTTGCTGCATCAGTTCTCCAGGGTTCGCACAGGACGCGCCAGCGCTTCCATCCTCGACGATGTGCGCATCAATTATTACGGCAGCCCCACCCCGGTGAAACAGCTCTGCAACATCTCGATCCCTGAACCCCGCACCATTGTGGTGCAGCCCTGGGACAAGACCACCCTCGCCGACATCGAAAAGGCCATCCTCGCCGCCAATCTGGGCATCACCCCGGAAAATGACGGCAACGTGATCCGCCTGCCTTTCCAGCCACTTACCGAGGAGAAACGGCGCGACATCGTTAAAAACCTCAAAAAACTCGCCGAGGACGCCCGAGTTGCCATCCGCAACATTCGCCGCGAAGCCAACGACCAGGCCAAAAAGATGGAAAAGGACAGCGAAATCAGTGAGGACGAGCAGAAAAAGCTCCTCAAGGATATCCAGGACCTCACCGACGAATGGGTGAAAAAGATCGACGAAGTGGAGAAAGGCAAGGAAAAAGAGATCATGGAAGTCTGATAAGAACCTTGATCACATAAAGATATGCGTCCGGTAGCCAGGCTGCCGGACTTTTTTTGTTACGTGGGGCCTATGCACCCTCGCATACTGGATTCCGGGTCGAGCCCGTGAGGTGACTTTGATCCGGGATCCATGAATAGATGTACACTGGATTCCGGGTCGAGCCCGGAATGACGCGGCTTGGGGTCTGGCCTGGTAACATCTCACGAACAACCCGCTTACATCTCCTTGCCGCGGTGGGAAGTAAGCGAGTTGTTAAGGGGATGTTTACCGGACGCGCTTTAGATACTTTCTATAAATAGTGGGTAACAAAACGGGGGTCCGGAAAAAGAGAAAGAGAGAAAAGGAGAAAAAGTTGGCGTGGAGGCTGCCGTCGAGCGAGAAACGGACATCGACGGCAGCAATGGATAATTTCCCAAATACTTCCTGTCGTCCATGCTCACTTCGTTCGCTGTACGCCAGGCCAAGTGCAGGAATGACGGTAACGATGCCAGGATTTACCCTTGATAAAGTGGTTTCTTCCTGGAGACCAAGCGGGATTTTCGCGAAAAAGATTGACGGAAAGCAGGCGATTGAGAGTATTGTTTATAACAAGACATGGAGGTTCCGATGATCAAGATGAGAACTCTGCTGCCAATGCTTCTGGTGCTGAGCCTGGGATTTGGCTGCGCCTGCAACAAGAAAAAGACCGACATCACGCCGGTGAGCGATGAAGTGAACATCAGCCTGGGCGAACAGAACAACGCTTTCGCCTTCAATCTTTACGCCTTGGCCGATGAGCCAGGAAAAAACCTGTTCTATTCGCCCCACAGCATCACTTCCGCGCTGTCCATGGTCTATGGCGGCGCGCAAGGCAACACGGCCAAGCAGATGGCCAAAGCCATGAGCTTCAACCTTCCCGCGGAAGAGCAGCACAAGGCATATCTTTCCCTGCAACAGTCTCTTAACGCGCTTGGTGAGAAAGGCAAGGCCGAGCTGAACGTGGCCAACGCCCTCTTTGGCTCCACCACCAATGAGAAGTTCATCAGGAAAGATTATCTGAAGCTGCTGCGCGAGTGCTATTTGAGCGACCTCTACAGCCTGGATTTCAGCGATTTCAGCGGCACGGCAAAATTCATCAACACCTGGGTGGAGGGAAAAACCAAAGACCGGATCAAGAACCTGGTGACCGAAGACCACATCCGCGACAGCAACGAAGGCATGGTGCTGGTGAACGCCATCTATTTCAAAGGCTCCTGGCTCAATGAGTTCGAGCCCAAACTCACTGTGAAGGACAAATTCTTTGTCTCCTCCACCGAGAGGACGGAGGAAAACAGCCGAAACGTGGAGATGATGACCGCCCGCGGGGACTATCGCTACGCGCAACTAGACGGCCTGCAGCTGCTGGAACTGCCCTACGCAGAGGAAGACCTGGCCATGCTGTTCGTGCTTCCCGACGAAATCAATGACATGGGCAAGCTCCTGAACCCCAAGAACTACCAAGCCTGGAACAAATCCCTCGAGAAGCAGGAAGTGAAAATCTTCATCCCAAAATTCAAGTTTGCCCTCACGCTGGAAGGTCTTTCCGACATGCTGAAAAAACTGGGCATGACCGATGCCTTCAACTCCAATCTGGCCAACTTCAACGGCATCATTCCGGATGACACAGGCCGCGGGCTCTTTATCCTGGACGTGATCCACAAAGCCTTCGTGGAAGTGAATGAGGAAGGCACAGAAGCCGCCGCCGCGACCGGAGTGGTGATGGCCACCAAAGCAGCCCTGGGACCGGACTCGACCCCGATCTTCCGCGCCGACAAACCCTTTGTTTACCTGCTGGTGCACAAACCCTCGAACACCGTGCTCTTCATGGGAAAAATGAACGAACCCCCGAAGATGTAACTTTACCTTCTCCAGTATATTGGCATACAAAAACGCGCCTCAGACGGGGCGCGTTTTTTTCAAGGCAAAAAAATGGCTCCGGAAGAGGGATTCGAACCCCCGGCCTAGTGGTTAACAGCCACCCGCTCTACCGCTGAGCTATTCCGGAACGCATCGTAAGGGGCAAAATCCTTGGGAGGGGAAATCTGTCAATGAAAATTATCCACCCCGGGGCAGGAGCCTGCTCTTGATAACTTAGGCAGACTCCTTGACTGCTAATAAACAGTATGGTATCATCGCCAATTGAGCCTGTTTTAGCCAACTTCTTCTATGCAAACAATTCTGCTGCCTTATCGGAAGAATCCCGGTCATGCCAGAGGGGACAGCGTCCAACCGTACTGGGCGGAAATCCAGTCCCGCGTCTGGCTATGGAACAGTAGCTTGAGCTCTGACCAGGCCGGCTGGTCCAGTTCTCCGGTCCATTCGTCCATGAAGATCTTTTTGAACTCTATGGCAAGGCAGATGAGCCGGTCTGGATAGCGGGAATTTAGCCAACGGGACATGTATCCGCCGGTGAACTTCACATCCTGCCTACAATCCAGCGCTTTGTTCAAGTAGTCTTTGCCGTTGAGCATCTGGCAAAGGGCTTCCGCCGCGGGGTAGTGCTTCTGTAATAGGTTTCCGCGGCCGATGATAATATCGGGATTTTCATCCTGGGGGTCTGGCTCAGCGTTGGGCCCGCCGCGGCGGTGGTTGTAGCTGTGAATGTCCAGCACCACGAGAAAGGGGTGGAATTCCAGCATCCGGTCGATTTGGTATTGGAGGAGTTTGTACCAGGAGGCGTAATCCTCACGCAGCCTTGCCAAAACTGATTCCGGCACCGGCTCCGCGCGTACCGGCAGGCCCCAGCAGTCCTCTGGAGCAAGGTACACCGCCTTTCCCGGGTTGCGGTTCAGGTCGATGGCGAAGCGGGAGCTTTCAACAATAAAGTGGTTGGGAAAAAGCGCAGCGATTTCGCCTGTGAAAGGGTCTTCCTCGCGGAGGCGGTCGGCTTCGCTGATGCCGCTGATAGCCAGCAGTGCCTGGGGCAGGTGATGGCCGTTGTGTATAGCCGTGGCCATCAGCGGCAAGTCGCTGTTGCCAAGCGTTATGGAAGATCTCAGCACCGGATCAGTTGTTTCCTCTTGGGGTTCCGGCGTCGATGCCGAAGGGCTCGTCCGAGCGGTGGTCCACCAGATTGGATTCCACTTCGAATCCCTGTTCCGGGGCGGCGTCTTTCTTGAACGTGTTCAGTAGAGTTACAGACTGGTTTTCTTTCCACGGAAAGTTGAAATGGTGGCCCTGTTCCCAGTAGGTGTAATCGGAGGGCATGTCCAGCCAGTTAGCCTGTACGCGGGTGTTCGTGAAAGCCTTGTAGTAGCCGGTGTTGTAGAGCACTCCGTTGCCTGGGATGGTGATGTCGTCCATGGTCTGGTCGGTCAGTCCGTAGTTCACGTAGAGGGGATGCAGGCCGTGATGGCCGGTATTGCGCATTTTCAGGAAAAAGAGGTCTTCATTGGTGATCAGGTAGGTGGTGTAGGAATCTCCGCTGATGTTGCGGGTGCGCGACCACTCCACCACCAGGCCGATCTGCTCGCCGCTTAAGCTCTTGCCGTGGGTTTCAGCTTCGTAATGATAGCTTCGGTCGTCCCGGGCGATTTCGAAAGTCACACTTTCCCCGGGGGCGATCACAGCCGAACCGTAACCGTCAACTTCCACACGGATATCGGTGTAGAGCATGTTTTCAAATTTGGCCAGAAAAGGGGTGTCAACCACATGTACGTGGCACGAAGCCAGCAGTAGCAGTGGCAACAGGCAGAGAAGCAAAGATTTCTTCATTTTGGACTCCTTGGCAGCCAAAATCCAAGCGTTTTGTCAAGTGCTGGTTACAAGCTGCTCATTATTAATACCAAACCGCGGGGCAAATCCTGTATCCGAATTTTCGAAATGTCTCAGTTGTATTTGCCCATGTAGGTTCCGGCGGTTTCCCTGGCCAGGTTCCTGATCCTGCCGATGTAAGCGGCACGTTCGGTTACGCTTATCACGCCGCGGGCGTCCAGCAGATTGAAAGTGTGGGAACAGCGCAAAAGGTTGTCGTAGGCTGGGTACACCAGCTTTTTCTCCAGCAGTTTCCGGCATTCCTTTTCGTAGTCCTCGAAAAGTTTGAAAAGCAGGGCGGTGTCTGCCGCGTTGAAGTTGTAGTCGGAATATTCCTGCTCCTGGGCGAAAAAGTAATCCCCGTAAAGCAGCGTGTCGTTCCAGCGCAGTTGACGGTAGTCGTCCACGTTCTGAATGTACATCGCCAGGCGTTCCAAGCCGTAGGTGAGTTCCACGCTCACCGGGAAGCAATCGATGCCCGCAACCTGCTGGAAATATGTGAATTGACTTATTTCCATGCCGTCCAGCCAAACCTCCCATCCCAAGCCCCAGGCACCGAGGGTGGGGGATTCCCAGTCGTCTTCAACAAAGCGGATATCGTGTTTGGCTATCTCGATGCCGATGGCCTCCAGGCTTCTCAGATAGAGGTTTTGGATGTCATCCGGACTGGGTTTGATGATCACCTGGAACTGGTAGTAGTGTTGAAGTCGGTTGGGATTTTCGCCGTAGCGGCCGTCCTTTGGACGGCGGCAGGGCTGGGCGTAAGCCACTGATACGGGTTTGGGACCCAGGGCGCCAAAAAAGGTTGAGGGATGGAAGGTGCCAGCCCCCATCTCGGTGTCGTATGGCTGCATCAGGCTGCAGCCTTGGCCTGCCCAGTAAGTTTGCAGGGTGAGGATGATGTCCTGAAAGTTCATTTGCTTTCCCTCCCAAGTTGTTTGCAGGCGCGCCTGATCTGGTCCAGCGAGGAACGCAGGCCCCGCAGAAGCTGCTTTAGCTCATCCGGGTGCCTGGACACTTGAGTTTGAGCCGTCGCAACGGGCTGGGCTGACCGTGAGGAACGGCGCTCCTCTTTCAGCTTCTGGCGCGCGCCTTCTATGGTGTAACGCTGGTTGTGCAACATGTCTTGGATTCTGCGCAGAAGTTCGATGTTTTCTTCAGAATACTTGCGTATGCGGCCTTCCTCCCGGCGCGGGCGCAGAAAGCTGAATTCACTTTCCCAATAGCGGATCACATAAGGTTTTACGCCCAGCAGGTTGCTCACCTCGCCGATGGTGTAAAAGTATTTTTTCATGGTTTGCCTCCCGGTTTTCTGATCCTGGCGGTCAGGGCCAGAATGGCCGCGAGCGCCACAAAGAGGAAGGGGTAGCGGTAAATTCTACGGATGAGGGGTATTTTGGGTGTGGTGTAGAGCGGCGCGGTGATTGTAGTAACCTCGTTCAGCCCGGCTTTGGCCAGGATTCTGCCTTTTGGGTCCACAACCATCGAGATTCCGGTGTTGGCGCTGCGGTAGATCTGGATCCTGTTTTCCACCGCGCGGAAACGTGACATCATCGCGTGCAGCCAGAGACCGTAGGAAGTGCCGAACCATGCATCGTTGGTGATATTGGCCAGGTAATCGCATTTGCTGTAACTTCCGCTGAGACTGTCCCGCGGCATGGCCATGCGATGAAAGATCTCCGGAAATGCCAGCTCGTAGCAGATGGAGGGGGAAAAGCTGTAGTCGCCGCTTTCATAAGTGACCAGCTTAGAGCCAAATTCCCAGTTAGCCTGGCCGAGGTTCACTTTCCACAAAAAGGGAAAAAGATGCAGCCAGAGCATGCGTTCGCCCACCGGGACCAGGATATTCTTGAAATATAGCTCGTGGTCGAAATTGTTGCGCTGAAAGAGCGAGGCTGCGTTGTAGCTGCGGGTCCCCACAGGATGTGAAGGGTCGTAAACATAGTGCTGAAAGCCAGTGAACACATCCACCTGAGTGCTATCGATCAAGGCACGAAGGTCTCTCCGCGCCCTGGAAACGCGGTCCAGATCGCCAATCATCGCCCCTTCCGGCCAGATCACCAGCCGGGCCGAATCGGCGACGGCTTTTTGGGTCAGGTCGCGAAAAATGGCCAGGGAAGCTTCATATTGCTCTGGCTCCCATTTCAGCACCTGCGGGATGGAGGGTTGCATCACATGGATGCAGGCATCATGTCGTTCCAGCTTCAGCCGGGTCTGGCAATGCCAGCCATAGCCGAACCAAACGGCAAAGATCAGCAGCAGGGCGGCCAAAATCCCGATCTGTTTCTTTCCGAATGCCTCAGGCAGCTCCACAACCGATTGAGAGCGGTTCCGAAGCCTTTTTGGCAGGCAGGGGCAGAGTTGGAACAGCAACAAGTTAACACAGATAATGAGCACAGAGAGGCCCACCACTCCGATTAAGTCAGCTGCCTGGATCAGAACGCCATATTCCGCCAGGGAATAAGCCTGATTGAACCAGGGAAAGCGGGTTTCGCCGAAATTCTGGATGTACTCGAAGGTGATGAGGATACTCAGAAAACCCACCCAGCGCCAGCGGGGCAGGGTCAGGAAGATTCGGTTGATGCCGTAAAACACAAGATAGTAGGCAAATATATAAACCAGCATCACTCCCGGCAAGGCTCCGGGATGCACGTAAAACAGCCAGTAAAAAACTATCCCGCAATAGACCACAGACATAATGAAACCCATGCGCAGCAGGTCTCGAGAACTGGCCTGGCCTCGTTCAAAAACCCTCAGCAGTGGCAGCCAGGCGAAAAAAACCAGCCAGCCCAGATGCAGTGGCAGGCGCGACAGCGCCAGAAGCAGCGCGCTTAAGGCAGTCAGCAGCAAGTCATTGCGTTTCACCGCCTCTCCTTCCGTAAACCAGCCTGTCCATCCAGATCTCGTTCTCCCACAACACCGTAACCAGATCGCCCTGCACGGTGAGGGACAGCGGATTCTGGAGAACATTGCTAACACCCTCAACCCGGCCATAGCTAATCATATTGCCCACCCTGTCCAGGGCTCGGAACACCTTGGCCGAATATTCAAGCTGCCCCAGCAGTGAAAAGACCTGAGTGCTTTCCCGGTCCCGGTTTTGCGCCCATAGATAATCCTTGTTGCAGTCCAGGTTCTGAGGTTGGTCCAGTTCGAAACGCCCGAAGCGGTTGAATTCCCTGCCGTCAAGCGGTGAGTAACAGATGATCTCAGAGGGAGCGGCGTCATAAACGAAAAGCGTGCCATCCGGAGCCACGCAGAAAAGTTCAGGCTGGTTGAGCGTTTTCAGGCTGAATTCCGATATGAACATTCCCTCGGAACTGAATTTGCGGAGCAGTTTCCGGGCTGAATCCAAAGCCAGCAAACCGCCATCGGCATCCACGCCGATATCGCTGAGCCGCTGGAAGTTGCCGCGCTCGAAGCCCAGTCCGCCAAGACTGTTTACCCGCTGCCCATCCACAAAGATGTCGATCTCCTGGCTGGAACGCACATAGGCATAGACAGTTTTACCCATTGCATCACTCACGGCTTTGGTATAGACGCGAGCAACAGGAAACTCCGCCACCCTTTCCCGGCTGCTCTCCAGTTCAGGCCTGGCGGTCCTGTTTTCGGCGCAACCCGCCAGCAGTATGGCAAAGAGGATAAAAACAGAAAGGATTGTTGATTTGCGTAACATGGTATTCCTATTCAAGCAGGTGGAGGTCGCGCAGCTTGCCCTGGATGCTGGTCTTGGAGCCAAAGCGGTTGTATTCAAGGGTGTAGGCGATGTCCAACCTCGCGTTTTTTTTCAGCAGGCTGAGGTAGTCACCGAGGTTGTAGCCGATAAGGTCCAGCACCACGCCATCTTTAACCACCTTTAGTTTCAGATGGTTGCGCCCCACCGTGTATGGATAGCTTGCCACCATTACGTCTCTGGTAACCAACAGGGGCCTCTGATTCTCCGGGCCGAAGGGCGCGAAGCGCTCGATCCAGTCAAGCAGGAAGTTGCTGATGTCATAAAGCTCGATCTGGTTGTCGATCTCCAGCGGCAGATTCACCTGGCTGATCTGGTGATGTTCTGCAATGTAGCGGGCAAGCTCATTCTCGAAGCGATCGATGTACTCCTGGAGGATGGTGAAGCCCACAGCATATTTATGGCCGCCGAAGCTGTGCAGGTTGTGTCCGATGGCGCGCAGGGCACCGAAGAGGTCAAAATCCGCCATGCTGCGTCCGGAACCACTGCCAAAACCATCCTTGAAAGAGATCATTACCACCGGGCGGGAATACTTTTCCACCAGCTTGGAGGCCACGATGCCGATCACACCGGGATGCCAGTCGTCGGATGAGACCACGATGCAGGGCGCTGTGCTGATGTCCTTGTATTTCTTTTCGATGATGTCGCAAGCTTCATGGAAGGTTTTCTGGTCCTGCTGTTGACGCAGGGAGTTTTGCCTTTCGATGATCTCAGCCAGCTCCAGGCTGCGTTCCTTCTTGCGGGAAATCAGCAGTTCCACTGCAGTGGAGGCTGATCCCATCCTGCCCGCGGCATTGATTCGCGGCGCGATGCCAAACACGATGTCCGAGGCGTCCATATTCTTGGTGTTCAAACCTGATATCTGCACCAAGGCGTTCAGACCCAGATTTTTCTTGTCCACCAGATGCTGGAGCCCGATGTGGGCGAAAACGCGGTTTTCGCCTGTGAGGGGAACGATGTCAGCTATGGTGCCAACCGCCACGAGGTCCATGTATTTCAAGGTGTTTTCTTCATTGTCTATGCCCCGCCGGCGGTAGATGGCCATCAGCAGTTTGTAGGCCACGCCAACCCCGGCCAGATGGGCAAAGGGATAGGGACAGCCTGGCAGCTTGGGATTGATGATGGCAAAGGCGTCGGGAAGATCTTCCTTGGGATTGTGGTGATCGGTGATGATGATATCCATCCCGTGGGAGTTTATTGCCTCGATCTCTTCCAGGGCGTTAACGCCGCAATCCACGCTGATTATCAGCCCGGTGCCGCTTTCCTTGATCTGGTCGAGGCTGCCCAGAGACAAACCATAACCGTCGATCATGCGGTGCGGGATGTAAAAATCGATAATGGCGCCCAAACGCTGCAACCCCAGATAGAGCAAGGTGGTGGCTGTGGTGCCGTCAACGTCGTAATCTCCGTAGATGAGGATCTTCTCACCCCGGTCGATGGCGCTCAGGATGCGGTCGACAGCCTTGTCCATGTCCGGAAAGAGAAAGGGATCGTGCTGGTGACTCAGCTGGGGGTTGAAGAAATCCTCGATCTGCTGGGACGTGTTCAGCCCTTTACGGAAAAGGAGTTCAGCCACAAGCTGCGGACACTTCAACTGCTCCGTGAGAGCATCGATCTGTTGCTGTTGTTCAGGGGAAAACTCATCCTGGAACAGCCATTCCTTCTTCATGTAGCCACCATTATAGTATTCTCTTGTTTACCAGATAGTTGCGTATTGTTATTTAAATCTCAGGATTCGGAAATCCCATTCACCGGAACGGCAATCAAGGAGTTCCGGGATACTTGGAGCAACTCTGGACAGGACTTCAATCTTGTAAAGGAAAAAGTTCCGGTTCCGCTTCCAGCGGCCTTTCCCAAGATCATCTGTTTTCAGAAACATGGACTGAGACAGATTGTCCAGTTCGTCAGAGACAGTCTCTGCCAAGTAATCAGAATCTACCTGCAATAGATTAACCGCTAAGACAAGTCTCCATATTGAGCCATGTTGACCGAACCAATGCAAATGAAAATCAGGCTGATTTGAGAAAAGGACTGATAATCTGCTTGACAGATGGGGAGCAAAAAGTAAATATGGACTCAAACATGAAGCATACAAGGGGATGGTTATGAACATTGATCTCAGCTTCAACGGCGACAGGGCGCTGATGGTCGTCGAAGGCTTTCTCAACAGCGACAATGCATCAGTCCTGCAGGCAAAGCTGGACGAGGTGCTGCAATCGGGCGCGCGTTATCTGGATATCGACCTGTTTGAATGCAAGAATATCAGCAGCACCGGCATCGGCAAATTGTTCCTTTTCTACAAAGATTTCATCGGCAAGGGCGGGGAGATTGAAGTGGTGCGCAGTTCGGACTCCATCTACGAACTGTTCAGCATGCTCAAGCTCAACCAACTTTTCAATATTAATCTGGAATGACTGTGCAAACCCACAGCATCCTTTTAGTTGACGACAATCCAGAGCTCGCGAAGAGCCTGGGCAAGCTGCTGGCCGAACACAATTATCGGGTGGAAACAGCCAGCCGCTGCAGTGACGCCCTCCGGAAGCTGCGCAGAAACCTATATGACATAGTGGTTTGTGATATTGATATGCCCGGCATGAACGGACTCGATCTTTTGGAAAAGATCCGCCAGGATGGTCGCGCTCAGGAAGTGATCCTGATGACAGGCTTTATGGAACAGGAACACTTTGTCCGCGCCATCCGCCTTGGCGCTTCCGATTTTATCAACAAACCGGTCGAAATCCAGCACCTGCTCAAATCCATTGAGATTATTACGGCTCGCCTTATTGACCGGCGCAACAAGGTCAACATGTTCAATAGCTTTGAACAGGCGGAGTTTTCCTGCGTTATCGATCCCCAAATGTATTCCGCGGCGGGCGTCACCAAAATTCTCAATCCCATCCTGCAAAAAAACTTAGAACTTCCCCACGACACCCTCAGCGACCTGCTCACCTGTACCGACGAAATGCTACAAAACGCTTTCATCCACGGAATCCTGGAACTCACAGATGAAGAGCGGTTGAGCGAGCATGACCAACTGTGTGAACTCATCCGCCGCAAGCTTCTCCAGCCGGAAATAGTCGGACGCCGCATGCGTTTTTCCATGTGGATGGAGAAGGAAAAGGAAGCCATAGCTATCTGTGTGGAGGATGATGGCCCGGGCTTTGACTATGAGTCCTGGCTGAAACGATTGCGGGCGGATGACAACCTGAGCATGGAAGCTCATGGCCGGGGCCTGGCAATGCTGTATTTTCTTTCCGACCACTTGGAATTTGGGAACGGTGGCCGCAAAGTGATGATGCTGCGCAAACTCCAGCCCCGGAGGAACGCCCAGGCATGACCCTGGCATCCCTGTTGGAAAATTTGCGGCCCGGGCTGCTGCCCTCCTCCGGTCTGGATTTTCTGCTGGCTGGATTGCTCGATTGTTCCGTTCCCGCTCTCAGGCTGCAACACAACAGGAAACTTGCCCCGCCTCAACAGGCTTCCATCCGCGACGCCCTCCTCCGGCTGGAGAAGGGTGAGCCGCCCCAATATATTTTGGGCAAAACCTGGTTTTACGGTTTGGAACTGAAGGTCGATCCCCGCGTTCTCATTCCCCGGCCGGAAACCGAAGGTCTGGTGAAACTCGCCCTTGAGCGCTTGAAACCTGAAGCCCGGGTGCTGGAGATCGGCACCGGAAGCGGCGCCATCGCCATTGCCTTGAAAAAAACCGGGCCAAACCTGAGCGTGATGGCCACGGATATCTCTTCCGCGGCGCTGGAACTGGCGTGGGACAACTCTTCCCGACACAACTGCGCCATAGATTTCGTAGAGGCGGACCTTTTCCCTCCTGGCGACTTCCGCTTTGACCTTGTTGTCAGCAATCCCCCCTATATCAGCGAAAAGGAATACTCGGAACTGGAACCCATGGTGCGGGATTATGAGCCGCGGCAGGCTCTGCTGGCAGCGGAAGAAGGCCTGGAATATTACCGCTACCTTTTTTCCGGTCTGCCCAACCAACTGAATGATGGAGGCCTGGCCCTCTTTGAACACGGAGCTTTGCAAAGACAGAGCATTATTGCCTTGGGGGCGGAAGCCGGCTTTGAATGCTGCCTGGCCAAAGATGACCTCGCCGGCCGGAACCGCTATCTGGGCTTTAGACTTAAACGAAATACAGAGAAATAGAGAATAAGGACACTAAATGGACAGATTCATCATTGAAGGCAACCGCGAACTGAGCGGCACCATCCAGGTGAGCGGGGCCAAAAATGCCATCCTGCCCGTGATGGCAGCCTGCCTCCTCGCTCCGGGCAAATCCGTGCTGCGCAACGTTCCCAACCTCATCGACCTTAAAACCATGGCCCACCTGCTGCGGGTGCTGGGAGCTCGCGTGGTCTATGAAAACGGTATGATGTCGATTGACTCACGAGATGTGAATTTCAACGAAGCGCCCTATGAACTGGTGAGCAAGATGCGCGCTTCAATCTATGTGCTGGGGCCGCTTTTGGCAAGATTGGGCGAGGCACGGGTCTCATTTCCCGGAGGCTGCGCCATCGGCACCAGGCCTGTGGACCTGCATCTGCAAGCAATGGAAGCACTTGGCGCCAAAATTGAGATCGAACACGGCTACATCCACGCCACCTCCGACCGGCTCACCGGCGCGGACATCCATTTCGCTAAATCCTCTGTGGGAGCCACCATCAACGCCCTCATGGCCGCCGTCCTGGCCAGTGGCACCACCCGTATGTTCAATGCCGCCATGGAACCGGAGGTGGATTCCACCATCGAACTGCTCAACAAAATGGGCGCGAAAATTTCCGGTCAGGGCAGCACCACCCTCACCATCGAAGGCGTGAACGACCTCTTCCCTGTGGAAATGAGGATGATCTCCGACCGCATAGAAGCCGGCACCTTCCTCATCGCCGGAGCCCTCAGCACTAAGCCTGTCACCGTGGCAAACTGCCAGCCGGAGCATTTGGGCATCCTGCTGGAAAAACTGCGCTCCGCCGGCTGCGAAATCGATGTCCAGGCTTCCAACATCACCGTTGTCCCACCCCAGGTGATCAAACCTGTGGACATCCTAACCCTGCCCTATCCCGGCTTCCCCACCGACCTCCAGGCCCAGTTCACCGTGCTGATGGCGCTTGCCGAAGGCACCTGCTTCATCGAGGACACCATTTTCCCGGACCGCTTCATGCACGTTGCCGAACTCAACCGCCTCCAGGCCGACATCCGCATGGAACGCAACGTTGCCCATGTGAAAGGGGTCAAAGCCTTCAGCGGCGCTGAAGTGATGGCCACCGACCTGCGCGCCTCCGCGGCTCTTGTCCTGGCCGGTATGGTCGCCGAAGGCACCACCACCGTTTCCCGCATCTACCACATCGACCGAGGATACGACCGTATCGAGGAAAAACTCAATTCCATCGGGGCCCGCATCACCCGCGAAATGGCTTGATTGGACTGTCTATAAATCAGGTTCTCTTTCAGACAGGATAGGTTAACCCGGTTTAGAAGAGAGCCTGATTTATTTGTGGACTAAGCTGCCCTCAACCTCAAATCTGACAATTCCCTGACTCCCTTTCCCCGCACCTCAGTAGGGTAAATTAGCGAGCCTATGAATTTGCCCTCGCAGGTCAGGTCCTTAGCGCTCGCTTCCGTTCCTCTCCCACGCCTCCCGGATAATTCCCGCACCAAATGCGGCCATCGTGCGGGAGGCGTAACCAGGGTCTGTCAAAGGGGGCTAAGGACCAAACGCCCTTGCGGTCGTAGCAGGCATCAAGTCAGAGCTGTTTGCGGTCACAGGAATCATCGGCTCAAGGGCAGGCTTGGATACGAAAAAAACCCCGCGGCGATGCGGGGGTTTGATATGGCTCAAATTCATTTATGGTGAGTACCCGTGATTCTGCTTTATCAACACTTCAGAGAAGCCCGGTATCCATTCTTTCTTAACCTAATGATAAATAATATCAGTAATAGTGTTTATAGTCATGCTGTATCCAAGTCTGCGATCGGATGACGACGTTTCTAACCACTCGATTTGAAAGAGAGCCATATCTATCCCTGTTTTCTCCTTACCCTGGGGTTATGCCAAAGGTCTTATGGTGTCGGCAAGCGTGAACGGCTTTGGCTGGTCACTCCGGCAGGTGGTCCCAAAGCCCTTCATAGCTGTCCCATTTTCCGTTTTTGAGGGTGAGGGTGATGGTGCGCGCCCGGTTGCGCTGGTCCTCGGTCACCCACTGCGCCCAAAGCTGGCTTACCACATAATTGGCAATGGGTTGCGGCGCCGGCTCGTAACCCACCCAAAGGAATTTCCGTCCCAGGGAACGCAGCTTTTCAGCTAATCGGATGCTATTTTCCTGGTCGTGGTTGCCGATTAGAAAGATCTCGAAGCCGGTTGTGTCTGCCGGGGTTAGCAGCTCCGTAAGTTCGTAATAGACACCATCGTTCCAGCCGCGGGGGTAATCCTTCAGAAAGATCTCCACCGTGAGGCTGTCATCCAGGTCCAGATGTTTGGTTTGGAAAGCGGTCAGGCTGTCCGAGATCCGGTAAATGGCGGAAAGGTAGCATTCACCCTTGGGCACCTGGAAACTGAGGACCCCGTTGCCCTCGTGCTTTCCGGAATAGCCTTCCAGCCAGGCATAGTCGCCCTCGCGGATATCAGAGAGGATGAGCATGGCCCTTTCGTTCGATCCCAGAGGCGCGCCTGATTCGTCAGAAACAAGCACGGTCAGCTTCACTAATGCCTCCTGCTCATCGGGATCTATCTCCGGAGCACAGGTTTCCAAATCATAATAACCGCTGTCACCATCGTCAAATCTGACCCCTATGTGCTTGCTCCGGAAGCCGGCATCGGCAGGAATTCCGTTGGCACGGGCCAGGCTGACAGCCATCAGCTTGTATTGGGCGTTGTTGAGATACTTTTGTCCGATGACGACATGGAGCGGCGGCATACCGCTTAAAGCCTTGTCGGGGTCTATCTTGTAGTTTCTCTTCAGCCAGCGCGCCGCCCGATTCAGACGTTCAAGCCGGGTTTCACCCTGCTGGTAAAATGAGCGGGGATAGAAGCTGGGTATCCCGTTCCGGAACCCCAGCGGTTGGGGCAGTTCTTCATAGCGGACAGAGGGAAAGATCAGCGACCCCATATCCTGGCCAATATTCTCATCATCTTCATATTTTAGGTAAGCATGATATACGGCTTCAATCTGGTCAGCGCTGGCTTGCCAGAGGAACTTGGGGTCCATGATGCCCCATTCTTCAGCCAAACAATCCTCGATAAACCCTTCGCAGGGATGGGGATAGCGGCGCAGGAACTCCAAAGCCCCGGCATAATTCCCCCGCGCGGCTTTGACAAATTCCGCGTTGAGTGAATCCGCCTGGGAAGCGGCGACCCTGGCCCAGCTTCGGTCGATGGCATTCCAGCGTTCCTTTTCCCGCTTCACGCCTTCGTTCCATTCTTCCGGAGCCTGTTTCCATTCGAAGGGGTTGGAGGGATAGACAAGCCGGTCATCGCGGTCAGCCAGCGGCCCGGCTTTCAGCGTCAGGTCGCAGTTGATAAGCGTGCTGTCGCTGGAAGGGACCAGCTCCAAGGCCCGCTTCCCATCTTGCTCGGCGGCCAGGTAAAAGGCACCGCGGCCCACGGAGAAAGCTAATTTGCCTTCGGCATCCGTTTTGAGCCAGGCCAGCGGACGCAGGGCAGACCAGTTCACCACCATCACGCCGACCGAGGTATTCGGAAGCGGATTACCTTGCTCATCAAGGGTTTGGATACTGAGAGAACGGGTGCGTTCCCCGGCATAGTTGCGGATGGAATTGATCACGCAATCGTATTTTCCGCGAATCAGGACCTCGTCGCTGGCCGCGGGCAGAGAGCCGTCGGCAAGGATCAGCACGGTCTTGTCGATGAGGCCGCTGAACCAGGTCTGGTCGGGCCAATAGGCGGCATCCATGTCTCCGGTGTAGTGCCAGGCTCCGTCCAGCCAAACTTCTGCCCAGGCGTGATTGTTATCCTGATGCGGCCACCAGGGTGTGGAAGCCGGCCGCGAGGGCAATCCAACCGTTCTGGCGGCGGCCACGAAGAGGATTTGCATCTCCTCACAACGCCCTAACAGGCTTTTTTGGGTGATGTCGAGCGGGGTTTGGTCGCGTCCTGAGGTGGGTTGGAACTTGAGGCGGCCCACGCACCACTGGCTGACTTTTCTGTACAGGTCGATCTCATCCGTGCTGGACTCCATGATTTCACGCAGACCATCCCGGAGCAGGCCTTCGCGGTAAGCCTCTATGCGTTCGTCGGATACGGTTTGCTTGGCCACGTAGGAGAGGTAGAATTCCGGGTCCAGGCTGGTCCCGTGGGTATTGAGGAGGGCGCGTACATGCAGATAGTTCGACAGCACATCTGCCGGGCGGGCGATCTGGAGGTTGGCATCACTTTCATAGGCAAGCAGATAGGCCATCAGAACGTCGTCTTGTTCTTTCAGCAGACGCCGATATTCCTTCCTTTGATGGCGGTCCAACTTGGCAAGGTTGCCCAACGCTTTGGAGCGCAGGGTCTTATACAGCCCGGGGTTCCCCTTGGAGGTGAAGGCTGAAGGAAGAGCGGCCAGGCTTGCAATGGCACAGACCAGAAAAACTATAAGCAGGGTGAAACGCTTGGCGTTCATTATGATTTACCTCTCAAACACGTTAATAAAAATCGGGATTATAGCATAAAATCCAATCGGTCATCCCGACAACTCCGCGGAACAAGGATCATTGGACCCGTTGGAATTTCAAAATGCTCCAGCAGGCTATTCAGCCAGTTTTAGCATCTTGCCGCTGAGGGAGTTCTCACCAGCGCTGAACCGCCAGAAATAGAGCCCGGATGAAACCATTTCTCCCCGGGTATCGCATCCGTCCCAGAGCAGTTCATGGGCTCCAGCCGTCAAAGTCAAGTAACTGCGGGAGTATACCTTCTGCCCCCGAATGTTGTAGATCTCCAGCCTGGCAGCAGAGGCCTTGGGCAGTTCTACCTGAAGGGTCATCCCGGCGGTAAAAGGATTGGGAAAGGGCCTTGCGGACAGCTCCGGAACAGGAACTTGGGAATCGTTGGCGTCCGTGGGCAGGTAATCTATCACGCCCAGGCGGTCAAGGATGGTGCCCAGCAGGAAGCGGAAATCGCTGGAGTAGGGTGGGGTGTCGTCCACATCTGCCAAGGCAAAGGACGAAGCGACGGTGGCATAGTTGTCTGTAACGTTCAGTATGGCAACCGGATGGTCAGGATGCTGAAGATTTTGGGTGCTGATGAAAACCTCCGAGGATGAGTTCGTGGGCATCAGTATCTGGGTATGGGGGTCAGCCTGGGCGTCATAGCCCCAAGTGTAGGTGTGGCCGGCCTGGGTGGTGGTGAGGTCTTCGATGTAGGCAAAGTTTTCCAGGGATGCCTGGGTGGCGAATTTTCCCCAGAAGGGGTCTTGGGAGTCCCAGCTTACATCACCTTCCAGATAGAGTTTGCCGCCGCTGTTCAGATAGGAATTCAGCAGAGCGTAATCCAGCGAATCAGGGTTCAGGACATAGGCTGTGTCGCCCCAGCCGAAGAGGCAGAAGACCGCCTCGAACTGATTGATGTAGTCATGATCCGGGATTAGCTTATCGGTGTACACCACATTGAAATGGGCGAGGTCGAGCGCTTCGACGATGGGCAGGCCGTCCTGGTGAGAGGGTTCATAGACCAGTATCTCGCCATTGCTGTAGTTCTGCTGGCCGATGTAACCGATGGCGGGATCACCGTAAAGCAGATAGGTATAGACATTTTGCAGTTCCGGCCAGATGATCCCGCCGGCATCGACGGGGTCGCCGAAGAGGTAATACTGGCAGTGGGTGAGGTTGGCAAAGGCCTGGGCGGCACCGACCGTCATACCGTTGCTGGCGATGTTTTCCAGCCAGTGGTAATTGTAGGAGCTGAGCCCGCCCCAGCCGGGATTGGCCCAGCCGATCTTGTACCAGCCGGTCCTGGTGGCAGCGGTGACGGCAACGGCCTTTTTCTGTAGGGCGTATTCAGCCAGGCATGGCTGGTAGCTGTCTATCGCGCCGTTGTAGCAGGAGGCAGCGAAAACGACCACGCCGTCGGGGTTGGCAAGGTTGTCAAAGCTTTGGCGGTCCACCATGCCCATCCAGTTCATTTCCCAAGAATCGGGCAGGCCGTTGTTGTTGTCATCGTTCATCCAGACCTTGCGGGAAGAGGATCCCGATGAGCCGTGGGCGCTCCAGTTGAGCAGCCCGTAGCTGTTTGTATTCAACTCGTTTTTGAGCAGGTCGTAATCCAGATCAATATCACAAGGATAGGAAGGCAGGAAACCATATCGCTCATACATTGTGGTACAATCATAATCGCTGAGGATGGTCTGGTGGGCTAACTCCATAAAGGTCGCGCCATCGGTTTGCAGATAGATGGTTTCCGGCTCGCCGCCGTAGTTCAGATAAGCGGCTGGCAGCAGGGCCTTCCGCTTCCAGGGTGCATTGGTTTGTTCATAAGCCACGGTGCGCGCGGCGATCTGGGCCACGGCAACGGGACTGTTGCTGGAAATGCGGCCCACAAAAACTTCCGGGGTAAAATCACAGAGAAAGTCCTGGATTCCCTCGCCGGAGGAATATTCTCCCAAGCGGCCGTCGGAGTCGGTATCCACAATGCTGCTCAAGTCGCCGTAGAAGAAATCCGATGCCACTGTCTCGCTGCCGTCCGGCTCGGGAGTGAGATACATCACCGGAACTTTGTCGTAATCGCCCACCAGCAGCAGATAGGAAAAGGGATTGCTGTGATACTGGGCAATAAGGTGGTTGCGCAGCTTTTCGCCAGCTGTGGCGCCGGGGCTGGAATTGAGGATGGTGTTGATATCCGCGAAAGCGGTGATAAGGCCCTGCCCCTGGCGGTAAGTTTCCAGCGGGGCAATCGCAGTGTAAAGCTCCGGGGTGGAGACGATCAGATAGTCGTAGTTTTTGGCAGAGCTGGGAACGTAATACTTGTTCAGGTCCTGGGGATTGACGAAGAAATCAGCAGGTTCATATCCTTTTTTGGCAAGCTGTTGCCAGACCGGAGGCAGTGTTTTTGAGGCAGTTTCTGCGGGCTGCTCCCAACTGAGGTCAAGCCGAAGTTGCTGCCAGGCCCGCCATTCAGCTCCAGTATGCGTGGCCGGAAGAACTGAAAAGCTGGCGTAAGCCACTTCGCCCCAATGGCCGATGCCCTTGTAGACAACCCTGGCAGCATCTGGTAAGGAGGCTAGGCTGGCGATAACACGTTCTCCGTCTGTAAAAGGCGGATTCAGAAAGGGAGGCGGAGAGGGAATGCTTTTAAGGCCGGTGAACTGATAACTGAAAGTGAGGTTGGCAGCCTCCGGGGGCAGGACAATGTTCACTGTCTTGACAGGCAGGCGTGGAGAGCCGGGTGCGGTGAGGACTCCCCATCCGGCAGGGAGTTCATCGGTGCCGGGCGTGAGTGCGGAAAGGTCGAGTGAAACAGAGAGTTGCTGTGCCGGGAGCAGCAACGGTAAGCAGAGCAAGAAAATGATCGGAAAAAGCTTAGTCACCTGAATCCTCCTGGGGTGGTTTGTCCTTGCGGAATTGAGGCTTGTTCGGTTTCACAGCCTTGCTGATGGCTCGGCGGAAGCGCTTCTTTTTATCCTTGTTCATCTTTTCCGTGGCATACTGGATCACGAGGCGGGGCGCGGTATCCTTGTTGGCAAAAAGGAAATCCTCCACTTCGCGGGAATGCACTTTCCAGAGCTCGCGCAGGAACCAGCCAACGCCCTGTTGAACTGGCCGGGTATTGTCCTGCATCAGGGGCTGGATGAATTCCAGCAATTGCTCCACAGGTCGGTGGCTGCGCAGATAAAGCAAGGTGACAGCAGCAACACGGCGGGTCCATTTACTGGGAGAAAAGCGCCAGGGCTCGAAATCCGCGAGGTCAACCAAATTCAGCTCCAGCAGCACGGGAGTGAGTTTTGTGCCGATCACATCAGCATGTGCCCAGTTCTCCACCACATCGTCCAAGGTACGTTTGAGCTGGTCAAAGACGCTGCGGTCGAAGCGGGGTCGGTGTTTTTTAAGCAGCATCAAGGCCAGCGAGCCGAATTCGTATTTACCGGTGGCGAAAAGGTGGTAAGCGAGTTCCGCCAGCTCGGGAACGCTGGGTTCAAAGCGTTCCAGCAGTTGGTCTCGGAGCTCGCGAAGCTCGTCCTCTTTGATGCCAAAAGCATCGTAACCCTCTGTGAAGTAGCGGGCGTTCTTGTTCACCAGGGCGGGATTTTCATGGGCGAAGAAATAGGCTTCGCAGAATTTGAAGATCTCCTGCTGACGGGGATCGAGCTCGGTTCTTGCCGTTAAAAGTGTCATAGCTTACCTCTATTAAACTGGGTCCGCCAGGCAGATAGAGCACCGGCGGCATATAGCGAATGCTTATTCTGGTTTGTCTTCGGTATCCTGCCCGGCCGGGAGGGAGCGTTCATAACCTCTGCCCCTGCCTGTGACGAGCACATGCCAGCGGTTGAACATCTGGCGGAAACGCCAAAGCATTGTTTTGGTCGGATTCAGTTGGGCGAGCATCTTGGCGATGAACATTTCCCAGTTCGTGGTCTCGTGACTGCGAAAGAATCCTGTGGCCTCCATGACATCAAGCATGTAGGCTTTCATTTTGTCAAGTTCAATTCCGCTCACGGCTTTGATCCGGGCGCTTTTTTCTCCTCCACGGCTTAGTTCCCAAAGGGCAATGGTCACGGCCTGGGCGAGGTTGATGGAGGGAAAGGCCGGATTGGCCGGAATGTGGCAGCGGAGGGGGCAGAGAGCTGCTTCGGCGTCTGTGAGGCCAAAAGTTTCTCGGCCGAAGACCAGGCCAATCTCCAGTTGGGGGATTTTCGTGCAATAATCCGCCATCTGGGGCGGGTTGAGGTCCGCCGGCTTGAGTTTGCCAAGGCGGCGGGAAAAGGCGATGACGCGATCCAGATCAGTCACAGCCTCTGCCAGGGTGGGAAAGACCAAAGCATTTTCCAGCAAGTGTTCTGAATGCATGGCCAGGTAAAAATCGTTCTTGCTGGGCACAGCGCCCACGATCCGCAGCCCTGTGAAACCGAAGTTGTGCATAATCCTGGCCACGGCGCCCACATTTCCCTCATAGATAGGCTCCACCAGGATTACGTGGATCATATGTCCTTGATCAGTTTGCCCAGTTTGTGCCCTAATTGCACCACAGCCGGGTCGGAATCGGATTTCCAGCCTTTCACAACGCGTTGGGAAATGCTCACGAACTCCTGGGCCTTGTCGCGCATGTTCTTCTGGGAAAAGATACTGGTGAGTTTTTTGAGGGTGGCCCAGATGGTGCGGGCACGCGTTTCATCGCCTTCCAGCAGCCAGCGGCGAATGCTGGCATAGGTTTGCAGCGGGCGTTGGCGGCCCACCTGCACCAGGATGTGGCTTATCTTTTTCTGCACTTCCTCATCCTCGTCATCCAGCAGACGGCTGATGAAGGTAAGCACATACTGGGGGCTGCGGGAAGCGATGTTTTCCATGCCGTGGAGCGACATCTCGCGCTTTTTGGGATTTTCGGATGTGGACCAGCGGGGCATGTATTCCTGCATCACCTCGGGAGCCTTTTTCCACATCTCGAAACAGATGGTCTCGCTTTCCCAGGGCACGGTTTCGCAGGTTTTGTCCAGGGTTTGGGCGATGATGGCGGGCTCGGACTGGTGGCGGTAGTAAAAATAGAAGAGGGCGGTGGCGCGGATGCCGTAGAGATTATGCTCCAGCATATCGCCGCAGATGCGTTCCAGCTTGCCCTTGCCTTCATAAACGGCCAGGCGTTTGCCCAATTCTTCACGCACGAAGTAGTTTTGGGTGTTGGCCATATCAAATATCTGCCGTTCCGCTATGCCGTTGTTGCCCTTGTCCAGATTCTTGAAAATCTTGTCCACATGAGCGTCCATGATTTTATAGTCGTCCAGATTCAGACGTCCCATCTTTTTGATCATAATGGTATGCTCCAAAATCCCGGTGGGGGATGGTATGTTTCTCTGAGGTGCAAAAAATGTTACAATATGCCTTGATTCCGTTTGAGGAACTTGGGAGTTTTGCCGTTTGGATTTGATTTATGGATTCAAGTTTTAGCGGTGTTCCATTCTGTCAAGCTATTTATCAGCGGGAGGGTCGAAAATATCCTTAACCCGAACGCCGCGGCTGGTGACGAAGTGCAGCTTGGCAACCTCGGCAAGGCGGCCCCAACCGTATTTGTCGGCAAAAGCCTTGGCGGGCGGAAGCACGTTTTTGCCGCTTCCGAGAGGAAAACTCATCTTGTAATGCCGGTCCATGGCCTGGCGGCTCTGCAAAAACTGGTAGCGGGCTATAATGGAAGCGGCAGCCACGGCGGGATCGGCCTCGGCTTTGGGACGCTCTTCCACGGGAATGCCGATTTCCTTGTTTTTCAGGTACTTGCTTACCTTTTTATGCAGGCTGAACTGGTCCACCAGCACACCCTGCACCAGAGGTATCCGTCCCAGCAATTCCATGATCGCGGTGCCGTGCTGCCAAGCCAGGAGGTCGTTCAGGTTCTCCCCGCGGCTCTGCCTGTCGGCCATTATCTCGTTGTAACGCAGCGGCTTGATGACGATGCAGGCGATCCGTTCCGGGAAGCGCGAGTAGAGGTTGTGAGCGATGTCCCTGACCTGGATATCGGTGAGTTTCTTGGAATCCAAAACGCCCAGGGAGCGGACCTCATCAACTTTTTCGGCATCCAGGGCGAAAGCCGCCACCACCAGAGCCCCGAAATAATCGCCCTTGCCGCATTCATCAGATCCAATCCAGCGTTCCCAGGTGTGAAAATCGCCCACCGGCCCGGCTTCAGCAGCATTCAGAAGCTTGGCCAGGTCAGCTTTCAGGCGGTTGGGCTTGCCCGCCAGGACTTGGCTTATTCCCTTTTTCAGCGACCAGTAGAGATTCAGGGTGGCGGTTTCGGCGTCGCGCTCCAGCCGCAACTGCAGCCCGTATTGAAGCTCCCTTTGGCTGGAAACGCTGATCCCATGCCGGGCAAGTTCCGGTAAAAGCTGGGCGAGAGCTGATTCTATGTGTTTGTCCATCTGTGTTCCATATCGTCTTTTACGGCCAGCTTTCCCGGTGGCGGCTATCTGTCAAACGGAAAATAAAATTTGTGCTTGACAGAATTCAGCTTATCTTAGTTTTAGCACTCAGTTGCTGAGACTGCTAAATTAATATCCACAGATTAAACCATATGGAGGTATAAATCAATGGCAAAACAAATGCTATATTCACACGAAGCCCGCACTTCCCTGAAGAAGGGAGTTGACCAGCTCGCCGACGCCGTGAAGGTGACCCTTGGTCCGCGCGGCAGAAACGTTGTCCTGGACAAGAAATACGGTTCCCCCACCATCACCAACGACGGCGTGACCATCGCCAAGGAAATCGAGCTTGAGGGCGAATTTGAGAACATGGGCGCCCAGCTCTGCAAAGAAGTGGCGGAAAAGACCCATGATAACGCCGGAGACGGCACCACCACAGCCACCCTGCTGGCCCAGGCCATTATCGAGGAAGGCTTGAAGCACGTGACCGCCGGAGTGAATCCGATGTATCTGAAACGCGGTCTGGAAAAGGCCACCAAGGTTGTGGTCGATAAAATCCACGAGTATTCCAAAGAGATCAAGAGCAATGAAGAGATCGCCCAGATCGCTTCCATCTCTGCCAACAACGATCCCGAAATCGGCAAACTGATCGCCGAAGCAATGGAATCCGTGGGCAAGGAAGGCATCATCAACATCGAGGAAGCCAAATCCATTGACACCGGTCTGGAAAAAGTGGAAGGCATGCAGTTTGACCGCGGCTACCTTTCCCCCTATTTTGTAACCAATGCCGACAAGATGATCGCCGAGCTCGAGGATCCCTTCATCCTCGTCCACGACAAGAAGATAAGCGTCCTCAAAGACCTGTTGCCCATCCTGCAGGAAGTTTCCCAGCAGGGACGCCCCATGCTGATCATCGCCGAAGACATCGAAGGCGAAGCCCTGGCCACCCTTGTGGTTAACAAGCTCCGCGGTGTACTCAACGTGGTGGCAGTGAAAGCCCCCGGTTTTGGCGACCGCCGCAAAGCCATGCTGGAAGACATCGCCGTCCTCACCGGAGCCACCGTGATTTCCGAAGAAATGGGACGCCGCCTCGACAGCGCCACGATGACCGACCTTGGCCGCGCCAAGAAAATCATCGTGGAAAAAGAGAACACCACCATCCGCGAAGGCGCCGGCAGCGATGAAGCCGTTTCCGCCCGCGTGAAGCAGATCAAGGCCCAAATCGAGGAAACCACCTCCGATTACGACAGGGAAAAGCTTCAGGAACGCCTGGCCAAGCTTTCCAGCGGCGTTGCCGTGATCCGCATCGGTGCCGCCACCGAAACCGAAATGAAGGAAAAGAAAGCCCGCGTGGATGACGCTTTGCACGCCACCCGCGCCGCGGTTGAGGAAGGCATCGTGCCCGGCGGCGGAGTCACCCTGATCCAGGCTGCCAAAGCCCTCAAGACGATGAAAGACCTCGACAGCGAGGAAAAGATGGCTGTTGAAATCCTGATGAAAGCCCTGGAACGCCCCGCCTACCAGATTGCCGCGAACGCTGGCGAGGAAGGCGCTGTGGTCGTGGAAAAACTGAAAGGATACAAGGAAATCCATATGGGCTACAACGCCGCCAACGGCAAGTTTGAGGACCTGATCAAGGCCGGCATCATTGATCCCGCCAAGGTTGTGCGTTCCGCGGTGCAAAACGCCGCCTCCATAGCGGCCCTGATGCTCACCACCGAGTGCATCATCACCGACATCAAGGAACCCGAACCACCCGCCCCGATGGCCAATCCCGGCATGGGTGGAGGAATGTACTAAACAACTCCAATACCATCCATATAAGGCCTCTCCCGAAAATGGGGGAGGCTTTTTTCATGTGTTAAAAGGCAAGCTGGTTGAAAAGGCGGTTCTCTATCAAATCAAGTTGGTTCTGTCGCCCTCCGGACTGATTCCTGGATGCGGTCTATGGGAACCGCTTCTGCCCCACCTTAACGCCCTTCCCTTCAGCTCCCATCCGCCTCTCGCGTAATGGCCGCATCCGGTGCGGGGATTATACGGGAGGCTATCCAATGGCGGATGATAAAGGCTTCAGGACGGACCGGTTGCCTGCTGGGTTTTTTCCAATGGCAGGCAGGGCGGAGATAGCGGATTGCGCCCCAACACTGCAACTGTTTCCTCTTCAGACGGCCTTGATCAGCTCCGCCAGCACCTTGACTTTGGAGGTTTCTAACACCATATCCTCTTGTAAGGAATGGTGTTACTTCAGTACTTGCTGATTTTCTTGAAGGCTGTTTCCAGCCCCTCGGCGCGCAGCCTGAGCAGATAGATTCCGGCGGGAACCTGGGTTCCTGAATGGTCCTTCCCGTCCCAGGTCAAGCTGTGTTTGCCGGGTCCGTAAGATGCGCTGGATAAATCGCGTAGCTTCTGTCCCCGGAGGTTGTAAACAGCCAGCTCGGCCCGGGCAGGGGATTTGAGTTCGAAACTGATCTCCACGCTGCCGGAAAAGGGATTGGGACTGGCGGAAAGCTGGATTTCCGGAGGTTTGGGCAGTTCTTCCCCGTTGGCACCGGTGGTGAGGGTGTAGGCATAGATGGCGATGTTGTCCTGCCCGAAGAGATAAAGATACTCATCGTCCCAGGCGATATTGACGGAATATGAGTATTGAGGCAGGAACAGGTCCTCTGTCTGAAATCCCGTTAACGGAACTGTCGTGTCGTAGAAACTTACTCCGTCAGGCCGGCCCACGCAGACGTAATCGTGGAAGGCAAATGCCCTGATGTCGCTTGCCACTTCAAAGGTTGATAATTCGTTGTGGAATATGCAGGTTGGGCCAGAATAGTCACGGATATACAAGTAGTTTCCCGCGTCCAGCATTGCCCATAACCCAGGGATGAATCCCTCCCTCACCACAGGCGCTTGGGGTGTGTTTTGCTCAAAACCGTTAGTGGCATAGAGGTCATACCGGTCTGGTGAAGAGGGGGAAACGCTGGCCTGATAGAGAATCCCGCGATTAAAAACCGGATCACGGAGAGCCACGGGATTGGGATGGCTGAACAGCAGGCTGGCCTGGCCGCCGGAAATCTGGTATTTGCTAACGGACAGGCCATCAGCGGCCAGGCAGTAGAAAAGCTCCGGCTCGCGGGGGTTGAAGAATATCCTGCTTTGTAGGCTGTAGGGCTGTGACCACACCAGTTGCGGGTTTTGGAGGTCGCTGATGTCGTATATGGCTTCGGTTGTCAATGTACCGTAGCTGCCCGCAGGGGTCATCCAAGCCAGCAGGTAATTGCCGTTCACCAGCGCGTAAACCGTCCTGTCGGGAAACACGGAGAAGGCGTATTGTGGAGATTCGGGCTGGGAGATGTCAAAGCAGGCTATGCCGCGGAAACAGACCGGCTGCAGGATGTAGTTGCCGTATTTACAACCGAAGCTACTATACATGGGCAGGTCGTAACATTCACCGGCAAAGACCACGGTGCCGGAGTCTGTCACCTTCAAGCAGAGGCAGCCATAAAAGGTGCAACTGTGAAAGAGAAAGTCGCCGCAGGCCAGCAATCTCTCCATGGCGGGATATTCCTCCAGGCCGGGCGGGTAGAGGTCGCTGGAGACCAGCAGTGGCTGGCTAAGGTTCGATATGTCATAGACATACAGCCGGGACATGTCTGTTTCATAGTCTCCGAACACCAGATAGCCATTGCAGATCACGCCGTTGGAGTCATATCCGCCCTCGATGAACGACATCTGCTGCCAGTTCAGGATATCCGTGAGCTGGAAGATGTACATCCCCGAGCCGCATTGGCTGCCAACCACGGAAGGGCCCAGATCGGCAAAGCGGGGAAAGGTGTTCACAGGGTAATGCGGCAAAGTGACGGTTCCCAGAGCGGTTAAACCAGTGGCCGGGTCCACGCTGAAGAGATGAAAGGGCGCGGAATTGTAAGGCCGGGTTATTACATATCCGTCCGCGATCGTTTCAAAATGGTAATGCCCCGGATAGCTGTGAGTGATGCTGAGAGTTTGTGGATCGATGCAGACCAGTTCCTGCAGGAAACCTCCGCTTTGAGTGGAGGCCAGCAGCACTCCGTTGGCCAGGCGCATACTCCTGTAACTCAAGCCGGCGGTTCCAGCGGTTATGCTTCCGGCTGGCTGGGGATGGTGGGGGTCGGAAATGTCGATCCGGAATAGCACTTCAGCATCCGGGCCCACTGCGTTGCCAGAGCCAAAGAACACAGACAGGAAGAGATAATCCTGCCAGGCCACCATTTCGTGGGTCATGCCCGGCACGCCGTAATTGGCAATTTCCGTGAAGGTGTTCGCGGTGCTGTCCCAAACACAGACCTGGAACCCGTAACTGTTTGGAATGTAAACGTAAGGATACTGGATAACGGGCTGGCGGGCATAACTCATGTCGTGGGTGGTGAAGGCGAAGTGCGAAATCTCCTGTAACTGCAGTTCCGTCTTCTGAGCCTCGCCCTGGCTGATCCACAAAAGCAGCGTCAGCAACAGCGCCACGCCGAACCAGAGACTGTGCTTTGCTCTGTGTTTCATGATGTTCTGTAGTCTGCCTTGTATATTGGCGATCCTTCTACTCCTCGACCAGCACATCCCCGTAGGAGTAGTGGCCATCGTGGAACCAGACGAAAACGCGGTAGAGGCCTGGCTCAAAATTGTGCACATCCAGGTAATGATTGTGGCATCCTGCACCCAGTATATCCTTTTTGCGCACCGTGTACTGGCTGTCGAGCAGCAGAATGGTCGCGCCGCTTTCGAATTTCACGTCCAGGGGCAGGTAAAAGTAGTTCCGGCAGGGATTCGGATAGGCAGGAGAGATCCTGTTTACAGCCGGGGGCGTTGTAACTGAGCACGGACCGTAAATGTAAGAGCCTGCTCCGTCAAAGACCCTCTCCAGCCAGTAATAATAGGTGTGGCCGGGGGACACGTTCACGTCGGTATAGCTGTAATCGTGCTGCTCGCTGGTGTTGGTGGCGGGGATGAGTTCCGGATTGATAACCTGGGCGTTGGCAAAATCGTTCGTATCAGAGCGGTGGAGACGGAATCCCAGCATGTTCGTTTCCGAATAAGTTATCCATCTCAGAAGAACATGGCCCTGCTCATCCAGGATGACGATGAAGGGATCCCAGGGCGGGGGTATGATAATCGGGTTACCGTGGAAAACATAGCTGTAGGTATTGGTTTCCGGGGCGAAGCTGACCTCCGGCTCCACCAAAAGGAACTCATAATCCGGATGCGACACCAGGAAGCTGTCCTCCAAAGCCGGGTCGTAGGCACCCTGATAGCTGAAGCTGTGAGGTGTGAAAAATCCGGTGTCTTTGCCGTTATAATAGATGGCGGCGTTCAGCTCCACGGAGCCATTGTATTCACAAAACGCCCGGACCAGGATGTGGTATTCGTCCCTGGCCCCGCCTGCCTTGGCGCCCATTTTGGGCAGAGCGCCCCGGCTGGAAGGATCATAGGCAAAGATCTGCCAGTCGTTGGCATCGCCATCTTCGCCGTAAGCCACCGTGCCCAGGGAATTTCCGTTGGCATCGGTGTGCTCATAATCGGCAAAATGGCCCACATAAACGGGAAAATCCTGGCCGTCAATTTCGATCCAGCCAGAAGGTTCGTCTTCAGGACAGAAAAGGCTGCAGCCCGCGAGCAGAGCCAGCAGGGCAAGGATCAACAGAAAGGCGATTTTCTTCATCTTAACCTCCTAAACAACAGATATCGCCTGCCGGATTTCCTGTCAATAAAAATAATTGCCTCAGTATTGGGTCGATCTTTTTTCAGCCTAGAGGACTCTTTTCCCCGATTGCATCGGAAATAAAAAATGCCGCCCCGGATCAAATTCCGGGGCGGCATTTCTTTGCTGATTATACGCTTAGCTTATGCTCACTTCGCCGTTCTGATAGTCCAGCTTCATGCTGGGCCCGGCTTTACCGCTAAGCACGGCTTTGGCCATGGCATCCTCCAGCTCTTTCTGGATCAGGCGTTTGAGGGGCCGGGCGCCGAACTGGGGATCGTAGCCGGCGCTGGCAATGTAGTCCACCAAAGCTTCCGTCCAGCTTAGTTCAATGCCTTTTTCGCGCACGCGAGCGGCCAACTGTTCAAGCTGGATTTTCACTATTTCTCGGATGTCGGCCCGGCTGAGGCGGTGGAAGATGATGATGTCGTCCAGTCGGTTCAGGAATTCCGGTCGGAAATACTGCTTGAGGATGTCCATCAGTTGGGGTCGGATGGCCTCAAGGTCGCTGGCATCATAGATTTCCTGCGAGCCGATGTTAGAGGTCATGATGATAACGCTGTGGCGGAAATCCACGGTGCGGCCCTTGCCGTCGGTGAGCCGGCCATCGTCCAGGATTTGCAGCAGGATGTTGAACACATCCGGATGCGCCTTTTCGATCTCGTCGAAGAGTATAACGCTGTAAGGACGGCGCCGCACGCCTTCGGTGAGGTAACCGCCTTCGTCGTAACCCACATAGCCGGGGGGCGCACCGATGAGTCGGGAAACCGAGTGTTTCTCCATGAATTCACTCATGTCTAGACGCAGCATGGCTTTTTCGGTATCGAAAAGGTAAGCCGCGAGGGTCTTGGCCAGTTCTGTCTTGCCCACTCCGGTGGGGCCCAGGAAGATGAAGGAGCCGATGGGCCGGTTGGTGTCGCTGAGGCCGCTGCGGGAACGGCGGATGGCGTTGGCCAAAGCGGTTATTCCCTCTCTTTGTCCGATCACGCGCCGGGCCAGTATCTCCTCCAGTCCCAGCAATTTGCTCATCTCGCTTTGCACCAGTTTTGAGACTGGGATATTGGTCCATTTGGAAACCACTTCCGCGATCAGTTCCTCGTCCACCCTTTCTTTGATGAGCGGCTCTGTGTCACCAGCATGATCCTGTGCCTGAATAAGTTCCGCAAGTTCTTTCTCCTTTTCCTTGATAGAGCCGTAGCGCAGTTTGGAAACGGTTTCCAGGTCGCCCTCGCGTTCAGCCTTTTCGGCCTGTCCTTTGAGGGAGTCAATTTCAGCGCGCAGCTCGCGGGTCCGTTCAAAGCCCTTCTTTTCGTTTTCCCAACGCAATCTCAGAGCGTTCCGTTCCTCGCTTAGTTGAGCTGTCTCAGCCACAACTTTTTCCAGACGCTGTTTGGAAAGCGAGTCCTCCTCCTTGGCCAGGGACAACCTCTCGATTTCCAACTGGCGCAGCTTGCGCTCGATTTCGTCAAGTTCGCTGGGCAGGCTATCTATCTCCATGCGCAGCTTGGCACAGGCCTCGTCGATGAGGTCGATGGCCTTGTCCGGCAAAAAGCGGTCGGAGATGTAGCGATCGCTCATCACTGCGGCGGAAACCAACGCTGTGTCAGTGATCTGGACGCCGTGGTGCACCTCATATTTTTCGCGGATGCCGCGCAGGATGGAGATGGTGTCCTCCACGCTGGGTTCCTGCACCAGCACCGGTTGGAAGCGGCGTTCGAGGGCGGGGTCCTTTTCAATGTATTTGCGGTATTCATCGATGGTGGTGGCGCCGATACAGTGCAACGAACCCCTTGCCAGGGCGGGTTTTAGCATGTTCGAAGCATCCACCGCGCCCTCGGCGGCTCCGGCTCCCACCACGGTGTGGATTTCGTCGATGAAGAGGATTATCTGGCCATCGGATTTCTCCACTTCGGACAGGACTGCTTTGAAGCGTTCTTCAAATTCGCCGCGGAACTTAGCCCCGGCCAGCAGCGCGGCCATGTCCAGCTCAAGAAGCTCCTTGTTTTTCAGATTTTCCGGAACGTCGCGCGCCACAATGCGGCGGGCAAGGCCTTCCACAATGGCGGTTTTGCCCACGCCCGGCTCGCCGATCAGGATGGGGTTGTTTTTGCGGCGGCGGGAAAGGATCTGCACGCTGCGGCGAATCTCTTCATCGCGCCCGATCACGGGGTCCAGCTTTTCCTGCCTCGCCAAGCGGGTAAGGTTGCGAGCGTACTTTTCCAAGGCCTGGAATTTGGCCTCGGGATTCTGGTCCGTAACCCGCTGGTTACCTCTAAGTTCTTTCAAGGCAAGCAATAACTTGTCCGGGCTCGCCCCCATGGACTTGAGCAGCTTGCCCGCCTCTTTGCCCTTTTCCAGCAGAGCCAGCAGCAGATGCTCCAGGCTGATGTAATCGTCCTGCAGCTTGTCCGCGTCTTTCTCCGCCTGATGCATCACATCCAGAACTTCCTGGGAGAGATATACTTGGGAACCGCTCACCCGGGGTAGTTTGGCCAGGGCGTTCTCCAAATCGCCCGTGAGCTTGGAGAGGTTCACCTCCAGCTTTTGCAGGGCAGGCAGAACCAGCGAATCGCTCTGCCGCAGCAGCGCAGCCAGCAGATGCAGGTCCCGTATCTCCTGATGTCCGTATTCTTCAGCCAGAGCCTGCATCGCCTGCAGCGCTTCCTGGCTCTTGAGAGTAAATTTCTGTGCGTTCATGGCACCTCCTTTTAAGGACATAATAGCCGGGTCCGAGGCGATGTCAAGATATATTTTAGCAGTCTCAGTAGTAGATTGCTAATTTTATGGAACTAATTGGAGAAGAACGCGATAAAGCATATTGAAATAGTGTTTGCACCAATCAGGAAGGCCGAAGGATGGCAGATTATTGTCTTTTTTCGTCATGCTAAATCCAGTTCTCTTCCAAACCGGATGGGTAATGCCCGAAGGATTACAGAAATGCTTACCCACCGAAGCTTCCAGCCAGCTACACCCTTAACCCCCGAGACCATCCCCCTCCCACGCCCCTCGCAATATCCTCGCATCAAATGCGGGCATTATGCGGGAGGCGTATTTGAGGTTTGGCACAAGGCCTTAACGGCCAAGCTGCATAGCATCATTCCCTTACGGGGTTTCCCGACCGTTCACATCCCCATTTTCGTTTGCCGCAACTTGGCTAACCTCCTTGATTTGAAAGAGATTCCCAAATCATAATGCCGGCACAAACAAAAACCGGGACCATCGTCCCGGCTTCGTTTTTGAAATTCTTATCCGTTTACCTAATCCATTTTCTGTTCACTGGCTCATCAGCACTTTGGCCGAGGCATTAAGCCCATCGCTGTGCAAGCGGATCAAATATACTCCGGGAGCGGCTTTTTGCCCCTCCTTATCCCTGCCGTTCCAAGATATTTCAGAATTTCCGGCAGTAAGCACCTGGCTCCAGGAGCTCACAATCCGGCCTTTCACATCATGCACGGAAACGCTGGCCTGGCGGGCTTCCTTGCTTTGCACGGACAGGGTGGTGGAATCCGAAAACGGATTTGGCCAAACCCGGTCCAAACTCAGTTCCGCTGCCGGAGAAGCGGTTTCTTCATCCACTGCCACCCCGCCCCAGATTCGGCCCACGAATTCCGGATGGTCCACATAGGGGTTGCGGTTGGTCTGAAAGCCGTAAATGCCGTTGTTGCGGGCGATTTCGGCGGCGTCGGGCGGATCGGCGAAATGCCACTGCACCAGCACCGGTGTCATGTTCACGTTTTGCTGGGTGAGGCTGTCGTTATAGCGGGTGTTGAAATAAAGCAGGGCACGGGCGATGTTGCCCTTGCTCTCGTCGGCCGGTTCGAAAACCGTGTAGCCGCCGGAGCTTTGGCCGCGGTAGCTCTGCCAGGGGGTGTCGTTGTAATAGACGTTCGCGGAGGCGTGATTGGCCACCGTGAACAGGGGATAATTGCCCCGCGAGCTGTTAACCACCGAATTGGAGGGAAATAGATGGTGCAAATCGGCCTTTTTCCGGCTGGATTCATTCGAACTGAACCAGCTTTGGGCGTAGGTGTGCTCGGTGTTTGGGTTGTTGGAACCGGTGTAGTTGTAGCCAACGTAATATTCCTCGCCGGTATAGATGCAGGTCACATAGCCACTATGGTTGTCAAGTTGCTGAAACAGAAACTCTTTGGCTGCTCCGTAATCGCTGTTGGTGTTCGTGGAGATGAGGGTGCGCAGCGCGGAATAGAGTTGCTGTCCGCTGAGGTTTATCACGTTATCGTAGTAATTGCCCTGGGCGTAGGCGAAGGCAACGGCCAGCAGCAGGAGCAGGGTAAGGATCATATTCTTCATGGTCTTATGTCTCCGGAAGCGTCCGCAAAGAGCAGCCGCTCCACGCATTCAATGATGATGTGCAGGATCAGGGTGTGCAGTTCCTGGATCCTGTCGCTGTGTTCGCCTGGCACGATTATCTGGAATTCGCAGCTTCCGGCGAGCCTGCCTCCATCCCTCCCCAGCAGAGCGATGGTGTGGCAGCCCAGTTCCCGCGCGGTTTCCAGGGCGCGGATCACATTGGGTGAATTGCCACTTGTGGAAATTCCCAGCACCACGTCCTCCGCCACAGCGTAAGCTCCCACGCCCCGGGCGAAGACCTGTTCGAAACCGTAGTCATTGCCCACACAGGTGATGTGGCTGGGGTCAGACAACGCTATGGCGGGCAGAGCCTTGCGGTCCCGGCGAAAGCGGCCTGTAAGCTCTTCCGCGAAGTGCATCGCGTCGCACATCGAGCCGCCGTTTCCGAAAACTATCACCTTGCCGCCGCAGTCAAATCTCCGGGCGATCAGCCTGGCTATGTTTTCGATGGCGACGAAATTGCCATCATCAGCCAGAAATGTCTCCAGGGCGTGGCTGGCAGCGGTGCAGGAAGCTTGGATGAGTTCACGCATGTTCAGAGGTTTTCCCGAATCTTGATTTTGGTTTTCAGCTCGTCTTCCTCGATCTCGTCCAGCTCCTTCAGGATGGAATTGATCAGGCGCACGCGCTCTTTATATGGTATGAAGGCGCTCTTGAAACCGTTCAGGAGCACGTTTTTAATGGTGGGGTAATCCAGTTTGAGCTCGTTAATGGCCAGCAGATATTCGTCGGTGAGGGTGGTGTTTGAAATGGTTCGGTTGTCTGTGTTGATGGTCACTCGGAGGCCGAAGTCGATGTAAAAGTCGATGGGGTGGCTGCGGATATCCGGCACCGCCTTGGTGTGGAAATTGCTCTTGAGGCAGATCTCCAGAGGGATGCGGTGGTCGTTCACATAGTTCAGCAAATCGCCGTCCTCCACCAGCCGGGTGCCGTGCCCGATGCGGTGCGCGCCGCAATAATGAAGCGCCTGGTGGATGCTGTCAGGACCATAGGCCTCGCCGGCGTGGATGGTGATGTTGAGGTTGTTTTTCAGCGAAAGGTCGAAGGCTTCCTTGTGGTCCTTGGCGGGGTTGTTGTACTCGCCTCCGGCCAGGTCAAAGCCGATCACGCCCTTGTTTTTGAAGGCGATAGCCAATTCTGCCAGCTTCACCGAGGTGGTGGGGTCCATGTTGCGCAAACCGCAAATGATGACAGCGGTCTTGACTCCAAAATCTCGTTCCCCCTGTTTGAGCCCGTCGATTACAGCCTGCGATATCTCGGTGAGTTTGAGGCCCTTATTTGTATGCAGTATTGGGGAATAGCGCACTTCCATATAGCGCACGTTCTCTTTGGCGGCGTCCTCGGCCAGTTCATAAGCCGCGCGGCGCAAGCCTTCCTTGTTCTGAAGCACTAGGTTCACGATCCCGAAGCCGCTCAAATAATCTTCCAGGCTTTCGGTGTGGTCGCCGCAAACGATCAGGTCGCGCAACTCGTCCGGGTCCAGAGTGGGCAGCTTGATCTTGAACTGCTTGGCCAGATCTATGATCGTGTCGATGCGCACGCTGCCATCCAGGTGAACGTGCAGGTCTGTCTTGGGGAGTTTTTGGATGAACTCCCGGGTCATTTTGATATCCATCATATTATCCTTATTTGCTTAACAAGTCATTTTGACGGATGCAGGCTGCCTGTCAATCAAAAAAACATGCTGACCTGAATAACTCAGTCTAGATAAGACAGTCGGAGCCTTTGTGATATACAAAATCGATCAGCTTCCTAAGTTGGGTTGGGGCAGTTATCCACATTTTTGATAATCCTCAAACCCGAGAAATGGCCATTTAGGGCAGCCAGAAGCCTATTCCCAACGCCCTGATGCTACACGTGGCAAACATTTGTCTTGACAGCAGCTCCGGTTTGGCAAGTATAACCAAAATCGCTAGAGAAGGTGAGTCCGGTGAATAGAATCCACTTTGGAAAAACAAGTTTCAAACAGCTTTCCCCCGCGCGAAGCGGACATGCGGTCAGGATAGGCTTGCTGCTTATACTGCTTTCCCTGCACCTCTTCGCGTTCGCCCAGGAAACGGATTCGGTGAAAGGTTATCTGCTTCTGCAATGTAACCTTCCCGGTGTGAAATACCAGATCAACGGCCGTGAATATACTGAGGTGCAGTATTTGCCTCTGACCCCGGGAATGTATCAGGTCCGCGCTTTCGGAGCAAATCCAGTCACAGGCCCCTTTGCCGAGGAACGCCAGATGGAAATCCGGCAAGGCGAAACCACCGTCGGGAAATTTGATTTTCCCCACGGTACCCTGAGCCTCTTCAGCAACGAAACCTATGCCCGTTTCACCATCGACAACGCCAAACTCGGCAAAGTGGAAAACCTGCCCCTCCCGCCCGGAACCTACACGGTGACAGCTACTTTGCCCAAGGCCGTTACTGGATTTGGGGATTACCTGATCACCCATCCGGTAACCATCCAGGCCGGCATGCATCTCGACCAGAGCATGGATTTTAGATACGGCACCGTTACCATCAACTCTTCTTTGGATGACACACGCTACCTGATCGACGGCGTCTCGAAGAAGAAGGTGCAGAAACTCAAACTTCTGGAAGGTGAGCACAGCTACACAGCCTTTCCACCCGCGCCCCACACCGCGCGATCGGGAACTTTCACCATCCGTGCCGGGGAAGACCTGCCCCTTGAATTGGAATTCGCCAAAACCCGCCAGATCAGCGACGCGGAAAAACGCCGCGAATACACCTGGCGCTTTGGCCTGATGCCAGCCGCGGTGCTGGAAGCGAACCACTATTTCAGCTTCGCCGGCGCCGGCCAATCCGGTTATACTCCTTTATGCAACGGATTCTCTGTCAGCGGGTTGCGCTTCAAGGCCATCAACCTCTGGCAAAAAGAACTCACCCAACCCTACACCTCACACTATCCGAACTACATGATCGGCGGCAGCCTGCTCGACCAGGCGGTTTTCACCTGGGAAAAAGACAACAAGCATTCCGGCATTTTGCTCGACCTCGCCAGCGTCAGCACAGGATTGGCACATACTTCTCCCGCCGGTTTTCTGCACGCGCAGCTTGAGCTGATCTGCCATTTTTCCTATCAAAAGCCGCTGGTGAGCGAAATCGGCTATTACTCCTATGTGACTGCCTTCAAAGAAGGTAGCGGACGCACATACAGAGTCTGGGACTTCCAGTGGGGCGGAGAAACCAGGCTGCAACTGGGCGTCCGCCTGGCCAAGTACAACTACCTGAATCTGCACCTCGGTGCCCGTTACCAGCAACCCCTGGGTGGGGACTGGTATTCAAACAACGATATTGCCGCCTGGATGACCGAGGACGCGGAATTGCCCCAACCTGACTGGCCAGCCGGCGTTCCCGCCCGCAACGCCGCTTTCGATGGATTCAGCCTCTACGCAGGCATCGGCCTGGAAACCAATCTCATTCCCTCCCTGCTGGGCTTGCTGCTCGACAAAGCGGATAAAACCGAAGGAAGCGACCTGCTGAACTGAATCCCGGGCTCTTAATCTGTTCATCCCGCTTTACCCGGTCCAGACCTGCTCCCTGAAGGTTTTGGCTCAAGCTCAATTAGGATGAATAAAGTCCGTTTTGAAAAAGAGCCATCAATGCTAATCCATCGCAATGTCCTGCCAGTCGGGCCCTGAGCGCTCGAGGTCATTCCCCTCCCACGCCCCTCGAATAATCCTCGCATCAAATACGGGCATGATGCGGAAGGCACGTCCGGGACGCAGGAAAAGGCCTTAATGGCCAGACGATATTGCTTCGCTCGTTCGTGGGGAACAAGAGCTGGAATGACGGCAGTCGAACCCTCTTTCTATAAAAATGAGAGTAAGATAGGTCTTGGATGATGAATGCCGGTCGGGATGGGGATTATAGGCAGATGCTATTTCAGGTGCTTGCGATAGTATTGGGCAGATGGTCGCCGATGCCTGTAGACTTGGCCAGATCCTGCCAGCGGTCCAGTTGTTGGGGCGAAGCAACTGAATTGAGCCGCTCCTTTTCGCTTTGGCAGCGAGCCTGGCTCAGTTGGCGGACCAGCGGAGCCAGATCGCGGATGGCGGCAAGGGTTTGGGCCTCCAGTTCGAAATCCAGCACGGCCGCGAAACGCAGGGCACGCAGCAGGCGCAGGGGATCTTCCTTAAACGATGTGTGGGGATTTCTGACACAGCGGATGAGGCGGTTGTGGAGGTCTTGCTGGCCAAGGGTGCAGGGGTCCAGAATATCCGCGTCCGAAATCCTCTGATAGAGCGCGTTCACAGTGAAATCGCGGCGGAGGCAGTCAGCACTGAGAGGGGCGAAACGAACCTGGGGAAAGCGGTTTCCAGAACGGTAGATTTCGCTCCGGGTCATCACGAATTCCAGCTGGATGCCTTCCAGAGTGAGTTTGGCGGTTCCGAAGGCAGGATGGGCCTTGGGTTCAGAGACAGCGAACCGACCTGCCAGAAAGCGGGCCAGGGCGATGCCGCCACGGGGCAATTCCACGGCAATGTCGGCGTCCAAAACCTGATCAGACCTGCCGAGCAATTGGTCGCGCACGCATCCGCCGGCAAAGTAGCATTTTCCCCAGAATTTTGAGTTTACGGTGGCTTCAGCCAGAAGCAACCGCAGCTCTTCCAGCTTCACAGCAGTTCCCCGATCACGGCATTGGAAACAAAGAGAGCCGTGTCCGTCAGGCGCAATCGGTCTCCCTCGAGGGCGAGGAGTCCGGAAGCGCTCAGTTTGGCGATCTCGGCCGCTTTTGCGCTACGCAGGTCATATTGGTAGAGGCTTTGAAGTTCATTCAGGTCCAGTCCCTCAAGCAGCCTTAGCCCCATCATGATGTGGTCAGCGCAAGCCTGCTCCAGAGAGCATTCCCCGGCCTCTTCCGGCATCTTTTGCGTGTCAATGTTGTGATAGTATTGGTCCAAATCAGCCGGATTGGTATAACGCAAAGGCGGCAGCCAGCCCGACGCCGAGGCGCCCACAGCTAGCCAAGGCTTGCTTTTCCAGTAAGTTAGATTATGACGCGAAGCCATTCCCGGGCGGCAGAAATTGGAAATCTCGTAGTGTTCGAAACCGGCGGCAATCAAGGTTTCACGCAGGGTATCGTATTGCGCGGCAAGGTCATCCTCATCCGGAAGGGGTGTTTGCGCCCCGGAGGCAAGGTCGCGTCCCAAAGGCGTGTCCGGATCTGGGGTGAGCAGATAGGCGGAAATATGGTCTGGGCTAAGGGCGAGGTAGTAGTCGAGGTTGCGGCGAATACTGTCCACGTCTTGTCCAGGCAGCCCATAGATCAGGTCCAGGGAGAGATTGCCGAATCCATATTCGCGGCAAAGCCTGATCTGGGCGGGAATCCGGTCTGAGCGGTGGCGCCGGCCCAGCCAGGCCAGGTCTTTGTCATCCATGCTCTGCAAGCCGATGGAAAGCCGGTTCGCGGGTGTTTCACCAAGTTTTTGCAGGTAGGGTGCAGTGATCTGGATGGGATTTATCTCCAGGGTGACCTCGGCCTCCTGAGCCAAGTCGAACAGGCCGCAAAGGGATTTGATCTGATCCGCTTCCAACAGCGAAGGCGTGCCGCCACCGAAGTAGAGGGTCCGCGCCTGTTTCAGAGCGGGATTGCGTTGCTGCCAGAGGTCGATCTCGCGCCGCAGATAACCAAGGTATTCCTCTAGGGCGGAAAGGGAAAAAGGACGGCTGAAAAAGCTGCAATAGCCGCAGCGGGCCAGGCAAAAGGGGATATGCAGATAGACAGCCACCCCGCGACCGTCGCGGAGAGCAGCATCAGAAAAGGCATCCAGGCTGGGACACATATCCATCCCTCACCCCGGAAGCTGGATTATCCGGAGGCTTTGGCCTTTTTGGGCGTTTTGGCTAAGCGGAACATCCGGTCCCAGCGGACGTGGGGTGTGTCGAAGAGTTTGTTGTATTCGATGCCTTTGGAGAAGAAGATCAGCCAGGGTGTGCCGGTGATGTCCTTGCGGTCAAGAAATCCCCAGTAGCGGCTGTCATCGCTCACGTCACGGTTGTCGCCCATCACGAAATACTTGCCCTCGGGCACCTTGATGGGGCCAAACCAGTCGCGGTTGTAGATTGTGCGGGCGGGGATTCCTTTGAGGCTGTCGGCCGGCACGCGGTAAGGTTCATACCAATCGTCAACTGTGATGTAGTTGTCATTGTCGCTTTCCGCGTAGCGGTGCTGGAAAATCTGGGCTGGCGATTCGGGCGGCGAAGGGATCGGAATGCCGTAGCATTCATAACCCTGGGTGAACTCTTTCCCATTCACATAGACCAGTTTGTCACGCACCTCAACGATGTCGCCAGGCATGCCGATCACGCGTTTGACCACATTTTTGCGGGCGTAATAGGTGATGTGGAAAAAGGTCATGGGAAATTTGGCAAAGCTTTGGGTTTTATTGAAATAGAGAGGATGAAAGAGCTTGATGAAGTTGTCCTTCGAATCCGGGTGTTCCGGTGTGTCTTTCTCGATCTTGGGAAAGCGGAAGGTTACGATGTCCTCGCGTTTGGGGTCAGCGAAGAAATACTTCAATTTGTTGGCCACAAGGTAATCGCCGGTAAGCAGGGTTTTTTCCATTGAGGGCGAGGGGATCATGAAGTTCTGGAACGTATAGTTGCGAATGATCATAGCCACCACAAAGGCGAAGAGGATGGATTCGATCCAGTCTTGCAGCCAGGGTTTGCGGCGGCGGAACTTCTTTCCTTCCGGGATGGGCGTGATGGTGTAAGCCGGCTCTTTGTATTCCTGTTTTCGCGCTTTGGCCTTGATTATGTTTTTATCTTTCATCATTTCCTTCATTAAAACTGATATCCACACCAGTTTTAAGGTTGCCAGCTTTTGTCAAGCGGGAAATTGCCAGACCAAGCCTGCGTCGAGGCCAGGATGCATCAGAAGGCCAGCATCAGCAGGGCTTCGATGTCCGCGGTGCCGAATTCAATGATCCTGCCCAGTCCCGGTGACTGCAGGATGATGTCCCGCAACTGGGAAAGCTGGTCTTCGCGTATGCCGAGGTCGCGCAGGCAAGTCGCTGAACCCCAAGCTTCTATCTGGTCGCGAAAGTGGCGCAGGGCGTGGGACACGCTGTCGGCGCCATGCACGTTTTTAGCCCAATATTCGAAACGGGTGGGCTGTCTTTCGCTTACATACTCGATCCAGGCGGGAAAAATCACTCCGAGGCCCTCTCCGTGGGCGATGCGGGGGTCCAGAACGGAAAAAGCGTGCTCGATGCTGTGGCAGGACCAGTCACCGCCCTGAAGGCCTGCGCCGCTGATGCCGTTGAGAGCCAGGGTGGCGCACCAGGCCAGGTTTCCGCGGGCCACAAGGTCGGCGGGATTCTGCTGCAGCCTGTTGGTGGCTGAAGTGATGGTTTTAAGCAGGGCCACATTGATGGCGCGTGTAGTTTCTACCGGGCTGTCCATGAAAAAGTATTCCAGAATATGTGCTGTTGCATCCAGGGCTCCGTTCACCGTCTGGCGCCAGGGCAGGCTGCTTTGCACAGAGGGATCGATGATGGAGACGCGCGGATAGAGCAGCGGTGAGCCAATGCTCCACTTCTTTTGCTCTTCAGTGTGGGTGATCACGGCGTTGCCGTTCATCTCGCTGCCAGTGGCGGAAAGCGTGAGCACCGTGAAGACGGGCAAAGCCTGTTCTATCCTTTCCACTCCGGTGAATGCGTTCCACACATCCCGCAGGTAAAAACCTGCCGCGGTGGCTTTGGCACTATCGATAACGCTGCCTCCTCCCACGGCCAGAATGGCGTCCACTTGCTCGGTTTTGGCAAGGGCAATCAGCTCATACACCTTTTCCAGAGTGGGATTGGCCTGCACACCCCAAGCCTCGGTCCAGTCGATCCGGCTGCCCCGGAGACTTTTACTGACCTGTTCGTACACGCCATTCGCGCGAATCGAGCCTCCACCAGCCACCAGCAGGCATTTGCGCACTCCGGCACTCTGAAGTTCTGGTCCGATCCGCTCTATCGTTCCCACCCCAAAATGGACCCGGGTGGGGTTGTGCATAATGAAGGAATCCATTTCTGCTCCTTAATCTTGTAAACTGATTCAAAAGCCTTGTCGGTTCAAGAATATATTAAAGGCAAATCGCTGCCGGGCAAGCTGAAATGCGCTTCACCGCCAAGCGAATCCTCTTCAAAACATATTTCTTGACAGCCCCGGCATTAAGAAAGAAAAAGTAAAAAGAAGAAAGCATCCCTGCAGGAGACATCCATGCATCGTATCGTCTGCCTCGCTGTTCTGCTGCTGAGCTTCAGCGGCCTGGGTTCCGTAATCACGGAAGTGGGTTCCCTGCGCGGATTTATCTATGGCTCAGAGCCCACCTGCGTCTATGACAACTGGGTGAGCCACGTCTCCGAAGGCAAGGTTTCCGGTCTTAACGTTTACGCTCCCTGGGAAGTGCAGAACAACGATTTCGGCGACTACCACATCCCCACGGAGGAAGAGCTGCGGTGCTGGGGAATGGTGGTGGACGACTTTCTTGCTTTGGAGCTGGTTTGCGCGCAGCAAAAAATCAGGCAATTCGGCTTCTCCTATCAGGTGGTGGATTTCCAGGATCTGGACAGCAGCCGCAACCTCTTTATTCTGAGGGAAATCCTCAACGGCGACATCGACAACAATGGCACCACCGACTCCACAGATGACGAAATCGGCAGTTTTGACTATGGCTGGGGCCTCTACCTTTATAATCCAGACTCGAACAGGCCGATCGTGATCACCGTGCCGCATCCTTGTGATGATTACCCCGCCCCGGTTTTTGCCATGGAAGCTTTTTACAAACTTGACGCCCGTTTCCTGATGATCGCCGGCGCCGGCCGCGAGGTTGCCTTCAATCCTCCCTACCACAGCAACAACCAGTCGATCAGTGACCCCTCGCGCTACGCTGAGCATCCTTTCAACGAATTCTACCAGCGCGCTGGACACCAGATCCGCGGCATCACCGGCAAGACGGAATTCTCGCTGCAGATCCACACTTACGACTGGCACAAATACCAAAACAAACCCAACGTGATGCTCTCCGCCGGCAGTGGAGGATCTGATAAGTGCTCGAGCCTGCTGGTGCTGCTGCACCTCACTGAAGGTGGCACACTGCCCCAATATTCCACCCGGCGTTTCAGCATTCTGCCCCAAAACTTCGTCTATCAGCAGCATCCGGGCTTCAGCTTGCTCAGTTTCCCCCAGGCTGGATTCGGAGCCACGGTATCCGAGTTTCTGGGAAATTCCGCCTCCGCCTGGATTTTGGGAAACTACGCCACCTGGCAGCCGCAAACCTCGCTGAACCCCACCAGGGTTTCCTGATCCGCCATCCGCAGGCCTTCCAAGCCACGCTTCAGACGCAGTTTCCCTCGGCTCCGGTATCACAGGCTCTCCATTCCGGCTGGAATCTGTTGGCCAATCCATATTATATCACCTTTCAGCTCAAGGACTTGCTCTTCATCCACTCAGGCACCCAAAAGAGCTTCGCCCAGATGGTGGATGAGGGTCTCATCCTTCCCCGGATATACCTTTACGGCAAGGACGGCTTCAGCCTGGGTGAGCCGCCTTCATACCAGCGCTGAAAATCCAGAGGAATAGCGAAGCGATGCTGCTTGGCCATTAAGGCCATACCTTGTGTCCCTGATACGCCTCCCGCATTATGCCCGCACTTGATACGAGGATTGTGCGGGAGGCACAGGAGTGGGGTGGTCTTGAGCGCTAATGGCCCGGCAGACAGGACAGCGCGGCGGGTAAGGAGTTGTGGCTCTCTATTGAATCAAGTGGCTGCGGATATTCATACTGAAAACAGACTGAGGGGCTTTTCCCGACATAACTGAACCTGAGCCTAAAACACTGATCGCCATTGACAACAAGCGCCCGGCAAAAATCATGGTCAGTGATAAGCGACTAATCACAAGAAAGATGAATGCAACTTCCACTGCCAGAGAACAATACCCGATGAAAACGAATCTGGACGAGTTCTCCCAACCCCCAGCCAAAACTCCAAGCCGGCCATGCTGCTGATCGTAAGCCCCAGCCACTGGGCGCCGTTCAACATCGCCAGCGAGGAACATATCCTCCAAAACTACGCGGAGGACGTATTCCTGCTCTACCGCAACGCGCCTTCCATCATTGTGGGCCGCAACCAGAACGCCTTGGCGGAGATCAACCTGGATTGGGTAACCCGGCACAAGATTCCCGTGGTGCGGCGCCTCACTGGTGGCGGGACCGTTTTTCACGACATGGGTAACCTTAACTTCAGCTTCATAATGAACCGCTCGGCCAGGGAGGAAAGCGGATTTGCCAAATACACCGCGCCGGTGCTGGCTGTCCTTAGGAATTTGGGTGTGGATGCCAAGTTGGAGGGACGCAACGACCTCACCATCAAAGGGATGAAGTTCTCCGGCAACGCCCGCGCTGTTTACAAAAACAAGGTCCAGCAGCATGGCACCATCCTCTTTTCCAGCCACATTGCCGACCTCAGCGCGGCCCTGAAAGCCAATCCACTCAAATTCAGCGACAAAGCTGTGAAATCGGTGTCCAGCCGCGTGACCAATGTGTGCGAACATCTGCCCAAGCCATTGCCGCTGGAGGAGTTCATCGCCCTGGTGCAGGCTGAGGTGCTGGGGATGTATCCAGAAGCCCGGGCCCATTCCTTCAGCCCTGATGACGAAGCCGCCATCCAGGCTTTGGCCAAGGACAAATATGACTGCTGGGATTGGAATTTCAGCCGCTCCCCAGCTTACAACCGCGTGCAGGCAATCCGCTGCGCCGCCGGCACCATCGAGTTCCACGCCGACGTCCACAAAGGCCGGATCACGGCTTTGAAGGTGTATGGCGATTTCTTCGGAAACCGCGATATAGCGGGATTTGAAGCCGCGCTCATCGGCGTTCCCCACCGTGAAACCGAGCTGCGCGAAGCCCTGGACACGCTTCCCCTTGAGGAGTATTTCGGCCCCGCCACCAGCGCCGATCTCCTGCCGGGGTTGATTTGAACCCTGCTGCAAAGCCGATGCGAGGCGTTCATCCACTTGTTTTCTCTGTCAAAAAAAACCTTGACCAATATAGCCTGCCTTTTTTAATGCGGTTTAATCTAAGATTGGAGTTCAGATGAACATACTTTTTCGTGATGTGCAAACGGGTATCGTGGAAGCCCGCGCCATCATGGAGATCGCCGACGGCGTTTTCCTCAATGAGATCACCATCCTCAATATCGATGGGGAGATCGTGGTTGAATTTCCCCGCAAAAGCTTTCTGGGCAAAAACAGACGCACCTACTACATGGATGTGATCACTTTTGAGGACAACGACAAGCGCATCGTTTGGGAACTGGAGATAAAGAGCGCTTACCGCGAATGGCGCAAGGCGAACAAGAAAGTACTGGTTTATGAAGATAAAGAACAAAAATAAAATAACTGGAGGATCATCATGATCACCGACCTGCAAGAAATTCTCTCGACCAACATCAAGGGAATGAAGCGCTCCGCTATCCGCGAGCTGCTGAAGTATTTGGGCCAGCCCGGCCTGATCTCCTTTTCCGGCGGTTTTCCCGCCCCCGCCTCTTTCCCGGTGGAAGAACTGAAAGGCATCATCTCCGATGTGATGAACAATGAAGCCGCCTATGTGCTGCAATACGGCGCCACGGAAGGCGACAACCTGCTGCGCGAGCTGATGGTTGAACGCTACAAGAAAGCCGGATTCAAACTGGGCGTCGAAAACATCATCATCACCACCGCCTCCCAGCAGGCTCTGGACCTGATCGCCAAGATGTTCATCAACCGCGGCGACACCGTCATTGTGGGCCTGCCCTCATATCTGGGTGGCCTCAGCGCTTTCAATTCCTACGGAGCGGAAATGATCGGCATTCCGATGGATGACGAAGGTGAAATCCCCGAAATCATGGAAGCAAAGATCAAGGAAGCCATCGCCCGTGGTAAGAAGCCAAAATTCATCTACGTGATCCCGGATTTCCAAAACCCCGCCGGGATGACCATGAGCGCCAAACGCCGCCGCGAAATCATCGACATCGCCCACCGCTACGACATCCTGATCGTGGAAGACAGCCCTTACCGCGAGCTGCGCTATGTGGGCGAAGACCAGCCCACCCTCTTTGAACTGGACGGCACTGGCCACGTAATTCTGCTGGGCACCTTCTCCAAGATTTTCTGCCCCGGTTTCCGCATCGGCTGGGTGATTGGCCATCCGGATGTTCTGGACAAGATCGTGGTTGGCAAGCAGGCCACCGACCTCTGCACCCCGCCCTTCACCCAGCGCATCGCCGCCCGCTACATCGAAAAGGGCTATCTGGATCCCAAGCTGGACCAGATCCGCGCCATGTACAAATCCAAACAGAAGGTGATGCTGGATGCCCTGCAGGAATTCATGCCCGAGGAATTCACCTGGATCAAGCCTGAAGGCGGCCTCTTCCTGATGGCCTATGGCCCCGAGGGCATCGACACCAACGAGCTGCTGCTTCCCTGCATCAAAGAGCAAAACGTGGCCTATGTGGCTGGAACCTCCTTCTTCTGTGACGGCAAGGGAAACCACACCATGCGCCTCAACTTCTCCTACGAATCCGAGGAGAACAACCGCGAAGGCTGCAAACGCCTGGGAACCTTCTACAAAAACGTTCTGGCCAAAAAGCACTGAGCCGCTCCCGAGACTTGAAATGAAAAATACACATCCTGGAGGAAAAGTGCCTAAAAAAGTCGAAAAAGACCGCATGGGCATGATCATCAGGGAAGAAGACGCGCTGGAAAAGATGGAGGTGGAACTCACCGAAGTCAAAGCCCCGGGCGACGACGATTCCCCCGTTCTGATCTATTACAACTGGTGCAAGAAGTGCGGCATCTGCGTCGCCTTCTGCCCCACCGGCTGTCTGGGCCGCAAACCAGACGGCTCGCCTTACGTAGCCGCGCCGGAAAAATGCATCCACTGCGAGACCTGCGACCGTCTCTGCCCCGATTTCGCCATCACCGGCGCCAAAGACCGCTGAGGAGAGCCGCATGCAAAAGAAACAGATTACCAAACCCGCTCCGAAAGCCAAGCCCACCAAAACCGCTGCCAAGCCAGCGAAGCCTGAGACCAAGATCGACGAACTGCAGTCAACGCGCGAACGCAAAACCGTGCTGATGCAGGGCAACGAGGCCGTGGCTTACGGTGCCCTGGATGCCGGCTGCAACTTTTTCGCCGGCTATCCCATCACCCCTTCCACAGAGATCGCCGAGATCCTGGCTGCCGAATTGCCCAAGCGCGGCGGTGTCTTTGTGCAGATGGAAGACGAGATAGCCAGCATCTGCGCCATAACCGGCGCTTCCCTTGCCGGCGCCAAAGCCTTAACCGCCACTTCCGGCCCCGGCTTTTCGCTGATGCAGGAAGGCATCGGCTTCGCCAAGATCACCGAAACACCCTGCGTGGTTGTTAACGTGCAGAGGGTGGGGCCCTCCACCGGCATGCCCACAAGCTGTGCCCAGGGCGAGATCCAGCAATCCCGCTGGGGCAGCCACGGTGACAGCCCGGCCATTGTGCTCTATCCTGACAGCGTGAAAGAATGCTACGAACTCACCATCCGCGCCGTGAACCTTTCTGAAAAATACCGCACCTGCGTTATCCTGCTGCTGGACGAGGTTCTGGGCCACATGCGCGAAGCAGTGAGGCTGCCCGACCTGGCCAACGTGCGCGTTATTTCGCGCATCAAGCCGACCGTGCCGCCCCACTGGTACAAACATTACGACGAAAACCAGAAATACCTCTCCCCCCTGGCCAGCTACGGCGAAGGCTACAGGTTCCACGTGACCGGCCTCACCCACGACCAGTTGGGATTTCCAACCAACAAAGCCGTTGAAGCCGCGGACATGATGGACCGCCTGCGCAAAAAGATCGTTTACAACATCCGCGACCTAGTGCAGATAGAAAGCTATGAAATGGAAGATGCCAAGATCGCCATCTTCGCTGCCGGGATCACAGCCCGCGCCGCCAAAGCGGCAGTGGCCATGGCCCGTCAGGAAGGCATCAAGGTCGGCCTGCTGCGCCCCCTCACAATCTGGCCCTTCCCGGATGACGCCGTACGTAAGATGCTGCGTGACGTGGACATCGTGGTGGTGCCGGAACTCAACCAGGGCCAGCTCGTCCGCGAAATCCAGCGCCTGGTGAAAGACCGCAGCGACAGCAAACTCATCAAGATCCAGCGCGTGAACGGAAAGCTCATCTCACCTGCGGACATCCTGAGAAAAATGAAGGAGGGAATCTGATCATGGCCAACGTACCACAAAAAATCATTCACGAATACCTCCGCCACGACAAGAAGTTCCCCCACGTCTGGTGCGCCGGATGTTCCAACGGCATCGTGCTCGGAACCATCATCCGCGCTTTAGCCAGTATGGATATTGACCGCGACGACATCGTGATGGTCTCCGGCATAGGCTGCTCCTCACGCATGCCAGTATATGTGGACTTCAACACCCTGCACACCCTGCACGGACGTTCCATCGCCTACGCCACCGGAATCAAACTCCACAAGCCCCATCTGAAGGTGATTGTGGTCACCGGTGACGGCGACTGCACCGCCATCGGCGGCAACCATCTGATCCACGCGGCCCGCCGCAACATCGACCTCACAGTGATCCTGGTGAACAACAACATCTACGGCATGACCGGAGGCCAGTGCTCGCCCACCACGCCCCACGAAGCCATCGCCACCACAGCGCCCTACGGCAACATCGAGCCGGATTTCAACATCTGCGAGCTCGCCCTCGGCGCCGGCGCCAGCTATGTGGCCCGCACCACAGCCTACCACACCCAGGAAACCCAGAACATTGTGAAAGAGGCCATCGAGCATCCCGGTTTTGCCCTCATCGAGGTTGTCAGCGCCTGCCCCGTCATCTACGGACGCCTGAACAAAAAAGGCGGCGCTCCGGAAATGATGAAGGAAATGCGCGACAACTCCATTCCCCTGGCAGCGGTGGAAAAACTCCCTCCGGAGAAGGTGGAAGGCAAGATCATCCGCGGTGTCCTGCGCAAGGACCTCCGTCCAGAATACACCGCCCAATATGCCGACCTCGTGAAACGTGTCCAGGCCATGGGAGGTGACAAATGAAGACCAACAGTTACGAAGTAAGGCTTTCCGGAAGCGGCGGACAGGGACTTATCCTGGCGGGAATCATCCTCGCCCGCGCCGCCGTGCTGGACATGCGCCGCGTTACCCAAACCCAGAGCTACGGCCCGGAATCCCGCGGCGGCTCTTCCCGCGCCGACGTGATCATCAGCGACGAGGAGATATATTTCCCCGAAGCCACGAACTTCGACTGCCTCCTGGCCCTCACCCAGGAAGCTTGCGACAAGTATCTCTTCGATCTCCGCGAAAGAGGCATCCTCATCATCGACACTACCTACGTAAAAAACCTCGCTCTCGCCGCGGAGAACACCTATGAGCTGAACTTCACCGAAATCGCCATCGAGAAACTCGGCAGCCCCATCACCACGAACATCCTCTCCCTCGCTTTCCTGGTGAAGGTCACCGGAATCGTGAAGGAGGCCTCGCTGAAGCAATCCATCTCCGAAACCGTGAAACCAGCCTTTGTGGACCTGAACCTCAAGGCAATGGAACTCGGCTTCGAACTGGCCAAAAACTACGGGAAATGATGCCATGATCAAACACATTTCCCATATCGGCATCGCGGTGAAGGACCTGGAAGAAGGCATCGCCTTCTACGAAAAGCTGGGCCTCACCCTCGAAGGCACCGAGGAAGTGGCTTCCCAAAAGGTGAAAGTGGCTTTCTTTCCCTGCGGCGACACCCGCATCGAACTGCTTGCCCCCACCTCCGAAGACAGCCCCATCGCCAAATTCCTGGAGAAAAAAGGCGAGGGAATCCAACACATCGCCTTCGCCGTGGACGACCTGCCCAAAGAGCTACAGAAAGCGGAAGAGAACGGCATCCGCCTCATCGACAAGGAACCCCGCCCCGGGGCCCATCATGCCGACATCGCCTTCCTGCATCCCAAATCCACCCTCGGCGTGCTGATCGAATTCTGCCAGGAAGCAGAGCACAAAGAAGAAAAGTAACCCCATAGCCCGGCGGTTTCTGCCTCCGGGACACAATATCCAGGCCGGCCTCAACGCCGGCCTTTTTCTGTGCCGAACACCAAACCCACCATTCTGGGCAGAAAGGCTGAAGTGGAGCGACGCAACAGCATCAACCACAGCGAGATAGGATGAAAGATTGTTGGGCGTCGCCCCACACCAAAACCTCAAACCGTCCCTACTCCATTTGCCCCTTCCCATTCACATCCCATTCACTTCCCGTTTAGTTCCCGCCTTTCAAACGGGAACTAAACGGGAGGCAGACAGGGGGTGAAAGGGACAGGGCAAAGGACGAGCTGACAAAAAACCCGGGAGCGGACTCCCGGGTATGCTTATCTTTTAGTTTATCAGTTAGTTCAGGGCGATCACACGGAAGAACTTCATGGCTTCCGTGGGGTTTTGTATCACATAGGTTATATCGTTGGTGGTACTCAGGGTGGTGTAAACGCCGTATGGATCGGAGGCGGATTCCACGCGATAGCTGGAGGCTCCATCAACATCTGGCCAAGCGAGCTGTATGCTGGTTCCTACACGTGTTATGGTGACGACAGGGGCGTCCAATGTAGCGCCAGCTACTTCAAAATCAGCCAGGAAGCGTGGTGAGATCTGCATATTAGCGTCAAACTGACCCACCAGGCAGGTGATGTTGACTGGCACTGTGTGGATAGGGGTACCACTGTAGTCTGTATTGGGGAAGGTCCTCATTACGAGGGTCGCGGTGGGATCGGTGACGTTGATGTTGGAAGCATTCGCGGGATAGGTTCCCAGAGTGGCATCCACGGTTGCATTCATCACTTTGATCAGCTTGGCCTGATCGGCGGTGGTGAGGCTGGCCAGGGTGCGTACTTCCGGAACAATGGTGTTTCCGCTTGAGGTCGCCACTCCGGGATCGGCCACGGGAGTGAACTGCAGCATGTTTCTGTAGAGACCCAGGGTTCCGGTAATGCCGGTGATGCCGTCGTAAAGGTTATACGTGCTGGTGATGATACCGGCAGAATCGTCGATCAGGATGGCGGCTGTGGCATCCTGAATGTATTTCTGGTGGCGTTGCGCCTGCTGGAAGGTCAGTACGGCCTCGCCGGTCAGCTTGTACACGTTGTCGCCGGTGGGCTGAGCGCGCAGGGTGGCAATGTCCGGGATGGAGACAGGGAGCATGTAGGCTTCCGTGGTCACGCTGCTGGGAGTGTAACCAGTAGCGTAGGCGATGGCCTTCACCGTAGTGGTCACGCTTACCGCCAGGGGAGCGGTATAGGTTAATCCGTTGGTATCGCTGGGGGTGCTGCCATCGGTGGTGTAGTAGATGGTCGCGCCAGGAGTCGCGGTGGACATGGTCACATTCACCGTGGAGTAATAGATTCCACCCGCGGGTGTAAGCACAGGAGCCTCCGCTACCTGGACGCCAGGAGTGAAGGTGTGGAAACCGAGATAATCGGTTGTATCTTGCGGATACACATCCCATTCTGTGGCCAGGGTGGGGAATCCGGTGGTGGGGTTCACTGAGATACCCTCGGTGACGGTAGGTTTGCGGACGAGAGTCTTGTTCAGGGTGGAATATCCGCCATCGGCTGTCCAGGCATTAACGGGTCTTTCACCAATGCAGCCGAAGATATCTACATACTCATCCACTTCGTCAACAATTTTCACCAGGGAAACAGCGTCGTCGCCATTGAAGTAAGTGACTGTGCTGGTAGTATCTGCCTCGGCCTGTATCTCATCGTTGGCACTTGCGTGTGCTATGACATACACGTCGTTGTGAGCCAGCATCGTTCCAGCCGGGAAAGTCTGAGTATTGGTAGGTGTTGTAGCTCCGTTGGAATACAAGAAGACCTTGTAAGCAGACAAATCCACTGGAACTCCGGTACCGTTGAATATTTCCAGCGCCTTGTTGTTGCTGCCGCCTTCAATGTATTCGCTGAAGAACAGGTCGGTGGCATAGTTTCCTTCGGGGAGTGCGGCGGTGCCGCTGACCTGCAGGTTATAAGGCGTGGCATTGAATGAGCTGTGCACAATGTTTTCTGTGAATTGGCCTGCTGTTGCTGAATTCATCCGCACATAGACCGAACCGTTGAAATTATAGGCCAATACAAGCTCGTCGGTCCAGCCGGTGTTTCCGTTTAGGCTAAGCTCAAAGGGGTTTGCCACGCTGACGGTAATGTCATCGAGGGCGCCTGTCGCGCTAAGGGTGTATGACTGAACTGCGGAAGGTGTTCCCACTTCATGATCGAAGGCGGTGAAATTCGCCGTGATGTTCCACACAACAGGTGAAGTGAAGGTTTCGCCTTCTACCCTGACTGTAACTTCGGTTGCCCCGCTGCTGTTGTGGGTGATGTTTCCACCATGCGTTCCAACCACGCCGCTAACCAAGCGCACATAAATGAGGCCGTTGAAGTCGGCGGGGACATTGATGCTGGAAGCCCAGCCGTCCGTGCCGGTCGACGAAACTTCAAATCCTTCCGGCGCCACAATTTGGATGGGGGCTTGCAAATTGCTTCCGCTGAGGCTGTATTCGGACATTTCCTCAGAAGGGCAGCCCGCGTAGTTGGCCAGGGGAGCAGGCTCGCCTGTCACTGTGATGACCGGGGTAGGCGGAGCATCGCCGCTCCAGAGGATCGCCCAATCGTTGCTCACGCGGATGCCGTCGATCAAGGCCAGGGGGGTATTGGTTCCTTGCCTGATGGCGATCGAACCAATGTTGGCAGCATCTGTGCCGGTAGCATCAGACGCGGTGAGTTGAGGAGTGGGTTCTGTCGCGCCGATTGCGGGGTTTACCCACATATAAACTTCATCGTTCGCCGTGCCGCTATTGATCACATATTTAATCACTATCAGATAAGTGGTGTTTTGCACGTACACATAATCCGTCCAGACAGCCCCAGTCGCAGCAGCAGCCTTGGTCAAACCAAAACGCAGGTTCCCGTCGCTGTCTTTCTGGATAAAGAACCTACCCTTAAGATCAGTACCTATCGGGTCAGGTCCGAAATGAATCAGATAGTCAGCGGTGGTGTTTGGCAGAGATATGGCATTGAACAGGAAGGAGGCATAGACAGCGCCGTTGGTTTGGACCGGGAATGTTCTATGAACGTCTTCAGCCGGTCCTGAGAATACTGTCTCTCCACTCAAGCCAGAAGATGGCGGATAACCTGCATAAGTAAGGCCAGTGGAACCAACAATCGCTGGATTGCTGCCTATCCCACTGTGTGCTGTCCATCCGTTAGCTGTGAGCAGTTCGCCCGCGGTATAGTTGAAGTTCTCTTCCAAAAAGATGGTAGGCCCAGCCGGGGTCTGCACCTCGCCAGTAACGGGCAGATCCACCTGAGTGGCTCCGGTGCTGGTGTGGGTGATGTTACCGGAATAATTGCCAACCGTGGTGCCGATCAGGCGCACATAGACCGGGCCATTGAAGGTGGAAGCAAGTGAGAGTGAAGAGCTGTAACTGTTGCCATCGGTTGAAAGCTCAAAACCTGTGGGAGGAGTTACAATGATATTGGCAGTAAGGAATTCACCGTAAAGGGTGTAGGTCTGAGCCGCTGAGGGAGTTCCCTCCAGGGTGGCAAAGGCGTTCAGGGTGCCAATGGTGTGGATTGTCGGCACAGGGTCGCTAACCGTGCCGCTGACAGCCAGATCCACCTGAGTCGCTCCGCTGCTGGTATGGGTGATGTCGCCGGAATAATTGCCGGCGGTTGCACCCGTGAGGCGCACATAGACCGGGCCGTTGAAGGTGGAAGCCAAAGTCTGTGCGGTGGTATGGAAGGTGATGTCGTCCGTGGAGATGGCAAAGCCAGCGGGGGGAGTAACCACGATTCCCGCCGTCAGGTTGGAGCCGCTCAGGGTATAGCTCTGGGAGGCAGAAGGTGAGCCGGTGTAGGCGGTAAAGGGGTTCAGGGAACCGGTAACCGCTATGATGGGCTGGCCAACGGCAGGCCAGGTTCCAGTCACGCTCTCGATTAGATTATTGAGTACGTCCCGAACTTCGATTCTTTGGATAGTTGTGCCTGCTTCAACCACCAAGTTGAAAGCCCCGGTAGTTAAGGCAGATGAGGTAGCACTGATCAGAGTTCCACCTACGGTGGCATCATAAGCTAAAATCACATATTTAGAGGAAAAATCATTCCAGGTTGAGAAAGTTACATCGCTGTTGGTGATGGACACAGGAGTAGTTATAGCTGTCGCGGCAGGCAGTGCTGTAGTTCTGTAGTTTGAGGTATAAGCCGGGCCAAGTCTATCCCGATAGCTTGCTACTGTTGTAGCATTGTTCCCTCTCTGAAACATGATCCACCATGTGCTGGAAGTGGTGGGTGTGCCGGGAACCTGCGGTCCGGAAGAGTAATTTGTTGAAGTAATGTAAGTAGAAGTGGCAGCGTCCCAGCAGTTGTACTGGTTTGAGCCATTGTAAAGCCTGTATCGGGCATCATCTGACGTGTAGTCCGACACAGTGACTAACACAGCGCTCTCCGAAGAAGCCGAGCTGATGTCGATCTGTGTAGGTCTGGCATCAATCACCGCGCTGGCGGCATAGGCTGACAATGCTATAGCAGCCATAACCATAATCGTGAAGATTTTTCTAAGCATGTTCATCTCCTTGCTTAAGTCATTAAAAACCGTATGGTGCCGGGGTCTCTGACCGGCAGCGTGATACATTTCGATGTAAAGAGGGGTGTTTTGGCGGGTCAGAAGACCCAAGCCAAGCCATAACATAACACAAACCTATGGACTGCAATAACAAAGCGGGGGCGATATCCCCCTAAAGTTACAATCCAAAAAGCGTGTATATCCGTCAATGTTTTTTTCCGGGGTCGGGGAAGAAAAATCAGCGATCTTGCCGGAATCCCACAAGCGACGGAACGGGGCGGAAAATGGCAAAAACGGATTGACAGGGCGGGGGCTTTGGATTTTCGTGTTTTCAAATGAGAATAATGAAAAGGACATCCAGATGACACAATCCAGCAACCCCCTGTTGAGGCCAAAAAGCAGCCACCGCCTGCAGGCCATACCCTTCGACGAAATCCGGACCGAGCATTTCATGCCGGCGATAGAGGAAACCCTTAAAACCGCGAAGGCGGAGATCGAGGCGCTGAAGAACAATCCCGCCGCGCCTGATTTTGAGAACACCATCCTGGCTTTGGACCTGTACGGCGAACAACTGGACCATGTGGCCGGAATCTATTTCAACCTGCTTTCCGCGGAATCCGACTCTGAGTTCAAGGCCCTGGCGCAGCGGATATCACCGCTGCTGGCAGAATTTAACAGCAGCATTTCCACCGACGAGGCGATTTTCGCCCGGGTGAAAAAGGTTTGGGAAGACGAGGTTGAGGGCAAACAGAAACCTGAACTGCCGAAAGACATGAACGACCGCGATGCGCTGAAGCAAGCAGAACGCTACCGCCTGACCGACAGGGCCTATCAGGGCTTCATCCGGGGCGGCGCCTTGCTGAGCACGGAAGACAAACAAAAGCTAACTGCCATCGCGATGGAATCTTCCAAGCTTTCGCCCCAGTTTTCCGACAATGTATTAGGCGCAACCAACGCTTGGGAACTGCACATCACTGATCCCGCGGATGTGGAAGGCATGCCCCAGGGTGTGCTGGCCGGGGCGGCTCATCTGGCCAAAAGCAAGGGAAAGGACGGCGGCTGGCTCTTCAACCTGCAGCCATCCAGCATGGTGCCGCTACTCACATACTGCAAAAACCGCGAACTGCGCCGCCAAAGCCAGACGGCCTATGCCTCGCGCGCCTTCAATGACGATTTTGATAACCAGGAACTGATCAAACGCGCCCTGGACCTGCGCCAGCAACGCGCTGACCTGCTGGGCTACCCCACCCACGCTGACTACGTGCTTTCGGACCGCATGGCGGAATCAGTGCAAACCGCCACGGAGTTTTTGGAAAAGATTTACAGCGTTGCCTATCCCGCCGCCAAACAGGAATACCAGGAAGTGGTTGACTACGCCAAACAGACAGACGGCATCAGCGATTTCAAGCCCTGGGACATGGGCTACTATTCCAACAAACTCAAGGAAGCACGCTACGCCTACGATCCGGAGGAACTGCGCCCCTGGTTCAAGGTGGAAAACGTGCTGACCGGCCTCTTCACCGTGGCGAAACACATCTACGGCATCGAAGTGAAGCAGGTTACAGATGTTCCCACCTGGCACAAGGATGTGAGCACCTGGGAAGTTTACGACCGGGCCGGGGATTTTTTGGGCCTGATGTACATGGACCTCTTCCCTCGGGAAACCAAACGCGGCGGGGCCTGGCAGACCTCCTTCCAGAGACAGGGACTGCATTCCGACGGCCTGCGCCGCCCGCATGTGGCGATCGTGGCTTCGCTGACCCCCTCCACGGAGGACCAGCCCTCGCTGCTGCGTCTGGACGAAGCCCGCACCGTCTTTCACGAATTCGGCCACGCGCTGCATTCCCTACTGGCAGACGGGTATTACAAGGGACTCTCCGGCACCAGCGTGCTTTGGGATTTTGTGGAACTGCCCAGCCAAATCATGGAAAACTGGCTCCTGGAGGAGGAGGCGCTGAACCTCTTTGCCAGACACTATGAAACCGGTGAGCCGCTTCCAAGTGAACTACTGAAGAAAGTGATCGATGCCAAAAACTTCCAGGCGGGACTGGCAAACATCACCCAACTGCGCTACGCCATGCTCGACCTGGCCTGGCACACCACCCACCCCAGCAAGATCACGGACGTGGACGCCTTTGAAAAGCAAGCCACCGCGCGCTTCCAGATCGCACCCCCCATCGAGGGAGCAAACATCTCCTGCGCCTTTGCCCACATCTTCGCCGGAGGCTATTCCGCCGGCTACTATTCCTATAAATGGGCCGAAGCGCTGGAAGCCGACGCCTGGAGCCTCTTCGATGAAAAGGGCATATTCAACCCCGAAGTGAGTGAAGCCTTCCGCAAATACATCCTGGCTCGCGGAAACGCCTTCCACCCCATGGACCTCTTTGTGGCCTTCCGGGGACGCAAACCGGACCCCGACGCCCTGCTCAAGCGCGACGGGCTGATCCCCACACCAGCCTGAACCCCTGAAAATAGAGAGTAATGGAACGCCGGTTCTATCGCCGGCGTTTTTTTGGCTTATGTCCATATATTATGGATGCGACATCCTGGGGTCTTGAACAAGCGAAAAGGCATAGTATGGCCGTTAACGCCCTGTCTTTGGTCACGGATATGCCTCCCGCCTGATGCCCGCATTTGATGCGAGTATCATACGGGAGGCATGAAAGAGAGATGGACACGAGCGCTCAGGGCGTGACTGGCAGGATTCCGCGGTGGCTAAGCAGTTATGACGTTCAAATGAAGTGGTTGAGGAATTCTGGCTCTTACCTGCTGGAGAGACGGTCTATCGATTTGATGGAATACATGTCCAGGCTCGCCAGTGACCGTGATGGTCGAGGTGAGAAGCGGAACGGCCTGGCTCCGGAGCCAAAACAGCTGGAGGCTGCGCAGGAACACTAATTGGCCTGGCGAAGAGGCGAGGGGAAGGCCGGCAATCAAAAAAGGCCGGGGTGAACCGGCCTTGCAAGACTTTATGGTTGAATGGATTATTTGATGCCTTGGGTCATCGCTTCGCCGAGGCTGAAGATGGGCAGGTAAACCACCACGATGATGCCGCCAACCACAGCGGCCATGATAATGATAAGGAAGGGCTCGATGAGCGAAGTGAGGCGCTCGATCACGGCATCGACCAGTTTTTCGTAGAACTGGGCGGCTTTGCCCAGCAGCTTGTCCATGTCGCCAGTTTCTTCTCCGGTGCCAATCATCTGCAGGAGGGTGGGCGGAAACAATCCGGTGCGGCGAAAGGCGTTGGCCACGCCATAGCCTTCTTTCACCATCACCCGCGCGCGGCGGATGCCGCCTTCGATCACGGCGTTCTGCACCACATTCTCGGTTAGCTCCATGGTATCCATGATGGGCACGCCCGCCGCCATGAGGATTGAGAAGGTGCGGGAGAATTTGCTCATGATGGAATTGACGGTAACTCCGCCGAAGACAGGCAGTTTCAGCTTGATGCTATCCCAAACGTAACGCCCCTTGTCGGTGAGATTAACCACCCAGAGGGCGACAATCACGCCGATAACTGCCAGGATGGCCAGGAACACGTTATTGGTGATGAAGTTGCTGATGCCAATGGCGATCTGGGTTGGCACGGGCAGTTCGGCGTCGAAGCCTTCATAGACTTCGGCGAACATGGGCACCACATAGTAGAAGAGAAACCAGACCACCACGGCCAGGAAAATGAGGATGAAGATAGGATAAGCCATAGCGGAGCTCACCTTGCGGCGGGTGTCCTCGATCTTTTCCAGATAGTCGGAAAGCTCATCCAGGATGGTGTGCAGGGTTCCGGAGACCTCACCGGCCTTCACCAGGGCGATATAGAGTGGATTGAAGACACCGGGATGCTGTTCCATGGCTTCTGAAAGCGAATAACCTTTGCGGATATCGTCGGAAAGGCGCCGTAATATCTTGGCGAATTTGGCATTCTTTTCAGCCTTTTCCAGATCCGTGAGGGCTTTTTCGATGGTGAGACCGGCAGAGAACATGGTGGAGAGCTGGCGGGTGAAGAAGACCAGAGTTTTCAGCGAAACTCCCGTGCGCCACTTGTAAATGGAGAGCATGATCTTGTCGGAGAGGGACAACTTGCCCTTGAAAGCGCCTTCCGAGGCGGCTTTCACCGAGATGATGGTGCTTCCTTCCTTGGCCAGTTTGTCCACGGCCTGGTCCAGAGAATCGGCTTTGAGTATGCCTTCGACCCTGGCGCCCTTGACGTCCTTGATGATATAGGCAAAATTCGGCATTGGCTAAACCTTTCGAAGATTATTCCACGATGGTCATCTTAATGACTTCGCGGATGGTTGTGATACCTTTGACCATCTTGGTTATGGCGGCATCGTGCAGGGTGCGCATTCCGGCGCGGAGAGCGGCTTCGCGGATGAGGTCCTGGTTGCCGCCGTCGTAGATAATGCTGCGGATTTCTGGATTGACCGTAAGGAGCTCAAAGATGCCTGTGCGGCCTGCAAATCCGGTGTTGTCGCAGTGTACGCAGCCACGGCCGATCTTAAAGTTGATCTGGGCGGCCTGTTCCGGGCTGAGTCCGCAATCGCTGATCTCCTGGTCGGTTGGCTTGTAATCCATGATGCAGTAAGGACAGATTTTGCGAACCAGGCGCTGGGCCATCACCAGGCTGAGTGAAGAACCCACCAGATAAGGCTTGATGCCGATATCGATGAGACGGGTGACTGTCGAGGGGGCGTCGTTGGCGTGCAGGGTGGAAAAAACCAGGTGACCGGTGAGGGAAAACTTAATGGCGATGTCGGCGGTTTCCTCGTCACGGATTTCACCTATTAGCACGATATCCGGGTCTTGGCGCAGCACGGAGCGGAGGGCGGTACCGAAGGTGAGGCCGATCTGTTCCTTGGTCTCAATCTGGGTGACGCCTTCCAGGCGGTATTCCACAGGGTCTTCCACGGTGATGATATTGGTTTCCACATCCTCGATCTCTTTGAGGGCGGCGTGGAGGGAAGTGGATTTACCGCTGCCGGTGGGGCCGGAGACGATGATGATGCCATAAGGCCGGCGGATGATGCGGTTGAAGATGTCCATGTCTTCCTGTTCAAAACCGAGGGTGTTGAGTTTGAAGCCAAACTCACCCTTGTCCAGAAGACGCATCACCACTTTTTCACCCAGCACGGTGGGGGTGATGGATACACGCACGTCCACACTCTTGAGTGAGGTTTTGAGGGCAATGTGGCCATCCTGGGGCAGTCTTCGTTCAGCGATGTTCAGCTTGGACATCACCTTGACCAGAGAGATAAGGCCGGGGTGCATGCCAATGGGCGGGGTCATCACTTCACGCAGAGCACCGTCCACACGGTAACGCACCCGGGTGTTTTTAATCAGGGGCTCGATGTGGATGTCGGTGGCGTTGGACTTGATCGCTTCGTTGATGATCAGATTCAAAAGTCTTACGATGGGAGCATCAGCCTCACCGGAAGCAGCAGAAATGGTGATCTCGTTCTCGTCGTCGTCCATAGCCACAAAATCGAAGCCGTCAACCGCGTCTTCCACCTCGGAGGTGGTGCGGATTCTCTTGTAGTGCTTTTCGATGGTGTCGCGCAGCGCGGTATCGGAGATCAGCCTGGGCTTCACGTTCTTGCCCAGGATTTTCTTGAGGCTGTCCAGCACTGTAAGGTTGTCTGGATCTGTCATGGCCACCACCATACCGTCGTCATCTTCGCGCAGAGCGATCACGCGATTCTGGTTGGCATAGGGTTCAGGGATCATTCTGACTACTTCCAGGTCAATTTCCATCAGTTCGCTTTCCTGGGCGATCTCGTAATCAAGCTGCATGTGCAGCACGGAAAGCAGCTGCGCCTCGGTGATATGGCCAAGCTTGACCATGGTCTCACCGATCTTGAGCCCGAAATTGGATTGTTTGGTGAGAGCTTCTTTGACCTGATCTTCGGTGGCATAGCCTTCGTGGACCACGATTTCACCGAAGGGGGCAAATTGCGGGTTATAATTCATTTAAATCATCCTTACATGGTATTTTGGAACCGTTGTGGCAGCCCGCGCCAACATTATAAAGCCGAAGCGGCGGAGACGGCCGGGGCCGCCTCCGCGTATCGGGTGAAGTTTCTTAGAATGGGGGACCAGGTGTCCAGTAGCGGTAGAGGTGGACGCTCGTTTCCGCTGTTACGTTGGTGCCCATGATGCGGGCGAATACAATGCCGCTGGTTTCTCCGGCGGTTTCGGTCATCCCATCGCCGGCTGGACACTCCAACCTGTGATATCGGATCTGTCCCCAGGCCCAGCCAGCTTTTTCCCCGGTGCCCCAACTCCCGTCATCGGTGTAGATCTGCCAGGGCGGATCAGTCGGATAGTTATTGTTGTAGCCTGGTATGGCCACAAACTGTCCCTTGGTGGAGAGCAGCATGATGGGAGCGTTGCCCACGGCCGATCCCTGGCCGTCGGTGAGCACGGCAAATATATCGGCTGATTTCCAATCCGGACTGGTGGCGCCAAAGACCAGCGAGGCTGGGATGGCTTGGATCTCGAACTCGGGATCGTTGAGCGGAAGCTGAACTGTGGCATAGCCAGCCACGCTAGTGCCATGCATTTCTCCTGTACTGGCCCGGATGGTGATCCAATCATAGGTATAGATGCCAGAATAGGTAAGCGTGGTGAAGGCCACTCCGGCAAGGGAGTCTCCGGCCACGTTTGCGTTGCCTGTGTAGGCATCGCCGACTATCTGGCAGTTGGTAACGTTGTTGATGAGCTCAAACAACACAGAGGTTCTATACCCGACCGGGTTACCATAAATATCTTTGACCACGGCCTGGGCAACGACGCGCCACAGCCCGCCTTCCATGTTTTCACCGGTGTTGAATGCACCAATGGAGGGAATCACCTCATGCGGAGGACCGGACCTGATCACAATATTGGCCTTGGTGGCATGCACCCATCTGCCGGATTCAGTGGTGCAGGAAGCCCTGATGATCAGGATTCCCGACTGGGTGCCGCTGTTCACTGAGATTTGGGCTTCACCTCCATTGGATACCACCAGCACACTGTCCATCACTGGGTAGCCGTTGAGGTTGGCTCCCGCGGGAGGGGTTGTATTCATAATCCGGAAATAGATATCCTGTGGTCTGTCGATCAGGTTGCCGTTGATGTCTTTAAGCTTCACCCTGAGGATGGCGGTATCGGTGCCACCTGTATTGGCAACATCGAGCACGATCTGTTCATCCTGGGTGAAGGAGATGGAGTGGATGTCGTCAGAAGTGACGTTGAAGATAAGCTGGGTCTGCAAGGTGTCGTTGTTGGCAAAAGCCTTGATGGTGGCTGCCCCAGCTGTGAGGCCAGGCGTAAACCGCACCTGGGCTTCACCCATGTTGTCGGTATTGATGGTAACGGATTGGGTTGTGTTTATGAAAGTGCCCAGGTCCGTTTCAAAGCGCACCGGCTTTATCTGGCAGGGATTTCCGTGGGGATCGTTAAGCGTGGCGCGCATGAAGATACGGTTTTGGCTGGCCACGAAACTGGTGTCCGCCTCTATGAGTTCGCCACCTACCTCTACAAAGGACTGCAGCCCTATGGTGAAGGGGTTTCCAGGCCTGATCAGCACTTCCCGGGTGCTGTTCACACTGCCGATTGTGGCTGTCACAAAGGCGTTTTCCACACCAGGCGTGGTGGTTGCCACCGCTCCGGCATTGTACTTCGCATAGGCGCGGCCATTAATCGTTTTGCCCACAAAGGTAACACCCAGCACGTTGCCGGCGTCGTCAACAAACCTGCCCATGGTGCAGTTAAAGGTAATCAGGGTGTTGTCCGGCACCGGATTGCCCAGAACATTAATGGCCATGGCATTGATTTCGGTGGTCTGCATCACATTCATGGGATAGGGGTTTGCCTGAGAGAGGAAATTCAGGGTGACATTCTCCACTTCGGGAACTTCGTCGATGAAGACCTGCACTTCGGCAGTATCGGCGGAAGCGAGCACATTGGTGTCAGTTGCCGAGTATTTGCGAACCACGGCTGTGATAGTGGCAAGGCCACTTTCGCCGTCATCCCAGAAGGTGGTGGTGGCCACACCGCTGCTGTCTGTGGGAACCGCGGCCAGGATACGTCCCAGATTCGTGCGGAAATTCACTATCTGCGAGGGCACACCGAAACCTTCACCGTTTTTCACGGTAACGCTGATTTCAGAAAACGTGATGTTGTTGTCAGCATAGATGGTATCCGGTGAGGCGGTAATCTTTGTAATGATCCGCATTTCGTTGGGATCAGTGCTTAACCCACCAGTGAGAGGCGGCAAGCGCCTGTCACAGGATGAGAAAACCGCAAGTGTTAGCACCAGCAAGGTCAGAAGGGGTAAAAAGGTTTTAAACTTCTTCATGGTATCTCCCCTTAGTTCTCGTCATTTTCATACTTAATCAGACGACGGGTGAGGCGTTCATCCAAAACCGGTTCGCCCAAGTCTTTACTATTCTGGATTTCCGGGTCAATGCTGAACTGATCGGCAGTGACCAATCTAGGTGTGATCTCAATGATCAGATCGGAATTTTCCACCTGTTCCTGACGGTGCTGGAACAGTCTGCCGATGAAGGGCATGTCACCCAGCAGCGGAAGCTTGCTCACTTTCTGGCTGATACTGGAGCTAAGCAGACCGCCCACGATGATCTTATGCTCATTGGGGACGGTGACTGTTGAGGAAATGCGGCGCACCTTTTTACGGGGTACATAGCCGCCCACCAGTTCGGTGACGGAGCTAACTTCCGGTGCGATGTGAGCAGTGATCTGGCCTTCATCGTTGACCGTGGGCGTAACCGTGAGCATGATGCCCACTTCTTCTCGCTCGACCTGGATCTGTTTGTCGTTGTCGGTAACCACGAAGGGCACCACTTCACCGATATGAATCTGGGCTTCGTTGCCGTTCAGGGCGGTCACCCGGGTATCGGTAAGCAGCTTGGCGGCATTGTTTTCCAGCAGCCAGTCTATGGTGATGTCAAAGGCGGTCAACTGACGGCTGAAATGGCCGATGTCGTTGAAGCCGTTGATCCTCTGGAAATACTGCTGGTCCGGCAGAATTTCGAAATCGGTGGGGTTGCCGTAGGGTAGATATCCCTCCGAATCGCTAAAGTTATAGGGCAGTCCCGTTCCCTCTGCGTTCACAGGATCTTCGGCGAGGACGGTGGTGAGGTGGTTGAGGCGGCTCCAGTCGATGCCAAATTTCTTGGCGTCGGTGAGGCTGATCTCGATCAGGCGTACCCTGATCTCGATCTGTTTCTGAGCGATGTCGATCGTCTGCACCAGATCCCTCACGCTTTCAAAAGTATCTGTGTTGCCATAGACCATGATGGCGTTTTGGCCTTCCAGCGGGACCACGGAGACCTCGGAATTGGCAAGTGCTTCGCTAACCTTGGCGGCATCGAGGTTCTTGAGGTAGATGATATTGCTGCGATGGCCTGAAGACTCGGCGATATTTTGCTGGGTCCCCACGAGGAAGGTGTTGTCACCGTAGATCTTATAGGACAGCCCGGCGGATTTGGCCACCAGTGAGACGGCTGTTTCGACAGGAACATCCTTGATGCTGACGGTCACCCGTTTCTGTTCCTTTTCAGTGCCGGCAGACTGGTCTGTGGCCAGCACGATATTGGTGCCGCTGAGACGGGCAAGGGTGCTGAGCACGGAGGACAAGGGTTCGTCCACGCTGTTGAGGGTCACGGGTTTTCTAAGAGCGCTCGTTTGTGCACTCAAGGCTGCGATCCCCAGCAGGAAACTCAGAATCAGAGTGCAAATCATAAAGCGTTTGAACACGAAGGCATTCAACATATTTTCTCCAGCTTCGTAGTATTTTTTCATGATTAATAGTTTTGATCGGTGTTTTGCCGCCTGAGTTCCTCTTGCGAGAAATCGGGCATTTGGGGACGCGGCTGTATGCTCAGGGTTTGCGGCCCGCCGTAGTAGATACCAACGTTTTGCTCATTGATCCAAGTGATTCGGCGCCCTTCTATCACATCGCCCACTCCGCCAGTGTAGATCTTGTCCTGATACTCCACAGTGACCAACCGTTTCCCGGTCTCCTCGTCGATATAGGTTCCCGTGGGGCGGAAGGTGTTGCGCAGGGCGCTTTCAAATTCCTTGGCCAAGTCAAAGCGGTCCTTGATGATATTGCCCTGCCTGAGGGGATCGTGGGCAACCGTAAAGACAGTATTCTTGCGCTCGAGAATCGATTTCTCGATAGACATGATCCTGTTGCGCAGGGTATCGGAGACAGATTCGTTGGTGTATTTGGACTGATCCGGCACCTTGGTTGATTTGGAGTTGTAGGTCACCAGCCGGATGGCAAAAGCCAGCAGGGAGATGAAGAGCAAGGCTATGGCGAGGTCTTTTAAATATCTGAATTGCATGCCTAAACCTCCTTTTTAACCTTCAAAATCGACATTTCCATGGTGATCCGGTAGATGTTGGCAGAGCCGTCAGTTGCCTGGCTTTTCTCAGTAGCCTGCAGCGGAGAGACATCAAGATACTGGATCTTGATGATGTGGTTTTGGGCTTCGAGCTCAGAGATGAATTGCCCCATCTGACGGAAAGTGCCTTGAAGTTCAATCGTGTATGTGGTTTCGAGCATCCCGACCTGAGTGAACTTGTTGGAATCTGAGATTTTGATCAGCTTCAACTGGTTTTGGTCGCGCAGCATTTCGATCCCACGCTGGAAGTTGTTGAGCTCATCAACCGAGAATTTTTTTTCAGTGGTGAGGCTGTTGTCAAGGATCTCACGGAACTGGCTGAGCTGCTGGTCCATGATCATGGCGCTGTTCAGTTTTTCCAAGGTGGTCTTGATCTTCTTGTCATAGTTTTCGATCTCGCCGAGATTCTTTCTCAGGGAATTACCGGCCAGCATGAAAAACAGCACAGAGATCAGGACCATTCCCAAGATGAAGACAGTATATTTTTCTTTCATTATTGCACCGCCTTCCGGCTCAGTTCCGAGGAATTGCGGCTGTAACATTCGATGAGGAATTCCAAAATCTCGGTGTCCTTGGCAATCTGGCGGTTTTTAGAGCCGGATTTGATCTCGGGAAAGTCGTTGCTGATCTCAGGGTTGGCCTTCAGGCGCTGGACGAAATCGAATGTAACATCGCCTTCCTGAATGCGCTTGTCCACTTCGATAATCCCGTTTAGGGTGAGCACACCGTTGCTGAACTGGAACTTACGCACAGCCAGTTGCTTGTCGATCTCCTGGCTGAGGGCTTCCAGCTTCTTGGTCCAGAAAATGCGGTCGTTGAAGGTTTCAGCCAATCTGGTGACGTCATTCACCGAGAGGTATTCACCGCTGGTCTCATACTCGCTTAGTTGGGAATCGATCTTGGTATAGTAAGCCTTGCGGTTTTTAACTTTCCTTTTGAGGTTGTTATTCAGATAAAGGAGCCCGGCGAACATGATCAGTGCACCCAGCAGAAAGCCAATGACGGCATTGCGGAAGGATTTGTTTTCCCGCTCGGTCTGGAGCTTGATCTCGCCGTATTTGTTCAGGTTGATCTTGAAGAAAAAGTTTGGTGTCATACTCACGTACCTATTCCTGCCGCATAGCCAGGCCTATGGCCAGGGCCAGCTGCGGATCCTTTTTATCTGCGAATTTCTCCGGCATTTCCACATTGATGAAGGGCATGAAAATGTCCGTGGGAACGCTCACTCTTTCCTCAATGTATTCGCGGAGGCCTTTAAGCTTGGCTGTTCCGCCCATAAGGTAAAGCTTGCGAAAGTCGCTGTTGCCTGCTTCCTTGACGTAGAAACGGAGCGAACGGCGCAGTTCTTCCACGATCACGTCTTCGGTGGATTTTTCCGATATGTCAAGCACGCTGATGGTTTGCTCGCTGACCGCGCCGGGATCGTCCATAAGGCCGAATTCCAGCTTGTAGTTCTCGGCCTCCTCCCACTCCATCTGGCGCTTGCGCATGATGTCCCGGGTGAAATTATAGCCCCCAAAGGGGATGTCGCGGGCAAACAGCCTGGAATCAGGCCCCCAGATCACCATGTTCGTACGGTGCGCCCCCAGATTCAGCAACACATACACCCCCTCCTCTACAAAGGCGTTGAGGGCAAAGCTGTTGGCCACTGCCAGGGAGTCGATATCCACAATGTTGGGATTCAGGCCGGCTGTGACCAGGGTGTTGGTGTGCTCGTTCAGCAGTTCCTTGGAGGTGGCGGCCAGGAGGATGTTCATGTTGTTCGTTTTCTCCTCAACATCGATCACCTGGAAATCCAGGACCATGTCCGTGCCGCTGATGGGAATGTGTTTCTTCGCTTCGAAGAACAGGGCGGATTCCAGTTCGTCATCAGGCAGAAAGATGGTCTTGATCTGCTTGATGCTGGTGTTGTCCCCTCCCACAGAGGTAACCAGATGCTGGATCTTTTTGGGATTGATGTGCATGGCTTTCATGATCTCGACGATCACCGGGGCGAAGCGATCGGGGCGAAGATCGCTGGGCACGTATTCCACACCAATCGGGACGGTTGGCCGGATTTCGCAGTTTAGCAGCCTGAAGCCTTCGTGCAGCTTTTTCAGATGCACCGCCTTGACGCTATGGCTGCCTATGTCGATTCCGACCGATTCTTTGATCTTGGTCGTTTTCGCTTTCTTCATCGTTCCTCTTATCTCTGACGTTTAATATATAAGTATCACAGGTATTCCGGCGGGCGCTTGATAACCCAGTTCACCGCGGCAAAAGGAGTCTCGTCTTTGCGGTTGACTTCCGGAAAATCTATCGGCGAAATCCGGTAAAACCTGTTGTCGTAATAATAGTTCTTTTTATAGCCAGTGCCTGTTCCCGAAGCCCCGGGGAAGTTGATGTTCGTGAGGGTAAACCCGAAAACGGGATCGTTGTGCTGCACCGCTTGTGGCAAGCTAGTGGGGCCGCAGTAATCGATGGGCTGGTCCCAGTTGTTGTTCGAAGGCCATTCCTCATCGTAATAGCTGCGGTGCACGAATCCCCTGCGGCGCTGGGAAATGGAACCGTAAACGTTGATATAGCCTCGTTCCAGGTAGGGTGTGCGCTCAGGCCAGAGGGGATTGTACCAGGGATAGTCGATCCTCAGGTTGCGGTTTCCAGGTCCCGTGGAGGCCCAAAGCTGCCCGGGACGGTGGGGAAAGCGGTAGCGGTGCAGGTCGATTCTGGTGTAGGCTACGTTGTTCACCGTAACATCCGGCACGGAGGGATGCGGATGCTGGTACTCAAAGGTAAAAACCCCATCGCCGTGTGAGTTGTCGGGTCCGTCATCACCCAATGCGGCCATGGCCGCGTAGATCCAGATGCCGCCATTACCGGTGTCTGGACCGGAAGTCCCATGCACGCGCGTGGAGTCGATCGGGTCACGGTACCCGTATTTGATCACGATCGATTTCTCGGAGACCAAGCCAACCACATCGGTGCGGTTGCCTATGGGGTCGGTGCCCACAGCCGTGTTCATCAGCGTGATGTCATCCAGCAGAAAGAGGGTGTCGCCACATCCCCAAGTCTGGTATGTACCAAAGTTTCCCTTAATCCAGAGTTTGTTGTTCACCCACTTGGATGTGTTCATGGCTGTGCCGTTGTGGAAAAAAGACCAGACGGTGTCCCGTACGGTATATTGGTTATTATACAAAAATGTGGCAGGGTTTTCAGGAGGATAGGGGTTGTACACAGGCGTGATTTGTTGATAGGGTTCCATAACTTCGCCCATATAAGCTGCATAGCCGGCGCCGTCCACATCCACGTACATAATAACGTTTGGATTATTATATTGAGGGCCCACAACGTTGTTTCTGCGGCGGATGCTGGAGGCCTCATCCGGGAAAACGGTGTAGGCATACCCTTCGGAGAGGCCGCCCTGGAAAACTTCTGTTTCAGAATAGGAGCCGGAAAATGAAATAACCTCGCCGTGGGTGGAAACCCAGCCGTAGAAAGTTGGCCAGCCGTTGTTTATGCCTCCGCTGGTTTTTTTGATCCAGATGTTCGTGTTGCTGTGAACTCGGCCGTGGAGGACGTCCGGACCGTGGAAATAGACGTTGGTGGCGTTGGGTGATTCGTCGGTGTCAGTAAAATACATGAATTTGGCAAAGGTCTCGGTTTCCAGGGTATAGATGCCGTATTTGCGAACCATGGAATATTTGGGGTTCAGCATCGCTGTTTGCCCTATCCCTGATTTGGAGCGGACCAACGATTTCACCTGAGTCTGCTGAGCCTGGTCACCCATAACCACATCACCATCTGTAATAAAACTCAACCCTCCCTTGGTAAGTAAGGACTGGATTTTGAATGTCTTGCGCATCGCCGAGTTTGTGATCTCCACGCTGCGCTCGGAAGTGCGCACGGGGATGAGCACAGTACCCATTTTCTGCGCGATCTTCTGTCCGCGGTATGCCTCGCTGCGCAGCAAGATAATGCCTTGGAAACCCTCAAAATCATACTGGAAGGCAACCACATCGCGCATGGCCAGGCTGGACAGAGTGAAACCAGACATCACGCCCACAACCGCCAGAAGCATGGCAATAGCCACGTTGCCGCTGGGTCGCTTGAACATTTTAAACATGGAATCTCCCTTTCAGGGGCTTTTGCTTCCTCATTTCTTAGCCATCTTGGTCGTGAATTTCACAGAACGGTACCTATTAGCTCCGGTCTTCACCCTCGCGTGCAGTTCCACCTGCAAGACGAGCACATCCTGGTCTGGATTAACTTTTGTGAACAGGAATTTGTCCACGATCATCTCGTCCAAGTTTTCCTTTTTAGGAAAGATGTACAGCGGTGAGGCAACCTGCACTCCCCGGTGCACATATCTGCAGCGCACAGCACCATCATACAGATAGAATTGCGCGTAGTCGAGCGTTTCCAGACCTTTGTCTGTGGGTGGGATGATGCGCAGGTCTGTGCTGGAGTTGGTGGTGGTGTTTAAGAGGCGCATGTTCAGGGCATTTGCCACCCCGTAGTATTCCATGTCCTGGGCATTGCCCACCGGAACTCCGTTTTTAATTAGGTTCAGGCAGTCCAGGGCGTCCTTTTGCAGTTCAGCCCAAGCAGTGAGTTCCCGGTATTTTCTGAAAAAGGTGCCGATTCCCAAGGCTGCCGCAAATATAAGAATAACAGAGATGGCCATCACAACGACCAGTTCGGCCAGGGTGACACCGCGTTGGCGGCCCAAGATGGAGTTTGCGAAGGTTCGTTTGGTATTCATCAGAGGAAATAGTCTTCCCGCATCCGGATATGGCGTTCTTTCTTCGAGCCGGGATCGATCCATCTGAAGGTAGCTTCCAGCTGTATGTAGTTCAGAAGCTGCTCGTTGGACGTCTCCTGGGCGTTGCGCGTCGTGACCGTCATGTTTCCACACAGAACGTGTTCCGGGTTTGTGTCATCGAGGATATACTGCTTGTTCAACTGCAGCTCGAAAGGTTTGCTGCGGGTATGGCGGTAATATTCCATCTCAAGTTCACCGGTTATGAGCAGGGTGGCAACCCGGTCGCGGTAGTTTGTGAGAAGCTGCCGCTCCGCGTAAACCACGCCAATATATATGGCGAGGACAGTCACGACCACCACTGTCATCACCGCCATGGTCTCCAAAATGGTGATGCCGCTTTGTCTGCTTAGCAGGCCAAGCGGCTTCACCTTATTCATCTTATTATATTCATTCATCAGTTAAATCCCGCGCCAGAGGCAAACTGCTTGGGATTGTCAGCGAATTCTTCCGCAATGGTCCTTTCCACAAGGTTGTTCATCACCAGGTTGTATAGAGACTGGTCGCGAGTCTGCATGCCTTCCTTGGTGCTGGCCTGAATAATGGAGGGGATCTGGTAGGTCTTTTCCTCACGGATCAGGTTACGCACCGCAGCGTTGGCCACCATGATCTCCAGGGCGGGAACGCGGCCTTTGCCGTCCTTGGTGGGCAGCAAAGTTTGTGAGAGCACGGCTTCCAGCGATTCGGAGAGCATCGAGCGCACCTGTTGCTGCTGCTCTTTGGGAAACATGTCGATGATGCGGTCGATCGACTTGGTGCAGCTTCCGGTGTGCAGGGTGGCAAAAACCAGGTGGCCGGTTTCCGCGGCTGTCAAAGCCAAGGACACCGTTTCCAGATCTCGCATTTCGCCCACCAGGATCACGTCAGGGTCCTCGCGCAGAGCGCTTCTCAGCGCTGCCGTGAAACTCTTGGTATCGTGTCCCAGCTCGCGCTGGTTGATCAGGCTGTTCTTGCTCTTGTGCACAAATTCGATGGGGTCTTCCACCGTGATGATGTGGCAATAGCGGTTGTCGTTGATCGTGTCGATCATCGTGGCCAGGGTGGTGGATTTGCCGCTACCGGTGGGGCCGGTCACCAGGATCAGTCCCTTTTCCTTGTGGGTAAGCTTTTTCAGAATGTCAGGAAGATGCAGTTCCTCATAGCTTTTGATTTCGTTTGGGATCACGCGGAAAGCACATGAGACCCCGTTGATCTGATGGAATGCGTTCACTCGGAAGCGCACGTCGTTGCTCAGTTTGGTGGAAAAGTCAATCTCAAGGTTTTCCTTGAACATCTCTTGCTGGACTTCGTTCATCACACCGAAAACCAGGGTCTTTACCTCTTCCGCTGACAGGATGGGCAGATTCAGCCTTTTCATCCGGCCGTTAACACGCACCATGGGGTGTGCGCCGGCCGCGATGTGGAGGTCCGAAGCTCCCGCTTCCGCCGTGAAGCGTAACAATTCGTGGATAGTCAACTTGTTTCCTCCAGATTAATCGGTGTCGGCTTCCACTCCCTCCGTGTCCGGGTCAGTGAACTGGTCAACGCCATAACCGTGGAATTTGCCTTCTTCAACGTCGAACCACACCTGTTTGTCAGGTCCGCCAGGGAATTCTTCCGTGGAGGTGGCGATGAATTTCTTGGGCGGGTTGCCGGTAACTTCAAATTTCCAATACCGGCTGGTGCTTCCGTCGAGGTTGGTTTCTTTCAGGGCTTTCTCGATGGTATAGTCCTGAGTGCTGCCGTAGGTTTGGCTGTAAATCTTATAAGTGTTGCGGATGGCGCCGATGGCGGTTTGAGCTTCAGCGGAACGGGATTTTTCCACGTGACGCATATAGATCGGAACAGCCAGGGCTGCAAGGATGGCGACAATAATCACCACCACAAGAACTTCGATCAGGGTAAAACCCTTCTGGTTTTTCAGTTTCCTGAGCATTCGTATTTCCTCCTTGCGGAACTTTTTTTCAGGTTCTTTTATGGCTTGCACAATGCGTGCCAATTCTCTGGAAAATTTCATCAATCCAGAGATGCCAATAAATATCTTGACGCATTCTTGTCCAATCTTTTTTTTGCATTTGCCTCAAATTCTCTCAGATTACCTAAGGAGACAAACATGCATATATCACGTTGGTTAACAATCGCCATTATTGTAGCTGTGGGAATGGCAAACTGTTTCGCGGATGAAACCGCTCCCACAGAACTTAAAAACCAGAACCGGCTCAATGACGCTGACGTCCTTGCCGAATGGAACGGAGGTGTCATCACCCGCAAAGACCTGGATACCAAAATCTCCCACCTGCCGGTGAACCAACAGGGCCGCTACCGTACGGTGGATGGGCAAATCCAGGTGCTGGACATTATGGCCATGGAAGAGGCCTTTATGGCCAAAGCCATCCAGCTTGGGGTGGACAAGGACCCCGATGTCATGAAACTCATCGAAGCCGGAACCCGCCAGTTCTATATCCAGGAATACTACAAACGTAATGTCAGCGATCTCGTGATCGTCACCCAAGCCGATAAACAGAGATACTACGATGACAATAAACAGGCTTTCTACGAATTTCCCAATATAACCCTCAACTACATCCAAACCAAAGATGAGGCCGACGCCCTGGCCGCAATCGCCGAACTTCAGGCAGGGAAAAGCTTCGGGGAGGTTTCGGACGCGTACAACATCAATACCTATGCCAAAGGAATCAAGGGAGTTATCAAAAACATCCGCCTCAACGGCAACATCCCCGGTGTGGGCAACGACTTGGAGCTGGAAAAACACATCGCCGATTCACAGCCCGATCCCACCGCGATAAACGGCCCCTTCAAAACTAGCTCCGGCTGGCATCTCTTCCAAACTGTGGATTACAAAGCCGGACGCCAGAAACCTTTTGATAAAGTAATGCCCGAGCTTGAGCAGCGCGCCCGCCCAGGTGTGGAAACCAGGATCCTCAACGACCTGACCGACCGGCTCAAAACCAAATACGCCGTGGCGGTGGATACCACCAGAGTTGACGAAATCGACCTCAAGGACCGTGCCAAGAACGAAGAGATAATGGACCTCAACCTCATCTCATCCTCAAATCCGGATTTGAACATCACCGTGGCCATTCTGCTTGACCGCTATGCCCAGCTCTCACCGCAGGAACAGCTCTTCTTCAGCAAGGGCGAAGCCGCCAGGCAACTGCTGGACCAGGAACTCGTCCGCAGCCTGCTTTACGCTGATGCCAAGGCTCAAGACTACAGCCAAAACCTCAAGGAAAATCCAGAATTTGAACAGATGAAGCGCTATTACATCCTGAACAGAGCCTTCCGCCAGCTCGTCGTGGACGCCATCCAGATCACCAGCGAGGAAGCGAGGGCTTATTACGACGAACACATCGACGATTACAGCACCCCTCCCCACCGCAAGATAGAGGTCCTCTGGTTCACCGATGCCGATGAAGCTGAAGCCGCGCGCAGCAAATATGACCTCTACGTCGGGTTCAACGACCAGACCCGCATCGACAAGCTGATCGCCGATAAATCAGTCAAACCCCAGCTCAGGGTGCTGCAAAACATCTATGACAACGGCATCATCACCGGCGTCGGACCCGACAAGGATTTCTGCGACATGGTCTGGGACAACCCCGTCGGCTATATCAGCCCCGTCTTCACAGCCGCCAGCGGTGACATCCTTTTCTTCCGCACCCTAGAGGAAACCCCGACCACCGCGCAGAGCTTCACGGAACTGGAACCCCGCATCTACGGGATGCTCAAAAACCAGCGCCAGAGCACTCAGCAGGAAACGGTTACCCAGCAGCTTTACGAGGAATTCCAGATGGTGAAATATCCCGAAAAGATCAGGCTTGAGCTGAAAGCCGAAGATCTTTTCTCCATGGCCGACAACTCCGCCCGCCAGCGCAATTTCAAAGACGCCATCTCCTTCTACAACCAAATCATCACGAACTTCCCCAACGGCGCAGATGACTACCGCGCCTCCTTTATGAAGGCTTTCCTCATCGCAGAAGAACTCAAGGACGAAGCCCAAGCCCTCCAGCTCTTCAAGGACTTCCTGAAAAAATACCCCAGCGGCGAGCTTAACGAATCGGCCCAGTTCATGATCGATTCTCTGGAAGGCAATGCCGTTTTGGAAATTGAGGAATAACCGTAACCCAATACCTTATTATGAGTTGATTACCCCGCTTCGGCGGGGTTTTTTCATGTCGGATGCCTCTACTGGTTTGATGGAAAAGGGTTGTTCCTTATCCTGTATCCGATATTAACACCACCCTAGCGTACAGCGAACTAAATGAGCATGGACGACAGGAACAATCTGATGGAGTGGAGGATAGGATATGTCGAAGCGTTCATTCTTTGCTGGTGTCGAAGCTCGTTCCTCGCTCGACGCCAGCCCTCACCTAACCCCCTGCTTAGCCGTCTGTGATATGCCAATGCCAAGCCTCCCGCATAATGCCCGCATTTGATGCGAGTATCATGCGGGAGGCAGGCAAGGGGCTTATTGGATGGGGCTAAGGACCGAGCGTTAAAGATCCTTGGAATAGAGGCGGAATTTCTTGTAAATTTCCCCGCCTGAACGCTCCATTTCGGCGCGCATGAGAATATTATCCTCCATCTCATGGTGGCTGTCCATGATCTTGAAGCCTGCGTCAACAGCGGTTTTCATTTGGGCATAGCCCATCAGGATGTCCACGCCCTTGCCGCGGTATTCGGCTTTCACGGCTCCGAGATAGTTGTCCAATTGGGTGGTTGTTTTAGCGGCGTTCAAGATGTGTATAAAGCCGAAGGGGAAAAGGCGTCCGCGGGCTTTCACAATCCCAGGCGAAAAATTGGGGATGGAGACCATGAAGCCAATAACTTCTTTTTCAGGGGTTTCCACCACCTTGATGAAACGGGGTTCGAGCAGGGGCATATAACGCTTGGCCAGGTGTTCCACATCCTCATCGCTGAGGGGGGAATAACCATAGATGTCCACAAAACATTCGTTCATGAGCCTGATGACGGGCCGGATATAGGCATTGATCTCTTTTTTGGATTTGAATTCCTTCAGACGGAAGAGACTGCTGCGGCTGGCGCGCTCGAACAACTTTTTATACAGCGGGCTCATGGCCTTTATCATGTCCAGTTTGTAAACGAACCAGTCAATTTCCTTGCCGTATCCCAGTTTCTCCATGTATTCATTTATAATGGGGGTGTTCTGGTAGCAGGCCAGGGTGGGGTTTTCGTGATAGCCCATGAATATGAAGCCCTCTGGATCTTCCTCTGTGAAGCCCATGGGGCCCACAATCCTGGTCATTCCGCGTTCTTTCAGCCATTTTTCCGCGAAGTCCACCAGTGCCTTCACCACTTCGAGGTCATCGATGGCATCAAACCAGCCGAAGCGTCCGGTTTTCACTTTTGCGTAATCGTTGTATTTGTGGTTGATGATGGGAGCCACGCGGCCCACGCATTTGCCATCCTTCCAAGCCAGCATATACACGGTGTCGCAATAGCTTAGGGCAGGGTTTTTCTTGGGGTTGAGCACGGCTTTATCGTCGTCGTAAAGGGGCGGCACCCATCCTGGGCGGCCGGCGTTGATCACTTCAGGCAGGTAAACGAAGCGCTTCATATCACGGCGGGTCTTAACTTCTGTGAGCGTTACTGGCATAGTCTATCCTTTGTGGGTGAGTATTTTAAGTGTCATGTGCACTAAGACGGAGAAGCGCCCTTCCTGTCAAGCGGAAATCCGCGCAAGAAAATCCTTGCCAAAAAGTGGAGACTGAATTTTTTGGCTTTTCTGAGATAAATCTTTAAGGAACAAACCACTATGGCAACCATGTCCGATATCCGCAACGGGATGATCATAGAATTCAAGGACGACCTCTGGGAAGTGGTCGAATTTTTGCACGTTAAGCCGGGCAAAGGCCCGGCGTTCATGCGCAGCAAGCTTAAAAACGTCCGCACAGGCAAGGTTGTGGACAACACTTGGCGCGACAGCGACAACTTCAACGAAGTGCGCGTGGAACGCCGCAAGATGGAATATCTTTACCGCGACGGCGAATTTTACGTGATGATGGATACTGAAACTTATGAACAGCTTCCCGTTGACGCCCATGTGATCGGCGATATGGACAAGCTTGTGATGGAAAACATGGAACTCACCATCCTGTTTGCCCCCGACGGAGAAATCCTGGGTATCGAGCTTCCCGTGACAGTGGTGCAAACCATCGCCGAATGCGAACCAAACGTCAAAGGCAACACCGCCTCTGGCAGTGGAAAGACCGCCTACACCGAAACCGGGCTGAGACTCATCGTTCCCTTCTTTGTAGAAACAGGGGACAAGGTTAAGATCGACACCCGCAGCGGCGAATATTTGGAAAGAGCGAATTAATTAATATTTAGATAAGCGCCAACTGGCGCGAAAGAGGAAATAATGGGAAAAGTAAAAACCTTTGCCGCCAAAGTGGCTCACGAGCTATCCGACGAAGGAAAAACGATCTGCCCGGTCTGCAATACCGAAGTCAAGATGGTCAAGATGATTTTAAACCGCAAAAGAGGCAGCGAGGGCTGGACCCCGCGCTATGGATTTGCCAAACTCTGCAAATGCAACGAGGCGGATTTTCTAGCTGGTAAAACCTTGTAAGATAACAGCCAAAGGGATGTCGCCACAGTATGGACCCGTCCCGGTCCGGCATCAATGCTCCGGAAAGGCGGGTTTTTTATTGACAGGCTTTGGCGGGGTGGATTAGTGGGTTTTAGTGTTTTTGTATAACGCCGAGCGTGGCGAAATGGGTTTATTTATTTAAAAATCTTGCAGTCAGGGAGAGCTTGTTAATGCTTTCAAGATCGAAACTGGCCTTGTGCCTAATCGCAGCGCTCGCGCTGGCGGGTCTGCTGAACGCGATGGTGCCTCCCCATCCGCTCCACGAACATATTCCTTCCGGCTTTGAACCAACCCGGCTGGAAGTTCCCGGTTTAGGCTCTCTAAGGGAAGTGGAAACGCACAGAACGCTTCCCAACAACATTCTGGTGCTGAGGGTCCAGTTCAGCGATGTAAAGTTTATCAGCACCCCCCAGTATCCGGACAATTTGGCCCATGACGAAGTGTTTTTTGACCGCTGGATGCTGCATTTGGGAGACTTTTTCGCTGATGCCTCCCACGGCGCCTATCAACTGAGTTACACACTCCATCCCAATGTTTTTACCCTGTCCAAACCGCTAGCCCATTACGGCCATGACGTCGCCGACACCACCGACGCGGGTTTGAAGGATTTCACCCGGGAATTGATCCAGATGGCTGATCCGGAGATCGATTTCAGCCAGTATGGCGGTGTAATAGTGTTCCACGCGGGCGCGGGCCAGGAATCCGACATCAACGGCGAACGGCAGGATGAAATCTGGTCAACCTTCCTCACCCGCAGACGGCTGCAGCTTTGGTTTGACGAGGATAACGATGCTTATCAGGGCTATCCGGTGGACGGGACCTACCTTACCAATATCGTGATCGTTCCGGAACACGAGTATCAGGACTATTTTCCCGGCGAGGGCGAAGAAAATGCAGAGGTTTACCTCTTCAGCATCTACGGCGTTCTTGCCCACCAGTTTGGCCACATCCTGGGCCTGCCCAGCCTTTATGACAACGATTCCAGCAACGGAGCTTCGCAGGGCATCGGCAACTGGGGCCTGATGGGAACTGGGATTTGGAACGCCAGCGGCTACGTTCCGGCACAAGTGAGTGCCTGGTGCCGCACTTTTCTGGGTTGGGAAACGCCCATCACCGTCACGGAAACAACTGAAAACCTCTCCATATCGCACTTTCTGAACCATATGCCTGTTAATGACCGGGTTTATAAAATCCCCATCTCGGACAGAGAGTATTTCTTGGTGGAAAACCGACAGCAAAATCCCGACGGCAGCCTTAATCCCTACAACAATCTGCCCAGCTATAGCTTCGTTCTCCTGCCCCCCGGCGAGCAGGACTACTATGAAAACTTCCCCGAACTGCCTTTCTTCAATTTCATGGAGAACCGCTATAAAGGCAGCGAGTGGGATTTCATGCTGCCCGGTCTGGGCGGGCCCGTCCCTGCCGGAATGCCCGTGCCAGTGGACGGTTCCGGGCTGTTGATCTGGCACATCGACGAAAACGTGATCGCCCAGAACTTCACCGCCAATTTTGACTACAACACCATCAACGCCTACTCCCAGCACAAAGGCATCGACCTCGAGGAAGCCGACGGCATCCAGCATCTGGACGTATCGGCAGCCGACCAATACAAATACGGCAGCCCTTATGACAGTTTCCGCGCCGGCAACAACGATTATTTCGGGAAGCAATTACACAACGGGATTCTCTCCCTGCCCACCGCTGAAAGCTACTATGGCGGCGTCCCCGTGGAAATCCATGACATCAGCGCCAGCGGCAATAATATGACCTTCTCGGTAAGGTTTGGCTGGAGGCTTTCCACCGGGTTCAGAGGAGAGAACAACATCAACGCCTGCGCAGTGGATTTCGACGGCGACGGCAACACAGAACTGGTCTATCCCCAACCTGACGGCCAGATCCACATCTGGAAGGACGAACTGCCCCTGCCAGAATATCCGATCTGCGGTCAGCCAATGGAACACACCTATGTCTGGACCGGCAGCGAATTCTATTTTCCCATGCAGGAGGAAAATCAAGCCCGGCTCTACCGCCTGGACTCTGCTGGCAGCGAATATATTCACACATTTGAGGACATGTCCTGGGCCACCCATCCCCTCAGCACGGGCGAATCGTTGTATATGGCCTTGAACAGCAACCTCCCTGGACAGCGAGGTACGCTGTTCAGCCACAACCCGGAGACAAGCGAAGTTCAGACCCTGCGCGAATTCGAGTATCCAATCCTAGCCAACATGGCCTGGTTCCGCGACCGGCTTTACATCCCCTCCCGTCAGGAAGGAATGTTCTGCGTTTGGAAACTGGACCCGAATAACCCCATGTTTGCGGAATGTCTTCTTCTGGACGTGCCTCTGGATTCCACCCTGGTGGCGGTTTTCGTGGCTCCCCTACGGCCGCAGAATCCTTCCAGCCAGGGCGAGGTGATAGTTCAGTGCCTCAATTCCATCTATGTGTTTGACTCCGACAAAAACATCCTGCCCGGATTTCCCTATGTTCATGACATGCGCTCCACCGCGCCGCTGAGCATAGAGGACTGGGATAAGAACGGCACTCTGGACCTCATCATTTCTTCAGACCGGGGCGTCGCCGTCATCGACTACTCCGGTTCGCGGATGAGTCCGGCTTCACTGAACCTGGCGGCTTCTGATTCCCTGGCCTTCAGTTCTGGAGTTCTGGCCGTGGACATTGATCACGACGGAAAAAAGGAACTCCTTGGCTCTTTTGGCTTCAACCAGCTAAATTGCTGGGACAACAGTTTTCGCCCTAAACCCGGTTACCCTGTTTCCTTCGGACAACGCAACCGCAACCTGCCCCTCATCGCCGCTGGTTCAGACGGCCTTGTATATGCCTGGCTGGCTTCCGATAACGGCTTCATCTACCGCCAAGCCCTGCCTGAAGCTGTCATGGCAGACCTCCAATCTGGATGGACCGCTGAATTCGGCTCCCTGCTCCGCCAGGCCAGCCGCGACGGCAATAATTTCCCAAACCAGTACCAAACCACAGAACTCTTCGTGCCCGGAGAATTCTACATCTATCCCAACCCCCTCAAGTCCATCCACGAACAAAAATTAACCCTGAATGTCATGACCAGCCGCGACACTGCCCTGGAAGTGAAAATCTTCGATATCAACGGAAGCCTGATCTTCCGTCAGTCCAGCACCGCCAAAGCCTGGCTGCGCAACCGCAATGTGATCAACCTCCCCGCGGACCGTCTGCGCAGCGGTGTTTACATCTGCGTGGTTTCGGGCGACCGGGACTCCCGCAGCATTAAATTCGCGGTGGAAAAGTAACGGAGCAAAAATGATGAAAAAGCTACTCCTGACAATAATTGTGGCGCTGGCCGCTCTATCCGTGCTGCCGGCCGGGATCAATATCCACGCTGGTGAATTTGGCTACCAGTTTCTGGACATTAGCAGCAATCCTATAGCCATGAGCCTGGCTGGACGTGGTATCGGCAGCGGAAGCGACCTCGCGGCGTTCCTGCGCCAGCCCTCAGCTTCGGCCCTCAGCAGCCACCGTGCCCTGGGCGCGAGCCATGTGCGCTGGCTGGAAGACACAGCCGCCAACAACATCTACTACTCCGTTTCCGACCGCAAAACCCATTTTGGGCTAGCCCTGCGCACCCTGGATTACGGCGTTCTGGAGATCCGTGATGAAAACGGCGAACTCATCGGCAGTTATTCACCTTTGAATGTTGACCTGATGGGCAATTACGCCTTGCGGGTCACGCCTTCGCTCTATGCTGGGATAAACGCTGGGATTGCCTACGAAAAGCTGAACACCGATTCCAGTTATGGCATCCACAGCGACCTTGGCTTCACCTGGCTCACACCCCTGCAGAACACCAAATTCAATCTGGCAGTGCGTAATCTGGGCTTTTCTTCAGCAATGAACGAGGAACGAACCTTATTTCCCATCAGCCTGGAAATGGACCTCAGCAAGAAAATTGAACTGGGTGAAAACTCCCTGAAGTTTGAACTTAGCGGGATCAAGGCCATCGACGAAAACTGGAAGGGGGCGGTTAGCGCAGAGTTCAACCTCTTCGGCCTGGCCCTGCTGCGAGCCGGCTACAAGATCAACCACGACGCTGAAGACCTCACGGCCGGTCTGGGCCTACGCTGGAAACGGATAGGTATTGATTACGGCTGGGCCTCTTTTTCCAGCCAACTTAGCGATGTACATTCCCTGGGCCTCAGCTACCATTTCTAAACAGACCATATGAATTCCAAACGCCACTTGACCCTACTGGCACTGCTGCTGTCTGCTATCATGCTGCCAGCCTTGAACATCACGCCCGGACAGCTGATCGTGAAGACCAGCCAGCCCCTGGACCCCAAATCCAACCGCACCGGCCTTACAGAGTTTGATTCCTGGCTGGACGCCCACGGCGCTTTGAGCCTGAAGCCCCTAAAGGGCATGCATCAACCGAAATACTTCCTGGTGGATCTTGCCTCCGAGCCGGACTGGGAAGCTCTGCGAGGAGAAACTCCAACCTTCCCGGGCATCGAATACATCCAGCCGAACTATCTTTCCACTTTCCACATCGAACCCAACGACCCACTATATTCAGAGCAATTCCACACCATGGTGGCGAATCCCCAAGCCTGGAATTACTCCACCGGCAGTTCCCAAGTTATAGTGGGGATCATAGACTCCGGCTGCCTCATCAACCATCCGGACCTGAGAGCCAACATCTACATCAACCCCGGCGAAGATCCAGCCCTGGGTCTTCACGACAACGGCATCGACGATGACGGCAATGGCTACATCGACGACTGGTGCGGCTGGGACTTTTCCGACGCCCCGGAGCTTTCAGATATCGCCGTGGGTGACTATATTGACCAGGATAATGACGTGGAGGACGAAAACTTCCACGGAACCCACGTGGCAGGAATCGTCGGCGCGGTGGGCAACAACGGCATCGGTATAAGCGGCGTTTGCTGGAACGTGAAGCTGATGCCGATCCGGGCTGGATTCCGCACCACCGCCGGCCAGGGTTACCTGCAGGATGACGACGCAGCAGCCGCAATTATTTACGCCGCTGACAACGGCTGCAACGTGATAAACCTGAGCTGGGGCGATCCAAACTATTCACCCATCATTGGCGATGCCTGCAATTATGCTCATTCCAAGGGTGTAACCATCGTGGCTTCCGCTGGCAACGATCCTGGGCCTGTGCTTAGCTACCCGGCCAAACTTTCAAATGTGATCTCCGTTGGAGCCGTCAACCGCAACCGCAATATCGCCGGCTTCTCCAGCTATGGCCCGGATCTGGACCTGGTGGCCCCCGGTGAAATGGTGCTCAGCACTTACAAAACGGATTTGGGTGAAGAATACTTCCTGCAAAGCGGCACCTCGATGTCCTCACCCTTTGTGGCAGGTGCAGCGGCCTTGCTGCTGTCTTTGCACCCAAACCTTTCTCCGGATGAGGTGCGTGCCCGGTTGCTCACCTCAACCGACGACCTTGGCGCACCTGGTTTTGACATCTATTATGGACACGGGATGCTGAACACCAAAAAACTGCTGGAAAACACCCAACCTCCTTTGGTTTACATCGACCAGCCTCTAGACCACACAGGCATCACAGGCAGCATGGACATCACCGGAACGGTGACCGGTAGCGATTTCTTCCGCTACAGCGTGATGTACACCAATGCCGAGGTGCCCACGATTCTGGACTGGTATGATGTGCAAACCCACCAAAACTATCCTTCCCACCATCAGCAGCAGGTGCAAAACGGCGTTTTGGCACATTTCGACATCCCCGAGGCCTTCGCTGAGGGGAAATACACGCTCCGGGTGCAGTATGAAAGCGTTTCGGGCCAGAAATTCAACTACTTCCGCACCTTCATCTACGACCGCACGCCTCCCATCCTGAGAGAAGAATCCGTGATGGGTTTCAAGCGCTATGACGGCCAAAACCTGCGTTATTATGTGTCTGCCGTGTTCAATGAATATGTGCGCACCGAACTGCTGATAACCGATTCCGCCGGCGGACTATACACCGTTTACGGCGCCTTGCTGGACAGCACCCACGTTTGGGCCATTCCCTCCCAACTGCCGGAAGGCCCCATCGATTTTCAGATCAGAGCCACCAACGTTTGCAACATCGAATACCTTTCCCCCGTCTGGCAGGATGCTCTGGACATCAGATATGAAATCATACCCAGTTACGGTTACAATTGGCAAATGATCGGCGAACCGCGAGTCCCGCTGAATCACTTTTATGATTACGACGGCGACGGTTACAAGGAATACCTTGCCATGGACCTGCCCAAAACAGGATACGGCGGGGTCTTCGTCTATCAGCCTCAAGCCGGGGGGCATGTGCTCAAGCACTCCTTCAACGATTCCTTCTGGCTTCTGAGCGCGGGCAATACCAACGACATCGGCCAGGAAATACTGATGCTCAAGGGCGACACCGCTGTGCTGATGGAAAGCCAGCTCACCAGCACATATCCAAACCTACCGCTCTGGGAGGAAACCTCAGTCACAGGAGGTGTGATCGCAAAGTATTCACGTGACAATGTCGAAGGCCTCCTGCTGGTGAAAATACTGCCCACCAAACGAGTTATCCAAGCTTACAAGCGCTCCGGAAACACCTTCGAGAAAAAAAACCAACTCGAAAACAATTCCGAAACGGACTTCTACAATACCTTCGTTCCCACCATCATTGTAAAGAATTTTGACAATGACAACTATCCTGACATCCTCACAGCCGATACCGATGGCGACGTGATGATCTACGAAATCCGGAACGACAATATGCACGAACTATCATGGAGCCACAGAATGCCGGTCGGCAACACCTATAGCATCACCAGCGGCGACTTCGACGGCAACGGCCGTCAGGATTTCTTTATCGGCGGATATTACAAGGACAATCTGGACCCCAACCAGAACTTCTGGTATTTTGAAGGCTTCCGAAACGTTTCCAACAACAACTACACCAGCATGGGCTCCATCATGTTCAACGAAGTTACATCCCAAAGCGCCATCCTGGCCCACGATCTGGACAACGACGGAAAGGACGAGATCATCCTCGCCATCGCCCCCAACCTTTACACCCTGAAGTATGACGGAGGCAAATTCAAACCCCAGTTTTACGGGAAAAGTTTCCGCAACTATGCGCTCATGGCTTACAAAGACGCCAACAACCGCTCCTATTTCCTGACCAATTACGAGGTGGAACCGGATTCCGTTATCTTTGTGGAATGGACTTCCGAAGACCCCTTCACAGGACCCGGCACACCTGCCAATTTCCAGGCCCAGGCATTGGACGGCAACACTGTCCAGCTCTCCTGGATCGACAATGGGGCGCAGTTTTACCGCCTCTACCGCAGGGATGAGGATGGTCAGACCATTGTTTTGGACGATGTTTCGGATGTTTCTTACATGGACCTGCAAGTGGAGACGGGGACCAGATACAGCTACGCCGTAACCGCCTGTGACCCAGCCTACTCGCCCATGGAGAGCATCCCCACCGTCTGGAAGGACGTTGTACTCTATGAAACGCCCCAGGTGAAAAGCGTCACCATGACCGGTTCGAACACACTGTTGATCAGCTTTGACCAGCCCATGTCGGGCCAAATCCTAAACCCCAGCCTCTACCATGTGAGCCACGGCATGGGCCGTCCATCCTCCGTGAACAGCACCGCCACCCATTATGGCGCCCAGCTTTTCTTCAACAGCCAGTTCCCAGCCATCGAAGAGGATTTCACCCTCACCCTCAGCAACATCATCAGCGCCCAAAACATCCCGCTTGACCAAACCCAATTCACTTTCAGCTGGCAGCAGGATACCGTGGCCCCCGGTGTGGTGGAAGCCCTTGTTCTGGAGGACCAGCAGACCGTGCGGATACAATTCACCGAATCCATCGCCCCGCTGAACCCAAATCCGGAAATCATCGGCAACTACATCCTTCACAACCATTCCAACGACCCCGATAACTCAATCGTGAGCGTTGCCCACGAGGACGACGCGGTGCTGGTTCATCTGGCTCATAAAGTGCGGTACGGCTCCTCGGCTTACAAAATCACCGTCAACAACCTCCGCGACCTGGCCGGAAACCTCATCTCACCCCAAAACAACGTCGCCCGCTTCTATCTGGTTAACAACCACGACCTCAAACACTTGGTGGCGTATCCCAATCCCGTCCGCCCAGGCGACAAACAGTGCAGCATCATCAACTTCCCTTCCGGCAAAACCGGCAACCTCCGCATCTACGACAGCTCCGGAAACCTGGTGCGCACCGCCGCCATCGGACCCTTCGATCCTGTGGTGAACAACGTTGACTGGAGTTGGGACCTGAAAAACAACGATGGAAGGAAAGTGGCTTCCGGAGTGTATTTCTATGTGGTGGAGATGGATGGAAAGACCGCGCGCGGTAAAATTGCGATAATCAACTGACCCACTGTAATGTCCTGCCGGTCTCGCCGTTAGCGCTCTAGTTCATCCCACTCCCACGCCTCTCGCAAAATCCTCGCATCAAATGCGGGCATTTGGCGGGAGGCGCTTCAGGGATCTGGAAATGGGCGTTAACGGCCAGACAGCATCGCTTCACTCTTCCGCTGAGTCGCCACCTCCACAATCGTATGCAGCCCTTCGGGTTAACCTACCCAGATTGAAATAGAGCCATTTTTAGCATCTTTCCCACAGAGGTCATTCAGCCCTTTTTCGGCTGGGCAATGGCCTGTCTGGCATGGGCTTAATGGCACCTGATCGTCTGCAAATGAATCCGCGTTCCAACCTGTGGCCGGAACGCGGAAACTGTCTTGGGAAATGGAGTTCTGTGCGCTACATGGCTCAACTGAATTTGGATGTGATATCCTCGAGTCCGGGCAGCTTGAACACTTTGAACTGGTCTGTGCGCATCTCAGGATCGGCCTGTATGTCCATCTGGTCCTTGTATGCGCTGAAGTAGGAACTGTTGGACTTGATGTGTTCCAACAGTTCCGGATGCACCATGACGCGGAACTTCTTATTGCGGATGAAGTAGTCCGAACGTCTCAGCCAGCGATGTATGCGCATCAGCATTGTATCCTTGGAAACGATGCGCCCGCTGCCGTTACAGGTGGGGCAGGGATCGGAAAGCTTGGCGATGAGAGTTGAGCGCATGCGTTTGCGGGTAACCTCAACCAGGCCAAGCTCGGTGAAATTGTAGACCTTGTTTTTGGCGCGGTCGCGCTTGAGCCCTTTGCGCAGTGTTTCAAGCACTTCCTGCTTGTTGGCTTCGTTCACCATGTCGATGAAATCGATGATGATTACCCCGGAAAGGTCACGCAGCCTGATCTGTCGGGCTGCCTCAGCAGCGGCTTCAATGTTGGTCTTCTTGATCGTTTCCTCATAGTGGGTCTTTCCGGTGAAGCTGCCGGTGTTGATGTCGATGGCCACCAAAGCCTCGGTCTGCTCGATCTTGATGTTTCCGCCGCTGGGCAGGTAAATGCGCGAATGGAAGACTGTCTCGATTTTTTTCTCGATGCCCCAGGCGTCGAAGATGGGCGAATCCTCTTTGTAAATCTCCACGGCGGGAATGAGGTCGGGCGAAAAGTCCTCCAGATGGCGGATGATGCTCTTCGCGAAGGCTTTGTCGTCGATCACCAGACGGTCAACGTTTTGCCCGAAAAGGTCGCGAATGAGGTAATTTTCCAGGGCGTTTTCCTCAAATACGCAGACGGGGCCCTTGACGTGCTTGATCTGCTTGTCGGTTAGTTTCCAGGTTTTCACCAGGGCGTTGTATTCGTTGCGTAGCTCTTCTTCATCGCAGCCTTCGGCCTCGGTGCGCACGATCAACCCGAAATCCTGGTCCTTGAAGGAACTGAGCAAGTTGCGGATGCGGCCACGCTCATTCTGGTTGTAAATCTTGCGGGAAATGGCGATTTTATGTTTATTGGGAAAAAGCACCAGGTATTTGCCCGGAATTGAGATTTGGCCTGTTAAGCGGGCGCCTTTGCTGCCAATAGGGCCTTTATGGACCTGCACCACGATTTCCTGGCCTGGTTTAAGAAGGTTGCCGATTTGGGATGAATCCTTGCTATTTAAGCGTGGGTGCTGTTTCTCGTTTTCGAAGATGTCGAGAAAATCAAGCACGATGTCTGAATAATGCAGAAACGCGGTGCGTTCCAGCCCGATTTCGATGAAGGCGGCGCCCATGCCTGGCAGCACGTCTTTCACGAATCCCTTGTAGATGTTGCCAACGACGTTTTGCTTATCCTTACGTTCTACAAAGAGTTCCACCAGTTTATTATCCTCGAGCACGGCCACCCGCTTTTCCATGGGGTGGACGTTCACGATTATATCGGTATTGAATTTACCTTTTTTCATATAAAAGTCCTGTGGGTCGGGTTCGGCGGCAGCCTCAGTTCAGTTCAAAAGGGCAGAAATAGAGCCACTGACGGGGTTTGAGGGTATCGCGCAGAGATGCCAGCAAGCGTTCTTCCAGGCTGGAATCGCGTAACCTGAGCAGGGAGTGCACTCTGCGGAACAGGCCGCGGTCGCGCAAAAACTTCCAAACGCTGATCCGCTGAGGATATTTGCTCACGCTGTACTTGCTGATGTTGGCCAGGGAAGCGGCTTTCTTCACGGCGTCATCCAAGCCGCCGATGGCGTCGATGAGCCCGTTTTCCAGAGCGTCCGCGGCTATGAAGACCCGGCCTTCGGAAACAGCGTCAATGCCATCCGGGGTGATCTTGCGGCTGTCCATTACACGCTGGCGGAATTCCGCGTAACATCTTTTGGATTCGCGTTTTAGCGAGGCCAGCAGTTCATCGCTGTAGGGTTCAAAAATGCTGCCGACTTCAGCGAATTTGCCGTAGCTCAGGGTCTGGCTGTCGATGCCAAGTTTGTTGCCCAACTCCACAGGCTCCGGCAGAACCATGATCACACCGATCGAGCCGGTGATAGTATGCGGATCGGCGTAAATGTAATCCCCGCCGCAAGCTATGTAATAACCCCCGGAGGCGGCCATACCGCCCATAGAGACCACCACAGGTATCTTCAGCGCTTTCAGCCGCTGATAGATCAGTTCGGATTCCAGAGCTGAACCGCCGGGGCTGTTCACGCGCAGCACCACAGCTTTGATGGAGTTGTCATCCTCAATGTCGTCCAGGATGCGGTCAACCTTGTTCGCGCTGATCATGCTTTCGGCTCTGTAACCGTCTGTGGCGGCAATGTTACCGCTCAGGTTGACCACCGCGATTCGGTTGCCGGAAACAGCAGTATCAACTGGAGAGGCGTAGTCGGAAAAGGAAACCCGATTATCATCCCCGATCTTGTATTGGGACAGCATCTCGTCCCAAGTCAGTGTGTCGTCGATAAGGCCGTATGTTTTTGCCTCTTTTCCGTTTATGATGAGGTCTTCGCGGCCTTCATAGATATCCCGCACCAGGGTGGAATCCAGGCCGCGTCGGCGGCTTATGTCGCTGCGCAACAGGTTGTAGCGGCTTTCCAGAGCGCGGCGGAGATTGGCTTCCGTGCCAGGGCTGAGCGAGGTTTGGGTGAAGGGTTCCCCAGCGCCTTTGTAGTCGCCGGATTGCATCACGTGCATCTTGATGCCCAGTTTTTTGAGGGCTTCTCTGTAAAAAAGGATGTTGCTGGATACGCCTTGCAACAACAGGCCGCCGGAAGCTGAGGGGTCCATGTAGATCTTGTCCGCCAGGGTGCAGAGCAGATAGTCGCTCTGATCCAGCGTTTCCCCGTGGGCGATCACAGTTTTGCCGCTTTTCTTAAATTCCTCCATCGCGGCGCTGATCTCGTTCAGGTTGGGATAACTAATCGCCACTCCCGAGGGCTTGATAATGATGCCCTTCACCTTGCTGTCTTTGGCCGCTTTGCGGATCCGGCTGCAGATGTCCTCGGCGCTCAGGGGGCTAAGACCCCAAAACTCCGATCCTTGCAACTCTGAGTAATCCGGAACGCCACCAGAAGGGTCCAAAACCAGCCAAGTGCCGCTGGATATTGTTGTTGAGTGGGTGGCAGACATGAAAGGCCGCCCGATGAAGTAGCCAGCAACGAAAGCGCCGATCAGAATGAGCAGCACAAGTCCGCAACCTAGCATAATGCCAGTTCTTGTTTTCATGGGATAAACTCCTTGTATAAAATTGGTTGTGAAAAGTGGTGATTGTAAAAGTGAGTGGCGGAGATGCTGGGATTCGAACCCAGGATACGCGTTTTGCACATATACACGATTTCCAATCGTGCTCCTTCAGCCAGCTCGGACACATCTCCGCTCGTGTGGAACGTCATCTTTTTAAAGCCTCGTAATCTGTCAAATCAAATATCAGTGCCGAAAGTGGCGGCAACCTGTGAAAACCATGGTCAAGCCCAGTTCGTCGCAGGCAGAGATAACCTCCGGGTCTCCTTTTGAGCCGCCCGGCTGGATTACAGCGCGAACGCCAGCATCATGCAAAGCGTCGATGGAATCGCGGAAAGGGAAAAAGCCGTCGGAGGCGCACACAGCACCGCTAAGGCTGTGGCCGAACTTGCGGGCCTTCATCACCGCCAGTTGCAGTGCGTCGATTCGGCTGGTCTGTCCCGCGCCCAAGCCGAAAACGCGGTCATTCCCGGTGAGAGCGATGGCGTTAGAACGCAGTAGTGCAGCCACTTTCCAGGCAAAACCAAGCGCCTGCATCTCTTCAGCAGAGGGTTCGCGTCGGGTCACGCAGCGCCAAGTGGAGGGATCTTCGTTCACGAGATCGCGTTCTTGCAGCAGCCAGCCCTGCAGCAGCTGTTTCAGTTCCCAGGGATTTTGCCCGGGGTTGAAAACTTCCTCATCCCAGCGGATGAGGCGTCGGTTCTTCTTTTTGCGCAGAAATTCCAGCACCCCGTTCTCATAATCCGGGGCGACGATGATCTCGGTGAATATCTGGTTGATCAGCCTCGCGGTTTCAAGGTCCAGAGCGCGATTGAGGCCAACAATCCCACCGAAGGGGGATTCCGTGTCGGCCGCCAGCGCTTTTTTGTAAGCGTCCTGCAGCCGCTCAGCGCAGCCAATGCCGCAGGGATTGCAGTGTTTGGTTATTACCACTGTGGGCGCTTCGAAAAGCCTCAACGCCCTCAGCGTGGCATCGATGTCCATTTGGTTGTTAAAGGAAAGTTCCAAGCCGTGCAGCAAGCTGAGCCCGTTTTGGCCACTGGCGTATAATGCTGCTCTTTGATGTGGGTTTTCCCCATAGCGCAAATGTGCGGCTCGGGGCATACTAACTTCCAGTTGGTCTGGCAGTTCCGGTTCCGAATCAGCATGCTTCTGGCAGCGTAGCCAGTTCGCGATGGCAGCATCGTAAGCCGCAACGTGTGCGAAAGCCTTGCGCGCCAGGTGGATGCACTTCTCTAGCGGCAGTTCGCCTCCAGCTTGAAGCTCTCTTAATACGCCGCTGTAATCTGCCGGATCACAGAGGACTATAACTCCGGCATGGTTTTTGGCCGCCGCCCGCAATAGCGAGGGGCCGCCAATGTCGATATTCTCGATGATTTGCTGCCGCGTGGAGTCGGTCTCAGCCAGGGTTTCTCTAAAGGGATAGAGATTCACGGCCACCAGGTCGATCCGCTGGATGCCAAGCCGGTCCAGGGTTGCCATGTGCTCTGGATTGGAGCGGTCGGCCAGGATGCCTGCGTGAATGTGAGGATGCAAAGTCTTCACGCGCCCATCCAGGATTTCCGGAAATCCCGTAACATCCTCCACTTCTACAACTTCCAATGCTCTGTCTCGCAGATGACTGGCCGTGCCGGAACTGGACAGGATGCCATAGCCCAGCTCTGCCAGTCCGCTCGCCAGGGTCTCCGCTCCGGATTTATCAGAAACCGAGATCAATGCGTATTTTTTCACCCTTCCTCCTCTTCCTCCGGAGGGTCCAGAATCTCCTTGAGTTCGTTCCGGCTGATGTATCTGTCCAGATTTCGCCTCATCTTGCCGTCACCGTAAATCTCCAGGGTGAGGCGTATCATTTCTTTGGACCCGTTGGGAGGCTCTTCGCCACGTTTTTTATTCTCAAACACCGCCACCATCACGATTCCGCTAAGCACGATCAGCCAGTTCACATAGATCCAGAGGAGGAAGATGGGCAGGGCTGAGAGGGTGCCGTAAAACTTCTGATAGCTGGTCATTCGCAGGATATAGGTGTCAAATCCGCTTTTCACCACCATCCAGATCAGGGCGGTCCAAAACGCCCCGCGCACCAGTGAAATCCGCTGCACCTTGATCGACGGCATCAACGTATAAAGAAACACCAGCAGCAGGAATTGCAGCACGAACGGCACCAAATAGGTGAGCCAGCGCAGCATTGGCATTCTGAGCAGCCGCGATATCAGCGGCAGCGAAGAACTTGAGATCAGCACCACCAGGATGAACACACCCAGGATGATGGTACCCAGAAACTTGATGACCTGGCTGAGGAGGTCCTGTTTGGGGTGATACTCCATCTTCAGGATACGGTCAAAGGAATCGCGGATGGTTCTGAACAGCGAATAGGATGATATGATCATCACGACGAAGTTGATAATGTTGAAGCCGGCACGGCCTTCCAGCATGCCTTCGATCACGTTGTTCACAGCCAGCGCGGATGTGGGCATCAGGTTGTTCGATATGAGGTTAAACACCTTTTCCTGCAGGTTCAGGAAGGGCAGGTCCGGCACGATCAGCAGCAGGAACACCACGAAAGGCACAAAGCCCAGAATGGTGATGTAGGTTAGGGATCCGGCCTCGCGCATCACACGTTCCCTGATGATAAGGCGGAACCAGCGTTTCAGGAAGTCCCAGAAGTCCGAAAGCACCTGCCGGCGTTTGGCAGGCTCGGTCAGATAGCTTCTGAGTTTCACCAGATCGATCCATACTGCTTTGACGTAAGTCACTATCAACGCCCAGAGATTGGTGAAAAAACCTTTTTTGCCATTGTCATTCATGTTCAATCCTCCCTCAGGGCTTCAACGGGGTCAAGTTTGCTGGCCCGCATCGCCGGCGAAATGCCAAAAATAAGTCCCACCCCCACGGAAACGAGCAGCGCCACCCAGATCATCTGCACCGAGGCGATCACCTGCAGGTCCAGATAGGAACCCACGGCTTTGAGTATGGAAAAGCCAAGAATGATGCCCAGCACCCCGCCCAGCGCGGTGATCAGGATGGTTTGCACCATGAATTGAGCGAAAATGTCCCGCCGCCTGGCCCCTACGGCGATGCGCACCCCGATTTCGCGCGTTCGCTCCTTCACCGAAGCCAGCATGATATTCATGATCACGATGCCCCCAACCAGCAGCGAAATCACCGCTATTAGCACAAAGATGGCGGAAAAGATCATCGAGCTTTGTTTCATCTGGTCCATCTGCTCCTGCGCCGCGCTAACCTCAAAAACCTTCTTGCCCTGCTTGATGTTCAGCACCACGTCCTCCACTTTTTTACGCAGTTCCTTGGCCGCTTCGGGGCTGGCTGCCTGCAGGCTTAGGCTGTTCACTTTCTGGTTGGGGTCGATTTTGCTGAGCAGCGTGGAAAGAGGCACAAAAGCCCGTTGGTTCATGTATTCCAAAGCGTTGTCGGTGAAAGCGCTGCCACCGCCCTGCGCCTTCATATACTTTTCCTCCATCACCCCTACCACCAGCAGTTTCTGGCCGGCGAAGCCCACATACTGACCCAGCGGGTCCCGCGAGGAGAAAAGTTCTTTGGCGGTGGTGCTGCCCAGCACCACCACGTTGTTGTGGTTGTCGATGTCCAACAAGTTGATGAAGCGGCCTTTGGCCACCTGCCAGTCCTCCACCTTTTCCATGTCCGGGAAAACGCCCAACATACTCACCACGTAGCCCAGTTCCCCGTAAAGCATTTCCTGAGGCTGCAACTGGGTTTGTGGATTGAAGGCCTCCACCGGCGGCAAAAGCTCGCGGATTTGTTGGATTTCGCGCAGGCTGAAAGTCGGTTCGCCTCCCCGGCTGAGGTCCCAGTCCCAGTTTTGCCTCACCTCCACCTTGTTCAAGCCTCCGCGCTGTCCCATCCAGTCGAGGGTGGTTTTGTTCATCCCGTTCACGATAGCCAGCACCACCATAATGCTCATCACGCCCAGGATGATGCCTATGATGGTCACGATGCTGCGCACCTTGCGGCTAAGGATGTCAGCCAGGCCGAGGGAAAGGGATTCAGCCAGCGAAATCGCCATCTTCGATCTTTCCATCCATGATGCGGATCACGCGGTTGGCGCGGTCCGCCACTGCTCTGTCGTGGGTGACGATGATAACGGTGTTGCCCTGCGCGTGCAGCTTGCTGAAAATCTCCAGAATGTCGCCTCCAGCCTGGGAATCGAGGTTGCCAGTGGGCTCATCTGCCAGCAGGATGGCGGGATCGTTCACGATTGCCCTGGCGATCGCCACGCGCTGCCTCTGACCGCCGGAAAGTTCTGCCGGCTTGTGTTTCAGCCTGTCACTAAGTCCCACGCTGTCCAGGATTTCCCGAGCCTTGAGGTTCCTCTCTTTGGGCTTGATGCCCGCATACATCAGCGGCAGTTCCACGTTCTTGAGGATATTCAGATGCGGCAGCAGGTTGAAAGATTGGAACACGAAGCCTATCTTGCGGTTGCGGATCATGGCCAGCTCATTTTTGTCCATGTCGCTCACCAGCACGCCATCAAGCTGGTATTCTCCCTCCGTGGGCGAATCCAGGCAGCCAATGATGTGCATCAAGGTGCTCTTTCCGGAGCCCGAAGGACCCATGATGGCCACAAACTCGCCTTCCTCGATGTTCATGTCAATGCCGTTCAGGGCGCGGACCTTCACCTTGCCCAGGCTGTAATCCTTGATGAGGTTTTTCGTGCTAATTATCATATTTTTTCACTCAATAAAGCCAGAAATCCATATCTCTCCAAAATGTCAATCAAAAAACAAGCACCAAGGCCTCGATCCGCCGATACTTGTAAAGGTGTTCCCCGTAACACCTCTTTCCTTGTTCGACTACAGCTTGGATACATCGGGGCCATATATCTTTGTTGCCATCGATTCCAGTTCCTCGCTCGACGCCAGCGCCTGGCTGAACACTATAAATTCTCACCCAAATTTTCAAATCGATATCACTTGTCACAGAGGTCTTAACTGTTTATAGGGTGGAGAGATAGATAGGACTGGCTTTAGACTGTGTCACAGTGGTCTTTGGACGTTTTTGGACGTTTCGATATCACGATTCCTTCAATTTTGCCCTCAATTTAAGGTATTTTCAGAACATCAAATTTTTTGAAATAGTTTACAAATTTAATAGAACCGTAACTGAAGTGCCAGGGGGCCGATCATCGTTAACCACTGACTCTGATCAGCGTCTATAAACTCGATCCGGTAGTCTTTATTGAGAGGTTGGAGGGCAACTCCCCTGCGGGCCTCATCATACTGTATCCTTTTCAGAGTAATGCCTGTCTCGTATCTGACAGCACAGATTTTCCCGTCCAAACCATCCCAGGTGATCTGCTTTTTGATGAGGACAATATCCCCGTGCAGGATCTGCGGCTCCATGCTTTGTCCATTGATTCGGAAGGCCACGTAGTTATCCGTACCGAAGGGAATATAGCGAGTGGGGACTTCGACTGATTCCGCCGGCTCCATATCCTCGGGAACTTCCATGGGTGATCCAGCGGATATTTCCGCTACGATCGGGAAGATTGAGGTACGCACGTAAGTGGTATCAAAATCATTCACTAAGACCGGTTTACCATCCACAATCTGGACTTTCTTGGTAGTCCTGATATCATCTCCAAGCTCCCAGGGAGCCAGGATGAACATACTGCCTTCGCCTCTTAACAGCCAGTTCACATTCACTCCGGCATCGATCAATCTGGCCAAGAATTGAGGGTCGGGAAACCGCTCATTGTTCTTGTAGCGGTCCAGAGAATTGGCAGAGATGCCAAACTTTTTGGTGAACTGGTACTGCTTCAATTTCATTGCTTTAATCAGCATTCCCAGCCTGCTGCCAATATCGTTAGTGTCCATTATTCCTCCTAAAAGGTCATTTTCTGCTTGACCTTTTGCCGTATGGGTAAGATTATGCATCCGTAGACAAGATAAATTGTCTAATCTTTTTGTCAATGCTTATTTATATAGTTGTGTTTCGGTGGCGGATTTTTCCGCTCGTATCAGATAGTTTTCAGTAGTCGCTGGAAAGCGCAGAAATGACTTCCCAAGTTATTGCGATGCAGTTATATAGCACCCAACAATAACTAAGGGGAGGCGCTTATGAAAGCGACTACTTACAAGCCCGGAGAGACTTGGGTCAAGGATGACCTCTGTGACACACTGACCTCTGTGACACGTGTCACACACCCTTCCAATCGGAGAAAAAAGCCGCCGATGCTGATCAGTAGATATGTTGAACGCTGTGACAGATCGCCAGGACAAAAAAAGGCTACCACTGTGACAGATTATCCGACCTCTGTGACACGCCACCGGAGTGGAAGTGTCACAGTGGTCTTACCGGTACCAGAGAATTATTGGCAGAGGCTGAACATGAGCAAGAACAAGATCAGGTCAGTCTGGCTGACCGTGGAGCGGGCGGCGGAACTGATGAGCTGCTCCACCCGCACCGTATGGCGCTATATCAAGCGCAACCGAATCGAAGTGCACAAGCATCTGGTCGAGCAGGATGGCTACAAGGTTAGGAAGACCTTCCTGCTGACCGAGCCTTCCTTATATATCAAGGAGATGGCAGACTGCCAAGCCAGAAACCTGGTGCCTGCCGGATTTATTGAGATCACTCTCAAGGTGGATGGCAAAGACCTGCACAGCGCTTTGATCTACAAATACAGCGAGGAGGACAAGCATGAGCATCTATGATGAGATTGATCCTCTGGCCTACGCGGAGCTCTATCAGAGCATCTATCCTGATTGGAAGGGTAAGCAGGATTTGCTTAACCAGATTGGGAAAGGCCAGGAGATCAAACCTAAGCCGACTCCCAAGCCAGTTCCGATTGTCACAGAGGCTGATAGCAACATACTTGACGACAGTATCGTTCTGGAAGATGAGCCAAGCGCTCCCAGCGATCCTGAGGAGGAGTACATCGACTTTACTCCTCAAGAGCGGGTGCCAGTCAAATACGATCACGAAGCCAAGCTGCTGGGCTACTTCTGCACCACGGTGCTGGAGCGGCTCCAGCATAGCGAGTCCAAAGGCCGGGAGTGGGAACTGCTCACCAAGGAATACAATAACGGTAGCCTGGCTCCGGAACTCTATGCTTTGAAAGGAAAGCGCACCGAACGGGCCTTACGCCTCTGGCTGGAACGCTATGAACAGAGCAAACAGGATATGTATGCCCTCCTGCATGGCAACCGCTATCAGAAACGGCAACGCAAGATCACCGAACTGGAAGGCAAGGTGCTGTTGGCGATCCTACTGCATCCCAACCGGATCAGCATCGGCAGCGCTCTCAAGTTCCTGAAAGCCAAAGCCGAGTCCGGACTGATCGACTCACCCAGTTCGGTACCAACGCTTAGACGCTGGGTCGAAGAGTGGCGGGATGACAATCTGGCAATGTGGGAGCAGGCAAGGCAGGGCAGCAAGTTCGTAGCTGAGCACATCATCAAGACCATCCACCGGGATAGCAGACTATTGAGCGTGGGCGAAGTCTGGGTAGCCGATGGGCACACTCTGGCCTTCGATATCCTCAATCCCAAGACCGGGAAAGCGCAACGCATGACCATGATAATGGTCTTCGACTGGGCATCCCGATACCCGGTGGGTGCCACGCTTGCCTTCACCGAGGACAGTCAGCACATCCAGGCTGCCTTCCGCAATGGCTTCCTCAACTGGGGAGCTCTGCCTCAGTATGTCTATCTCGATAACGGCAAAGCCTTCAAGAGCAAGCTGTTCCACGAACAGTGGGAAGGGCATGACCTGGCCAAGGAATTGGGCGGTATCTTTCCCAAGTTGGGAATCAGAGCTCAGTTCGCCGAAAGCTACAATGCCAAAGCCAAGATCATCGAGCGGTTCTTCCGGACCTTCCAGGAGCAGTTTGAACGCTTCATCAGCAGCTTCCGGGGAGCCAATATAGCCGATAAACCTGCCACTCTGATGCGTAACGAGAAGTGGATCAAGAAGCTCTATACCTGCGAGCCGCCCACCACTGAAGAAGCGATGCAGATGATCGGCTACTATATCAGATATGTATATGGCATCACCCCTCACCGGGGATTGGATAACCGCAAACCCTGGGAGGTGTTCAACTCGGCTCCCAAACCTCAGGACAGGCTGGTCAATCCCTCTCAGCTCAACTTCATGATGCTGAGCGTAGAACGTAAAGCAATCCGCAACGAGGGCATTGTGCTGAACAAGTTGAAATACTGGCATCCTGCCCTGGTCTTTCACATGGGTAAACCGGTAATAATCAGATACGATCTGGCTGATGCGAGATGGGTACTGGTCTATGACGAGGCGGATGTCTTTATCTGCCAGGCTTCCCTGCGCCAGGCTCAGCATCCGTTCATCCAGGCCGATCTGCAGAACAGCAAATCGCATAAGGAATACCGCCAGGAATATACCCAGATCAAGAAGCTGCAGCGGCTGACTGAACAGCGGACTCAGAGCTTCGTGCGCAGCAATCAGGAATCGGTGGATAAGCTGCTCAAGAGCTATATGAACGAGATTCCAGCTGAGAACAATCCTATCTTCCTGCAAGCTCCCATGATCGAGGCTCCCGCCCCGGGTCCGGAAGAGGAGATTGCCAGGCTGGAACAGATAGTAATCGAACAGAAGAAAGCAATAGCCTCCAGCCAACCTGAACAGACCCACAACGATCAAAATCAAGCTGTTGCCGAAGGATCAACCGAGTTCGATCCCTTCGACAATGAGGAGTTCAAGAAAATGCTCAAGACGATCGGAATCAAATAAGGAGAAATAGATGAAGCAAGGTAAACTTGTCCCGATCCACAATGTCCAGAAAGCCGATGAGTGCATCGACTTCCTGCTTAAGCGTCCCCGCCTGGAGATGGTGGGACTGGGCATGCTGTATGGCAGACCCGGCCTCGGCAAAACCACCTATGCCAGCCGTGCTGCCTATGCTCGTGGCTACGTGTATATCAGACTGGAAGCCACGACCACTCCCAAAACCTTCGCCAAGGAACTGCTTCAGAATCTATACAGAAGCCTGGGTATGGGTGATTATCTCCCCGTGGGTACTACCAACAACATCTACAAGCAATGTATCCAACTGCTTCTCGATAATGAGGATACCGTCATCATCATTGATGAGATCGACTACGCCTTCCGCTATCCCCAGTTACTCGGATCGGTCAGAGATCTGGTGGATGAGACATTCGCAGTGGTGATCCTGGTGGGCATGCAGAACGCCATGGATAGGCTTAACCAGATCAATGCTTACTACTTTGACCGCTGTAACTACTTCTACGAGTTCGAAGCGGTAAGCAAGGATGATATTAGAATGTTGGGCACCGAACTGATGAATATTCCCTGCCCGGAGTCCATGGTCAATTACATCCACTTCAACGCAGCTGGGAATCTGAGGAAAGCCATCAAGATCATGCACATGCTTGAAGTCAGAAGTAAAATCAATCCTATCCCAGCCATGAACCATATTTAGGTGGCATTATGAACGAGCAAAGCATTATAATCGACCGCTTCGTAGACCGCTTCGTCAGCTACTTCAACTTAGATCTGATCTGTGAGTGCACCGGAGTAGACCGGGATGTGGTTCAGGAGCGCCTTAACCAACTCATTATAGGCAATGTGATCCGCAAGGTATCCAAATACGAGGATATCTATGTACCCAACCGGGGCCGCTATAATATCAATGTAGCAACCATTTACTGCGGCAACTGGGCATTCGACCTTAAAGCCTGCCAGGATATCTGCTTCCTGCTTGAAAAGAGCCAAATAAAGAGCATCCGACAATT
>Ga0255344_1000198_pt1 | contig 102364 bp, 98 predicted proteins | sample wastewater_treat_5_FD_192414 | JGI IMG/M metagenome (GOLD analysis project Ga0255344, IMG submission 192414) | Wastewater microbial communities from Lulu Island WWTP, Vancouver, Canada - plant18 | ecosystem: Engineered > WWTP > Wastewater > Unclassified | place: Canada: Vancouver, British...
CAATATGGTATGAAAAGAGTTGAAATCATATTATTATCAACTACTTACATCACTTACATCACTTACATCACTTACATCACTTACATCACTCACGATACTTACAATACTTACAATATTATACAACACTCTATTCTAAAAATCCCAAAATAGGTAGATGTATAAGGTTTAGTATATGTATATGTAGATGATGAATGTCAGCGAATTTGGTTATCATTTAATAAAAAAGTAAGGGCTCTAGGAGCCCTATACTTTATTCACTCTTTCGACCCAAGCCAGTGGTGTCGAGTTCTCTCCGCTTGACAATATATTTGCCATTTGCGGAGAGTCTCCACGGGTCAAGTAGAATGCTCGTGGATTTATCCCAATCAACGTCCCTGCCATCAAGGCAAGCGGCGCGACCTTCGTTAACAACGACAATTTCATCGCCATCGATTTTGATTTCTTCATAGTCGAAATCAACTCTACGGCCCTCCAGCGGAATCATTCTCGTAATACGTACGAAATCCGCGCTAAGGTCGTCATAAACCCTCGACCTTACAAACTTCGTTTTGTCAATCATAATACTTGTATTATTAATAGTGAAACATAGTGTGAACGAACCCGGGGCTACTGCCCCATCCACGATAGTGGGCGGGGTGTTTTTGGATATAACCGGCATACTCGACAGCTACATAAAGATCAATGATAGATATAACCCACGCTCTCTATAATTACCTAATAATTTACAATATACACTCCCGATAATTACCATAAAATTAACAATTATACTCATATACATAACAGTTACATAACAGTTACATAAAGTAGTGGGGGGATACAACAATTATTTTATAAAGTACCCCCGGCATTTTATTAAGGAATTATTTGGAATTCTCGTGCGTGCTTTGTATCTTTGCAAAAAATTTAAACTATGGATATACTTGGAACGATAGATAGATGTATTAATATGATCCCCAAGGAGCTTATAGAGGGGGATGCGATTTTCGTGGAATTAGACCGTGAAAGCTACAATAAGGTTTTAATGGAAGTTGAGGAATTGATGAAGGTTAGTGATAAGGTATCTATTAGTGAAGGTAGTTATCCTGATATCAGTAATGTTAAAACTCCAATAATTACTTTACATGAACATAAGATAGTTGTTGTTTTGAATAAAGATAAGTATCATGGAGATAATTTTTATGTAGCATTTAAAACTAAAATATTATGAGTGCAACCGCGGCTTTATTAATCATTGTAATTTTTATTCTTATATTTAATGACGTTTATGGCAATGGTGGAAATCAACTTGGATCCAGTACCTAAGCCTAGGATGACTGTAGCGGATAAATGGAAGCATAGGCCGGTGGTAGATAGGTATTTTGCCTTCAAGGATGCTATCAGGTTAGTTTGCAAGAAAAAAAAGTTTAAATTGGGTAGTAGTTATAAGGTGGAGTTTTTGATTATGATGCCCAAGTCTTGGAGTAAGAAGAAGAAGGAGGAGTTATTTGGTAAGCCACACACTAAGAAGCCTGATTTAGATAATTTGATCAAGGCGTTAAATGATTGTTTATTGGATGAGGATGAAGGTGTTTGGAGTATCGAGGCATCTAAAGTTTGGTGGGATGAAGGAAGAATTTTAATTTGGAATAAGTAAGTTTACGCTATACCAGTAAAATTTTTATCACGTTTTATTTGGTTATTTAAAATACATGTTGTATATTTGCAAAATCATAGTTTCTTCAATCCGAGAAATTGAGTAATGGGAAGAACCCTAGACAAAGTAGGTAAAACTGGTTCTGAGAGCAATAACGTAGCCCCGCCCATGAAAGTATCTTAGGAGGGTTCAGCTAGCAGAAATATAGGTCGGCTAGGGGCTTCCGTTTTAATAAAAAGCTAATAAATAATTATTAAATGGAAGATATAAGTCAGGTAATAAGTTGATTAGGTTAATGGGTTTTTATTTTTAATCCTGGTGATATTTTATTGCCAGGATTTTTTTATTTAATTTTCTTTCTATATTATTTGCATATTAATAAAATTGATATTAACTTTGCAAAAATTTTAAATTGTATTATTATGAAGGAAGATCTTATTGAAGCAACCGCTAATCTATTTTCAAAGAATCTCGAGACCATGAAGAAGAAGAATACCGATTATTCTTCAAACCAAGGATCCATTAGTAATTTTAGAACTACTTCTTGTATAGTAGGCATACCGATGTCTAAGGGAATCATGGTAAGGCTTTGTGATAAGGTGGTAAGGATTGGTAATTTACTTGATAAAAAAGAAGTGTCAAGTGAGTCTATCTTTGATTCTATAGAAGATTTAATTAATTATGCAGCTATATTACATTATATTATTAAAGTAGAAAAGGAGGAGAATTAATGGAAGTATTAGATGGAAAATCTCATATCTTCGATGTGGGAGGAGGTAGAGAGATAGAATTAGATTATGATGATATTATAAATATCTTTAAGGGTTATAGACCGAAATCTGTAGATAAGAATGATTTTAAGATTATTAGTAGGATACTTAAAAAAGAAGTAGAATCTTATTTGAAAGAAGGTACTCTATTTCACCTTTCTAAAGTGTCACGGGAGATGTGGGAGACTTATTATCAGAAAGGATTAGTGAATAGACATAGCCAGAGAGGCTATACTTATGTTAACCCTGTAAATAAAAAACAAGATGAAGAGCGTGATGAAGAAGATAAAGACTGGTGAAGAACTGTTTAACGATAGTGTTAAAATAGTGGGAGATAGTTTTAAGACGAGTTGTCCTTTTAAGAAGAAGAAGATAACACAAGGATTATTCTGGTCTAACTTGGATAAAGATATAGCCGATCAGTTTATAAGAGAGGAAGCTTGGCTGTTCGGTATTAAATTTATTGATAATATTAAATTTATTAATCACTACGTTGATTATTCTGATAAAGATAAAAACTCTAAAATAGGATTTTAATCATGTTTAAAGATATTATGAATATTGATTGGAATAAGTTTAAAACTATGTTTCCAAGCTATAAAAAGCACAAGACGATGATGTGGAGTGAAGTGCTTAAGACGGATGAGTTGTTTAGACTCAGGATAGTAATTCCAGGGTATAACAAGGAGGATTTTGAATTATATGAAGATAATGGCACTATTCGATTATTATTAAATAAGGATCGTGGTGTGGGTAAAAATCCTTCTACATATATTCTTTTTGATGAGAACTATTCAGATAAATATGATCTTAATAACATATCTGCCAGGTATAAAAATGGTGTTTTAGAAGTTGAAATTAAAGCTAAGGGATCGTGATGATCCCTTTTTTATTAAAAAATTTGGAAATTTAAAATAAAGATTCTATCTTTGCAAAAATTTGGTGAGATGAAGTATTATAAGAAGAATAGTCAGCCGCTTGACCAATTATCAGAGGATGATATAAAGGCGGGTGAAATAGTATATAATGAGCTTGGAAAATGCGTGAAGAAGATATATATAGATAATAATATTTATTTCATAGAAGTTGTGGAATCTGTTCTTAATGATGGGGAAACCCTTTCTAATCTAACGAGTAAGCAACTTTCTTTATTTTGGACTCTTAGCAAGAATAAATTAAAGGATCATGAGAATAAACGTAAAGGTAAACGATGATGATTATTTTCTTAAACTCCTTCTAATACTTAATAATATTCCACCGTTTAATAAGATGAGACCAAAAGAATTAGAGTTATATTCCCATCTCTTGGCTATTAATTATAAATATAGAAATATTCCCTTCAAGGAGAGAAACACTTTGATTTTTAATTATGAGGCGAAGCAGGATATAGCTTCCAAGATGGGGATAAAACCAACAGGTGTATATAATATTATGAGTAGTTTAAGATCTCTAAAAATAATAACAGAAGATTCCTTGATACCTAAATACACTTTAGGCAAAACTGATAAACTTACTTTTGTTTTTGAAGAAGATGAGTGATACATTGGTTGATGAGTTTGTTATCGAGGATGATGATTTGTATAAATTAGTTGGGATGTTTAATTCTTTTTGTAGGCTATGTAGTTTCTATCCAGGATACTATGTAAGACATATGATAAGAGTTTCGTATCCGAGCATGATTAAAATTAAAATATATAGAAATGACAGAACTAGAGAGAGTAGTTGATAGATTTAGAAGGAAACGATACATGTTAGATATGGGAGCAAATAAACTTGCTTCTTATCTATATACCACTCCAGATATTATTAGGGAAGCGAAGAGGATTGTCCGTGGGAATTTCATGACTAATATACCAGCAAGCAAGATAGAAGAACATAAGAAACCTAAGATTCTTATCTTGGATATAGAGACTGCACCTATAAAGGCTTATGTCTGGCGTCTCTGGAAGCAGGATATTCATATAGATCAAATAGTATCTGATTGGTTCATGCTTACTTGGTCGGCTAAATGGTTATTCTCCGAAGAAATAATGTCTAATAGACTCACTGGGTTGGAAGCTAAGGAAGAAGATGATTCCAGGATAGTAAAGAATCTTTGGAAGGTATTGAATGAAGCTGACATAGTGATAACACATAATGGAGAGAGATTTGATATACCGAGGATAAAAGCACGCTTCCTAGTTCATGGATTACCCCCAACCACGTTCTATCAACAGATAGATACTAAGAAGATTGCACAGAAAGAGTTTGGATTTTCAAGTAATAAATTAGAAGCCCTTGCACGGGCTTTTGGTATAGATGGGAAGATACAGACCGATTTTAATCTCTGGTCGTCTTGTCTACGTGGAGATGAAGATGCTCTTTACCAGATGGAGACGTATAATCGAAAGGACGTTATAATCCTTGAATCAGTATATTATGTTATAAGGCCTTTTATTAAAGGACATCCTAACTTTAATTTATATGTAGATTCAGAAGAACCTGTCTGTCCAAATTGTGGTGGGAAAGATTTAGTTTTTGCCGGGTATTATTATTATACCCCCACGGGCAAGTACAGGAATTATAGATGTAGAGATTGTGGGGCGTTAGCTAGAGAACGACGCTCGGTATATAAAAATAGTAAAAATATATTAGTTAGTAATGGCAGGTAAGAATAAGAAAAGTTGTGTACGCTGTGAATCATTAGAGCGTAAACAACGTGGAAAAGAAGTTCATAAGTTTCAAGGAGTATATATCTGTTCAGTTTGCCTGGAAGAGATGAAAGATGAATTTCTCGTTCCATTAGATATAGAAGATTATGCAGAGGGAGTTGAAGATTTTGATTAGGAACATTGCAAAAGACCTTAACATATCTATTGCTGACGTGGAGAGGATATATAGAGCACCATTCGACCTACAGGCAATAGTGATGAAATATAGGTGCGATAAAGAGAAAGGTATTTACCCTTCTATGAGGATACCATACTTTCTACTATTTTATTGCCCCCCTTGGAATAGAGCTAGATTACAGAGAAAATTGAAGAAGAAGAGAGATGAGGCTGTTTGACATGGTTAATAACCAGTTGGTTATATCAGAGGAAGCATACACGTTACTTCCTTTTAAAAAGATTTGGGATAGGGATAAGACTAAGCTGAAAGAAAAGGCATTAGCCGAGCTAGCTTATGTTTATTTCATGGAGGATTATAAAAGTGATTTTTCTGATATAATAGATGACCTGGAAAGAAGCAAGGAAATATTACCCGCTCTTTCTCTTCCGGCTTCTTGGAAGGAAGATGATGTTATCGTTGAGGCTAGGAAATTCTATCGTAAAAGGAGCGAAGAAATTATTCCATTAATCTTATTACGAGATTCTAAAGTAGTGATAGATAAGATGAGTGAATATTTCAGAGAAGTAGATTTTCTAGCCAACGATGACAAAGGTAAGCCTAAATATGACATTGATAAATTGGCGAGAGTCATAGAAAGGAGCGCGGGTATCTTGCAAAACCTATTCAAACTAGAGCACATGGTTAAGAAAGAAGTTCAAGATAAGAAAGATACAGTGGGAAGCAAAACAAAAGCTTTATTTGAAGATGGCGTATAACGAGTGTCAGTCTCAAGTTGATTTTAATACTTTAGATAGAGAGGTAGTTAACGAGTTAACGGAGTTTTTAGATACAGTTCTTTTCATCCAGCGTCTTATAGATCCCGACAGATTATATGCTAAGGATAGAGAGAGGGACAGTGATGGGAGGATAAAGGTTGATATAGTCAATCCACATATCTTGACGGATATGGATTATTTCAGGCCTTCAGCTCTCCATTTTCAAAAGTTTGGTAAGTATACTAATTTATTCCCCAATAGTTCTCCTAATTCAGAATACGCGAGATTCTGGAAGGAAGAGGCCCGAAGATGTAGAGATGGATATACACGTGAGGAAGATGGCGAGTGGATAACAGGCCCACACTATTTTTATCTTAATTACTCTCCAATATTAAGAAGTATTATAAAACCTGGATCAAGAAGAGCCGAGAGAGTAAGAGACTTTCCAGATTTCTACGATGGCGATTATCTCTATTATCATTACATGCAACAAGCTATCGAGGCGGGAAGACATGCTGGTTTATTAAAGAAGAGAGGTATGGGGTTCTCTTTCAAGGCAGCTTCAGATCTTGCAAGACTTTTAATACTTGGGGATACCTCTGTGAATAAAGGAGATGTAAAAGGATTCGCGATAGCATCCGAGAAGGAGTATCTTATAAAAGACGGTATCTTGAACAAGTTCGAAGATAACGTGGATTGGTGTGCTAATCATACTCCCTGGCCTAGATTGAAATCCAAAGACTCTTTAAACTCTATGACTTGGGAAATGGGATATACCGATTCTTCTGGTCTTACCCAAGGCACTAGGAACTCTATAATAGGAGTTACTACCCAGGGTAATCCAGATAAAGCCAGGGGTAAGAGAGGCCCCAGGATATATTGGGATGAATGGGGAAAACATCCAAACTTACTTAAGTCTTGGACTGTAGCTCGTGAATCTGTAGAAGAAGGTGACTTTGCTTTCGGATTAATGGTGGGAGGCGGAACTGGGGGCACAGAAGGTGCTGATTTTAAGGGAGCTGAGGAAATGTTTTACAATCCAGGAGGCTATAATATTTTGGGATTACCTAATGTATTTGATAAAAATGTTAATGGGTCTTCTGAATGCGCGTTCTTTTTTCCGGCATATCTTAATAGGTTGGGTAGATATGATAAGTCTGGTAATTCGGATGTGATTGGCGCGTTAATAGAAATTGTAAAAAGAAGGGTTTATATAAAATATAATTCTACCGATTCAAATACTTTGGTACAGCATAAGGCAGAGATGAGTATAGTACCACAAGAGTCTATAATGAGACGTGAAGGTAGTATATTTCCCGTTGCGGATCTTAAAGATCACCTTGCCAATATAATGCCTAACATGGCTAAGTTTGTCGGGGCGCACTATCTGGGACATCTAAAGATTAGTGTTGGCGGTGAGATATCTTGGGATAAACAAGAGCTACACCCGGTACTTAGGAATTATCCCTTGAAGGACGAATTAGATAAGTATGGCTCTGTAGAGATTTTTGAAATGCCTAAAAAACTGAATTCATCAGGTACTATTCCTCATTGGAGATATATAGCAGGGATAGACCCCATAGATTCTGATGAGGGCACTTACACGAACTCGTTAGGATCGATTTTCATATTCGACACTTGGACGGATAGAATAGTAGCAGAGTATACCGGGAGACCAAAACTTGCATCAGAATTCTACGAGACATGCGTGAGACTGCTTAGGTTTTATAATGCAATAGCAAATTATGAAAACAACTTGAAGGGATTGTTTCAATATTTTGACACGACACGAAACCTTCAGTATTTATGCGATACTCCACAGATTCTAAGGGATATGGAGTATACTAAGGGGCCCGCGTTTGGTAATCGCGCCAAGGGAACAAATGCCAATAAAGCTATTAACGCCTGGGGTAGAAAGCTTCAAGCAGACTGGTTAATATCACAAGCGTATACTCCTTTCGTGGAGGATGAAGCTGAACTAGATGAGAATGGAAATATTATAGAAGCTCCTATTGTATTGAATTTGCAGAAAGTAAGGTCTTTAGGCTATATAAGAGAATTGATTGCCTGGAACCCAGATGATAACTTCGACCGTGTATCAGCGATGGGGATGCTCATGATACTTAGGGCAGAAAGGGAGAAGTTCGAGCAACATAAATATGAAGATAAGATAAAAACGATAATGGACGATCCTTGGTTTTCAAGGTACAGTGGAATAACAAAAAAACATAAAATACAGAATCCAGCTAAAGATTTTTCAGGTTTACGCTATACCAGGAATAATTTTTTTGAGTTTGGATAGTTTTATTTATTAACTTTACGAAAATTTTTTATAATGGCAACTAGTTTTAATCACACAGGTAAACTATCTTTTCCGTTTCAAAAGCGAAGTCGTGCTCAAAAAACTGAAAAATATTATAAGGATTGCGTGGATGCTGCCGATACTATAGTTGGATTTGATCTCGATAGCGGGATGCGAGCTACAATGGCCGAGAAATTAAGTAATGTAAATCTTATAAATAATATTGTAGATCCAGAGGAAGTAAAAGCTGTTATTAATCCTTATAAAGTAGAAGCTAAATTTGATAATACTTACAGGAATTATCCCCTGCTCAATTCTTACATGGCCGTGTTATTGGGCGAAGAACGAGAAGCAAAATTCAATCCCCTGATAACTATGACTAATCCAGACTTGGTGAATGCTAAGTTGGAGGAAATATCAGCCCTTATGAATCAGTCGATATTGGAAAGAGTTGTAGCCAATAAATTCTCCGAGGAAGAAGCGACTGCTGCCGTGCAGGCACAAGCCAAGTGGATGAAATTTAATTACCGAGATAGACGTGAGCTTATGGCTTCACAGATTGCTCATTATGGATATATAAGTCAGAACATGAAGGAGAAATTCAGCAAGTGTTTTGAAGATTTATTGGTTCAAGGAGAGGAGATAATTTGCACTGAGATACACGGTGGAGAACCTATTCTAAGGAAGATGAATCCACTTAATCTTTTCACGGTTCGTGGAGGAAACTCGTATCGTATAGAGGACTCGGATATAATTATCGAATTATCGTATGTTCCTGTTGGACAATTGATAGATGAATATCATGACGAGCTTAAAGATTCCCAGATTAAGAAATTAGAGGAGGGATATAGCTTTAACACGAGTGCCACGGGTAAGTTATTCACTAGGAATCTTATTAATCAGCCTATTGATATCTCTACTTTTCTAATGCAACAAGGCGGTATTGGCAATGTCATCATGGCCGGTACGAAAGCCACGAGTGCTTTTGGTGGTTCTTTCGATAACTTTGGCAATGCTAGAAAACTGAGAGTTCTTTGGAAGGGCATGAGAAAGATTGGTATCCTTACTTTTATTGATGAGCAGGGAGATATTCAAAAGACTTATGTAGATGAAGATTATCCATTAGATGACGTGGAGGAAGAAAACATCAAGTGGATCTGGATTGGTGAGTGGAATGAAGCCACGAAATTAGCTGACGATATATACGTTCGCATGGGCCCACGTCCAGTACAGTTTAGGTCTATGGATAATCCCAGCAAATGCTATCCCGGTATTGTAGGAAATATATTTAATACCAGCGATGCAAAGTCATTATCTTTTGTAAGTCTCGGTAAGAGTTACCAATTGACTTATAATTTCTTCATGCATAAGCTTTGGGAAGAACTTAAAACTTACAAAGGTAAGTTGGCAAGAGTTTCTACTAGTATGATACCTAGCGACTTCACCATGGATCAATTCCTCTTCTACGTGGATCAGATGAAGATCGTTTTTGAAGATGATTTCAATGAAGGTAAGAAAGGGGCGGCACTTGGTAAACTTGCCGGTACTATGAATCGTGGAAGTGGCAGCTTGGAGATTGGTGATGCGAATGTAATCGAAAATCTTCTAAGCATCTTGACATTCCTTGAAAATAGAGTTGCAGATATCGTGGGTATCACTCCTCAACGTCGTGGAGCTGTAGAAAGTCGTGAGACTGTTGGTGGAGTAGAGAGAAGCGTGAAACAAAGTTCTCTTAATACCGCCAAGTACTTTAGTATACATGATGATTTTAAGAATAGGGCGATAGAAGCTTATATAGAGACAGCAAAGGTTGCCTGGAGAGATCAGAAGTTCAAGAGACAGTTTATTCTTGGAGATGGAAGCCAGGCAGTTCTTGATTTTGATGGTGAGTTATTCAATGAATCCGAATACGGTATTTATTCTACTAACTCTGCTATTGATAAGGATATGATGTCTACTCTTAAGACACTTGTACAGCCCTTCATGCAAAATGGTGGAACATTATCCATGGTTATGGAACTTTATAGAACTCAAGATCCAGCGGCTCTTCAGCGCAAGTTTGAAGCTTTTGAAGAGCAACTACAACAGCAACAGCAAGAAGCAGCTAAACAAGCCGAGGAAACCCAGCGTATGATGCTTGAACAAGAATTAGCTCTTGAGCAGGCCAGGATGGAATTGGATAAGTATAAAGCAGATCTTTCATCTAATACCTCTATAGAAGTGGCTCTTATTAAGGCAGAACAATCCGAGGGTGAATCACAGGTTGAAGAAATCACCGAGAAGGATAGAGAAGATCTCAAGATAAGAAAAGATACTTTAGCTGAAACTGTACGAAAGAATAAAAAGGCTGAAGAATTGAAATTAAAAGAGATCGAGATTAAGAAAAAAGTAGCTAATAAACCAATAATGAAAGCTAAATAATAATATAATTATTGTCAGTTTACGCTATACCAGAAATTTTACATCTTGTAAAAATTTGTTTGGTAAGAATTAATGTAGTATTTTTGAAAATTAATTACAATTATGGCAAAAGGAGTATTTGATCAGAGTATTGAAGACATGCTGGAATTAGATCGTAGTTTAGATATAAACACGATGCTAGAGTCTCTTCCAGCAATAGATTCAGATGATGAGAAGCCAGATGAAGAAAATGATTCTGAACCTGGAGAGGATAAAAAAAGTAAGTCTAGAGTAGATATTAATGATGTCTTTAGTAAATTAGAAAAGGACAGTGGAGAAACAGTAGACGATGTTGGTGATAAAGTTGAGAAGGCCCCTGCCACCAATGATACAACTGTTGAAAAAACTTCTGATGCTCCTTTTACTGTAATCTTTGCTAAGGATTTGGTGCAGCAGGGGCTTATCTCTTCATTTGATGAAGAAGATTTTATCAAGCAGACCAATGAGCTTGGAGAAGCTACAGCACTTAGAAATCTTATTAAGGAAGAGATAGAACAAAATATTGAGGCAGCTAAAGGAGATCTTGAAGCAGGTTATAAAGAATATCTTGCATTAATAGGAAAAGGTGTTCCTGTAGATACGGCAAGTAGTTTGATTGATCTTAAGAATAGGTTTGACGAGATTAAAGAAGAGGATGTAGATAATGAAGAGAATGTAGATTTGCGTAAGAAAATAATAACTGATTATTTTAAGCTTACTACATCCATGTCTGAATCTAAAATCAAAAGATTAGTACAAACTAGTGTTGATCTTGGGGATGATATAGAAGATGCAAAAGAATATCTAGGTATTCTTAAAGCTGCTGTAAAAGATCAAATTAAAGCTGAAGAAGAAGAGGCCGGTAGAATAGCAGCTCTTAAGGCAGATGAGAATAAACGTATTATGGATAGTTTAAAAGATACTATAAATACCATGGATAATGTTATTCCCGGTGTGGGTATTAATAAACAAACTAAAACTAAAATGTATGAATCTCTTACAAAAGAAGTTAGGGATTCGAAAGGACGTGTAACAAATGCTCTTTGGGCTAAAAGGGCTGAAGATCCAATATTTTTTGATTCAAGACTCGCGTATTTGCTTGAGACTGGATTTTTTGAGAAAGGCAAACCTTGGACAAAAGCAAGTACATCTAAAACAACCAAAGAAGTTTCAGAGCTTGAAAGAGTATTGAATTCTAAAAAGAATACGGGATCTTCTGTTGGAAGTCCTCCACTTTTTAATATTGAACAAGAAAAGTCCGCGCGCGATAATATAGAATCTATGCGGGGAATTTTTGGAAAATAAACCGCTTAAAACCAAATAAATATGAATAAAATTTCACCTTTACAAATTGTTGATCCTAAGTATTGGAGCGGGTTAACGAGAGAATCACATCTCGGTTGGTTAGGTATGCAGGAGCCTGAAATTATAAGTAAGACCATGAATCGTCTGTATGAACTTAATGTTGGTACAGATAACTTCGTGTCTTTTGTAAACGGTCTTCCTACAGAGTATATCAATGATGATGTTGTTTATCGTTGGTTCCTTCAGGGATCAGATGAACGTAGTATTCCCCTTATTAAGGCTACTACGGATGCTCTAGGAGCAACCCTTGTAACAGACGCCTCGAAGGCAGGTCTTAGCAGGGGATTCTTCTACATGTGGTTTCCTGAAAGATATTTCGAAGCCACTTCCCATATAGTGGGCGAAAAACCGGAAGTGTATCAACTCAGGGTTGTTGAAGATCCTGTACAGTTTGGTAATACCTGGAGGTGTAGGGTACAGCTCTTTACCGGTGATGACACTCTTTGGGTACCGGCTGCTGATCTGGCTGCTAATACAATGTGGTCTGAACTGTTTGGTATGGTAGAACAAGAACTCTCCAAGAGAGGTACAACTGTTCACCACACTGCCCCGTACCAGATGGAGAATACTCTTTCAATGATTCGTAAGAATTATGAAGTTCCCGGCAATATGATTTCCAAGGGTAAGAACAAACCTCTTGCATTTGCTTTTATAGATCAGGATGGTAAGACTCAAACTCGTTGGATTGATAAACTTGGTTGGGACTTCTACGTTCAGTTTGAAAGGGATAAAGCACGTCTTCTTGGTTATGGAAAATCTAATAAGCTTGCTGATGGTACTTATGGCCATACTGGTGAGAGTGGTAATGTCATTCGCTCTGGTTATGGTCTTTACGAACAGATGGAATATGGAAACTTTATGACTTATAATAAGTTCTCTATTGATATGCTTACAGACTTTGCCATGGATATGTCTTATGGTAAGATCCCCGAAGATAAGAGGGAGTTTATCATATCCACGGGTGAATATGGTGCATACCAGTTCCATAAAGATGCTGTTAGTAAGGCTAGCAAGATAAGTTACCTTAATGCTAACTTTAATATTAGGGCTGAAGGTGGTAAGCTTACCCTTGATGAAGGTCAGTTCCTCAACTATGTCGCGGTTAACGGGATCAAGTTTAAACTTACTATTGACCCGATGAAGGATGGTTATCCTAATACGCTTAGGCATCCTGATGGTGGTCTCGCGAGCTCGAGGATATATGAAATTTTCGATGTTGGTACGACAAATGGAATTTCTAATATCTCCAAGGTTAGTGTTAAAGAAGAAGAAGAATTTTTCGGTTATATACCTGGGTTGAGGGATCCCTTCTCGCCATATAATAAGAGGACAGATCCCAGGATGATGGCAACATCTGTTGATGGTTACTCTGTATTCAAGGGTTTCATCGGTGGAGTTAAGATTACCAATCCAAAGAAAACGGCTCGTATTCTTCCTTCCATGCTTCGTTAAGAATCCTTCCTAGTAGTTAGCGGGGGGTTGAGTTCTTCAACTCCCCAAAACTACTTACTTAACGAAATTTATTATTAATTATTAAAGATTACAGAAAGATGGACGCGATTAGCAAAGAAGAAGCATTTAAAAAAGGTTATTTACAGAATAAGAAAGTTTACTTGAGACCGGTTGTAAGAGGTGGAAAGATGATAACATCACCTCAACACGTTGCTTACTTTCAATACGAAGGTGCTGGAAACTGGTTTCAATTACCTGAAAATCATTTGGGAGTATTAGTAGACCCATTTGATAGTGAAGAAGAAAAACAATTTTTTGAGAAAGAATTGGATCTTGATCTTAATGTCAATAAGAAGAAAGATAATTTTTGGCACACGTTCTTTGTAAAAGTAATAAAGGATTATAACCTCATGCATGAGGGTTATATCTTTAATTTAGCTGACCCACTTGATAACTTGAGATATAGGGTTACAAAACTTCAACCACATGTAGCTCCTAATTGGGAGCAAAGAACCGCGAGACCGGAATATAGGTTTGCTCTCGTTGATGAGGGATATGAAGAAGAGCGTGAACAGAGTGATACAAATAAATTAATTGAGGCCTTTACATATCTTGGAGGCATACAGAACTCTTCTAAAGCGATGAAGGATTTCCTCGGTGTGTATTACATGGAGAAGAATAAGATGGAGCATGTTCCAGAGGATGCAGAAAAAGATTGGCTTAGGAAAGAGATCAGAAAGGTAATAGAAGATGAAGTAGATTTAGCTCTGAAAATAATGAATGACCCCTCTGCCAAGATAAAGAATTTTATCCTGCAAGGAATTAGAGCTGGTGCTATTATAAAGTCTGCTAGAAATAAATATGATATTCCCGGGGAAGGCGTTTCGTATACTTATGCTGAACTCGTGGATTATTTAACAAATGCAGAAGAAATTAAGGCTGATATATATCTAAAGATTGCTGCACAGATAAAAGTTTCTAAGTAATGAATTTTACTGAAATGAGAAGGGAAGCAGAGCTTCTATATGAATCAATCAATAGTAGCGATGCTCCAGGTTTTACAAATAACGAATGGGGTCAGATTCTTACAGTAGCTCAAAGAAAGGTTGTAAGGCGTATATTAGAAGATGGTATAAATAAAGATGCCTTTAATCAACTGGCTATTGAATTCTTGGTAAGAGATGATAATTATACTTTATTTATTATAAACTCTCATTTCAAGAATACCGATGGAACTTGGGCCAGGCAATTAGATACAAGTAGGCCATATGGAAAGGCTTTTAATTCTAATTATTTTTGGATTCTCGATGAATATGCTACAACTGCTAGTAATAATAATGTTCCTCTTATGAAAATCAATTATGATTTTTATAGAAAGAACTTGGAGAATCCTTTTAGAAAGCCTAATCAAGTGGATGGTTTTTGGGTAATACAATACAATAATATACCAGTCTTTATAACTGATGGAACTCAAATAACTGGATATTATGTAGTAGGAGTAGAGCATCCAGATAATTATCCCATAAATGAAACGAACGATTGTTTATTAAATGAAGGCATACATTCAGATATAGTCCAGGAAGCTGTAACCTTGGCAAGAATGTCAGTTGCAGATACTGGAGGATATCAACTATCTATGGCTGAATTTAATAAAGATTAGAATATATTTTTTGTTTAACTTAATACATTAATAAAATGTTTGAAGATTCTAAAACTGAACTGTATGTATGTTCAGTAACCAATGGCGATGCAGCCACGGCTGAGGCTCTCCCGAATAACTCTGGTGGATTCTTTAATTGCACCACTGGTGCTCTCGTGGAAACAGCATTAGCTGATGGTACAGAATATCAATTTATCCATAGGAATGCTAAGGGAGTTCTTAATAAGAGCCCTAAGTTTACTACTGCTGATCTTTTTGGTGTTCGTACTTATATGCCGGCATCTGCCCGTACAGAAAAAGTTGTTTATTTTGGGTACAATGGAACTTCTGGTTCTCTTGATGCAGCTAACAGCACTTATTATTCATTGAAGCTTGTTCTTAATCATACTTTTGGTATGCTTAATAACTCTCCTTTAATGCTTACTATTCCTTATAAGAGTGACTCGTCAGCTACTCAACAAGAGGTGGCTCGTGGTCTCGCTCTTGAAGCTATTAAGACAATATCTCGCCAGCCTTATAGGTTTGCAAAAGTAGAAAGAGTTAACTCAGGTACCGCCTCAGCATCTGTTGTTGATAATCTTTCCTTTACTAACGGTTCCAAGTATTTTACATCTGCTGATAATGATACTGCTACTCTTACTACAGGTACTATCTTGAGGATAGAAGAACCTGAAAATAATGGCACTAGCCTTACAGATCCCTGTTACGTGATTGTTGGCAATGATGGCGGTGTTGGAGCGGCTCGTGTATACGAACTCGACATTCCCTTCCAGGGAGCTACTAATGCTGATCATGATTATGTAAATACTGTTACCGAGGGCAACTGGGGTCTTAAGTTCACTGGAATTAGTGTTACCGATGCAGCCTTCAATCCTGTAACGGACATACCCTTCGTGGTTGATTTCGATGTTTTTGGAAATGAAAACTTCGAAACAGCTACTACTAAAGTATCCACGCAGCCTTTTATTGGTCGTGGTACTTATCAACTCGTGTCTTCGCAGGAGGTATATACACAGTTCCAGAATAAAACCAGGGAAGTTAGTAGGTATCCACAGACTCAATATCTTATTGGTGCTGTTCCTGGAGACGCCTATGCTATGTTTACTTTCCTTGTAAGTAATACTGGGTATAAGAATATAGGCTCTGGTCAGATTCCGTTCTCTGCTTGGAGGATTAATATCGCTTGCAAAACCAGTTTAGTTTCTGGTGAGGCATTTGATACTGTACTTTCGTCAGTTGATGGTAGTACAGCTTAATTATATATTCATCCAATGATTAATGGGGGAGGGTGGAAATCTTCCCCCATTATTTTTTAATATACCATGTATCAAAAGCTAATATATAAATCCCAATTACAAATTAGGTTTTGAAGAAGTAATTTTATACTTTTGTAAAAATTTTCTATCATGGCTTATCCTACTATTTTTAAGAAATGCATGCCGATTATTTTAAAAAATGAAGGTGGGTATGTAAACCATCCAAATGACCCAGGTGGAGAAACTAACATGGGCATTGCAAAGAAATACTATCCAGATGAAGATATAAAAAATATGACCGTAGAAAGAGCTACTTATTTATATTATAGGGATTATTGGAAACCTATGAATCTTGGTGGACTAAAAAACGAAGATTTGGTTCTACAGGTGTTTGATTTTGGAATAAATTCTGGAATAAGGTGGTCAATAAGATTATTGCAAAGAACAATAGGAGTTACTGATGATGGGTATATTGGGCCAATAACTACTAAGGTTGCTAATGATTTCGGCCCTGAAATAGTGGATAAGTTTAAGAAAAGAAGGAGAATGTTTTATATAAATTTAGCTGCAAAGAAACCCAGTATGAGTGTCTTCCTTCGTGGATGGTTAAGACGTGTGGATAATACTAAATTTTAAATAGAATGGCATTAGTTATAGAAATAATGGAAAAAGAGGATGCTTCTTGCTTCAAATTATATGATTTGACAGTGTACGGAGGTCTTTTTAATTATCAATTAGTAAACCAATTATCCCTAACTTTATCTGTAGAGCATAATGGGGTTATTTATACCTATGTTCCAAGAAGCTCTTCATTATATAATGATATGGGAATTGATGCAACTTATATTAATCTATGTGGGTCTTCTCTAAACTCTTATTTTGAAGTAACTCCTGATAGACTCCAAAGTGGTGGAGCTCCATTAAATACTACATATTTTCCAGATGGATATTATGAAATCACCTTGTCCGTAATTTATAATGGAGTAGCAGAAAGTGATGTTAGCAATCAAGGATTCCTTGCAGAATCATATCTCATGGCTTCAAAATTACCTCTTCTTATAGATCCTGACAATTTCGACTATGAGGAGAATAGATTACAATTTCTTACCATTGCAATGCTAAGATCTGCCACTTGGGCAGCTGAACTGGGTAGGGAATCTGAGTTTAGAACTCTTACTAATAAGATTAATAGTTTCCTTGATGCTAGAAGCATAAATGAGATTTGGTCAACCTAAAACATGAATTATGATTTGGACTGATAATGATAGGATGGCTTTATTTATTGATTGTAAGGATTTAGCTATCAAATTAGCATTAGTTATTTCTCAAAAGACCGACCTTGGACAGCCTATAGATGGTTATTTAGATCATCTATATCTAATTTGTAATGTTGTGTTTTCCTTAGAAGAGGATTCTACAATCTTTACTGATGATGAATTAGACTATTTCTATTCATTATATACCAAGATACTTATAAAACATAATCGTTATAAAGGTATTTAGTTATGAGGAAAACTATAAATATAGATTTCAATAACTCTTCTTCAATTACTTTAGGGCATAGTGGGGATATATTATATTCTTGTTTACCATTCTGGGCTAAACAGACACATACCCACGGTGCTTTAATGTTGTATAATCTATCTGGTACTAGTCAGAGTAATGGTTTAACATTATCAGCAGCTCCACCTGAAGCAGCGGCCAATGCAGTTTATGGTGGTAATTATGTATCATTAGTTACATCTGGAGCAAATACAACTATACATATATCGGGACTACAACCGGCAGGCCCCTATTTAACAACAGCAGCCAATCCATTTCATAACCACGGCGGAACTCCAGCGGTTACTGGTTTTATAGGTGGAACTATTGGGTCGGCCGGCTGGTCTCTTAGTATACCAGATTTCTTACTGACGGCTGCAGAATCAGACCACACACATTCACAATATATACCAATAGGACATAGCACTAGATATGCTTCATCTTACCTCGTCAATACATTTCTAACAACTGCCGCAAGAGTTACCCATATACACGGGGTAGCGTCTGGAACCAATATAACTATAGGTTCCTCTTCTAACGGCCTTGCATTGTCTGTAAGAGATGCTATTGGAACCAACACTTCTATTATTGGTGGTTCTATGACAGCAGATACCAGGGGAATAACTTTAAATATTCCAGCCGGTTCTGGTGGCACATTTGTTGGTGGTGTGGGAACTGGATTTACATCGGTAAGCACAAGTGGTTCCGATATAGCAGCTACTCTTGGTACAGATGGAATTAACCTGGGGATTCCAACATATCTAACTACAGCCATGCAGAGTAATGCTGGTAGTAACTTCCTGGGTACTAATGCATCAATTGTTGGTGGGTCTATGACAGCTAATAGCTCTGGAATCACGTTGAATATCCCGATGGCTACAGCAACAGCTGCTAATGCTATACACGCTGGAGATTATATTTTACTCTCTTCTATGGGGGGAGATACTACTATATCTGTTTCAGGATTACAAGCCACGTCGGCAATGTCTAATTACCAGCTTACGGCTAATAATAGTTTATTCCTTGGAACTGGAGCCACACAAAGTTTCTTGCATAACAGTGATGCTACACTGTTTATAGCAAGATCTGATAGTAGTAGATTTCAGCATACATCTGTTAATTCACAATCATTAGGAACTACCTATACAAGCCATACCCATAGTAATTTATATCTACCACTATCAGCAAGTACAGCTTATCAAACTAGTGTGCTGAGAAATACTTTTGCTGTAACAAGTCATACACACCCAGAAGCTAGTGTTTATTTTGTAAATAGTTTAGGTAGTAATATCACTTGGGGATCATCTGTTTCTGGATCTAATACTTCTATATTTGCAACAGCTGGTGGGGGTGGTGGTGGAGGAAGTACTATTAGTGGTGGAGTTGCCATTCAAGGCAGTGGGACATATATTCATAGCTCTGGAACCGTAAGATTTAGTAATTCTAATGGATTGTTCTTTGGGCTGAGTAATGGCACTATGACAGCCTCCTTATCACAAGCATCACTTGCGTTTAATGACTCTAACGGGGTATCTTTTGGATTATATTCTTCTAATTCAGCGGGATCTACCGTGACAGCATCAGTATATACAAACTATGCCCAAAGAACGCATACACATGGTAATGTATCTCTTAATCTAGTTAATATCAGTGGAAGCTATTCTTCTGCTTCAGGTGGATTAACATTAGCTCTTACTGGTAATACTGGTGGTGGAAGTAGTGCTCCGAGTGGTATAGTAGGATTGGGTAATCAAAATACAGTTCCTTTCACAAGTGGATCTGTACGGATTTCTGGTATTAACTTAACTGTTAATACTTCTTCTAGTGGGGCCAGTCAATATTTACAAATATCAGCTCCTGCTATGGGTTATTTATTTTTTAGTAATACCAATGGACATAGTTGGGGATCATCAGTTAATGGAATGAGTACTTCAATTTATATTATTACATAATGGCATCTCCTACTATACACAGTTATTCATCTGGTGTTTTTAATGATGAAGCGCAACTATTTGATATTGAATTACCAGGAACTATAAGCTCTACTGATACATTACTTTTATTTGTTGCTTCATCTCCTTCTTCATGGGCATATCATAGAAATCTTTCCGGAGGAAGTTGGAGGTTTAAAAATAATTACTATCCAAGTGATTATTTTTGTCCTTGTCTTACTATATTAATTTGTGAATACCCTCTTGGTGGAGGAGCCGATGAATTACAAATAGGTACTTATTTTCCTTATTGGCATAATGGTACTGTTGATGCAACCTCTGTTTATGGATTGTCTGAAACTTGGTTATATGACCATAAAAGAACTACAAAAATATCATATATATGTTATGCTATTTCTGGTATGATAAAAAACACTTTTGATATACATCTTCATAATAGATATTTAAATACAAGATTTGTTTCAGGTGCATTTACGTCATATTGGGACTTATTACAATGTCCTGCGAATGATGATTCTCTTGTAGGTGATTATTTATGGCTTGCACCTATTGCTTCACATAAAAATGTTATAGCAACAGGCTCTCCAAGTGGATTTTCTGGTTTAATAACCGCTCAATCATCTGGAACTGATGCTAATTATGATTGTTCTATGAGTTGTTGTTCAAGATCGACTTCTGGTATATCAATCGTAGATCCTGGCCCATATACAGCATTGACTGCTAACTGGTCTGGAGTATTAATGAGAATTCCACCTCCAAAAACAGTGCCAGATGATGAAGAGCCAATAGAAACTGGTGGGATTGGATTATATATCAAAAATGAAGAATTTCATACATACGATGGATCAGAAACTGTAGAAATACTTCCAGATACTATGTATTTTAATTCTGATGGTTCAGAAAATGGAAATCCATTTCAAACATATATAGAATTAGTTTCTACTAATAGTTGGACAGCTTCATGGCTTAATGATTCTCATTTTGATGCTAGTGAGTATAGTGGGAATGAAGGTAGTTATTATATAGCAATTACCTGTAGAGGAGAAAATACATCTGGAAGTACATATAGTGATACTTTAACAATTAGTTCTGGCACTTCAAACGATACAGTAACAGTTTATCAAGTAAGTTCATAATTATGAGTGTAACATTAAATAATATAGGAATTAGTTTAATGAGTAGCCAACCTTCTACTCTTTTAACTGGATTAATGGGTTATTGGAAGTTAGATGAGACTTCTGGAGGCACTATTGATAGTTCAGGTAATAATTATACTGGTACCGGTAGTAGTCTTACTTATAATGCTAATGGCAAGATTGGTAGATGTTATACTTTCAACGGTACGGATAGTAGGGTAACTTTTGGAAATGTTATTAAACCAACCACCGCGTTAAGTATTTCCCTTTGGATGAAAGATGGTGGACAGACTGCTGAAAAAAATATTATTAACACGAGTGTATATGATGGTGTTTGGAGAGGTTGGAGATTTACAAGATATAGTGATCAAGCTGCCGGGGTATTATTATCGAGTGGCACAAATAATTTAGATGTTGCATTTGGTACTACTTTAAGTAATGATAATTGGTATCATATAGTATTTACTTGGAATGGAACAACAGCTTATGTTTATATAAATAATGTGAGAAATAGTGGTTGGAGTTGGTCATATACAATAAGCTATGCTACAACTCATAATCTTACGTTTGGAGCTAATCAATCTGGTGGTCAAGTTTATGATGGCGAACTTGATGAAATTGGTGTTTGGAATAGGGCTTTAACATCAAACGAAGTTTCAATCCTTTATAATAGCGGTTCCGGTTTAACGCATCCATTTAGTTAGTTATGGCGAGTTATTATATATCCCCGTCTGGTAGTAATTCTTCTGGTACCGGGTCACAATCTAATCCTTGGGCCACTCTTGATCATGCTATAAGCAGGGTCACAACTCCTGGCGATGATATTAGGGTGATGGCTGGTAATTATCCAGCTATTTCTTCGCAGATGGAATTAGCCCAGAAGGTTAGTATAATAGGAGCTGGAAGAGATGTTACAACAATTACCCTGACGAGTACTTCTGGCGGTGGTTGTATCAAGATGGAATCTTACGGTCAGTGGACTAATAAAACTATAGGATTTCAATCCATTTCTGGAATTAAATTTGTTGGCTCAACTACATCTGGTTCACCCATTGGTCATATTGCTATATCAATGTATTTCCGTAATCATGTTTATATACATGATTGTGAGTTTGTTGATTTTGTTCGTAGTGCTGTAAGATTTAATGGTCAGCAATATTGGTCTGGTTTTAATATAGATAACCCATATTATAATGGCTCTAAGAGCGATATGTTATATATACCTTTCAATAATAGTTTTGCAGAGGGTAATAGATTTTATAATAACATAGTACATAATTGTTGTGGTAGGATTGGAACAACAAATGATTTCTCTGGTGCTTTAGAGGTGTCAGTAAATGATGGATGTCTTGTATACGATAATTATATGACAGCTACCGGACGTCCTGGTAACGATAATGGCGTTCCTATAAAATTTATCGGGGCTGGTGCTGGCTTCAATAGAAATAGCAAGATATATAATAATCATATTATAGCTGGCCACATGAATACCAACTATTGGCAGTTTGCTATAGAGATTTGGTGGGATTTAGGTGGAACCGAAGTATATAATAATACTTGTGAAGGTGCATTAGATTTATGTGATAGCTGGGATCAATATGGAGCGGGATATGGAATAAGATGTTATAATAACAATATAGGATATAGTCAAAATACAACTAATTTAGATCGTGGTATTTTATTTGAAGGAACTCATATAGATACTTACGTATATAATAATCATATACATCATGTTGCACGAGCTATAACCCATAATAACAATAATAGTTCAAACGCAACTATTTATAATAATGTTCATATCTATAATAATTATGCTCATCATTTATCTGGAAGAGACTATCAAACGTGGGGAATATATTGGGATCCAGCAATCAATCCACAGGGAGGATTATTTCAAGATATTTTCATAAGACATAATACTTTTCATGCGTCTGAGGATGCTCCCGGAACTACAATGCATGGTGTTATGATACCTACAGTTACCGAGTTAGATTCTTGGTATCTTGAGAATAACATCATAATGAATTTTGAGTATAGTCCCATTTACGGTAGTGGTGTAAGAGACCAAGCTACTAATCTCTTCATGCGCAATAACCTTATTTACGGGTGTGGGAATAATAATAACCCAGTATATCAAAGTAATTTTCCAACAGCGGGAGTTACATTTAGTGGTACAGTAAAATCTAATCCACTATTTGTATCAATATCATCTCAAGATTTCCATGTTCAACCAGCTTCCCCGGCTATTAATGCTGGTAGATCGACGGATGTAACAGTAGATTATGATGGCAATGTAAGAAGCTCTTCAACACCTACAATAGGTGCGTTTGAATATATATCGGCTTCAACAACTTATTATGTTAGAACAGATGGTGTAGATACTTCCTCAAGAGATGGGTTGTCTCCTTCTACAGCATGGGCCACGTTATCTTACGCTGCAAGCAGAGTTTCCATAGTGGGAAGTACTATATATATTGCAGAGGGTGTTTATGCCGAGTCTTCACGATGTAATCTTGCTGTAGGAGTTTCTATTAAAGGTTCTGGACAAGATACTTGTTTTATAAATTTTACATATGCGGCTTCGGGGTTTTCTAATGGTTGTATATATGCTGTTTCTTCATCTGTTGTGGATGGAAATCAATCAATCAGTGATTTTTCAATGTATGGGACGAATTATAGTTCAGAAAGAGCTATATATACACGATATAGAAATAATTTTATTATTCACGATGTTATAATAAGACGGTTTAAAAATTCTGGTATAAATGCTTATTCTGAAATTGATTGGGTCACGCCGCCCCCAGTTTTTACAACAGGATTAAAGATTTATAATTGTTATATACTTGATTGTTCTATAGCTCCCTGTACTGGTAATGAATGTAATTTAAGATGGTCGGGACATGAAAATTTTGAAATTTATAGTAATGTTTTTTCAAACACTACACGGTGGTCACAGGATAATATTTATTCCTCGCAAGTAAAAAATGGAAAAATTTATAATAATAGTTTTTATACTAGAAATACAAGTTATTCTGGTTTTGTTTTTGCTATGGAGCTTTGGAATAACCGGGGTGGTATTGAAATTTATGGCAATTATCTTGAAGGGTGCGGGACAATAGATATAGCAGGACATACAACTGAGAAGGGTATATATGAATATGCTGTCTTATTACATGACAATATCTTGAGTATTCCTTCTCCGGTAGATTATAATTCTTATCCTACAGCTGCTATAACTATCGAGTGCTGGATTTCAATCGAATCAGTTTATTGTTATAATAATTACATACACAATTTTCCATGGGGCATTAATATCACTGCCGGGCAAGAAAATGCAATTATAGAAGATTTGCATATTCACGCTAACGTTATCGACGGTGTGACAAATTCTGATGTATCGTGGAATAGTTTTGGAATAGGTTTAATTAGGCAAGCGGCTGGTATAACTAGAAGGAGGGTAGATATTTATAATAATACAATAATCGGTGAAACTAGTAATTCTTATCGTGGGATAGTAATTGCCGTGGATGGAACAAATGAGGATATAGAAGTTAAGAATAATATTATAAAAGGCTTCAACATGGGTGTAAGACTTGAGAATTATTCTGGTACAATAAATTTATTACATCTCATGAATAATATTATTAATAATTGTGTTTATACGGTTAATATTCAAAGTGGTACAACTTATACTAATTATATAAATTCAGGACAAATTACTTCTGACCCATTATTCGTGTCTACATTAGATTATCATTTACAAGCCAATTCACCTGCAATTGGTGCTGGGGTATATCTTGGGTTGCTGAAAGATAAGGATGGTAATCCTTGGAATAATCCTCCTTCTATAGGAGCTTATGAATATCTAGAAGAATCACCGTCAGGAGACGACGTGGCGATTAGAAATGCAAAATTCGCACACTTTTCTATAATTTAATTTGGATTTTAATTAAATACGAACTATCTTTGCAAAAATTTTTATATGGAACCAAAAATATATTTACCAGAAGTAGGAAGGCATAATGAAAATATAAATGCTTCGATTGATAGACTTGAAAAATCTAAGACTTATAGAGATTTATCTACTATAATCGTCTGTCCAACTCGTGGTACAATACCTGCGAGGGTAGTGCAAAGTTGGATGGGGTTGTTGCGTCCTATGAATCAGAAAGTAATAGGGCCATTATTTGCTGTAGGTATGGAAGTGGGAGCAGCCTATAATACTTTATTTGAGATGATTTTGAATAATCCAGAATTAAGCACTTGGAAATATGTTCTTACAATAGAGGAAGATAATATTCCTCCAGCTGATGGATTATTAAAACTATACGAAAGTATGGATGAATATGATGTAGTTCAAGGATTATATTGGACTAAAGGAATTGGAGGCCAGCCAATGTGTTTTGATGATGAAACAGAAGTTTTAACACGTTATGGGTGGAAATTATTTAATGATATAACATTTAATGATGAAATAGCAACGTTAAATAAGGATGGATATATTGAATATCATTTACCATTAGCAAAACAAGTCTATGATTATAGCGGAGATATGATTGTATGGAAAGGACAATGTTATAATACAAGAGTCACACCTGATCATATGATGTATTGTTCTACTAGAGATGGAAGGCCTTTTATTCGTATTGCTGCACAAGAAATAGAAGATAGAAGAAAATTATCATTTAAAAAAGATGCTTTATGGAATGGTAATGAAATTAATACTTATAAAGTTAATAATGCTATAGAAGTTAAAATGGACAATTGGCTTGAGTTTCTGGGATATTATTTAAGTGAAGGATGTTGTCCAAATAGAAAAAATAAAAATAGTAATCTTATAGATATAAGACAAAATGAAGGTGAAATTTATAATTTAATAGCTGAGGTTATAAAAAGATTAGGAATAAAACCGAATTTACGTATTGGAAAAGAATCTAGAATACAATTTTGTGATGTTAATTATCATACTGAATTAGTTAAATTTGGAAAAGCAGGAGATAAATATATTCCAGATTATATAAAAAATCTTTCTGTTAGACAAATAAAGATATTTCTTGATGCATTATGGAAGGGTGATGGCAATTTTAAAGATGGATTGTATATACTATATACAACAAAATCAAAAAGATTAGCGGATGATGTCCAAGAATTATTATTGAAAATAGGATTAGCAGGAACAATAGGTATTGCAAAAAATAGAAATACATATCGTGTTTCAGTAACCAATAGAAATTTAACGCCAAGAGTTACAAAGCGGTCATATAGAGAAATTTATTCAGGTAAAATATATGATTTGACTGTACCTAATCATACAATGTATGTACGTAGACATGGTAATGCGATATGGTCGGGTAATTGTTATGGGAATCCTAAAGAATTTCCTAAAAATTTTATACCTCAAAAGCCTATAAAAGATACAGTTATGGAATGTAATGGATTAGGGATGGGGTTTAACTTATTTAAGTTAGATATTTTTAAGAATAAAGATCTTCCTAAACCTTGGTTTAAAACTGTTCAAGAAGTTGTTCCTGGTGGAGCTAAAGCATACACACAGGATCTTTACTTCTATGAAAATGCAGCTAAATGTGGATATAAATTTGCATGTGATACAAGAGTTCTTGTAGGACATTATGATCTACAAAATGATATAATTTGGTAAATTACAGTAAAATGATAGAAGAAAGTCGTATTAATTTAGCTTGTGGAGCTAATCGTATTGAAGGTTATTATGGTATTGATGCTTTTGAAACAGAAGCATGTGATTACGTTATGGATTTACAAAGATATCCTTGGGATATTAAAAGTGAGTCTGTTGATGACATTATCTGTTCTCATTATGTAGAACATATCAATCATGATACAGTCATGAAAGATTTGGTAGAGTCTATTGCTTCTTCTAGTGATTACGATGAATTCAGGAGGAACTTCTTGATTCGTTTAGATTATGTTGGAGAAAAGATGAACCATCCTTTTATGCCTGCCGATGGATTATTTAGGTTTATGGAAGAAGTATACAGGATTCTTAAACCTAAAGGTAAGATTAGGATTATAACTCCTTATTATACAAGTATAAGAGCTATTCAAGACCCTACTCATGTTAGAATGATAGGTGAGATGACTTTCATGTATTTTAATAAAGAATGGAGAGAACTTAATAAATTAAATCACTATATCACGAGTATCTGTGATTTTGATTTTGTATATGGATATAACATACAGCAAGAATTTGTTACTAAACACGAAGATCAAAGAAATTATGCAATGAAACACTACTGGAATGTTATAGATGATTTAGACATCACTCTTACTAAAAAGTAGTTGTTTGCATATTAGAAATTATAAGACGATTTCATAATTCAAATTTGGAGTTATAAATTTTAATAAGTATTTTTGTGAATTAATTTCAATATGAAATAACTAGTAATAAGTTTAATTTGATTAAAAATATTTTATGATGACAGATAAAGAATTTGAAGTTTTTCAACAATTAATGGATCAGAAACTACTAGGGCTTCATAATGAAATTATAAATGGCAATAAATTAATATTAGAAAAAATTGAAGGTGTAAATAATACTGTTCTAAAACAAAATTCAAGAATAAATAAATTAGAAGATCACAGGGAATCTATGCAGAGCTTTGTTGATAGAAGGGTTATTGATTGTCCCCATTTATCTAAATTCGATGATTGTAGCTCAGAGATTAATAAAACAAAAGATACTCTTAATAAAGCTATACAACGCATAGAAAAGAGTTTGGAAGATGTATTATTTTTTGTTAAACACCCTAAATTATTCATAAGTATTTTAGTTGCCATAGTATTATTAGCCTTAGCTTCCTTTATTGATAGCAATCCGTTTGGTATCTTTAATTTTGATAAGCAGGCGTATAAGGTCGAACAAACACGATAGTTAACATTAAATTATTTAACATGGATTCAAAATTTTTAAGATTAAATGCAAAGGACTTTTTAAAAGGTCTTGCACTTGCAGCTATTACAGCACTGGTTACTGGTGTATATGAATTAGTACAGTCTGGTTGGGCATTTACATTTGACTGGGTTACATGGAAACCTATTGTAATGACAACACTTGCTGCTACATTATCGTATTTAATTAAGAATTTCCTTACAAACTCGGATGGAGAAGTTCTTACGGCTGAACGTAAGTAGTTTTAAATTAGTTATTAGATAAGGGCACAGCTATTTAGTTGTGCCCCTATCATAATAATTATAAACATTTAATAAGATGGCTAAGAAGGTTTCAGAAAGGGAGGCAGTACAGGAGAAGTTAGAGAAATATATCTCTCAACAAGCTGATATAGAAGTTTTGATTAATAAATACATTGAAATATATAATAAGTTAGATGGAGCGATTGAAGCTACAAGAGACATCCTTACTCAATTCGAGGATAAAAAACAGACCACAACTACAGATACTGTGGAATGATAGGATTATAATCAGGATAAATTTCATCGGTATAATCAAACTATATAGGTTGTTTAGAAAGTTTAAAAAGAAGTAATATGAATCTGATACTTGCATTATTATTAATAATCCTGGAAGCTGTTTTTGAGGGACTTAAGGTTGTGGGTTATCACGTTGCTTCAGAAATAATAGAAGCAATATATTTAATTATTGTATCTTTGATGGCCTTTGGTTGGCTTAATAGGAAATATATATTTAAAGATATAAAAGCAGATAGATTCATAATTATTATAATTGGATTTTTATTACTTCGCTTTGCAATATTCGATAGTATTTGGAATATAGCTGCTGGACAACCTTGGAATTATCATGGAACAACTAAATTATATGACAAGATAATGAGTTCTTTGGGTTCTTGGGGTTGGATGTTAAAAGCTATCGCGGGGTTATGGGGGATATCTTGGCTTATGAATTGGAGGGAAGGAATAGTAAAATATTTTAAGAAGTGATATGAATTTAATATTATGAATTTAAACGATCTTATTACTACTAAAACTTTTAGTAAGTCTTTTAAATATTCGTTAATCTTATTTAAACCTTCTAGTTTTCCAAAACCAGTATATTCTGTAACATTAGAATCTGGTTTAATTATCTATCGTAAGGGGATAAGAAAAAATTACTATGTAATTGATAAATCAATAGATGGTGGATTGACTTGGGAATTAGACCTTGTTAAACTTCGAAAAGATGAAGAAACTATAATAATTGATATTGATGACGGGGTAGATGGTTATAGGCATCTTGTACGTGATGGTTATTATGTGATAGATCATGAACTTACCACGACGGGATTTAATGGAGTTGAAAATGTCGATTGGGAGAATGTTTATAGTTTGAATAATCCACTTGATGTATTTGAACAAGTTAAATATGGATTACTTTATAATTGGTATGCTGCAACTAATTCAAGACAAATAGCAAATGTTGGATGGCATCTTCCTACGATTCAAGAACTAATAACTTTATCTAATTATTTAGGTGGTAATAGCGTTTCTGGTGGTAAATTGAAAGAAACTGGTTTTGATTATTGGAATAGTCCAAATGCAGGTGCAGATAATAGTACAAAATTTAATTTACGTGGTTCTGGATATAGAGAACAAAGTGGAACATTTACACAATTGAATCAATTTACGAGACTATGGTCATCTTCGAGAGATTTAGGAAATCCTGCTAAAATAGTTGTAGCAATAGGTAACTATAATAACGCAAGTTTGGCTGTTTATGATACAATTGGATATTATATGTATGAAGGTAATGCAATAAGACTTATAAAAGATAGTACTACCTTTACTAATGGACAACGTGGAATTTATACTGGTAATGATGGTAAAACTTATAGAACTATTTGTATAGGAACTCAAGAGTGGCTTGCAGATAATCTCTGTGAAACAAAATATAGAAGTGGAGATAATATACTAGAAATAACGGATAATAGTACTTGGTTTAATTGTAGGAATACAAATACAGCAGCATTATGTGCATATAATAACGATTGGGATAACGTATAATACATTTATATATGAAAAGATTAATATTTATTGCAGTTTTTACATTAGTTTCAACTACATTATTTAGCCAAAATACTTTTAAATATGAAATAAGAGCTAATGGCGGTCTTAGAGTTGGTGGAGAAACTAAAATAAAAATTGATAGTATTTCTTATGATGGGGAAGTTCTTATATTTTATAGTGATAGTATTCAGGTTCCTGTTGGAAATGCAAATATAGAAATAATTAGCTTATTAAGTGAAGATATAATATGGGAAGAAGGAGATTTTCAGGAGATTCCCGCAAATGTTTTTTCGTTAGAAACTGAGATTATTAATTTAAATGTAATTAATCAAGGGTCTATACTTGGCTATTGTAGATCTGGTAATGTCTGGTATACATTACCTTATTTTTACATTCTTGATACTTCTTATGTTCAATATATATGTTATACTTTTTCTCTTGGTGTAATAACATTATTTGCATATGATACTTATGGGGTTTTAAATCCATCTATAATAGATGAATATAAATTTGTAGTAGTTACAAATAATACAAGCATCGTTCCTTGATTTTAATTATTATAGTAATTAAATAAAACAACAATATATATGAGAAAATTAGTGTTTTTTATAATTCTTATTTTGATTTCATTTTCACTATCTGCTCAGAATACTTTTAAATATGAAATAAGAGCTAATGGAGGATTAAGAATAGGTGGAATATCTAAAATCAAAATAGATAGTATTTCATATCAAAATGGTAGACTTAGATTCTATAATGGTTCTACTCAACTTATTCTTGATGCTCCTAGTGGAATGATTTATCCCTCTGGTTCTGGTATTCCCACTATAAATAATGGTTCATGGGGTACTACTATTGTGAATAATTCAGCTTATTGGAATGCCGCTGAACCGGGCTTAGGTAATCCTGATGCGGATGGCTATATGCTTACTTCTACAAGAAGTGGAGTACGAACTTGGATTACTCCTCCATCTGGTGGTAGTGGAATGATTTATCCTTCTGGAAGTGGTATTGCAGTTGTAAATAATGGAGTTTGGGGAACGACTATTACTAACAATTCTACAAATTGGAACACTGCTTATTCTGAAAGATTACGCTGGGATGGCGATTCGACAGGTCTTAACGCTTCTACCGCAAGAGTAAGCCTTGCTCTTAACAATGTAACAAACGAGAGCAAAGCTACAATGTTCACTAATCCTCAATTCACTGGTACAGCTGTTAGGTGGGGTACAGATACTCTTGCTACTCGTGCTTATGCAAGATCGAGTGGTGGCGGGGGTGGATTAACAGCAACAGATGTCGGAAACCAGATTCATGATTCAATTGCTAATGGTGTTCAGCTTGGAGATGTAGCAGTTTTAATTGCAGATACAGCAGATATGCTTGCTCCTTATGCCTTGCTTAGTGAAGTTGGTAGCGGTGGTGTTTCAGAAGCAACAGTTAGGCAAATAGTTGGTGACACTATTGCAGAAAGACTTGCCGCTGCTGTACCGGGAGTTCGTCTTTCAGATACACTTCCGGGTGGTACGTATTATACTCAAAATCAAGTTGATGATATGATTACTTCGGCGAGAAGTTATACTGAAACACAGATAAGAGGTTGGATAGGTGATAGCGTTGGACGATTAAAAATTAAAACTTATAATGTCCTTGATTATGGTGCTGATTCGACAGGTGTAACTGAGAGTACTTCTGCTATTCAAGCTGCTCTTAATGCTTGTGGAAAGAATGGTGTAGTTTATATACCGGCAGGTCGATATAATGTAAGAACACTTGTTGTTAGAAATAACAATACAACTATAAAAGGAGATGGTAAGTATCAAACTATATTAAGACTTGTTAATAATGCCGATGCAGGAAACGCGAGAGGTGATCTTATTTGGTTAAATGGTAGAGATAATGTTACTATAAAAAATATTCAACTTGATGGTAATATGACAAACCAGACAGCTTTAGATACTCCCGGAACAGTTACTGCTAATTCAGTTGGTATTTATGCTTATGATTCAACCGCTTATACTCCTACTAATAATGTAAAGGTTCTTGATTGTTATATTCATCATTTCGCACAAACTGGAATAGTTTGGTTTATAGGAGATAATTGTCATGTTGAAAATTGTATTGTTACACACAATGGTTGGGGAGATATAGAATATTATGGAAGTAATGCTTCTTTAGGCCAATATACAAGGAATGGATTTATTCTTAACAATACAACTGGTCATTCTGGTAATATTTCAATTGACGTTTACAATTCAAGCACTACTGTTCAAGGGAATATTATTCTTCCAATGGACGGAGTAAATGGGACTACTGATTATCCACGAGGTATTCAAATCGAGGTTGCTTCTTCTTGGATTACGCCAACAAATATTCTTATAAAAGATAATATCATTAATGGTGGTGGACATACACTAATGGGTATAGTGGCCGGGCCGAGAACTAAGAATTGTTCTATTCAAGGTAATATAATTTCAGGTCTTAATTATCAAAGTCCTACAAATGATGATAGCCAGGGTATTTGGTTGAAGGGTGATACAGCAAGTTTTGTTTCAGATAATCATGTAATAAGATACCCAACCGATCCTCGATTATATCATGGCATAACTCTCGAAGATTGTCTTGGTACAACTGTTTCTACTAATAATATTAAGAATGTTACTAATCGTGGAATTTATCTTGACAATAGTGATAGTTGCAAGGTAGTTAATAACGTTGTTGAATGTAAAACTACTTATTGGGGTGCGATTAGGTTACTTTCCGGTTCGGACAATAATGTTATTAAAGATAACGTGTTGATTACTCATTCGGCAAATGTAGTAGATGTAATTTCCGATGCCGGTACTAATAACAAGATTACCAACAACTATTCCACGTTTCTTGGAACTAAATTACCAGATAATGTTGTAGACAGGTTAGCTGTAACCGCTACAAGTGACGGCACTGGAACTGCTATAATTAAACCGGGGTCTCAAACAATACTGGTTACTTCTTCTAATTCTGCACATATATGTCGACTTCCAGTAGCAAATGCTTCTACTATTGGAACTATCATTCGTGGATCAGTTGGAGCGAATGGATTTGAGCTTAGAGTTGCTGCATCTCAAAGTAGTACAGTTTATTTGAATGGTGTACTTACAACCGGGGTTGGAGTAATCCCTGCAAATAGTTCATTTGAAGCCACGCAGGCTGATGCTACACATTGGACTTTAAAATGTTGGGGTCAGTATGGCCAGTATATTAATATGATTCCTACTTCTTCAACTCTTAAAGCTGAACCTATTTTTGTATTCGGTCTTGGTAGTGGCCATGTTTCTGATACTGCACTTTTTAATAACGGTAGGATTGCAGGAGCATTTCGCAATAACACGAATAATACCCTACAAGTAACAGAACTTAGGGGGGTGCTCGTTGAAGGAACTGGAACAGAAACAATTGCTGTTCAGGTTTCTTGGAGTACTAATATGTTAGGTACTACTCGTACAAATCTTAATACTTCTCCTTTAACGATTACAAGTACTACAACTGGAACTGTTGACACAACTTTTGATAATAATGGAATACCTGCTGGTGCTTGGGTGTGGTGTACTTTAAGCGGTGCTTCAGCTAATAACAAACCGTCTATGCTCATTTTACAATTAACAGGATATAAAAGATAGTTGAAATGAAGAAGTTAATATCAATACTTATAGGACTTACACTTGTTATAAGTGTTAATGCTCAATTTCAAAATAGTGGTGGTATGTTTCTAAGGACAGGTAGTAGTTTTATGACTGCACCTCCTGAGCCTTATGTGCCGAGTGGTCTTATGAATGGGTTGGTAGCTTATTTTGATATGAGTGAGTCATCTCTTCCTATTGTTGATGAAGTGGCAAATTTAACGTCAACTGGCACAGTTGGCAGTACTGCTGTAATAACTGGAGTTACAGGTAGAATAGGAAACGCAATTAGATTCAATTATAAACCAACGTATGGTAATGGTCAGAGAATTATAGTAGGCAACAATGTGTTGCAACATGGAATTATGTCTGCTTCTGTTTGGTTTAGTGTTACAGATACAGATTCTGATCATTATGCCATGCTTTGTAACACAAATTCAGGAACTGTCAATAGAGGATATTATTTTGCCACGGGAGGTGTTGGTGGAGGTGTGCTCATTCGTGCTTATAATTCATCTGGAGGTTATGCGGAGGTTGATACACAGCCTGATTGGACTGTCACATCTGCAAATACATGGTATCATGCAGTATTTATTGCCGATGGTACAAATTTAACAGTATATGTGAATGGTGTTCAGCAAAAACAAGCATCATTTGCTAATAATATTAGTTATGGAAGTGATGCAACGTTTATAATAGGCGGAAGAGATGCAGCTAATTATGGTTGTATGAATGGTATTCTTGATGAAATAGCAATATGGAACAGAGTACTTACTGCTGATGAGATAACGGAATTATATAATAATGGTGCAGGTAAAGCATATCCATTTTAGAGATGAAAAAACTTTTAATCATATTATTTATTTTAATATCAACTATTTGTTCTGCAACCACTTATTATGTTGCTACAAATGGTAATGATAATAATAATGGTACTTCCTTAAGTACTCCATTTGCTACTTGGCAGAAAGGGATAGATTCAGCGTATCCGGGAGATACAATATTTGTTAGGGGAGGAGTTTATTTTTTATATGGTAACGATCCGTGGGTTGAAGTGAATCCTACTCGGTATCCTACACCCCATGGACGTACCGGTACAAGATCGAATCCTATATGTTTTTGGGCTTATCCACCGGATTATGAAGCTGGAAATCATCCTGTATTGGATTGTCATAATGCTCATGAAACTTATGGCACTAATTTTTCCTGTTTTAGTCTTAACGGTGTTGAGTATTGGCATATAAAAGGTATTACTGTAAGAAATGCTTACCAACGTGGAGTGGCTAATAGGCGACCGCAAGGTATTGGGGCAACGTTATCTGCCAATTTAAAATTTGAAAATTGTACCGCACACAATATCTCTGCAAGAGGTTTTTATTATGAATCGGGAGCTTGGAATACATGGGATGGGACTGGTGCTTTATGGAGTTCCGATACTACATACTTTATTAACTGCGACGCTTACGATATACGTGATACAATAAATTGTTCTTCCGGGGATGGTTGGAAGGCCGGTAATTATTATGGTGGCGTGATGATTTTTGAAGGTTGCAGGGCATGGAATTATTCTGATGATGGTTTTGATCCCAGTGGTGCAGGTAAAAGAATTTTTAAGAATTGTTGGGCAATGTCGACTACTAAATATGCTTCACTTTGTGATGGTAATGTAGAAGGCAATGGTTTTAAAACAAGTGCTATTGGTGCAGATCAATCTGGACATTATCCAGCTGGTTATTGTTTTATAGAATACACTAATTGTTTAGCTGCTAATTGTATTGGGTATGGATTCTATAATAACCTTGTTGATCCAAACCAGAATAATGCAATAATTTATAATAATACTGCTTATAACTGTTCTTCTGGTTTTGTAGATTACGTTCAAAATCAAGAAACAAGAACTACTGTATTTGCTAATAATATTGCATATAAATATACTTATCCAACATATCCATACCTCGTTCAAATATATAATCCAGCAGTTTATCCTGCATATACGAACACGTGGATTCCAACAGGCCCTTCTGAGAATTGGCCCGGTTGGGCTAATAACCCTTCTTTTACAGTAACAGATGCAGATTTTATAAGTCTTGATGCTACGCAAATTTATCTGCCTCGAAAACCAGATGGTTCACTTCCTGATATTACATTCCTAAAACTTGCTCCTGGTAGTGATCTTATTGATGGGGGAACAGATGTAGGTTTACCTTATAATGGAACAGCCCCCGATCTTGGTTACGCTGAATCTGGTAACGTGATTATTGCAGATCATACAGTAGTCGATAAATATGACGACATTCCTCAGCGTTGGATCGATTCAGTTAAAACAAAATGGGTATCGTTTGCAGGAGAATCTCATTCTGGTGCTTATCGGGTTGGAGCACAACTTTTAGAAAATCAAGATTCTAAATTTGCAGTTTCTATTCGTGAATCTGGTACACCTGAAAGTTATACTACAAATAATCTTAGGTTAAGTAGGGCTACTTGGGGTAGTTACGATCAGGCAACCGGTTGGGTGTATGATTATGGTGAAGAAGATTTTTGGACTAACTCCACTGCACTATCAAGAACAAAAGCTGGACTACTGTATTGTAAGAACAATGGTTTTGATCTTTTTGCTTTAGGTTTTGGTTGGTGCTGGGATGCCACTTGGCAAAACGCTCCGGGAGGTAGTTATGATCCCGTGTTTCATACTCGTTGGGCAGGAGCTTCTGTTAATGGCCCAGATGGTAATAGAAGATGGGGTCTCGATGACGGGGATTATTCTCTGACCAACAATAGGGTAAGTATGCGTACTTATATAAGGGCAATGCATGAATATATAGATTATTGTGCGGCTAACAATATTCCTACAAAAATGATTTGGACAACCGGGCCGGTTGATAACGAAAGTAATTGGGCTATTGGTGAAAGTGGTTATCAGCAGTATCTCAAGTACGAATATCTCAGAAATCATATTGATAGTCTTAATGAGGCGTACTTTCTTGACTTTGCAGATATACTATGTTACAACGATGCAGGAGTGCAAAGAACCACAACATGGACAGATAACAATAATACTGTCCAGACATTTCCTATGATTCATGAAGATAACATGACTACATGGGATAACAGTTATCACTTCGGCAGTAATGGGGCATTAAGAATTGGTAAAGCCATGTGGTGGCTACTTGCAAGGATGGCTGGTTGGGATGGTAAAGCTGAAGGTCAGCAACCCGAACCTGAGACTGATATTCTTTCTTTTAGTCTCACTCAACAAACAGGGCCTGCAACAATAAATACTACTAATCATACGGTCACAATACAAGTTGCACATGGAACGGATTTAACTGTTCTAACTCCGAGTATAACCGTTTCGACGGGAGCAACAATAAATCCCGCAAGTGGAGTAGGAAGAAATTTTAGCAGTCCTGTAAATTATACTGTTTCAAACGGTGGGGCATCCCAGGTTTGGACTGTTACTGTTACAACGGCTTCTGCACCTCCTCAGCCTAATGATAGTAGGGCAGTTGGTCACAGGGGTCGTCCTGTTGTATACAATGGAAGAACTGTAATTTATTAAATACTAAAATAAAATGAAAGCTATAACAAATAATTACACGATTAGAGATTCAGATTCTATTATCGTCTGTAATTCTTCATCGGGCATATCTTTATACTTAAAGTCAGCTTCTGGTAAACAAGATATGTTTTATATCAAGAATCTTGGTACTGGCGATGTAACTATTTCCGCTAACTCCCCTGATTTGATAGATGGAGAAAGCACGAAGGTACTAGCTCAATATGAATCTTGTTTGTTACTTGATTATGATTTAAACGTTTGGATAGTAATTTAAGATGAAAACTGTTTCACTGAATGAATTAATTTATGAGTTATTGGAACTCCGTAGATCTTATTTGAAAGAAACTGATCCAATTCCCAAGAGACTTGTAGTTGATTGGATACAGAGTCAGCGTGCCCGTCTTATTGATCAGAAATATAAAAAGACCATGCCATCTTTTGATGATCATCTCATTCAAGACTTGGGTAATGCTATTCCTATGGAAAAATATTTATCCAATATAGTTAATCCACAAGTAAATAATTATGATTATATATATCGTACTTCTATAGAGATTCCTAGGGTTATAGAGTCATTCGATGGAGTAGGTTTATTTAGTAGGATAGGGCCTGCTGATAGGTTATCTGATCCTTTCCAATTAACTACATACAACAAAGCTTTAATGCTCGGTTATGGTAAGTTTAATTATAATGCAATATATGCTTTCGTATTAGGAGATAGAATTTGTTTGCATAGTAATAGTGGGATACATTTTACTATTAAATATATAGATGTTAGGGGAATATTTCAAGATCCAATAGCTGCTGCTTTAATTAAAAATCCCAATTGGACATATGACGATGATTATCCAATTAACAAGGAGATGGTTGATCAGCTTAAGGTTTTAATAATAAAAGAAAAATTCGGGTTGACATTAGCGCAACCAGATGATAAAAAAGATAATAAAGATGACGATCCAGAAGGAAGCTCTGACCTTCAAAAGGGGGCCACGGAAGATATTAGCTGATTATAAGTTAGATGAGATTTATAATTTCTACAAAGAACTACACGGCGAGAAAGCTTTACCTAAATCAATTATGCGTGAAGTCTATAAAAGACTATTTCCTGCTATTGTAGAACTAATGGTATTCGATAACTTTGAACTTAGATTACCGGCAAGACTTGGGCATATCAGGGTTAAGAAAAAACTTGTAGAACCTAAATTGGATGAGAATGGTAATATAGATGCAAGACGTCTATCTGTAGATTTTAAAAAGACTAAGAAACTTTGGCAGAAATTATATCCGGATAAGACGGCTAAACAGTTGAAAGCTATTAAAGATAAACCATTAGTGAGAGAGCTTAATGAAGATTTTAATGGATATAGAGTCACCTGGTTTTGGGATAAAACTATTTGTAATATACCCAACCAATCTGCATATTATATAAAGATGACCAGGGATAATTGTAGGATTTTAAGCAATGGCGTTAAGTATAATAATTTAAACTTTTACGAATAAATATATAGAGCTATGTTAAGTGGTAAGACTGTCAGTATAGACTTAATAATAGAAGATCTATACAGAGATTATGGGTTTGAAGTTGTTAATAAATATGAAGTAGCAGAATGGGTCTGGAGATCTATGGCTATCATAGGCAGTCCCTATCCTTATCAAGATAAATCAGTAGAACTTGAGATAGTAGAATATAGGGCTCCACTGCCTATAGATTTATACAGCATTACATCTGTTAGAGATAAAGATACTTTTATACCCATGAGAGAGATGACTGATCTCATGAATAAATTTGCAGACTCTCCATATAGTAGATCTAAAACTATTATATCTGATTATGACCCAGCGTATCCCAGTAAATATATAGATAGTATTAAAGAATACTATAATACTTATGTAGGCCCTGATGGGGATTCAGAACGTTATACATATAAAACTCAAGGAGATTTTATTTACTTTGGATTAGATAAAGGTACAGCCGAAATGCAATATAAAGCTATTCCAATAGATATTGTAACAGGTATGCCTACCATCCCAGATAATGCTAAGTATATTAGGGGTGTTGTTAGTTTCATAGCCGAAAAAATAGCCTTTAGATTGATGCTTAAAGATATGCTGTCAGAGCGTAAATACGAAATCATACGACAGGACTATTTATTTAACGTGGGGGCAGCTCAATCAGTTTGTATTATCCCCAGTTCGAGTAGAATGGAATCAATAATTAATAGATGGAAATCAACATATTTAGGGCCTAATCATTTCAACACTGGTTTTAAGCATTTGGGTTCCAGGGAGTAGGAGGTGAATTATGGAAATGCCAAAATTTACTCATGGTTATAAAGGGGGAATAAACAAGGATATATCACCTAATGAATATCCAAATACTTGCTACTTGGATGCAAGAAATCTCAGGGTAATAGTAGATAGTAGTGAAGGATTAAGTACTGCATCTCTTTCTACGCCTAGAGGAAATCTTCCAAGTTTTACGTTACCAGATTTAACTTATTATATGGGACATGCAGTTCTTCGTGATAAGTTAATTATATTAGCAAAACACCTCTGGATTGAAGATGCTTATCCCGATAAAATCTATGTGTTAAATATTGCAGATGTAATAACAGGAACTAACGTGATGGTTTCTGGGGCTCACCTTGTATATGAACAAAATCTTAATTTTCAAATTAATCATCCTATTAAAATAGTAGCTAACTATGAGAATGCTGATGTTCAAAAGATATACTGGGTTGACGGTATAAACCCACTGAGACATCTTAATATAGTATCAAACCCAGATTATAACAATTTAAGCACTTTACATCCAGAGCTATTAAATATATTACCAAATCATACATACGGTTCTTACGAACTAACTGAGCTAACAGGTGGACACTTAAAAGCTGGTAGAATACAATACTCATATCAATTATATTCTGTATCTGGTACTGAGACGATGTTTGCTCCACCGAGTAAATTATATAATCTTACTTCATACGACATAGCTGATGGCATTAATTTTATTGGGGATGAGCTTGAAAAGGAAGTTAATAAATCTATCAGGATTACTGTTAATCTTGAAGCTAATGTTACCTCAATATTTAATAGAATAAGATTAGTAGCGTTAGAATACGAAACCTATGGTGACGTACCTACCGTGAGAGTTGTCGCGGAGTTAGAATTAGGTCATAGCTCTGTATCTTTTGTAGACTCCGGTAATTCAATAGGTGAACTACTTCTAGAAGAATTTCAACAAGTACGTAACGAGATTATACCGACAACGATAGAGACTAAGAATAATTATTTATTCGCAGGTAATATAACACAAGAGTTCTTCGATATAGATGATTTAGTTAAAGAGATAACTAATGACAGTTCCGCATTCTTGGATACAAGAGCGTATCGTTGGAAATATGTAGAAGGTGGATTTGATTCCGCTTCTGGTTCACAAGAATTAGATGATTTAACGGATCCTAATGCAATATTAAATACTCCTGGTTATCCAAATGCTGCTCAGGCTTATGATGTAGCTATTATAGAAGCATATAATACAAGTTGGCATATTCATGTAACAATAAGACCAGATTTACATGCTGCAGCTCAAGTTCCAGTAAGAACCGTAACTGGAGTATCCTCGCTTAATGGTTTAGGATGTAATATAAGATTACGAACAGCCGGAACCATGATCTGGGATGAACAAGGTATTGCATTAAATTTTGAAGAAGGTGCCTATATAGATGGGTATGATCCTGTAACACATTCATTGAGTATACGCGGTACTAAATATTGGGGCACACCGCCACAAGATTTAACACCGCCGTGGAGTTATGGAAATTATGATGCAGATGCATTAACACAATTTAGTTATACATATACTTATACATATATGACATCATCCGGAGATGATACATATCAGTGTGTATTAAATAAAACACACGCGGTAGATGGTTTACCTCGGACATCGCCAGAATTTGTTTTAGATGATGGTGTCACGGGGCCGGATTATGATTCAGTTGATCCCAAAAATGATTGTATAAACACTTATAACAATATTAATTACAGCCGTGCTGGCACTGGTGATCATGCTTTTAAATTTAGATACGGAGTCGGAGGAGCTCCTCAAGCTTCTGATTTGGGAGGTACTGGTAAGTTTATATCATTTTCATTTATTACACATGCATTAAATTCTATAGCGTCACGCAGGAGTATAGGTTCAGGATCTTCTATTAATTACGTGTTGGATCCTTATAATATGCATTCACATGCTAATCCACAGGTTGTAATGGATTATACAAGTGCTCAAAGAGATGAGGTATATAGGTATGCCATTGGATTCTATGACTTGGAGGGCAGGCCTTCTTTTGCTAAATGGATTGCTGATATAAGATTCCCAGATGTCAACGAGTATTTATCATACGGTAATTATACTAATGCTTTTAATTTTACATCTGTAGATACTTCTAATCCAAATCAAACAGTTAATGCTGTCGCTCTTGGTATACGGTTTACAATAAATTGGAATAGTATTAATCAATCATATCCTGGATTATTAGACCAGATATCAGGATTTCAAATACTAAGAGTTCCAAGGACAGATTTAGATTGTACTATTAAAGCCCAGGGATTGATAGTTCCCACCCATAAAGTAACTGTACCAGATGATCCTAATTTAAGAGATGCAAGCTATAGTTCATATAACATCACGTCCTCGGGTGATTATGATGTAGGAGCTAATGGAATAACACAGATAACTGGTATCACTGGAACTAATGCATCTATTAATGATACTCTTGTGGAACTATTAAGTCCTGAAGTAGCTATAAACAAAAACCTTGATTCAGATGATGATGATTTTCTTGAAGCTGTTGGTCATATAAGTAATGTAAGTCGTGGCAGCATAAGAGATACACAGGAATATCTTAAATCTTATACTGTAGTAGCAACTACAATAACACCGTTTAACAGCAGGGTATCAGGTCTTTTCCAAACCGTATCAGATGCTTACCTATCATTACCAGAAGCTAAGTTAGCTCCTATAAGAGTTATTGGTGGCGATCCATATGTTGCAAGAGGATACGATGATTCTTCTGGCAGTGATGATCCCGAGATGACTTATAAAGGAACTACATTGGTTGCCAAGATAGAATTTCCATTTAACAACATTACTCCTTCTACATATTCAGCAGGTGATGAGCAAGCTATCTTTGGTAGATATAGAAGGCCTTTAGGATTTTCAATATATGGTGGAGCTACCTATTCAGAAAGATCATATTCTAATTATGTAGATGCAAGTGGATTTATAAAATTAACAGAAGAAGATCGTTCTAATATAAGAAGTTATTCTATATATGATGGAGACACCTATATAGCACCCTTTAATTTTCTTAAACTATTCTATGATTATAAGTCAGAATATATGACTTCCGATGGTAGAAACTCAGGTCAAGTACTTGTTGGATTTCCTGTAGAGAGTCGTATAAATCTTTATTATAAATTAGATAATATACCTAAGTATTTTACAACTGTTAATAGGAATGCTTTATATTATTTAACTGAACAGGCTTCTATAGGTGTATCACAACATCCTTCTGGTTATCCAGATATATATGATTTATATAGGTATAACTCGGCATATTCTACTGAAAGTCTGAGTAAGATATTTTTACCTAAGCCATTTGACTATAGACGTTCTAAAGTTAATGATGTCATGGTAACTTCTAGTGAGCGTAAGTTCAATGGAGAGTATTCTGATTCCTGGCTTAAATTCAAGTTCAATAATTATTTAGAGCTCGAGGGAGAGTATGGGGCTATCACAAGATTAATAAACAATAATGAACGATTGATTGCATTTCAGCCAAGAGGTATATCTGTACTATCGGTATTAGAGAGAGAAGTAATTGAAAGTAATAATACGGCATCCTTAGTTGTTGGTTCCGGTGGAATACTTAGCAGGTATGATTATTTATCCAAATTAGTAGGAACTAGTCTATATTATGCAATAGCTCCGGCAGAAACTGGAATTTACTTCTATGATGATAACAATATGCAAATATATCGTATTTTGGAGGCAATAGAGCCGATTTCCGACGTTAAAGGTATGAAGTCATACTTTGAGTCAATTCAAAGCAAAGAAATGATTACAGCGTACGATAGAGCCAATAGAGAGGTATTATTTACATCATCAGATCGTGATACTTTATGTTTCTCTGGATTCACAGATGCATTTAGTAGTTTTTACAGTTTTAACTTGGGTGCTGCTGTTGTTCAAAATTATATTACTTTTGATAGATATTTATTATCTTCATTAGATAGAAGGGAATTCTACATACATAACGTGGGGGATTATAATAATTTCTATGGTGAGAATAAGATAAGTTCACTTACTTTAATAACTAATCCACTAAAAGATAATGTTGTTTCTTTCCATGTTATAGATTGGCTTACGGATTTAACTACTGGTGGAGTAGAAACCATGGATGATTTAGTTCATACATTTGATACCTTGAGAATATCGAATACTCATCAAGATACTGGTATATTAATATTAGATGATTGGATTAGTGCTGAGAATCTTATGAGAAGATTTCGTAAATGGAGGATTAATACTTTTAGAGATTTAAGTACTGGTGGTAGAATAAGAGATTCTTGGATTAAGACTAACTTTGTATGGCAACAAAAGCCTATTAATAAAAAGTTGGTTGTGCATCAAATAAATTATTTATACTTACCTACTAAGATTCGATAGATAATTTTTAATAAACTATTTTGTAATAGAGATTTTATAATATAACTTTGCATTTAATTTTTACAACATGCCTGAGAAAAAGAAGTTTAAGAATATTGTTGAAAAACAAAAATATTGGGACGGTCTTATTGATCTTTATGGCAGTGGAGTAAAGGGAAGACAGAATTATATAGATAACTACGATCAAGTAATTAAGGGGTCTAGTGGTGTTTTAAATAAATATAGAATACAAGATACTGATTTATCAAAATTACCACATGATCTTAAGACTATAAAGAAGAGATATGATAGTTATCGTGATAGGTATGATAAGATAGAATCTGATAATACTCTAGGGTATGATGAAAAAGATAAGTTGCTTTCGAAATATTCTAGGTTAATTGATAAATCGGCTAGTGAATGGGATAGTAATAAATCGAATCAATTAAAGTATAATACTAAAGATACTTCCTGGAGAACCTTACTAAATAGAAAAGATATAAAGAATAAAGCATTATTTTATGCTAGTCTAATGGATGAGGGTGCTGATAAGTTCATGGCTGATGAAGAATCTCAGCAAGCTCCATACGAGGGATTTGGTACATTTGGTTTAGATACTGCCGCGAGTAGGATAGATGAGTTTATTGATAAGGGTTATATAAATAAAGATATCAAAGATAGGGTAATACACGAGAGACCTCGTACTAATGAAAAGAATGAATCTGTTTATCCATTAAGTTATACAAATTTAGATGATGTAGTCTCTATGAAAAATGCATATTTTAAAGAAGGTGAAGCTATAATTAATAAGTTTGAGAAAGATAATAAGATTAAACTTTCTCCAAGAGCTAGGGACTATTTCACGATAGTATCCTTTAATCGTGGCCCAGGCGGTGTTAAGGAAGTAATGAGAGACTATCTTAATGCTGGGATATTAGAAAATGATAGATTCATGGAAGATGATAGTTTTCCAAAATACAGGGAAGCACATCGTAATGCTAAAAGAAGGTTAGAGACTGCTGATATGTTGAGAGGCGAAGGTATCATCGAATATGGTAAGGGAGGTGCATTCGATCCTGTTAGCATGGGGATTGATTTAGGACTACAAGCCCTGACAGCTATAGGCGGGTCAATAGGAGCCAACATGGCTGCCGAGAGAGAAAACATGTATAACGAGGCTGCTGATAATCTTCAGACTGTTGATATAAAATCTGCCACGCGTGGTTCTGGATTACAATCTTTCTTGCAAAACCCATTAAGCTTTGGAATAGGGGGCCGTAAGAAAGCTAGGCTTGAAGCTGAGGAGTTTAATAAAAATATACTTAAACAGATACGTAATAAAAATATTGCAAGTAGATTTTCTACTATGAGTGACGCGCCCACATATACACCTGTTGCACGACAGGGTGGTTTTATAGCCTATAAAGGCCAGACACATGAAGGGCCTGATGGCGGTATTTTAGTTGATAAATTTGGTAATCCCACTTCTATCTCGGAAGGAGAAACTGTAGCTTCTGTTGAAGGAGGTGGTAAAAATAAAAAGGGGGAGGTATCGTATTATGACCCAGATTCTGGAAGCACCTATATTTATTCTGACTCACTTAACTTTGCAAAACCTGCCCGTGATCTTCTTAGTAAATATAAATTAGACGATCCTGATAGTTTGCAGTATAAGCAATATAAAAATGATTTACTAACACAAACCATGATTAAAAAGAAGTTTGAGAATCTTACTAAAGCCCAGGAATTCGCTAAAGAGACTGAAAGCTCGGCAGAAGACTCTCTAAATATTTTTAAGAAAGGCGGATATTTAACTTCTTCAAAAGCTAAGAAAATGTTAAAAGATGGTACAGCTCACGGTAAGAAACTTACTGCCAAACAAAAGAGATATTTTGGTTGGGTAGCCGGTGGTAGAAAAGAAGAAGGTGGGGAATTATTAAAGAAGACAACCTTAATGCCAAAAGAAAATTTACAATATGATAGAGATCTTATGGTAAATCAAGGTTGGATGAACTCTTTAAAAAGTGCAAAAGATTTAAATGAATTGTATAATACAAATGTTGGAACTTGGAAGGGTAATCCAATGACATTACAACAATTCTCAGAAATGCCTGAGTATGTTACAAATTATTATAATCCCAATTATGCTATTGAATTTAATAAAAATAGATTAGGATTACCGAATACTTTTCAAGATATTAATTTGGGGAAGACAAAAATTGATGAATATGCTCCTACATATCAACCTGCTTATACTGTAAAACCACAGAATAATGTTGCTTATTATAGAAAAGGTGGGTATGTTCCTATGTATGAAAAAGGTAAAGATGATTATGAAGAGTTGACTCCATTTGAGAAAAAGTTTTTACAACGTCAACAAAAAATACAAGCATTTCTTAGAAATAAAGTAAATCCTTTTATAAATAGAGCTGGAGAAAGACTAACTAATTTAATGCCTTCTGAAGAATTCTATAATTCTTCTTCAGTTGCTAGAGGGCCGGGAGAAATAGGTGGAAGTACGGGAACTTTTTATCCTAATATTTTAACTAAACAGATAAAATTTAAAGAAGATGAACTTTCTCAACCAAATACTTGGACATATATAGGTGGAAAACTAAAAAATAATTTTAGTGTTCCTACAGAACAAATAAATAGAGTTAGTAAACCAGCTATAACTAGACAAACATTGGATAGAGTAGGTTATCCTGAATTTAATATACCAGACTTTTATACTAATTCTCCAGAAATTATAAAAACTCCATTATATCAACCAGATGGGGGTGATGTACAAATAGCTCTTAATAAACTAAAAAGTGAAGAAGAATATAATTCTTGGTTAAATCCTGCTGGACATATATTAAGTGCTGTTGGTTCTTTAGCTGATTATAATGCTATGAAAAAGGCCAGACCTAAAAATGTTAATCTCGGAAGAGTAGGAGCAGAAAGAATTAGTTTAGCTAAACAAAGACTTTCAAATATAAGAAATACTGCAACAGCAAAAGCAATGGCAACATCCGCTGCAAGATCGTCTGGTATGAATGCCGGTGTAGCTTTAAGTAATACTCTAGCAGCTAATACAGGTGCAAATAGATTACTTGGTCAACAGAATGCTGAACTTCTTGAAAAGGAAGAAACGACTAATGCTCAGATGAGACAAGAAGCAAATATGATTAATGCTGAATTAGCTGCTCAAGAGGGACTATTTAATACTCAACAACAGAATGCTTATAGAATGATGATGGCTCAGAGAAATCCTTTAGGCAATCTTGCAAAAACGGCTGCTAGTTACTTCAAAGATAATGCAGCTTACCAGACCGAGCTTGCAAGTAGAGAATTACTTGCCCCCAATGCTGAGTTATATAGAGATCCAGATGCTGGGTGGTTTAGGAGAACATTTGGCCCAAGACAATATAAGTTTATAGATAAAGGTTTATATTCTATAGATGAGCTTAAAAAGCTAGGGATTGTTAATGATTAGTAATTATGTACGATAATAGAAATTTACAATATTATAGAGGTCAATATGATCCTAGTTCTATCTATGGTTATTCTGATGGTACTGAAGTTTTTAGTATGTATAACCCGGAGTCTGAGGCAAGATTAACAGAAGCCTTAGCTAAGAGACAGGAACGGTTTGACGCGGCCAAGTTAGCTGAAGCACAGGAATTAGCTCGGCTTGGAGAAACCGAGACTTATGATTTAGCTGAACTTAATAATAGGATTAATACTTTTGAATCTAATATTAACAAGTTAGTTAAGGAGAAATATAATGGAGATTACTCGGCTGCTGCAAATGAGATAGCCAAGATGATAGGCACGGAAAGGTCAAATCCATTCTATCATTTTAACAAACAGAAGGTTGAGATGGGTAAAGCATATCTTGATGCTAAGATGAAATTAGGTGCAAACTTCTTATCTGCCGGCAATCCATTCGATGTATCATTCCAAGATTGGCAACAAGGTGCAACATTTGAATTTACTCCTATAAATAGTGCAGATATAACACAGAGAAGCGCGTCGTTATTTCAAAACTTTGCCAAGCAGGTAAGGAGGGATTCTGGCTTACAAAACTCACCAGAAGGGCAATATTTTAAGCATGTTGTTACGTATGGATTTAGAGATGAGAACGAAGCCATGAAGTTTGCTAAAAGCTCTGGACTTATAGATCAGATATATGATTCCATGCCTGAACTTAGAAATGTTAAAGATCAAGACGCTGTTATGGATGCTATACGTCAGGGTGCTATACATGGTATAGGAACTACTGAAACCAAGTATTTAACAAATCAAGATTATGCCCTTAATGCTGCTCTTTCTAAAAAAGGATTAGAAGAAGAACCTGTTAACCTGAATGTCATGACACCGACGGGTGCCATGGATACTAAAGGTTATTTTAAAGGTTATAAAAATGAGAAAGGGTTTCCTCTCAGTGCCGTTAAATCTTACACGATAAATGAATTGGCAGCCAATAGGGTAGATCAACAAAGTATAAATGCTTTAAACACTATAAAGAATAATTTAAGTGAGCATATCAAGACATTAGTTGTTGGGCCAAGACCTAACGAGCATGTATCTTTCATAGGTAACAAGAGTGAAAGAAATGCCAAGGCTATGAATTATAAAGAGCCCATAACTATTATAGATGTAGGTTTTAGCCCGAAAACATCACACATAATATTAGGAATAGCTGGATATAATAAGGAGGGTGAAAAACTAGAAGCCGGCGTTGTATTAGATGCAGGAACTGAAGATACATATCCATCTAATAACCATATATTTAATATGATACCTTATTTATCAATGTTAGGTGATCCTAGATCAGATTTCAATAAAGAATTATATAATTGGCTTGTTAGGAATTATCCGTCAGTATACAAACAATCATTGGTTCAAGTTAACGAAGAATAAATATGGCTCTTTACGAAGAAACTAAGCAGATCCAACAAGAGTTGGATAACAAATACTATCAACAAGATGATCCACTAAAGTTTTTATTCACGAAGCTACATAGAGATAATGCCAGCTTGATATCCGCTGGGGAAGCTCCTATACAGATAGACCCCACGGAGGATAGTGGTATATATCTACCTAAAGATTCCAGGAGATTTAGTAGGTTCTTTGGTGAGGTATATAATCCCCTGGCTAATATAGAAGATGCTGCCGCTAGACGTCAGCCTTGGATAGAAAAAGTAGCCCAGATGCAACCTAGAATAGCTATAAAGGTTATTTCAGAAATTGCACAGCTTCCTGGATACTGGGGGGGTGCTTTGGCGTGGGCAACGACAGGTTTTGATACAGAAAAAGTGGGGTTAATGATTGATAACTTTTGGTTAAGAGCTATACAAGATGCTGAACAAACAGTAAAAGATCAGATACCTGTATATGTAAGTGATAGAGTAAGGGAAGGTAATTTGTTACAAAACATACTATCACCGGAATTCTGGGCTACTGAAGGAGCTGATGGAATAGGTTTTCTATTAGCATTCTTAGCTCCAGGTCGAATATTTAAAGCCGTCGGTTTAGGAGCTAAAGCCGCTAGACTTGTTAAGCCTGGAAATAAGATATCACAACTGATGGCTAAGGGAGCTACCTATGAACAAGCAGTTCAGGCGGCAACCAAAGGTATGAAAGAGACTTTCGACTTTGTAGGTGCTACCCTTGTTAATACTCTATTCGAATCGGCTGCCGAGGGGGGAGAAACCTATAGAAATGTATTTGATAAAACGGGTGATACATATAAAGCTGCAAATGCTGCTGTAGATGTAGTAGGTAAGAACTTTGTACTATTAATGCTTACTAATGCTTTTGATCAGTATTGGCTGTTTAAAGATATAAAGATGTTTAAGAAAGCTGGTCAAGATGCTTCAGAAAAATTAGCTAAGAAAAACATCTTTGATAGATTAATGGATCCGGATACTAATGAGATACTTTCTGAAGTTAGGAAGAAAACAAAGCTGGAGAATGCCGGGGAGTTGGCTAAAAAGTTATTCGTCGGTATAGGCAAGGAAGGATTTATTGAAGAAGGTATGCAATACGCTTTTAGTGAAGCAGCTGAACGAGATGTTGAGAATCCAGAACAAGCCGATAGGGATTTTGTTGATGGGATGATTAATATTGCCAAGGTCTATATAGATAGCCTCACTGATGTCGATATGCAGAAAAGTATATTCTTGGGTAGTGTACTTGGAGGGGGCATGTCTATGGTAGGATACGCAAGAGAGCAAGCTGCCGAGAAAAGACTTATTGAAGGCACATCTGCAAAAACAAGAAGTCCATTTGCTAAATTCTTAGGTATGAGGGATCGTGCAGAATCTCCTGGGCTTAAGAAGCTTCTTGAAAGGAACATGGGATCTTATCATATCGAGTTAGCTGATGTGGTAAAATTAGATAAGGATAATAATCCAGAATTAAACCCCGATGGTACTTATGTTTGGGATACCAGTAAGATGTCTGGTCTTATAATAGATAGATTAGCGGATTATGCCACTAAAGAAGCATTAGTAACTGCCTATAACAAGGGTGATACGGAAACCTTCAAGCTTATAAAAGATAGGATGGACTATAAATATATGTCATTATTCATAGAACAAGAAGGTGGTATATACGCTCTTCTAAGACATATAGATGAAATGTCTGAGCTTGAAAGAGAATATTTTGCAAAAGAAGGAGTTGATTTTGATTTAGAGACTATTAAAAAAGAACTTAAAGATAAGGCTCTTAGATTCCAGGATATGTATGATAGGGTAAATAATACCCACGATCTTCTTATGACTGATGTTAAATATAAAAAAGAAGATCGTAATATCTTTAACGCTTTCTCAAAGGAAATCAAAGAACATAAATTACAGGAGGAGAGATTAACTTCTTTCCATGATAGAAGGATTAATGAAGTTAGAAACACGTTGGCTAATCTGAAATATAACGAGGCAGATATCTCCGTGGCATCTGATGAAAATAACTTATCTGATAAGCTTGTAGATAGTTTAAAACAAGCTTATAACGAGCGTAAGGATATCATGTCAGATGGCGTTAGGCATGAGGTAGAAAAGAATATAGATATTATAGAATATAGCCAGAAAAAATTAAAAGAATCCAGGGAGTATAGTGCTGATTTATATGATAAAAAATGGTTGCAGAGCACATTTGAAGAGAAAGTTGAGGAAGCTAAAGAACATAAAAAAAGTAATCTTAATGAAGATAAAGCTGTTGAGACAGCAAATTTACCCCCTAAGCTTAGTGCTTTGTATGAGAAAGCTGTTATTACAGAAGAATTTGAAGAACCTATAAAAGCTGTAGCAAGGCATTCTGGCGAGATTATGATTTCTTACACTACTGAAGATGGTAAGACGCATAGAATAGCTGGGCAGATAGTAGGAAGTAATAAGGAGAATAACTTAACTTTAAAATCTACCCAAGAGGAAGTTAATGGCAGGTTAAGAAAAGTTGAAGCTGCATCTACATTCTATCTAAATGAAGATGATACTGTAGGAGTGGGTGGTGTGAGATACAAGATAAATCCTGATGGTATCGACATAATTAAGTCTCCTGAAGAAATGATGAGAGAGCGCAGGAGCCTTACATTCTTATCAGCATTAAAAGAACAATTACAGGCACAGCGTGAAGGTATTAAAAGTCTTAAATATCAATCCACTATTCAGCATGAGAACATCAAGGAGTTAAAATCCAAGGCCGAAGAATTAGATAGAAAGGAATTAGAGATATTAGAAAGAACAGGTAGTAGACTTACCGCTAAAGGAACTGAACGTAAGATATCTGTCACTACTTTAGAAAGACAGTGGAGTGAAGAGAATAGACAGTATACTTATGTAAAGAAAAGACAGTTCTTAAATGCGAGAGAACTACAGGATGAGCTTAAAAAAGCGGAGGCTAACCACAAGATATTGCTTGATAAAGTAGATGCCTGGACTGAAAATAGAAGGAGAGTCTCCGATATTATCAAGAAAGCTAAGGAAGACGGTGAGTATTATAAGATATATGAAGGCGATGTAAAAGAGACCGAGGATTCTTATAGGGCATTACAAGACCTTATAAATACAGATAGAGAACTACTGGATAATTCTACTCTTTATTTAAAGAGATTAAGATCTACTCTTAAGGGATATTTCACATCTTTTGCAAAAATCCTTGGAATAGAAAGACAACTGAATCAAATACGACTTTCTTATGGGCCTACTTATGGATTAACAGAAGATCAAATAGAAGAGCAGTCTCTTGAATTAATAAGTTCTGCATTGGCAAGCACGGAGCTTACCGATGATATGATTAAGGAATTAGGATTACTTCCCAAGTATCTTGAAACGGTGTTACAGAGAATCCAAGAGACGAAAGATAATATAAATGCAGTTCAGAGCAATCTTGCAGAACAAGAAGTTAAGCTAAACGAGTTATACAGGAAATTACAATTATATAATCCATTATCCAATAAGATACGGAGTGATTATCTTAAATACCTGAAAGATACTTTAGGTTCTTATGACGTGTTAACGGAGAAGGATGTGGTAGAGGCCGAGACCCCAGAAAACACGATGAAGGATTTGTGGAATAAATATGATACTTTCCTTAGGTCTTGGGAGAAAGAGTTTAGACATGTTTACGTGGATGAAGATTCATTTATAGTATCTGGTGGAAACCAGAGAGACCTCATGGAGGGGGAAAAGAATGATGACTTAGCGCGATGGTATATCTTTGTATCAAAATTAGCTCATCAAGGAAATAATTCCAGGTTTATTCTTAAGACGTTCACGACAAGGCAAATTGGTAAGTTAAAGGAAGATGATCCCATCAGGAAGAATTTAAAATTCTATGCTGGTAAGATAAGAGGTGTCAAACAGTATGTGACATACGACCAGTTACAAGACTTACCACAAGCAAATAAAAACATAGCCGATAATGATATCAAGATAGTTGTCCACAATAGCGATGGCGAATTATTCATGTCATCTAAACAAGTTGTTGACGGTAGTGATAAGAAATATTATATCATATACAACTCCCTTTTAGAGCAAGATACTAACTTGTTTGGAGATAGATTCTCTAAAGAGAAAGCCATTGAGGCTAGGATTAGGGAGAAGAAGTACCCGATAGATACCGAGGAGGAAAGGAAGGCCGCTAGGGATCTCGCGGAGGCATATGTAAATGAAAAATTTGATAAAGACTTTGAAAAATATCAGAAGTTTAGGGAAGACTTGAAGAAAAATTCCTATTATCTTGCCATAACAGCTATAAATCCAGGTGTAACAAATGAATTAGCCTCCAGTGAAATAGAGGTTTCTGAATTCCTTGGCGATGAGAATATGTCCATGATAGATGGATCCTTGTATGTTCATAAGATAGGTACTAGACGTGATGATGTTCGTGATAAAGATACCAGGGGTAATTATGGTCATAGACTTACAAGGCAGTTTAGTGGAGCTGAACATGGTGTACTAAGTGGTTATACATACCTGGGGTGGGATAATAGATTTCATCTTATTAAACCAAGAACATTAGGTGAAACTGGATCTGTAGAAGATGTGCTTAATATAATAAGATACTTAGCAACTAATCCCAAGAAATATGAAGAGATAGAAAACTATCTACATAGTATAGTATATCTTAATGCTAAGAACAAAAAATATAGATTATACTTTACAAAGTTCTACGGCCCAAGTGGGACGAGGCGTGGATTCAGAACCTTATTATACGGTGATAAAGAGATATCATATAAAGATCTTGTCGAGGGTAATAACTTGGATGAACTAAGAGAATTCCTCGCTAATAAATATTGGAACTTTGATGAAGATTCTATGAAGGCTTCTTCGTTTACTGAATATAAAGTTACTTGGACTACCACTGGAAAACCCAATATTGATTATACATTATGGGACACTAAGGATGGCGCGTATACAGGATTCTTATTCTCCCCGAAGGACGGCAGGATTCCAAAAGGAACTATCAGGGGTGTGCCGGCTAAATCAAGTCCATTAGAGTCTATTAAGAATCCTAATTCAATAAACCAATCACTATCGATGAAAAGCCTTGGAGTTACTTATAAGAAGAAAAGTCCTCCCAAGACTAATAATACTGAAACGAAACCTACTTCTAAGTCTAGTGAAGGATTGGGTAGAAAAAGCACATCATCTGAAAGCACTGGAAGAAAGACCAGCGGCGGTGATAGTTCTATAGAACAAGCCAACGAGTCTTGGGCTAACATGTCTGATAAAGAAAAGATTGAACGCATGATGGCACTTAGATCTGGTGCTGTTCAAAAAGGTACCACATCTTCTAGAAAATCTGAACAAGAGCCTGAGAAATCTTTTGGTGTAAGAACAACAGAAGACTCTTCTGAAAACCTCGCAGAACCTATATCAAGAAGCAGTGCCCAATCGTTTGAAAGTGCAAATGAACATTGGAATAGTTTATCTGACGCGGAGAAGATAGCGTATTTAAAAACTTTAAAAACAGATTCACAGGCTGTAGCGAAAAATAAAGTATATGATGCTTATAAACAATCTGGTGATGAATTATACAGGGTTAGGGAGCAGAATGAAACTTTTATCAAGGAAGAATTAGATTCTAAGGTAAAATGGTTTAGTGATAAATTCCCACAGATTCCTATTAAAGTTATACAAGATGTCTTGATGGGTGATGCTTGGGGTAAGCTCACTAGGGATGGAGCTGTACTTGTAAGTGACTTAGCTGCTGAAGGAACTGTATATCACGAGGCATACCACGTGTATTCATTATTATTTCAATCGGAGGAAGAAAGGAATGAATTATATAACGAAGTTCGCGATAGACTTAACAGGCCTGATATGACCGACAAACAAGCCGAAGAATTCCTTGCAGAAGAGTTTCGTATGTTCATGATGAGTCCAAATGAATATAAATTCGGTGAGAAAGATAAAGTAGTTAAATCCTGGTTTGAAAAACTATTAGACTTTATACTGGATATATTAAAAGATTTTGGAATAGTTAAGTCAGATAGGGCCGGGTTTAAGATTGAAGAAACTTTCAATAAGATTAATACTGAAAATTCATTTAGGATAGCTGATGAAGTATTGACCGAGAGAATTAACAATCTTAGGTCAGAATATAATCACTCTAGAACAGTGGCGGATCTCTCTGAGAAAGAAACCATGTATGCAGTTCAAGACTTTAACTTCCACTTCTTTCAATCTTTATTCAATCCTAATCTTAGTTTAAACAAGGAGACTTTGTTTGAATTGGATATGCATGCCGGTGAGTTATACACTCATTTATATATATTATATAATACACGTAAGCACGAGATTCCTTTATATGCAAAGATATTTGATAATTTTGATGAAGTAGCCGAGTTACATAGGAAGTTCTTAAGGAGATATGGCATTATAATTCCCATGAGAAAGAAAGTATCTTCTGGAACTGAAGAAGAATCAGATTTATCTGAAAGAACGAGTGCCGTGACAGAAAGAGACTTCGAAGAACTGGAGTTCGAGGATGAGTATGAGCGTGGTAATAATAAGATGGAATACATGAGTGCTGTTCAGGTAAACATGGATAAGCTCATTGATAATCCAATCAGGATGCTCATAGCCGGGCTTCCCGCTGTCACCAATGTTAACGGTATGCTTAGGGCTGATATGTCTGAATATTTCACGAGATCTACAGCTAGATATGGAGATATAATAAGAGTATTGAAAGACAACTTGGCTGGAAGCACATCAGTAGAAGAGATGGCACAAATAATGAGGTCTCTTACTAATGAATATCCTGAACTGGATATATTGCTTAGAAGGCTTGGATTAAAAGAACCCGGCAATGCTAATGTTACCACGCAACAAGTAAACCTTCAGAATCAATTCTACAAGAACTTTGCTTTAAACAAGAATAATCCCATTCTTCAGAACTTCACGCATACCGGGTCTAAATATTCTTTTAGTGCCACGGAAGACCATATAGAGGATAGGATGCGTAATGAATGGTTTAATAATGCTAGGAATATCGCTATAGACCCTTCTAAACCGTCATACACGTATAGAGTAAGTAAGTCTGGTAATATCTTGATTAATATCAAAGAACTTAAACAAGATTTAAAATTCATTGGCTCTCTACATCCTACAGCTAAATTAGAACCTAGTATATATTTATTATCCAAGCTTGGAATAGATCTTCCTGTTATACCTAATAAAGTCATAGATAATTATATATATTGGTTAAATGATTCTTTAAAAGATATCAAGAAAGATATATCTATATATGATTTTTATAATAGGGATATTGTAAAAGTACAAAAAGAGTTTGATGCCCTGATAGAATATGCAAGTAGAAGCTATCTAAACCATAGAGATTTATCGTATTTCAACCAAGACGGTGTTCGTGAATATGCAATTACATTAAATACACACCTGTCAAATACTGTCAACTTGCTTAAGAATATAAGAGTTGATAGAAAAAATAAAATAAGAGAGATTCCGCCAGAGCTGGAATACTTGATGGCATGGGATAATGATACTGAATCAGGTAGTTTATTTAATCGTAATTCAATCTGGTTAGAATATATATTACATGGAAGACAGTTGGAATTAGTACTTTTAAAGGGAGTTGTAACACCTACTGATGGTTTTGAGATATCCAACTTAAAACCTGGCGATTACAAAGCCATGTACTTTAATTCCCTTCTACAGGGTACAGTTCCACTACTTAGATCTGCATCTAGGAAACTTGAATATGGTCTCAAGATAGGTACTGTAAACCCAAATATAGATGATACAATCTTTAAACAGACCATGCATAGGTATCTCAGGGATGAGTTATCTACATCTTTTGCATTATTGTTAGATCCTGAAAACTGGGGTGGTAGGTTAAAACATTATTCAAAGAATGCAAAAGAATTAAGGGTATTTAATTTTATCCACGAAGATAAAAAGATAGCAAGCCTTGAACAGTTTGTAAAAGATAATGTAAGTGTAGAATATGATTCTATACCGCCACTTGAAAAGACTAAAGCAGATACTGTTAATGAGGCAGATAAACTGGTAGATCAATTTCTTAAAGTATATAAGAAGAGAATAGATAATAGCTTTAATGAGTACCTCGAAGATTTATATAGAATGACATATGAATCTCTCGAGGAAGACATGGTTATAGTAAAAGAAAGTAGGGGTCGTATTAATTATAAATATCAAATACCCGGGTTAGACACGGAGGTAATAAAAGAATTAGGTATGGAAATATCTGATACGGATCCTACACTATCTACAGAACAGATGGATAGATTGGTCAGAATAGCCACGTATCATTCTTTTGTAGGCAATAACGAACAGCTTAAGTTATTCTTAGGTGATGCTGCATACTTTAGAAACCCGGCAGATATTCACAAGAGGATTAATGGGCTTACTTCTCCTAAATATAACCAGAGAGATGATTTATTTATAAGAGAACATCTAGATCAGAACTATAAGAGATTCGATAATAAGACTCGAGGTGATTCTGTTTCAATGGTTGTAGTAGAGGATATTCTCTATAACAATAAAGAGCTTGCCAAGCTTTACCCGCAATATGCCAAGTCAAGTGCCACTGATGCACAGTCCTGGGCTACACTAGATACATATCGTGATATCATGCTCCGTCATGGTATGTGGTATCCAAGACACGAGAGGACGTATCAATTCGAGATGCAGAAGTTTGCTATCAGGCTTAGAAACCTGATCAAGGAGAAAGGCGACATATATAAAATAAGTTTACAATATATAGAAGATCAATTTACATCTCCAAACGGGGCTTTTTATAATCATACTGACGGTAAGATACCTGAAGAGCCCTTATACCATGGCGAGAAGATTGATGAATATAAATTAACTCCACTACAGATATTAAAACCACAGGGGTTTGGCCCTATTAGTAATCACGAGTTGAGAGGTCTTAACGCTACTTCATTTCTAAAGACTTCCACAGCTCCTATATTCATGTCGGCTATACATGAAGATAGTCCCATGTTCGAGTTCTTGATTGATATGATGGCTAATCAACAAGAGATTCTCGTGTTCTCTGATTATGGGGGTGGATCTGCCATTAAAGCCGACGTGCTTGGAGATGATAATGGTAAGATTCAGAGAATATTTGAAAGAGATTCATATTTTGCACAAGAGTTAAGGTATAGAGATTTTGGTATCCAGTTGGATATTCATGAAGAAAGTGAAGGAGAAGTTACTGTATCTACACAGCGTACAAGAATTGAATTTCGTGATATCTTTAACGCGGGGGTTCCCGTGGGGGCTAATGAACTTGTACAAAACAGGCATGAGTATACTGAATTAACTAATGATATAGAATCACAATTAAGACAGGAATTGCTTGATGAGCTTGGTATAATTAGAGAAAAAGTATATACTGATAGAGAATCAACAAAATCTAAAAAAACAACTAAGACAGTTAGTAAAACTGTATTACCAAAAGCAAAGGATTATATAGGATTTTCCGGTGCTGCAACTGGCGCTGATACTTATTGGAGAAAAATATCTGAATCATATGGTATAGGGGAATTTATAGATTATACTACAAGTAGTATAGATGAATTAGATGATGGAGATCGCAGAGAAGTAGAACGGGCTTATGTAAGAGCTGCTGATATCCTGGGGAGGCCTATAATGTCTGGTAAGAGTAGTTTTGGAAAACTTGTAAGAAGAGATTATTTGCAAGTTAAAGATGCAGATGCAGTATTTGCTATTGGTATTATACTTGAACCGAGCCAAGTTGGTAAAAGAGGATATGAAAATACATCTGGTAAGCAAGTTGTTGATGGTGGCACTGGATATGCTGTTCAAATGGCGTTAGACCTTGGAAAGCCTGTATATGTATTTGACCAAGTTAAGAAAAAGTGGTTTACTTGGAGGGATAATATCTTTACCGAAATAGATACCCCCGTATTAACACAGAATTATGCAGCTGTTGGATCTAGAGAGCTAAGAAAAAGCGGGATGAGGGCTATTGATGAAGTTTTCAAAAAGACCTTCGATTCTGGTGAAATAGAAATAACCGAGGAAGTAGAAGAATTTATAGAAGAAGCAGAAGAATCTACTGGTACATATTATTACAGGTATTTACTCCCGGAACATAATAAAGAGAAGTTTATTAATAAGCTTTTGAATTCATTTGAAAGAAGAGAGACTCCACTTAATGTTTTAGACGGTGTTAAACTATCTTTGGATAAAAGATTAGGACTAAATGTATTTGATTTATCTCTTAGTAAGTTTAAAATAGAAGAGATACTCATGTCCTTGGTAAGAGAAAATCTTATCAAACGTAAGATAAATGGGGAGATGTTAATCCAAGAATCCTCATTCTTATATGAGAATCCTAATTCTAAAGAAAGGCTGTTAAAGTTCTATGAAAAGACTGGCGAGGGAGAGGATGCTGAAGTAAGTGCGATGCAAGTGATGATATCTGTACCTAGGAAAATGAGGAAGTTTGTTGAGGATATAGGTGGAGTAGATGTACTAAATAAAGCATTGGATCATTACTATGCAACTGGTGATTCTGGAATATTGGGAAATGATTTTATAGATATAATAACATTCCCAGCAAATAGGATTCCCAGTCAATCACTTAGCTCCCTTGATATAGTTCAAGTGAGGAGGTTCTTACCATATCATCATGGCAATAAGATTATTATACCCCCGGAAGCTACAACAAAAACCGGGTCTGACTTCGACGTTGATAAACTTACAGCGTATTTTAATAACTTCTACTATAAGGATGGAAAGTTAAGACTTATAGATGATATAAAATCTATTAAAGGTAAACAAAATAGACTTAATATACTGTCAATAGAGTCTACATTACATCCAAGTAGGTTTAATGAATTGGTTGAGCCGCTTGATTCAAGTTATTTCAAGGATTATGCCAAGTCTGTTGCGGGTAGAAGGGGTAATATAACCGAGATAGAATCTAGGTCTAATAATCCACAGTGGAGGGATGTAATACAATCATGGTATAACATACAGAAAGGATATGAATTCTGGACTAGTAATGCCGGTATAGGTGCTAGTGCTGTACCGAACGTAATGCATGCTATAGAACAAAACCATCCATTACTAATGACCGGTGTTATTCCAATAATGTTTGAAGGGCAGGAATTAAATCCTGGGGAATATTATCAATCTGGGTTTATAAAAGATAGTTCTGATAGAAAGATATCACGTAACTTTGCAGAGTTTATAACAGCTTTTGTTGATGCTGTGAAAGATCCTTTTATATTCCAACTTACAGACCTTCAGACTTTCTCTGCCATGGCCACACTAAATCGTTTTGGGAGAGATACCAGTGTAGGTATAGATTCTATTATAGAATTTTACAGCCAAGATGTTGTTAAAGACTTTCTAAAGATAAAGAGGGTTAATACTTCCCAGTTTATGTTCTTTAACCAATATAACACTGGACGAGATAAGTTTAAGTTTAGCACTAGATTAAATAGAGACCAACAGTACAGGACTGTCTTACAGAAAATAAAAAGCACGTTAAATCCAACCATAGATATTCCTATAGGATATAAACAAAGTGTAGCCAATGCCGTGGATGAATATATACAAATGAGAACAAAAGTATATAATTCTAACGAGAAGTTAGAGAGGTTCTCTGATATAGCAGATTCATCTTTAAAAGCAATAGAGATAGCTAAAGCTACGGATAGCGACCCGAGAGTAATAAAAGCTAAGGAAGAAATATCAAAGAGGATTAATGAATATGGATATAAATATTTAACATTAGAAGATCTCAAGAATGTAAAAACAGGTGAGAATCTATCTAATGATGATTTATTTAGATTGCAGGTTCAGATACTTGATAACTTCATGATGTATGATCAACTTGGTTGGAACATGGGAGTCGTGAATAGTTTCTTAAGGCCGGATGCAAGTAGTTCACTGGCTAGACATCTATCTGCTGTAGATGCTAATGTACAGGTAAACGATCAGACAATCCGTAAACGGGGTATATTTGATCCTATAAGTATATATGAAGCTGTTAGTGGAACCGGGGATAATCCAAGTCTTATACGTGAGTTCTTCAGGACAAAGCAAGATACTAGCGATTATTATTCCTGGGGGTCGTTAATAAACTATAGTCCATTAATTAAGAATTTCTTTGTAGATAATATATACTCGGTATTTGCAAATGCTGATAGAAGACTTTCAAGAGTTAAGGCTGAAGATGCAATAGATACAATAGAAAATAATTTCTTATCATTCTTATTAGTCAAGATGTTTGGTACTATGACTTCTACGGATCTGCAAAGAACATATAGATCTATCTTTAAAGGTCGTAATTCAATAGCAAAACAATTACTTAGAGTAAAAGATACTTTAAAGGATAACTTAGCTATTAATGAATTAGAAGCAGTAATATCAAGAAAACTATCAGTAAGTCAGTCCATCTCTGAATTGGATAAAATATCATTGTTTAGTAAACAATTTGATACCAATCAATGGGATGCTATGGAAGCTGATATTTATAATCTATATCATAGTAGCGAAGATAATAAAGCTTTCGTTCACGGTCTTATATACCTGAATACTTTACAATCTGGATATAAGAAATCTCCTACCTCATTCTCAGAAGTAATACCTAATAGAATATTTGTTCCAATGGCCGCGGTTGCTTTACAGAGATTTGTAGAATTGCCCGAGGCAGACCAATTAAGACTATTAAATAACTTTGTAAGCCAGTTATATAGAAATAATGCAAGCAATAAAAATATAGTGCCGAGACATATATTTCCTGTAAAATACATGCAGACGTATATTAAAGATAGTGGTGGATACTATAAGAACTTTGATTATGTATCTGCTAACATGTATATTGGCGATGAGAGGTCTTATTGGGATCAGGATAGAAAAGCACCTATGACTGTAGCATTATATGAAAGAGATCCAGAAGATTTTACGATGTTTAGATTAATAACTAAATTGGGTGGAGAGTTCTTTGAATATTATCCAGATGCAACAGATGAAGAAGTAGAAGAGATGTCTATACTAAATTCAAATAAATACGAGTTTAAATTAGATAATCCTATAGAGGTAGAGAAGAGTAAGACCACCAATAGAAGAGGTCGTAAGGGTCAAACTTTTGAGGAAGGGCAGGCAGACTATCAAGATGTACCTAATACATCTTTGTATTTTGATTCTCCCCCTGTAAAACAACTGCCTGCTCGTAAGAAAACTACTAAAAAAACTACTACTAAAAGAAAGAGTGGTAGAAATTATAAAACACATGGATCGACCGATGGGTATTATTCAAGGAATACTTATCTTACAGATGGTAAAACTTCTTATGCAAAACGTATCCCGGGCGCAACTGATGAAAAAGGTACAACCCTGCAAGTAGTTACGCGTAGTATAGAAAGGAATAGTAATGATCCTGTTTTAGTTGCATTGGCTAGAATGTTAAAAAACCAAATTACAATACCCGTTCCTTTCAAAATTTATAATAGTGAAGTTAAATCTAATACAGTTACAGAAAGAGGTGATGCATGTGATGGGTTTACAAGAACAACAGAAGATGGTAGAATTGTTGACACGGGGGCGTTTGATCAATTAGATGATAATAGTTTTGAAAGAACAGCTATTCATGAAGGATTACATGTTCTCACGTTGTATAAATATAAAAACGACAATATATTTAAAAACCAAGTTGATAATTTATTTAATCATGTAAATTCATACATGCAAGATGAAGTTAATCCCGATGATTATTCAGCAGCTAGACAAACTTTACTTTCTGATCCAATAGAGTTTATATCATATGCTATATCAGATCCAGTGTATCAAGAATTTTTAAGTACTGTTCCAGCATATAATGAAGATAATATAAAAGATTTATCTAAATCCGTGTTTGCTCAGTTCATAGATTTCTTATTTGACATGGTTAGGAATTTATTTATAAGAACTGGAGAAACCAATATAATAGATAGATCCGCGTTTAAAGAATTGATATCTATAGTAGATGACGCGTTACTACGCAAACCAGATGATACAGATGAATTATATGTTCCAGATGCAGATACCGGAACAAAAATACTCGGTGATATAGATTTAAAAGAGGATGTTAAGGCTAATAATGAATTTGAATTGAATAAAGAAAATACAGCGAATAACTTAAACACGGAGACTTCTAACATGGAAAGCTTCGTTAAGAATTTTGATGAGACATATCCCCAATATAAATATTTGTCAGATATTGAGAAGATAGCTTACCAAGAAGCTATTGATAAGGGAGAGATAAAATTAGTATGTGGATTATAAAATAAACGATTATGGCTTGCGAAGATATAAATCTAACTAAAGAACAGGTTATAAATATTCTTATAAACAAGGGGTTATTATTCGAACTATTCCCTGGGGATACCGCTGAAACCATAGTTAAGAGATATAGATACTTACAGGATATAATGCAGTTACCTCCAGGTGAAGGGGCTAAGTATACTGTCTTTGACCACGAGATAAAACGTAGATTTTCTGATATAGCTAAAGAAGCTTATACAAGCAGATCTGGGCCGGAGTTTATAAAAAGATATGAACAACAACCTGATTTTATAAGAAAGAAAGATGCTGGTAGTCGTGTGCATGAAGTATTAGCTGATCTTATGTTAGTTAAATTAGGACAGAAGAAGATAGCTGATGTAAAGAAATCTGCAAGTACCGGGAAATACGCCGTGGTCGGAGATAATTTCTTGGAATTAGAAAATTTAGTAAATGAGTTATATGAGGATATTACAAAACTCCAGAAAGAGATTGACCCTGAAGGTAAAGTTACTATCTTGGTAGAACAACGTATATTGGATCCGGTAGCTGACAGGGGTGGTACAATGGATATACATGCTATATTTTCTGACGGCACGGGATTAATATATGACTACAAGACGACTCATTCTAAATGGGGTGAGAACTTTGGCAAAGATGGGTTGATGGGAGACCTACTTCACGAGAATAAGATAGCAGATAACGAGCTTACCATGGCTGAATATAAAAGAATTGCCATGAAAAGGATGGGAGTTAAATCTATTCGTCAGACACGTCTAATACCTATCCATGTAAGACTTGAAGCAAAACCAGAGTATGCCCAAAGTGATTTTGATTATTATACCGAAAGTCTTGAACTTGTAGAAGCGGGTAGTAGGACTGGAAGAAAAAGTGATCAATATCTTAAGCCAATACCTGTAGCTGGCGAAGAGACTTCATACGAGGGGATTAATCAACTTATAGAAAGACAGATGATCCTTCTTAAGAATCTCACTAAAAAATTTAATGAATCTACATTAACCGTTAGCGAGAGAGATAGGTTGAAAGAGAAGATATCGTCCCTTAGAAGGTCTATAAGGCATACTTTAACGAATGGCGAGATATATGATATTATTAATTCCGCTAATGAAGTTGTCGCGGAAATAAAACAACGTATACATATTCCACAGTTTGATGCCAAGAAAAATCCTAACCCGTTATATTTGGATAACACGGAGTTAATAGAATTACAACAAGAGATTAGTATATATACAAGTATAATAGATGACACATCTTTATATTATAGAGACCTACAAGAGAAAGACCCGAAAGAATTTAATAGACTGAGATCAGCATTAGCCTCTATATCTGGAAATGTAGACATGGCTTTAGCTGATGTTAAACGCGAGGTTGAGAAAAGAACTCTAGAACATATTGTTGATGAGGCTAAGGATGAGAAAGGTCATTTAAAGCCAATTACAGAGTTAGATTTCTTTACAAGGAATTTCACCAGGATATCTGAAATAGCACATCCTATTTTTAGATCCGCTTGGAACCTTATTCAGGATAAATTATTTGGACAACGACAAGAATTATTCAAGATATCTGACGATATAACAGAGAAAGATAAAGCTGTTCGTGAGTGGGCTAAATCAGCTGGTATAAGCGTGTATGATGCTTTTAAAAAAATGATAAATTTTAACACGGGTAATCTTGTTAATAAGCTATCTAACGAGTTGTATGCTAAAGTTGATTCTGCCTATACTAATCCAAATACTGAAAAGGGAGCTGAAGAACTTAAGAAATACTTGATGATTCCTGATGTTAAAAAATATAAAGAGAATTTCGAAAAAAGATTTGATAATTTCAGGGAGAGGATGAAGTTCAAATATGAAGGCGACCCTAAGAAATATAGAGATATCATAAATTCTTGGTATATAAATAATAACCTCTTGGAATCTAATACTGCTTGGGCTAATAAACGTAACAGAAGATATTTAGTATTTAAACCAGAAGTTGAGGAAGCTAATCTATCTGATGAATATAGAGAAATACGTGGTATTAAACCACTATTGGATTATTATAATATGTATGTTAGTTATAATAAACAATTCAGGAATATACTTGGTATATCTGATTATAGAAAACTTCCTAATAACTTTATAGCTAATATCCGAAAAACAATGACAGAAAGTATAGCTACTGACAACTTTACTTCTGCCATGAAATATATAGGTACAGAATTTTGGGACTCGTTTAACGTGAGAAATGATGATCTGTATCTATCAGATAGAGACTCATCAGGTGATTTGAAAAGAACCATACCAATCTTCTTTTTAAATCCTTTAAGGAATAAAAATAACGAGGTTGATCATACTAGGAAGTCATATGATTTAAGTAAAAATCTACTACTCTTTTCTAAGATGGTTCTAAATTATCAAAACATGAGTGAAATTGAACCAATTATAATAGGTATGAAAGGACTGATGGCCGATCCTTCTGCTGAACAAGGTGGGACACAAGTATTAGATTCATCTGGAAGAAAAGTATTAGGTAATATCAAAGAATATGCTGTTAAGAAAGGATTTGATACAGACACGTATAAATTCTTCGAGGATGTGATGGATTACTATGTCTATGGTATTAAGTTTAAATCAGATAACTCATTTGGAAATTCTGCCAGGCTTACTAAATTCTTGCTTAAAGTAAAGAATTACTATGCAAAGAAAGCATTATCATTCGCTATAATACCTGGATTGGGTGCTTTCGTGGCTGGTAGAGTAGCTGGATTCTTTGAAAGTGTTAAAGGTGTTAACTATACAAAAGAAAATATTACCGGTGCCGCGAAGAATAGAATACAGGATCTTAAAAAATATAAAGCATTATCATTATTTTTCGATGTATATGCCGAAGATCCAATAACAGCACTTGCTGATAGTAAATCTGCTAATTTCCTAACTAAGTTTGGAACTACAAGAAATATGTTCTTTCCGCTTAGAAAGACTGATGAATTGATTAATGATGAGATAGCTAATAGGTTAGCTCTCAACTGGGGTATTGATACTGAGAATAAACTTGGATTGGGAAAGAATGCCTTAATAAGATTGAATAGACCTGATTTAGATACAAGTGGTATACGTAATATTTGGGAACTTACCACATTGGATGAAAAGACTGGTAAAGTACGTATAGAAGGCATCATGGATAAGGATGGAAATATTGTTAACAAGGATGCTTATATCATGTTTAGAAATGCCGTGAGGTCTACTTCTGAGAGTATTATAGGTTCTCTGTCACAAGAAGATATTAGTAGAATTGATGTAGTATTATTATACAACCTGATGTTCCAATTCAAGACTTGGATGACTGGAATTATTAAGGAACGTACTGGTGCATTAAAATATGATCCTAGGCGGCAAGCAATTATCTGGGGGAGATATAGAGCCGCGTTTGCTGAATATGGACTATCATCAAGTGAAATGGATGAGGCTCAAAAGATAAATAACTTTTGGAACCAGATTGTTCTTCCCAACATAGCTCGTACAGTATTTGACTTATTTACTTTTGGGGCTGCTTTTAAATATGGATGGGGTAATGTTAGCCAGGAATATACAGATAAATTCGGTAAGACACGTAGAGTACGTACAAATATAATACGTGCGAAACGAATGTATAATGATTGGGTTATTCAAAATAATTTAGACCCTAACCAAGTTACATTCGATATGTATCTTGAAACTAAAGAAGCGCAGATGAGAGCCATGCTTGTAGAATTAAGAACTATATTAAGCTTCATGGCTATGCTATTGTTCTTAGGTGCTGATGGTGATGATGGGGAGCCGAGGTATATGCAAAACTATGTTACAAGACTTTGTTTTAAAACATTTGCTAAAGCTAATTCAGAATTAAACTTCGTTTGGAGTCCCGCGCAATTTGCACAGATAATAAGAAATCCATTACCAGCATCAGCCGTTCTTATAGATTTAATAAAACTCACGAAGAATTTATTTGACGAGGGTAGAGATATTATATTTGGTGAAGACTCCCCGTATGATGTATCCCCACCGTTCTTCTATACTATACAGATGGCATATGGAGGTAGCCAGCTTGCAAGATTCTTTGAATTATCTAAGCAATATAGAAAGAATCCATATATATTATTCGATACTGGTAGATAAATAAGGGGGTTTTAAACACCCCCTTTATTTTCATTAATACTTATATTAGTATAATTACCTAAACTCTTTAACCGAATTACTTCTTTTCGAGCTTCAACATAGTTTGCAACTACTTTTTCATAGTCTTCTAATGTTAGGTCCCTATCTTTAGTGACCATTTTATATGCTTTTACAGTATAATTCATAATTTTCGATTTTAAGGCCATTTTTAGGCGATTTAAGACACTTTACTTGATTTTGGATACTTACTATTACTTGGGTATAGATCGTTCAACTCAGCTCTTCCTATTGAACAGTTTTTTCAGCCAAGTAGTGAATCTTCTCCAACAACCTACTTTTTCAGGATTCACGGGATCTATCGGGGGGTATACTGATTGAGCATCTACTGCTGTCCACCATTCCCATGCTAAATCAAATTCTGAGTAAGGCATTTTAGTATAACCAGCCAATCCGAATTCATGACCCCAGGAATTTCTAATCCAGATTACTTCTTCGTCATCATCATATCCAACAGCACACATATCGTGGCCGCCTAAAAGTTTATCTCCCGGTCTTTTTAACCAAATTTTATCCGTGTAGTTATATACAGGTACCGCTACTATACAGGGGCCTTTTATAAATAATGCTTGTTTTAATTCTCCAAGAGTGTAGATTCTCGCGTAACTTTCGATTGTAAAATTAGATGCTTCATCAAAAGCTTTCTTCGAGGGATTTTTAAGATTACCATACGGGAACGTTGATTCAAAACAAATACCTTTATCTTTAAGAATCTTCATGAGATTTCTATTAGTCATCCCCTCCACGTCTTTGTTATCTCTTAGATTATATACAAATTGGGGACTGAAATACTTATTAATTCCAACATCTTTTATTTCTTGGAATTCCTTCATAGCGGCAGCCGACATGGCGGCACAAGAACCCTGGGATCCCTGATCTCTTACCGGGAACATTATATCCATGCAACTGTACTTATTAGGTAAATCTATTTCTTTATAGATCTTACTAAACACGTAATCCCTCTTATCTTCGGGACTTTTGATTAAACCAAGTTGATACTGTGAAAAATCTTTCATATATTTAATTATTAAGATTAGAGCTTTCTGATTACAAATCAAGGCTTCTACTAATTGAAGCTACGAATGCGATTGTTGTCCCACTAAGATTTGAACTTAAGACTACCTGCTCCAAAGGCAGATGTGCTACCATTACACCACGGGACAAAATTAGCATAATCATAAGTCATACCTTCCTAACTCTGGGTGCAACGGTAAAGGAATACATTTAGTCTTACGACGCCATCTTTACCATCACACCGGGGATTCGAACCCCTATTTTTCACTGTTATAATTATGCCGTGTAGTTGCGGGTACTTGAATCGAACAAGTGTACCTAGGTTATGAGCCTAGCGAGGAGCCACTCCTACGTAACCCGCAGTAAAAGTGGGCTATCCCGTATTAGATAGCCCACGGGATTGATGTTTCACTAAATTGATTGACACTATATTTTACAAAAATAAATTATTATTTTTTAATTTCCAAATTTTTATTAAATAAATTTTTAATGTAATCATATGACACGGGTCTATAATGATTACCATCTACTCCTACATCATATTGATACTTACGAGTCGCTGTCATTTGCAAATGTTCTTCCCTTAAATTATTTCTTATATTATTATATTCAACCTCACATTTTTTCATGTATTCGGGAGTAATGTTCAGATTGTGCCAATGCCCATGCAACTGCCAAGAACCTCTATGGCTTTGATACCAAGACATCATTGGATAATGACATAATGTCATGTATTGATAACCATTAAAAGTTTTATTATCCTCATCACGAACTTTAATATTTACAAACCCATCATAAAGTATTGGAAATGGTTTTTCATTTATATCATGATTACCTTTAATAAAAATTTTATTCCCGTTTAATCGTGATATATAATGTTTTATAGTTTTATCATTTAACTTCCAACAAAAATCCCCTAATATAAAAACTGTATCGCTATTTTTTATAATAGAATTCCAATTATAAATAAGAATTTCATCCATTTCTTCTATATCCTTGAAAGGCCTATTACAAATATCTATAATATTTTTATGACCAAAGTGTAAATCTGATGTAAAATATAATCTATCTTTATTTTCAAAAATTAATGTTTTCATGTTTAAATTCTTATAGAATGGAAAGATTTTTTATCTAATTGTTCATTTTCTTTCTTATGATTCTCTATGACATCTATAAAAGTAATAGATGTATGCTCATCTTTATATATAGTTCTAATATTTTCCAATCTAGTATGTCCTACTATTTGATGATAATTTTTCAATGGATTATTTATTAATTCTATTTTATCAGCCCACAATGGGCCTCCAACATCCTGAATACCACCCCTTCTCCAACCTACATCAAATAATGTTTCTTCATATAAATCAAATGCAAGGTTTAATTGATCTGCTAATGGTTTTTCTTCCTTATCTTTTAAAAATTTGCTAAATCTATATTCATACCATCCAGTAGTTATACCCGCGTGAGTCCAAATATAATTATCAATTTGAAATGCTAATTGAAATAATTGTTTATTATTTTTAAAAATATCTTGCAAATCAAATTTTACTTCGGGTCTATATCCAGTACATCTATGTATCATTTCATCATATAAATAATGAAGATCATGATTACCCAATAATAATATTACTTTATCTAAATTTTCTTTCTTAAATTCTATAAGATCAATAAGATTTTTATTTATAGTAATATTATCTAACGTGAAAGAATCTACATAATCTCCAACAAATATAATCTTATCATATTTAGGAACTAATTCTTTCACGCGTTCTAAAACATTATTACCGTGTGTATCTCCTATACTTAATACTTCCATATCAATGATTCCAAAAATTACAAATACTTGCTTCAGCTTTTAATGGTACTATTTTACAATACACATTTCCAGCTCTTTCCATACAATCTTCCACTATTTTTTTCATAGTTTCTCCCATGTGTTTAGGACATTCAAGTAATACTTCATCGTGTATAACATTAGGAAATTTAACTACATCCATGAGATCATTATCTAGTATATAATTATATATGTGAATGCAGGCTATCTTCGTAACCTCAGAACTAGATCCCTGTATTGGATAGTTTAAAGCCATCCTGCTTATATTACCACGTAACTTAAAATAACTACTGACATCTGGTTTTAAAGTATATTTGTATAAATCAGAATTTAACTTCTTTTCTTCACGATACTTTTCCCAAAAACCCGGGGAGTTAACTATTTTTTCTTTTTCTCTATATTTATTTATAAAACTAATGAAACATTTACTTTTACTTATATCATTAAATAAGATGTAACCATCACGTAACGCCTGCGCTGTAGCTTTCTTAAAATATTCAGATACCCCTGGGAAAGCCTTAAAATATGAATTATAAATCTCTTCACCTCTTTCTTTCGGTAAATTAAGATTATCTGCAATAGTATTACCATCTCCGCCATAATTTATGGCAAAGCCAGCGGATTTAGCTATTTGGCGTTCTTCTTTATATTCTTCTTTAATACGTTTTAATGGAACATCTTTTAACTTTGGAAATATCTTGGACGCGATAAATGAATGCATATCCCCAAGATTACTTTTATAAAAAGCAATTAAATCTGGGTCTTTAGTCCAATTTGCAAATACTACCTGTTCTTGTCCGGAGTAATCTGCATTTATAAAAACATTACTTTCTTCCGGTACAAAACACTCTCTTTCATATATATAACCATCTATCCTATCATCTTTATCTGGAAGCCTTGGTATGTTTTGGATATTCATAGTCTCTTGATCTCCCATTTTACCACCGGAAGATAATCTACCAGTATCCATTATTTGAGTAAACTGCGTGTGTATTCTTCCTGTTGCGGGGTTAATTTTATCTAACACGGCTTTACCGTAAGTACTTAGTAATTTCTCCTGTTGTTTATATTTAAGATATATTGGTATTATAGGCGATTTATCTATTTGTTTTTCAAGTACATTAGCTTCTACAGAATCTTTAAATCCACCATTTTTTTCATCCGGGACTTGTGTATTAATGCCAAGACTTTTAAATAATTCCACAACCTGCGTGGGAGATGACCAAGATATAGTAGTAGATTTAGTATCATCAAAAAGATCCAACTGAGTGTCAATATACTTAACCAAATTATTGTCAATAATCCAATTATTAAGCTCATCCAAGCTTTCTTTATAGTCTTTTTCATTCTGAATTATTTTGCGAGTCCAGAGATCTTTATCTAACTTGATGCCTGAATATTCTATAAAAGTAAGTACTTTTACAAATTCATTTTCAAGATCCATAGATCTCATTAAATCATATTGTTTTAATTTAGATATTTGAAAAGCTTTTATCAATCCAAGATATTCTGTATCTTCAGCCGCGTATCTTATGACTCTCTCCGTGAACCCCTCTCTATGTATTACACCTCTTATAGATTTATTCAAACTGTAGATAGTATACCTCGATAAAGTTGCATCAAGACCCTTTCTAACGGATTTATCTCCTTTATGTAATACACATTCTCCCAAGTAAGTATCCCATATCCTAGTAGGATATATATCATTATGGTAAAGAAATTTTAAATCAAATTTTGCATTATGTATTATTAGTAACTTCTTTTTTAATAAATCTTCTATAATATTTATAGGATACTGATTTGCATCAACAACAAACTGATTATGACTATCACCAAGTTGGTATGATAAGAGATTACAAGTATATGGATCAAAACCAGTAGTTTCTGTATCAAAACCAATCTCATCTTTACCAGAGAAATAATCAACCATATCTTCTATCGTGGAAGATCTGATATTGATATAATTTACTTCATTTCCTATTACATATATCATTATTAATTATTTTATAAATATTAGATAAATAGAAGTACATGCTATAATTTTTATTAAATCAACTATCTTGTTCTTCATATGGTAAAAATCCTGTTAATTGATATATACTATACCATCTCTTTTTACAACTTCTACAAGACATTTCATGATAATATTTTCTATCTTCATGAAAGGCATAATCTTCATGGCTTGAATATAAATCATCACTTCCACAATATGGACATATAGTTCCATTAGATTTTACATATCCCTCCTTAGCTATTAAATATTCAACATGTTTCATTTTTATTCACATTTTGTATTACCACAGTTTTTACAGATAAAACATCCTCCTTCAGAAATCATTTCTGATCCACAATCAGGACAAGGAGTTGTTCTAATTAATTCATTCTTTACATACTTTTTCAATGTACGAGCGATAGCTTTACTAAAGGATGTTATGTCCCCCTCAGATTTATTTAATTGTTCAATTCCAAATTCGAGTTTTGCGCCATGCCGTAAAGCCCACGAAATAGTTCTTGTAAAGGCTTCTTCATCTTGAGACATATTATGTGTTATATCTTCCACGATCGTCTCTCCTGATGAAGATAAAAGGTCATAACGACCCTTTTTTACTTTGCGAAGTATCCCCCTACTAACAGGTATCTTGTCTGCTCCACCATTAATAGCAAATACTTCATATGGGTCATCATCATATAATCCTATAAAGACTTTCCAAGTATGTCCTTTAATGACTACATTATGTATATCACATACAAGGTCTTTTGGTCTTTTAGGAGCGTCATATTTATTAAATTTAGTTTCTTTTTGTTGTAAGTTTAACACGCCATCTCTACTACCGTCTCTATACACGGTCAACCCTTTTAAACCAAGTTTCCAAGCCGCGCGATATAATTCATCTACTTGTTTTTCTGAAATATCATTTGGTAAATTGTAAGTTGCACTTATAGAATGGTCTATGAATGGTTGAATGGCAGCTTGTAGTTTAAGTTTATCTAAAGGATTAACTTCATGAGCCGTGGAATCTTTATAAGGAGATTCGTGGTGCCATGCATCTATTTCTCCTTGAGTTAAATCGTCAATAGATGCTACTTTTTCACATTCAATATCAATAAATTTTTTAAAGTTTTTATGAAGTATAGGATATTCTTCCCACCAATCTCCTTGTTTATCTTGGAATTTCTTATTAGGATGATCGTTAGTTACTTTTCTTCTACGAAAGTATGATAATGCAAATACTGGTTCTATACCACTACTAACACCAGCAAGTATACTAATACTTCCCGTGGGAGCTATAGTAAGATTTGCTATGTTTCGCCTACCACTCTTTTTATATAAATTGTAATAATCTTTATATCTATCTTTTAGTATATTTAATACACGATTTATATAAGGATTTTTAGATTCTTTGTTTATATCCCATACTGGAAAAGTCCCTCTTTCCTTAGCCATTTCAATAGAAGACATGTAAGAATACGTGGCCATATCTTCTAGAATAGCTATAGCTAAATACATTGATGATTCACTACCATATTTTAAACCCATGGCTGCAAAAGTATCCGCGAGTCCCATGAGACCTAATCCAGTACGCCTGCCATCAATTAACCTGCCTAAGATACTTTCCCAAAGCTCTGTCTCAACGCGTTTAATCCCCCAATCTTCAGGATCTTTTTCTATCTTGTCTAAGATTCTAAGTATTTTTTCTCTTTCTAAATCTACAACATCGTCCATTAGTTTCTGCATGTTATAAACATCATTTGCAAATACTTTAAAATCAAAATACGCTTCTTCTGTAAAAGGGTTTCTCACGTATGCAAATAAATTAACAGCAGATAATCTACAACTATCATAAGCACAAAGAGGTAGTTCTCCACAAGGATTAGTAGTTATAGTTTGAAAATCTTCATAACAATCAGCTGGAGATTCTTTTACTATCTTATCCCAGAATAATACTCCAGGTTCCCCGTTTTTCCAAGCTTGGTGAATCAATAAATCCCAAGTTTTTTTATTTTCAGGTTCATCTAAATGTTCCATGAAATCATCATAAACCCTTACTGATATATTAGCTCCTGTTATCTCACTATTATCATCTTTACAGGTTATGAATTCCTTAATATCTTCGTGGTTAATCCCGGAGGAAAGCATTAAAGCTCCTCTACGACCTTCTTGTGCTACTTCTCTTGTTGTATTAGAAAATCTTTTCGCGAAAGAGACTAATCCCGTAGAAGTGGATGCAGCATTATTAACTTTAGATCCTTTGGCTCTCAATGTAGTTAAGTCAACACCTACTCCACCTCTACGTTTCATTAGTTGTGCTAATTCTTGATCAGTCTTGAAAATTCCGCCATAACTATCTACGGGGGAATCTACCACGAAGCAATTCCCCAATGTAGATAGCGTGAGATCGTTTCCAATCCCAAATAAACATGAACCACCTAATACAAATTTCTTATATCCAGATAATAAACCATGGATAGTAGTATAATCTAAAGGATTAGGATATTTTTGTTCTATCCTGAATAATTCTCGTGCTATTCTTTTTATTGTATCATCTGGATTAGATTCAATAAAATTATCATTATCTATTTTAAGAGCATATTTATCCAACCACACTTTTGCTGTAAGCTCGTCTTTAAAATAACTTACAGCATTTTTTTCAACTTCACTTCTCTTATACATAATAATTTTAATTAATAATTATACATCATCGTGTTATATAAATCTTCTTCTAATTCATACTCACCTTCTTGTAGATCTAAATCATACGGGAGTAGTTTAGTTTCTCCCATTTCTATCTTATTTATATAATGTTTAAGTGCTAATATCACTTCTTCCACGCTAGGTAAGTAATACCTGCCTAGTAATCCCATGTTCATAAAAGAATAGTGCATGATATCAGATATTCTAAGTATTACTGGGTATAAAGGCTTTATTCTACTTACATATACAAATCTAAAATCACCTACTTCATATCCATTAAACTCTGGACGATCTATAAAGGCTTTTATTCCTTCTTTATATAAAGCAGCTTGATATAAATATTTATATCTATATACAGCGTTCTTTAGAAAAGATCTTGGAGAATCAGTTCCTGTTTTTATATCATAAGGATATATTCTTTTTAAGTTATGATCGACAACCAATATATCCATCATACTCTTAAACATGATATCTTTGAAGATATATTTTATTTTGTACTGGTAATAAATTTCAATATTACAAGCTACCTGTTCTACTTCACTCATGAATAAAATACGAGTCCATTTATGAGTTAATAATAAGTTAGCAATATTATTAGCTTCATTAAATAAATCTTTACTAATAATAGTTTTATTTTTATTTTTACTAATAAAATCTATATACCCTGTGCAATTTTCTAATATCTTTTGATTCTTAGTAGTAACGCTCCAATTTACCTTGGAACCAGCAGCATCAAAACATTCTAATACTTGATCGTCTGTAAGATTATTAACATCATATTCTTTTTCGATAATGTAATCAGATATCAATTTATATTGCTCTGATGGTGTAGTTCCCTCATTGATAACAAATTTATTCTCAAATATCTCGGTAGTATCAGTCAATAATGAATCCGTGACCCTCCCGAAGACAAACCATTCATCTTTCTTCTCCTCTCTCGGTGATAACAAGATTTCTGGGTTATCATATATATCTTTAAAAATAGAATAAGACATGGCTGGTGATTCCCTATATTCTTCTTCTGTCTTAAAAGATTCAATCTTTTTTAGTAAACCTATTGGGCTTTCCATAATTTTATTCAATAATATTTTCTATATATTCCATTAACATTACTTCGAGTTCTTTTAATTCATCTCTGCGTCTTCTGAGAATATTTCTTTCCACTAAAGAATCGCATTCCTCTAATCTTTCAGAAATATGATCTAACTCGTTTTGAATTTTCATTCTTAATGGATTAAAACTACCACGCGCAAAGATAATATATTCAAATGAATTTTCAACATTTTCATTAAATATTTTTTCATAAAGGTTTTTAGAACGATCTATAAAAAGCTTTATATTATTATCTATATTTTGATTATCCATCTCCCTAATATTTAAACAAACTCTTCTAACTTAAATATATCCGTGTATTCTTCTGAAAAGATCTCCGTTTCTCCAACGGAATCATTGCCATCATGATAATGTATTTTTCTTGCTGTAATATAATTACATAATATTTTAGTAATTTCTGGAGGATAGACAGATTGTAAAATATCTTTTAAAGTCAACTTAGGCAAATCAGATTCAACACAATATACTAGTGATGATACATTTTTTCGTGCATATTTTAATAATGCAACTATTATAAATAGCCAGTTAATTACTTTTTGAGCGATTACTGTCGGGGGATGACATCTGAATTCTATAGTACCACGAGAACCCCATATCAAGGGAATGAAATTTATCCAATAATAGCGAGGAGATACATCCCATTTATGTTGACCACTTCTATCTAGTGGGTGGAGTTCTGTTGGAAATTTAACAAAACCCTCTCTATCACCACTAAGATGTCTATAAATTTTGGAAAATATTTCTCTGCTCAACCTATTGTCTTCACCTACTCTATAAAGAGGATTACAATATCCTTTTCTTTTAAAAACAGAAGTATTAGCATAATACATTGGAAATAATGAATATATCTCTTTTTCAACTATTAAAGCAAGCCTGTAAAGAGATGAAATATATTTTGTAGATCTTGGATAACCACCTACATGAATATGTAAGCTCTCGTTAGGACTACAAGAACAATATTTCTTAAGTAACCAACACGCGTTTTTTATACAACGAATACCCCTATCTCCAGATAATGGTATGGTAGTATATTCAAAACCCTCAATACTACCATCCCTACAAGCAATTAACCCGTTATTAACAAGATGTTTTTCTGGAATAGTTCCACGATGTGTTTCAAACTCTACTCCAAACGTGTATGAGTCTAATTGCTCCCAAGCATTTGATAATAATGGTTTACCTATAAAATTTCTTTCGAAGTTACTCGTGAATTCTGGTATTAATGGCTCACTTCCATAATTAAAGGAAAATGAATAAAACCTCTCTTTTTGTGGTCTAAGTTTTTTAGTATAAGATATAGGAATACTTTTTTCATCGCTATAATAATACTTACCATTCACACCCTCTATTATACGAGAACAATCCAATAATATTTTCTCATCTAAAACCCAGTATTCATATCCCTTATAAAATAAAATAACATTCTTATCTTTATTTTCACTGAACAATCCCATGACGGGTTTACTATTTTCAAGTTTAATAACACCATTATGTAGTCCACTACTTGAATTTAATAATATCCAATCTTTTAATTCGTGATCGAATGCTATTTTACCACTGTTAATACGATACCACATTCCATTTATATAGAAACATTGAGAATTCATCTTATAGAATCCACCTTTTATATACCTACAATCTTTTCTATAAGCTTCAGTACCATCAAATGTTACAACAACTTTTGAAATTTCCTTCATATACTCCATAAAGATTTATCGTATTTAATATCATTAAAATTGTCTTTTAAGTTAGTGCAACTTGCACAATTTCTTATTAGTGATGAGTTTTTTGAAGAGCATACATCACATTTAGCTATGGTTCTCTTGTCAAAATCCCTCATGTAATTTATCATAAAAATAGTTTCATTATCTAATATACTACCATTTGTAATATAACCACTAAAATCACAATAATCCATTAAGAATTCTTGAAATGGAGACATTGGATTTATAAGATCTGGGAAATTTACAAGGTTCTTTCCCACGTACCAGGGATCTTTTGGATTATCACTATTACTTTCATTAAGATATTTATTTGCTTGTTCGTTATCTGAATAATCATGAACAGCATTTTTAATCAAACCTGTATCATAAATATTACTTAATCTACCAGTATTATATCTATAAGACCTTCTGGAAAATATGGGATTTATCGTTCCAGTAAAATAATTATTATTTATATCTTTATTACCAAGATCTATAGTAGAAAAACAAGACTCTCTATCAGTAAAATTCAGAAGAGGTGTGATAGCGTATTTCGCGTATTTAGATATTTTAAACGTTAATAGTTTCTCCTCTTTTGTAACATTACTGGGATAATCCTTTAGAATGGTGTTCATAAATTTCCTATGTATATCTAAAGCTTTATAATAAGATTGAACACTATCAAGCATAATGCCTTCTACAAAATAGTAAAGTTTTAATGTTATTATATTTTTAGCATATATGCTTGGAGATATAATACCGCTCACGGATAAAGGATAGACTCCATGCATAAGGTTATTATTCATCCAATACCTACCTTTATTATATATAGATCTTTTAAGGGAATCATCATGTTGTTCAGGTATTTCGAGACTTGTTCTTTCACTAGAGTAAGTATCATTATAAATATGTCTTGTAAACTGTACACGCTTGGGAGAATCTTTTAGACTTGAATCTTTCCAAGGAAGATCATCTTTATATACCCAATTACCGTATTCATCAAATTCTTCATACGCGTTATAACTTCGTAAAGCTGGGTAACGCGTACTTTTAGAATATCCATACCTAGAATCTTCGAAATCCAATCTAGATTGGTTGTACGTGTTACTTTTATTATATATTTTATTTTGAGTACATTTTGACCTATCATATATAGTTTCAGATACTGATTCGCCATTTACAAATTTAAATAATTTGTTGGATTCTACTTCCAATACTTCACTTTTCTTTGACTGTATGAAACTCAGTGAATCACTTATCGAAGATAAATACCAATTATTGTCAGCTACTTTCCATCCAAACAAAGGTTTCTCTTCACTAGTGTCTACCGAGGTACTCCATAATTTTGATTCTCCCCTATAGACAAAAGTTTGATTTAGAACATGATTATGCCAAATCAGGGCAGCCGTTCCTTCATATTCTAAAAGAACTTCATATTCTTCATAAAATAATATACTTAATAATACTCTTGAATCATTATGATTTACAATGTTTATACCATGGTTTTCGGCAAGTTTTAAGTAATTTTCTATCGTGCCGTTATGAATTCCAGAAAACACGATGTCATCATCTTTCATTTTACCAAGTCTTTCTATCATGACTTCATCTTTTATCTTATCCATGATTATATCATCTTTAAATAAGACTACAGGTTGAGCATAGATATCCGCCTTTCCACCAGAACTTGCTTTTCTACAATGTCCTAATACCACATTACTTTTGACTCTAATAGGTGTGTTATTAACTTCACATACAAAATCTTTGTATTTTTTCAATTTATCAACACCCCAACAGACTTTATTATTAACTATCCTCCCACACGCGTCCCCACCTCGTTCATCATTAAAAAGTCCCAGGGTATTGAATTTATCCCATTTAAAGTATTTCCCGGGATTATTTCCAATAAAAGCAAATAAACCACATGCGTAAATTATATTTTCATTAATATTAAATATTAATAATAATTGTATTATTAATAATAATACCATTAAAATATTGATATAGACCTTAAAAACTTTTTCATTCATACTTTTAATAATATTTTTCAGTTTCTTCATAATTTTTTAACATGTTTTTATTTTTAAATCTTCTAAATACATTAGAAAGATTATAATCAATGTTATCAGGCACGTATGCATCCGTTATTATTGTAAATAAATCCTCTTTATGACATTCGTTAATAAATTTTTCCATTTTTTCAATTTGATCACAAACCCAGGGAAGCCATTGTTCTTGTGTAAAGAATGTACTTAGTGTCCTACATTCTACACCATATATCTTGGGTCTAATAATTCCATATAAACCATAAGATTGTAGTCTCTCTGGTTCTGGTTTTATATTGTGGCTTGGTATCGTTAAAAATACATCAAATAACCTACCTATGAGTAGATCCCATGATAATACTGGATCCGTGGGTTCTTTTTCAAGGCCAAAATGAATATGAAATCCGCTTACTCTATATTTAACATCTATTAAAGAGGGAGTGGGCCTAGATTCTCGTATTTTATTTTTACTGACCCAACTACTTACAACAGTTGAACACCCAAACTCCATACCTTCTGGACTTTCAAGCATTCTGTCTGGAAAATATTCAACTCCATTTGGAGATATGCTATAATCATACTTCGATACTTTATTTTCGAAATATTTTCTGAGCTTTGTAATATTATTTATAAATTCTTCCCTGGAATGGCTTACAGGTATATTACCTTCAAAAGATAGATTATCCCTTTGTTCAAAAAATCCATTACCTAATTCGTCTATTTTCTTAGGTCTAGCTTTATCACCTTCTGCAAATGGAGTAGCTGGATATGGATTTTTATTCTCATCTAAAACAAAAAATTCTGGATCAGATCCTAAACTTATTATTTTCATGTTTTTACAATATTAAAGTTATTTTTCGGGTAATACTTAACATAGTATTCATCATTTCTTATAAGATAATTAGCAGTATTTTCAAATAATACTTTGTATTCCCTGAAGAATCTTAACGCGTTACTCTTATCTTTCTTTACATGTTCTTTGGGAACTACATATCTAACCGTTCCAAGATTAGAGGCTACCAAACCAAACCTACCCTGTAGATATAGCGTTTTCATCTCTTCAAGCATCTCGCTAGGAAAAGATGTTTTAAATTTATCTAATAATTCCATGGAAGAATGTCCTTGGTAATCTTCGGATATCTTTTCAAACTCTTTCTTCGTGGTCATGTTTAAAAGTCGATGATCCGTGAACCAAAAATAATGATACATTTTAAATCCAAATTGACAAAGAAATATTATGTTCCAAAAATACATATCAGGAAGAACTTTCTTTATCTTGAAATATTGATTTATAAAAAGAACTGTCTGTTTATGGTATAGAGCTCTTATAAGATGATGTGCCATGTAAGAATCCACTTGATTTTTCTTGTTAGAATATCTCACGTATATACATTTTGCAAATGTTGTATCTTTAAAATCATAAGATAGTGTAAAATTTATATTTATTGAAGATACAGGTATATTTATGATTCTTATATCTAAATCAGGATACACGGGAGTTATCTCTCTTACCCAACGTTCTAATAGATTGACATTTATTTTTGGGTCTACTAAATACAATTGATCACAAATAGTTGTTCTAACAAATGAACAACAATTAAAGTAGCCTACAAAAACAATAGGTTGTCCACATCTTATAACGTCATAGTCCGTGATAGGAGCTATTATCATTGGAACCCCCCTAACAAACCTAGCCGTTTTTGCTCCTTCAGAAGTTCTTGCTTCTGTAAAATCATCTAAGATTATTTTAGACATATTTATTATTTTTATCTTGGATTAGTTTTGTTAATTCTTCTTTATATTTTTCTATTCCTATATTACCGAGAGCCGGTGCACTGTTTATCTCGCAAACTATAAATTTTGGATCATCTCTATCATTAGACTGTACTCTTATGTCTACAGCCCCTATATCGAGTCCAACACTCTCTAATGCATCCAAAGCAGCTTTTTCCATGGCTTTCCAGCATTTTGGTTTATCAAATAACTCGTGTTTATCTGATACCCAATTACAATTCGTGGAATTAAAAAACCATCTATTCTCAGCATCTCTAGTTCTTAATTTTCTCCAACACATGAACGTTCCATTCTTAGATACGTGGAGTCTATACTCACGAGCATAATTATAAAACTTCTCGAAATACCATCCTGTAGAACTCCAATCGGGATGTCTTCCCAACCAGTTATCAAGTTGTTCTTGATTTTCTATCAATTCCATTCCACGGCCTTGAAACCCATGAACCCTTTTTACAACTATTGGAAAATCTATTTTATTTCCACTTGTTATAAATCTATCATCACTCCACCATTCTGCTTGCGGGACATCTCTTTTATCAAAACAAGCTTTCATCAATAATTTATTCCTACTGTTCTTAATTGCATTAACAGTATTTATTTCGATAACACTTCCTGGAGCTTTTGGTTTACGAAATGCTTTTTCTGTAGGTGTTACAGATCCCAATCTAATTATAGCACTACGACTGGTTATTATACTTCTTCTAAAAGGTTCTGCCGTGAAATTCTTAGTTCTTATTTGCGCGTATCTTCTTTTCATGATTATTTCATATTATTAAGTTTATTTTCATAATGAAGTCTCCAATCACCGGTATGGACTATACGATCAACCGGTACTTTACTAGCTCTGTTATATGTATATACTATAACTTTACCCCAATCGGTATCCACGGTCGCTTTATTGTATAATCCAGATTTTGGGTTAAAAGGATTATACCCTTCTAAACGATCTAAATAATGTAATGTTATCTCATCAACATCATATACTTCTCCTTTTATGGGAATAACAGCTTTCTCATCATGTATAATACCAGGAAACCATCCTAAGTCTAACATTGTAAACCCGGTAATCTTAGCTTCTCCTAATAACTTAGAATCTTTCAATAGCGGGTTATTTCCCATCCCTTTTAATAAGGATCCATAAACAAATACTTTAGTCATAATTTTATTTTTTAGATATTAATAAGTTTATTAAATACTCTGAAATTATATCGTTCATCAATTCTTCAGGATGATATTGAACTCCAGCAATGGGTAATTCAGAATGCATTATTACTTCTACACAAGACATGGAAAATTTACCTTTAGATACCGCCAAGATATTTAAGTGTTCTGGTAAACTTGAGCTAAGAATACATTGATGGTGTAATGAATTTACTTTAAAAGAAGTTTGGCTAGGTAGTTCATAACAACGAAATAATTCTTTTTTAAAACCATCATTCATAAACGCCAGCCCATGAACACGTGAACTTCTATCTTCATCATTGGTCTCGTGGTTAATAATATGTTGTACTAGCTTTGCTCCAAACATAACTGCTATTGATTGCATTCCTCTACAGATACCAAATACTGGTATTTTGTTTTCAATATACTTAGGTAATATATTTATATCAAAATATTCTTTAATAGGATCGGGTCTACCCGTTTTCAAAGAAGGTATGGAACTATACCTATTTGTATCTATATCTGCACCACCGGGAAGAACTAATAAATCTATATCTTTATTTACTTCTTCTTCTGGGGTTAATATTTTCACCACGCCATATTGACTAAAAAATTCTAAATATGGTGTTGTAACTCCGAAAGAATTATCCCCAACTTTCCAACCGGGAATTCCAATTATTTTAGCCATTTGTTAATTATTTTACTTGTTAATATTTAGTAATTTATTTAATATTGAAACTGCAAATATTTTTCCATAGTTTTTAACTAAATCACTATAATCTTTACTGTTATATTGTTCTGGTAATAATATATATGACAGATCATATTTCTCTTTATATGAATTAGCAAGTTCAATTCCTTGTTTGTCATTATCAAATAATATGATTATGTTATCAAACCTTCTTCTATATTCATCCAGTACTGATTCTTTTATATAAGTACTTTCAGATTGTATTCCTATAGAAGGGATTCTCACGGTTTCGTATAAGCACATTACATCTTTTAATGATTTAGTTATTATTAGTAGCTCTCCTGTAGAAGGGAGTTGTGAATATCCTTGATGGACATCAAAGGAATGATTTGTTCTCCATTTATTTTTCTTACTGGCAAAAGGTCTATATATCTTGTACGTTATAATATCATCTTTATACTCGATAAAAGCGTATGCCGGCCCTTTCGTTTCTATATACACGTCTTCCAAGTAGAATCCACGTATGGGTATCACGTTAAATAATTCTAATGTTGAAATACTTATATGAAATGATCTCCAAAAAGATATATCGCTATTTTTCCAATCATCATGTACTATTTTAATATTAACATAAGATTTTTTGGATTCTAACTTAGCAATATATTCTTTTTGAGGTACTGGAATTGAATTATCCAAATCATATGCTATTCTTTCTATAGCATCTTGATAGCTTTTTAGTCCTAATAAATATTGAACAAACCTTACACAGTCCCCACGATACCCCGCGAAATCCTTAAATAATAAACACCCATGTTGTTTACTATAGAAAACACTAAAAGAAGGGTTGCTATCATCCATTCTTAAAGGACTACGATAACAACCCCCTATTTCGAAATTTCCTAAATAATATTTAAAGATTTCATAATCTGTATGTTTCCTAAAAAGATCTTCTTTTGTTATTTGATCATTAAGAAACTTAGGATCATTTAAATCAATAGGCACTATTATCCAAGTTAAAGATTTTTTTTAATTCTCTAGAATGAACTATCCCATCAAATTCTTTACAGACGTCTACAAAATCTTTGTAGTATCTTTCTTTATTCATTATAGGAGGTGAAGTTATTACTCCCCTCTTAGCTGATCCTAACACACGAGATCCAGCTTTTATTCTACCAGTCTTCCTATTAAAAATTTCTCGTTCGCTACAAATAGCTATTCCGAGCTTAAAAGCCGTGGAATCATGATTCAGAATACCCGCGATCGTAAATCTTCGATCATCGGTAGTTTTTCCGTGATAAAATAGTGTTGACATAATAAATTATTTTATATTAAGGTTATACCATTTAATGAATTTAACTATACTTTCCCATGCAATATCAAGCAATGGTTTGTCTTCTGCTGAAATATTTTCATAAATATTAAATTCTAATCTTACTCTATCTTTATTAACACGATAATAAAGACTAAGAGAATGACTAGGTGATCCAAATCTTGGGTCATCTTCAGTTCCCCCGCAAGTCTCTTCTTCATTAGAATTACGAAAATCAAAATTAACAAAACAATTTTGTATACTTCCTAGTTTTTGAATAACGGGCATTAAAGTTTCCCAATTGTAAAAATCAAAATAACCATCTTCACTAGAATATCCCATAAATTCGGCAATTAATTTATTTTCTTCTAATTTCTTCATAGTTTTTATAATTTAGTTAGATTTTGTAAGCAGGACAATTGTTTAGTGTATAACATTTAAAACATCCATGTTTAGGATTTTTAGTAAAATATCTACACTTTTTACAAGCTTCTTTTATTGGTTTTTTATTCATCGTCATCTCCAAGTTCATATAACCATCTTTTAACAGTTTTTTTAAAATCTTTTTTATTAGTAGATAAAGCCATATTTAAGTTTGTATCAACTTCCTCAATCATTGAAAACATTTCATTACAATTTACTATAGCTTCTTTAGTAGCATATGGAAGTTTTTTGTTTAACAAAGAAGTGCCATTACTAACACAAAAATAAAGATTTTTCATAATTTTAGTTTTTATTGTTGTATTTCTAATTGCGATTCATTAAAAATATGCAGTAATCCATATTTATCCATTTCTACTACAACCCGTCTTTCTCCCTTGGTAGTATTAAAGACAGATACTATGGTTCCGGGAAATTTATATCCTCTAGGTTTATATACTCTTTGTCCTACTGTAAATTTAGATTTAGTTTCTTCATCTGGTATATATGACAAAGCAATTCTAAGACCTCCTTCTAATGCATCTTCGTAATCTGTAAAAATAGTGGGAATCTCCCCACCTAATAATGTACCATTAGAAAATATATTATATTTATACCATTTTTTGACATCTTTATAAATATCATCTAAAATATTTAATGTATCAAGAGTTATTACAATATCTATATTGTATTTTTCTCTCAACCACTCTCTGAGTACTGACGGATTGGTATTTATAACCTTGGGTGTGCAGTGTGGACCCCAGCTATCATAAAATCCTTTTTTCACAGCTAACCTTAAAAGCTCTCCAGATAATTTTCTTTCTTCCATAATTTATTAATTTTAATAAAATTTAATCATACCAACAATAAAGTTGTCTAGAATCACAGATAAAATCATCTGCATTATTAAACCACAATTCAAATTCATCTTGTAGTTTTTTGTATATCGGTATATCAGATAAGTATTCAATACCTTCTATGGTAACTCTATAATCAGGTCTGTCCTGTGACACTGCATATCCATGTAATGTTAAATCATATCCTGGATATTTATTACAAAATTTTAAGAATTCCTCTATGGTATAGGAATCATTTTGTTTTTCTTCAGGATTGGCAAATCCTTCTTCTATAAGAACCTCTAATGTATTTGGTGTTATTACAAAATAAGCTACACCTCCTATGTAGTGTGGAGGTTTATCTCCCCAAATTAGGGAATCCCGTTTTTTCCAATCTTTATTTAATTCTTTCATAACTTTGGTATTGGTTAGTGCTCCTAATGGGACTCGAACCCATACGGCAGATTATATCGACCAACAGATTTTAAGTCTGTCTTGTATACCAATTTCAACATAGGAGCAAAATAAGGGGGTACTTTTAATACCCCCTATAATTACTAAATAAACTACAATTTATTATTTGTCACGATTATAAATTGTCAAAATTAAAATGGTAAATCATCCTCACTTGGTTTATTTACTTTAGGAATTAATGTCTCAGCTGCTGTAGGTTGAGGAACAAATTTAACCATGTTATCACTACTCGTGAAGGATAATTTATTTTCTTCATTCATCGGTTGAATAAAACTACCGAAGTTTCTAAATCCTAAATATTGACTTGGATTCTTTGTAGTTCCATAACATGCCGCTACTCTAAAGGGTTTATTAAAAGCAGGTGCTACCATTTTCATAACACCATCTAATACCTCTGCTGGAGTATTCCAGATAGGAAATACAACTTTCTCTCCTAATACACCTCTTGCAAGCATTATTAATCTTTGTGCTTGATATTTTGTAAATGCTGGAGAATCTGGCTCTTGGTAATAAAATCCTTCATTTATTGAAGCACCTGTAGCGTCAGTTGCTATAACTTTATAAGCTGGTTTTTTATCATCCGAACCAGGATTCCTCTTTTCAATAGAAATTCTAACATTTTCCACTATCCCCGCTGTCCCGTCGTTAAAAATCTTAAATTCCTTAACGAACTCATCACTTTTGTTTAAATCTACTGACATAATATTTACATTTTATTGTTAACTACTTTATTTTCAAATTTATCAATACAAGATGCTACATATCCTAAATCATTTGGTATATATAAATCTTTAAACATACCATAAGGACTTTTGGCAGGATATTCTCCATCTCTATTTGTTACAAACTGGTATATAGTCTTTTTTTCTGTATCATCCCAAGTAGTCTTGGTATATAGAAGTACAGTAAACAGTCCGGCTGGTTCAATTTTATCATCCACCATTTTACCAACTGTTTTAATCTTCTTAACTACATTACCAAAACCTATTTCTACATCTTCAGAATGAGTTAAAATAAAAGTCTTAATATCACCACGTAATTTCCGCCCTGTATTTAAAACTTGCATACAATGCATGGCAATTTCATTAAATTTATCATAGCCTTTAATCATGGCTTTATCGACAAATTCCATTGCCATCAAATATTGAAAATCATCAACAACAATGTTCTTAACTTCAGGACGATTATTATCAATATAAGTCATTGTTTTGACAATCACATCTGCATCTTCACTATTAATATAATTACCTTTATCATTCTTAGCTGTTAATGGAAAATACAAGTTTCTCCAGCCACCAAATGGATAAGGTTTTCCTGCTACATTAATAATGAATGTTTGTTTTGGATCTAATCCTACAATACCAAGTTCTGGTTCTGGAAAGAATGATGAACTCTTACCACTCCCACTTGGCCCCACAATTCCTATTAACGCACTATTCATTAGATCTGTTTTTTAAATATTTCTTCATATTTTATATAATCAAATTCACTTAATTCACGAGGTAATTCTTCGAAATATGAACTTGATCCTAGAAATAGTAATTGAATTGTTGCATTACTAATACCATTTCTATTTAAGTTAATAATAAATTCTCTATGATTATCTCCTAATCTTTCTAAGTCAATTCCTTCATATTTTTTAATATTATATCTATGTGGATAAAATAAACTAACCATTAAATCAACATCCCTAGCAGTATATTTACAGTCAGATAATCCTTCTGAGTCGGGTTTTATTTTATCTATAATAGTATCACCACGATAATTAAATTGTGCTCGTGATGAATCTGCTGATTGTTGTTGAACAATAGTTGGAATATATCTCCATTTATCACGCATTTCCAAACAATATTCACTACTGAATTTATTTATTGTTTGATGTAGGGTTTCCCCTGTGCTAGTTTGTAATAAACTTATATGATCTACCAAAACTATAACATATTCATTAGGTCTTGCTGGTATATATCTATCCCTAACTTCTCTTGGAGTATATGTTTTATCTTCATTCTGCCAAGATATAGTTTTATAAGTATACGTCCCATTACTTGGATGTTCAGCATAAGACTTAACTAAATGAAATATACTATAAGGATTTCTTATGGAATCATAATAAGTTACTATACTATTAAACTTGGTAAACCAAGAATTAAATTCTTCTCCACCAAGAATTTTCTCTATTTCATCGTCTAATATATAATTACTAAATATAGAACTAAGCTTTTGAGGACTTATTAATATACCATAGTCTTTATATAATTTATAACACATTGCAGATTTAATCTTATTCTCCTTAGATACTTCTAATGAAAAATAAAATATCTTAAGTGTTATATCAGTACCAGAATTATTTATAATCCACTCAACGGGTTGGTAAACATACAGAAAATCAGCAAGTTGGGTCTTCCCTGCCTTCGGTGAAGCACTGATTAAATTATATCTACCTTGTTCTATTCCTGGTAATACAGTTGACAATCTAGGAAGCGACCACGGTATAGCAATCACATCACCAGATTTTCTCCTTTGTTTATTTAACGATAATTCTTTTAAAACATCTTCGTATAGCATATTCTCCTTTCAAATCAACTTCACAAAAATACACATAATATGCTATATTCCCAAATATTTTATCACAATTTTGTATAATTTTTACTATTATTTTGTTCAGGAATATCCTCCCATTTCTCCCATGTTGCATTACGCAACCAAGTATCAATACCCTGTATATAAGACATAGAATCAGTTGACCTTCTATGCTCTAACTCACGTTTTAAACAATCAATAATCTTTTTTTGAAGTCCAGGTTTATTTTTAGTAACCCTTTTCCAGATTTCGTGAGTTTGCTTACCAGAAGTACTATTAGGATCTTTTGCAGATATAGCTCTTCTACCCAATCCAGTTTCTACTGATGTAGGATATAATTTATAAAATTCTTCAAATAAATCATCCCCCTCAAAGAAACTTCTACCTTTACTGGATAATATATACCCATCATTTTGTGGGTCGTGCTCAACAAATCCTTTAGATTCTAATATGTCCATATACCTAGGGTCTAACTCGTAGGGGAAGCTCGTGTTTTCTTCAACATATCTTAATTTTAAAAGATTTAAATACTCGTTAATAATTAATTTATTTCTAATTAATTCTAAATAATCAATTGTTAAATACATGTTATTTAATATTGTATTTTATTCAACTTCAACATCCATTCTCACGAATACAATATAATAAATTATTTATTATAAGATTTTAATATTACTAAGATCATCTTCAGGTTTCATAGAACTTTCCATGATCTTTTCTAGTTCCAAATTATTGAGTAAAGTCTCAATCTTACATTCTATCATGCCTTCAACGAGGCTTTTAGAATATTTTTTACCGTTAATAATAACTATTTCATCTTCTGTTTCTTTACATACAAGTTCTTTTTTAGGTTTAACTTCATTAAAATATAAAAACATGTTATTAGAAACATATGGTAGTTCCATACCGTCATGTGTCAAAAATAACGTGTTAATTTTATCACCTATGAATAGAAATTTTACCCCGATATTACGCGTTCTAAAATCTTCAAAATCAAAATCATTCTCCAAGATTTCCGGATCTATATTCACACCACGTTTTAAAGATTCCCTTATAATATGATTTAATTCTTCATTAGTTCTTATTATAAAACTGCATTTTTCAACACGAGGTGTTAGATATACAAGTATTAAGAAATTCTTCAAATTATCTCTAATATTACTTATATTATCCTCGTCTATTTTAGGTATATCTTCGTGTTCGATTTTTTCTAAGTTTTTAGTAAATCTATTAAAGATTAGATTAAGACATGAACTTAGATTCTTACGATAGATAGCCATAAAGGATTCTGAATCTGTTATATGTATATTTAAATCAGGATCAAAAATAAAACAATCTGTTGCTTCATGTATATAATTATTTTTAATTAGATAATAATGTAAAGAATCTAAGTCACCCATTTTAAGGTAATTAATTAAACAATTAATATTTTTTTCTTTTCTTCCAGGTTTAATAGTTACCTCATGTTCTTTATCTTCTGATCTTGATTTAGTTTTTACAGGATCCGCGGAATAGCGATACCTTACAGAAAATGGAGAATCATCTATATCGGCGGATGTATCAATTTTAGGGCTAAAATCATAACCGTCTTCATCATCATCTGGTAAAAAAACATCTTCCGGTGGATATATCGTGGAGGTTGATAAGCCAGCATTGGGAGATGTATCGTTAGCAAGATCAAGTTTTAATTCAACTTTTTTCTTAAGATTTTCTGGTTTATCTTGTATCGTAACGAATTTCATAAACTCTTCTATAATTTTACCAGGATTCGTTTCTGGTGAATATGATGTGGTTTTATTTAAATTTTGTTTTTTAGTCATTGTTAATTAAAGTTAAATTATTTTAATAATCAGTGTATATACCCTTTCCTGGAGTGTTCCAAACTGAAGGTCTTGTTGTACCATCACTGAATTTATCTAAAGTATGATCATATTCATCAATCGTACTGAGGTTATACATTCGAGTGAAATTAGGATCTGGTTCAATAGAACTTTTATTTTTAAAGAATACTCTTTTATGTATATTGGCACAATATAAAGTATTTACTTGACGATTGTTTAATAACCTTATTAAACATGATCTGAATTTCTTAAAAGTAATATTAGGACGGTAGTATCTCATTATGTTGTAAAGATCACCTTGTGATCTATTACATCCTGGACAACATTGGATTTTTTCAGATTTCTCGTATATAGTAGTACAATGTTTAACATATAACAAGATATGATTAAGGACATTGTAATCTGACATGTTATAAAAATGATCAGTAGTAATAGGCCCAAGACTAAAATCTTTTACTAATTTTAGTTTACTACGTTTTTTAAGTTTAGCTTCTATTTTTAACAATTGTTTGTCTGTTAAGTTTTCTACTAATTTAATTTTCTTCAGATTCATAACTAAAAATCAAATCTTGTATTAAAAAGTAAAGCATGTCTTCTATCGGGTGTAGGTGTTATTATAGCATACCCGTAACCTATACTAGCCCATTTACTAATTTCAACGTGTAAAGTACCCTTTAACTGGCTTAAATCAAATGATGGACTATTCACATTAGTGCCCACGAGTAATCCTATCCCAATACCAAATGTTTGGTAGGGATCACCTAATTCATTTGGTTTATATTGACGCAATGAAAATATGGGGCCACTACCAATCCAAGCTTCTGGTTCTATATTTTTAGTAGATTGATCATATATTAATGCTCCCGTGCTTATAGTTCCACTTATTTTGAATAATGTAGCTACATTTTTAAGAGCTATTCTCGGCAATATATAATCACCACCATATTCATTAACAAGATTATCTGACATATATGCAGGACTTTCTACTATAACATCTTTAAAAAGATTATTAGGTATATCCTTTACTAAATACTTAAATGATTGTGACCAAACATTCACAGTGAATGTTAAAATTGCAATGGTTAAAATTAATTTTTTCATGTTTTAAACTATATTTAATTAAAATTTAATTTTTTCATATTTACCTGTGTAAATTAAATTAGAAGATATTACTTCTCCATCATTATTTTTATAATATTTACTTCCTTTAGGTATTATAAAAGTACCTATATAGTAAATAAATAAATCTTCGGCACGAGATTCACTCTATTCCTCTAAAAACGCTTTAATTTTATCGGGAGTTTCATAAGAATAATAACCCTTTTCTATGTAAATAACTTTAAAATCAGGTATTCGTGCATATTTTGAATATTTTATCCAAGTTTTTATTTCATATAATGTGCTTAATTTAGGTTTTAAAGAAATTTTTTTATTCTTTTTATTTGTAATATATTTAAAAGAGAATACATTAGAATAAAATTTTTCAGTATTACAAGGGCATATATAACATCCAGTAATATATTCATACATTTGTGAGTATTTGTATACTTCAATATCTTTAGTAGCAATTCTTGGTTTAGGTGGTTCACCATCATATTCTTTAATAAAACCCATAATAATTATTTTTTAAATGTAGTAATTATTTTCAAATGTGGTTATAAATTTTTTATACTTACCAGTATATATTAAACAAGAAGATACTACTTCTCCACTATTATTTTTATAGAACTTACTACCTTTTGGTATTATGAATTTACCTATATAATAACTATAAATTTTAGATTGTTCTATGATAGGGTAAATTAAAGGATTATCTAATATAAATTTTTCAACTGTATTTAAATTTATATACGAATGATATCCTTCATCTATAGCGATCATAGGACAATCATTTATATCATTAAAGTTTATCTCTAACCAAGGGTTTAAATCAAACCGCATACATAGTCGTGGTTTTAGCTGGATCTTTTTATTTTTTTTATTAGCAATATATTCAAAAGTATATATATAAGATATAAATTTAGTATTATCGACTGTTAGTGGATAATTACCTTTTACATATTTATATACCTCAATATCCTTATTGGCTATTTTAGCATTAGGGATGATATCATTATAATATTCTTGCGTAAAACACATGTTATTTATATTTTCAAGTTAAACAAGACCTTTGTAAATAATGTTAGAAGATACATATTTCCTACCGTAATATTTTTGAATACTTACGTAATACTTACTACCTTTCGGAATAATAAATTTCCCAAAATATGTTTTATAAACACGATGACCTTCTCTATAACATCTACTATAATATTTTTTAGTTAATTTTAAATTACCATAAGAATGATACCCTTTTTCTATGACCATAAAAGAACTAACTGGATTAAAGCGGGGTTTTAATTCTATAGTGGGATTTTCTTTGTCACGATGGTAGTCGTATCCTTTTACCAAAGATTTAAAAATAGAATTTGAAGCCTCATATGGTGAATTCTCTGTAAATTCTGAGGTATATTTATAAACCGTAATATCGTTTTTAGCTATTAATGGTTTAATATTATTATTTTTTATTATTTTAATAAAACACATAGCTATTTATCTTTAATAATTTCTTTAAAAATAATATTGGATGAAACCAATTCACCTTCTTCATTTTTAAAATATTTACTTCCTTTAGGAATGATAAATTTACCTATTGTATATTTTAAAAATAAAGTAGTATCGTAACAACTCATATCTTTACTCATAAATTTCTTAGCAGTTTCTAATGAGTTATAAGAATGATAACCTTCTTCTATTTCCATACAATATTCACGTAAATATTTATCTTTCGATATTAGAAGTTTGAATACTTCATGATATATACGTTTTAATTGTATGGTTGGGTTAGTTCTGTTTTTGTAGTGAGGATATTTAAACACATGAGATGAAAAAACCTCGCATTTAATTAAAAAAGTAGTAGTATATTTATATACTTCTATATCTTTATCTGTTATTAATGCGGGAATTCTCTTTTTCTTGAATTCTTCTTCTGTTAATTTTTTGACAAAGCACATGATTATTTATTTACTATTTTGAAAATAATATTTTTAAACATATAAAAATAAAGCCCCAGAGCTTATCCAGGGCTCTACTTACTAACCAACCAAAAACACTAGGAAAACCTAGAAAAACTAATTTTTTAATCTGAATATATAATATCAGCTAGTATTTTAGCTTTTTCAATATCAGGTATATCTTTCTTTTCATTTATAACCTGAATAGCATTATAAAGTTTTTCAACATTATCATCATATCCAGTTATACCCAGGTCTTTACAGAAGTTGATTTTTCTCTTAATATCTTCAAGCGTTTTATCTGCTTCTTTATTATATTTCTCAGATTCCTTTTTATTTTGTTCATTCCAAGTATCCCTTTCTTCTTGTACTTCAACATATCTTTTTTCAAGGGTAGCAAGATCTTCACCGACGAGAACTACATCTTTATAACTAAGACTATTATAAATTCCTTCTACTGCACAATTAGTCCAAGAAGCCAGGGCGTTTCCTGTAAAATTTTCTCTGAAAGTTAAAACTTTATTTAAAGGATAATTATGACTGTTGCAATTACTCACAACTTTAAATTTTTGACCTTTCTTAATACCTGCAAAACTTTTAATTTTTTGTGCCATTTTTTTTAATTTTTTAAATTATTACTACATTTACAGACTCTCTTGTTCTTTTAATAATATATTTAGGGGTCTTACTACCATCTCTAGGACAAATCTCTTTGACAGGCCCCTCGTGAGTATCATATATAGTTATATGACGTCCGAGTATATCTTTTCTCGTCTTACCGTGATTCAAGCGATTTATTATTATTGTTCTCATCATTATCGTGAAGCTTAATTATTAAAGAAAATATAAAACATAATAAAATAATAAATATAAATCCATTCATGTCAATTTTATTTTAATCAATCAATAGATAACATAAATATAAACATTCCCAAGATTACCACTGCATATAAAATAAGAAGACTTATTACCTGGGATGAATAATCTTTTATTTTCATAACTACAACTTCATTTGGTAGGTCTTTTATGACTAAAACATAATCATCCATCACGATACAGGGTAACATGTTAGTTGAATCAGCGTGGGTAACAATAAAGATATCTTCTGATGTAATATCTTTACTATTTAAAGACACGAATTTCATTTGCCTATCTTCTGGTTTACAGGAAGATAAAGCAAACAAGTATAACATTAGAATGAAGAATAATTTTTTCATTTTTGATTAAAGTTAATAAGTTAAACATTTGTTGATTAGTTATTAGATTATATTATATAATCTCACAATTATTTGCAGGTCTCTATTTAGGTTGACAGTTTAAAAGACTATTCCTTAAAAATTTGCAGTGAGAGACCTTATCAGGATAGTTAGCTATGAACGAAACCCTATCGCGTTTTTTAACTTGCTGTGACTATCCTTATCAGAACACTTATATGGAGAAAAAATTAATTATTAAGATTAAAATTTCTAAGTATTTGCTGTAAGTGTTCTTACCAGAACGGTTGTTTTTATAAGTATTAATCCAATTTTAAAGTTATAAAAATAATTATTTGCTGTACCCGTCCTTGTCAGAAGCCGTTTTAACTAATATGCAGATAGTTTTTATAATTGCTGTATGACTTCTTATAATGGCTACGTTCTTTTAATATTTTACAAAGATAATAAGAAATATAGCAGGATGCAAATTTTATTACCTAATTATTGCTATTAAAATACTAGTAGCCTATTTTGCATAAATTCATGATTGCTGTATGCATCCTAATATTTTACAATTCTACCATATTAAGAATTTCCTGATCCATAGCTGCATCAAATAATTCTCTTGCAGTTTTTACCTTACCAGATAGAAAGGAAATAACGCTGGCACTATACCCACCAAAATAGAATACATTCGGGTACGAACCTTCATATGTTTCAAATTTCGTAGAAGAATTACAATAAAAAGAATTGGGTATATTCCAAAGAACGATAACAAAATTATCTACATATTCTTTAGAAAATCCAGCTTCAAGTAACATTTCCTTAGCTGCTTTTACATTAGTATCTCCAAGTTGGGATGCATCAAATTCTCCATCTGATATACAAAGAATACCACTAGGAAAATCTTCTTCTGGTACACCTTGAGATTTAATATTTACAAATAGCTTTATCACGCTAAGAAAATTAGTATTTCCAATAGCACTTGTTTTATCATTATACCATTTCTCAAGTGGAGTATTGCCTACCCATTCATGTAATTTTGCAACCTTGTTGAACTCTATCCAAGTATTTGCAAAGACACCTGTTAAAAATTCTGAGAAATATAATGCTAATGCTTTAGCTATACTATTGCTTGACATATTAGTGCCTTTAGCTATAGATCTCATTGAACCTGATGTATCTCTTACTACAATATATTTAGTCATAGGTTTATCACCGGCTTTTCTAACAAGAGTATCAAATTGTTTATTAATAGTCTCCTGCTCATGTTGAGGTATACTAACTAAACTTCTATAATTATCACAAGGAGCAAATAACTCGTGAACAAACCCGGTGTATTTAACATTTGTATTATCTGGTTTATTAATCCAAGCAGTATATTTATCTACCAGTCCATGATTCTTAAGAAATTTGCTTCTTACAAGTAAAGATAATGCTCTTCCATGAATCTTTGAGAAATCTATCCTATCAAATTCCTGCCTAGATATGAGTTGTTGCCAGGAATGGGCTGTGCCTGATGATTTAAGTTTTCTATATTTTTTATAATGTTTATAATCATCATCACCAAATAATCTATTACAGATATATTTAGCTATTATAGTACCAGCTTCTGATTCAATAGTAGTACATTTACTTCGGGCTTTAATCTGTGGAAGATATTTCTTAATTAGATTAACAGTATTTTCATTTTCAAGACCAGTCAGTATCAAATCAGCCATTCTACTCCAATCTAATATTTTACCATCCCAGCCATTATATATATAATCATATTGTAACATCAGGAATATATCTTTCCAGGAGCCCACCGATACAAATAAACCTATGTTCTTCCAGAAAGACTCAGGTCTTTTCATGTATAGCCAGAGCATTCTCATGATAGATTCATATTTCAGTTCTGCACCTTTTTGGGATATACTCGTAGAAAGACCATTAAAGAGCGTTACAACTCTTGTAATCATTCTTAAATACAGTATAAATACTATAGTAAGTCTTTTATTTATAGCCCAAAGACTTTCACAATCTGATGCTATATCATTAAAAGGTCTACGTTCTTTATATTGACCTACTGATCCAAACTGTGTTACAAAAGGATCATCAGTATGGGAATATTTCTTTGCGAAATTACCTGAAAGAGTTTCTGCTGATATTTTTTCTCCAGTTGAGATAAAAGCATTCTTAGTTTTCTTCGGAGTACCAGATGCATTAACTTGTGGTTTTCTTTTGCTGTCAAACATCTTATTTATTTTTTAATTGTTATAATTATAAAAGAATTGGGATAGATAGAGAAAGAAAGTATTAACCGAGGTATGTTGAAAGTTCTACCCCAATTCTTAAGGTGGGCTATTCAAACAATTTATCAATCCAATCCAGGTTCTTAGGATTTTTAGATAATTTTACTGTTATAGTCCTATTGGTAACTTTTGTAGTCTTATTTTTATTAGACATTTTATTGTCTCTAACTTTTCTATTTGGTTTCTTAACATGCATAGCTTATTAGTTTTGAATTAAATTAACATCTTCGTATACTCCAGGCTCTTCTTTACTAAAAAGCCTATATGAAAGAACTGGCACTGCATAGGCACGATACCTAATACTCCTGATTTTAATTCCAAGCATAGAGAATACAGGATGCTGCTCATCAACTTCTATATATTCTCCTATATGAACTACACAAGGAACTTTACGAATCTGCACATTCTTAATTTTCATGATAGTTCTATTTTACAAAACTAAGTAATATAGCTATGCTGATACCAAGTAATAATAGTACTCTTACAAGAGCAACTATATGTTCTTTTACTGTTGGATAATATTTCATAGTTTCAAGGTTTATAGTTTTCTAAATATTCAAGATTCTCCTTGGTGGTGAATATAACCTTGTCCATTATTATCAAATGGTCTTTTCTACTAGCTCTTAAGGTCATAGCGTGTACTAAAAACATGATCTTGCTTTTATACTTGATGAAAACAAATTCATTGTTTTCCATTATGTCAGCACCGCTATCTGCTTTTTCAAGTGCATCAGCAATGATTTTACCTTGCTCATCACTGGATTTACCAATAAGACTATCAATAAAGCTGTTAAACTCGACATCGTCCTTAGTTCTGAATCTTTCAAGAAAAAGTTCAAAATTGTTTTTTTCATTCTTAGTTTCCATGTTATTAGTGTTTTATTTATTGGTTAGTATAATTCAAATGAAAAGCCCCTTGTACAGGGGCTAAATTGTTAATCCTTGGATTTCTTTTTGTCAAGGATCATCAAGGCAAGCACCATACAGAACATACGATAATACCTTTCTTTTAAATTTATTTTTTTACTCATAGCTCAAATTAATATTGGTTACGAGTAGAGTTGTTTCATAATTTTAAAAATTGTTTACGACCATATTCTTTAAGATGTTCTTTAAAAATGATATTTGAAGATATATACTCTTTACCCCAATAGAATTCAGCTTCTTCATAATCACTTACATAATACTTAGAGCCAGCAGGTATTGCGAATCTACCAATTATGGAATAATCATAACCACCCACTTTATAAAATATTTTTTCTATATCAGCAAATGAATGGTACCCACCATTAATAGCTAAAACTTTACAATTATTATCCCAATCGGGATTACGTGTATCTTTACAATCAATAATAGTAGGACAATCAGAACATCCCATACTACATTTACAAATTACGGGCTTAAGTTCAAGTATTGGGTTATCTTTATCTTTCTCATATTCATAGTAATATACGTGAGACCTAAATATGTTAAGGTCGAATATGTATTCTTTAAGACCATGAGAAATCCATTCACGATTATGAATAGCATATTTGTATACAGGAATATCTTCGCTTGCTACTAATGGTTTTATAATATCACCATTTTCATTCAAAAAATGTTTAACAATGAAACACATTTTTTATTCCTCATATTTTATATCAATACTATTAAATTTAACAGACTTTGGATAATCCGCATTATCATTAGCTTCTATTATTACTTTGGAAAATGTTTTCCAAAATAACATTAAAAAATGTGATTCAGGAAGTTGTTTAAAGTCCTCAATAGCCTTTTTATCGGGAAGATTAGTGGAAGATGTTGAATGATATATTTTATCATCCATCTCATAATTAAAAGTCAGTATTGCCTTCATAATTTTTAATGTTTTTTAGTCTATTATTTTTATAGTGCTTCCATACTCAAAGTTATTGATATAGATAGGTACTGTTATATAGTTATTAGTATTATTTCTATTATTAAGTTTTATCATGTAAAGTATTGAAGAATTATCTCCTACTCTTTTTACAATGTATCTTGAACACTTCTTATCTTTCTTAAGAAGACCTATAACTTCAAGCATATATGTTCCAATACCGTAATCAGTATATATTTCAACTGATATTATATCTCCCGATTTATATTGTTTAATATTGTATTTTTTTCCCTTCATTTCGCTCTTTTAAATAAAGTATTTGTTTTTTAGGATTAGGTATTACAGAAACTACTTTTGTTACTGTTCGTGATAAAATACCACTTTCATTCACATCTGCTTTTTCACTTACAACCTTATAAAGTGGATCTTGATTCTCTAAACGATCATAAAATCTTCCAAGAATGAAGTGTAATAGTTCAATACGGTCTTCTTCTTCATTAAAATAGTCTTGATCATCATCGAAATAATCATCTAAATCTAAAACTATTTTTTGTTCTAAAACTTTAGGATCATCATAATCATGTTCAAAATAAATTGTCTTATAATACACGATAGCTTTATACATGGCTTAAATTTTTATTAAGTTTAATAATACATGTCTTTATTACTAGAATTTGATTCATAAAAAACATTTTCTGTTATTGTTTCAATATAAATTTTAGTTATATGAATGGTTAAGATATCGCTATAAGTTATACCATTACTATAGAGACGCTCATAGAACATGCAAAGAATATCTTTTATATCTATTTTAGAATCTACATCAAAAAATTCTTCGCTTCTTGATGTTTTATGAGCGTTATAACTACCTTTAAAACAGATTACATCATAACAAACAATAGCTTTATTTTTCATGATTATATAATTTTTTAAAAAAGATTCTCACCAGTCTGCAATACTAGATATTTCGTCGTTACTACTATATTGGCCAATAAATTTGTAGTTCTAATTTCATGATTTTATCTCCAGTTCATGATTTAAACAAACTCTGGATGAGAATCTTTTTATTATTTAACAGTTATTCGCTTCAAATCTACTAACAAGCAGTTCTTCAAGCTCATCTATCTTATCATGGATGAGCTTAAGTTCATCTTCTAAAGATTGCCTGGTTTTCCATAGATTGGCTTTTTCTGATGCAGAGACAGGTTCGGCAGAATCAAGTATATCTAATTCCATTCTAATTACTTCAGCTTCATCGTATAACTCGAGTAATTCATTTTCAGGACAATTTTCATAAGTTATGATTACATTCTTTTCCATGATTATACAATATTAGTTATTTCGATTGTAAGAGGTGTAGGAAGCTCGGCATCAGTAGATAGATCACTATCCCTGAGAATTTCAGGAAGTTTAGTCCAAAATAAGTTTAAAGCAACTTTTCTATCAAGGATAACAGGTCCCTTAGGATTTTCAGGAACCTCGGCAGAAAGCTTAGTCTTAAATTCCTTGCCATCTAACTTGTAAGTGTAGAAAAAAGTAATAGTCATCGTATTTTTGGTTGTTTAAGTTATATTATTATCACGTTTCAGATGCTAATTCATGATTTAATTCTTTAAGATTAACAAAACCTTTAAAGATAATATCAGAAGATACTATTTCGCCGTAATCATTCTCATAATATTCACTACCTTTAGGTATGATAAATTCACCTATTTTGATATCATGAATATTTAAGTATGCAAGAGCGACTACTGGTAACATTGTTGTTATATTTTTATAAGAATGGTAACCTTTGTCTATAAGAATAATATACTTAGATTCTATTTAAGAGTACCACAAGCACCTATATATTGTTTATAGATATGATAATTTAATTTTACAGTAGGATTAGTTTTGTTTTTACAATATCTATAAGCACGTACTTCTGATAAAAACTCATCATAAACCATATAACCTTCAGATATAATTGTTCCAAAGGTATATTTGTAAACTTTTATATCTTTATCAGTTATACAAGGTTTTATATTGTTTTTGTCATCGATGTAAATCTCTTTAGAAAAACACATAATTATATATTTTTAAAAGGCTAGCCTCTGGATGGTATCTAATATAACATCCAAAGACTAACCTAAAGTTATTACCAAACATAAAAATTACCTTTATCAGTGGAATATCCACATGACTTGAAATATAGAAGCCAAGGCCAAGTGAAGAATCCATAACAACGATGAACATTTTCATGCCCTCCAAAACCAAGAGTAGATACAGTCCTTGTTTTAGTAATTTTCCAAGAAGGATGATTAAGGAATAACAATATACTCCAAATTCCATATGGAAAGATTCTGAATTTAAATTCATAATCTTCACCATCCGACAGGTTAATGGAATAACGTTTACTAACAATGTAATAATAAAATGTTGTCATGATACTTGTATTTATTGTACATTGATATTATTAACAATTCTCCATTTATAATCCAAGCCGTACCAATAATCGTATCCTTCAGGAGTTCTATACCAAGAAAAAGCACCTGAAATAAGTGATTCACTTATCTCAATTTTTATAACTGTAAACACAAACATTTCGAGGTTAGGTATAGGACTACCACCTTCTTTCAAGGCGTTTTTAAAGTTTTCTAGAGCATTATTAACTTTTAAAAAGTTAATAAACTTGTCTTTAATAACATTTGCATTGTTCATAGCATTTATATTTAGTTGGTTAATACTCGAAGTAAGATAAAAGGGAATGCTTAGGTACTTAAGTTATATTATTATATCTATAACTATTGCAATATGGTATGAAAAGAGTTGAAATCATATTATTATCAACTACTTACATCACTTACATCACTTACATCACTTACATCACTCACGATACTTACAATACTTACAATATTATACAACACTCTATTCTAAAAATCCCAAAATAGGTAGATGTATAAGGTTTAGTAT